>Ga0163144_10021670_pt1 | contig 12761 bp, 19 predicted proteins | sample OliLak19BULKMAT1_FD_123175 | JGI IMG/M metagenome (GOLD analysis project Ga0163144, IMG submission 123175) | Freshwater microbial mat bacterial communities from Lake Vanda, McMurdo Dry Valleys, Antarctica - Oligotrophic Lake LV.19.BULKMAT1 | ecosystem: Environmental > Aquatic > Freshwater >...
AAGCATCACGCACAGGAGGTTGAAAAATGTTTAGAACCATCTGCAGGATTTGGGCGATGTATCGCACGTTGCGTTTTCTCATGGCCATGGTGCCGCTTGCCGGTTTCGGTGGGGCGATGTACGCCGGTTTCCCCGAGGTGCGGAGTGCGTTCGCGCACGTACTGCCAACGACCGTAGCGACGCCAAATTCGGTACCCACTGCGGATATCACGGTCGGTTTCTCGCCAGGCAAAGCCGAAGCCATGGTGCTGGACCACATTGCCAGCGCCAAGAGCACGCTGGACATGGAGGCCTATGAGTTCACCAACAAAACCATAGCCGAAGCCGTGAGAAGCGCCCAGCGCCGTGGCGTGAAGGTGCGCGTGATTGCCGATCAAGCGCGCATCAGCGGAAAGTACAACGCTGCCGTTTTTCTGGCGAACAACCAAGTGTCCGTGCGCGCATCGAGCCCGCGATACAAGATCTTTCACAACAAGGTGCTTATCGTCGATGGCGAGGCCGTCCAGACCGGTAGCTTCAACTACACCTCGGCGGCCGTCAAAAGCAACGCGGAAAACGTTCTGATCCTGCGTAGTAAGTCGGTGGCCGACACCTACACGCGTGAATTCGAGCGGCTTTGGGCAGAGTCTCGGCCCGTCCCGCCGGCGTACTAAGCATGGGGACGACATGTTGAGCGAACTTGCAAGCCAGGCGCGTCGAAGCGTATCGCCAACAAACCATGTTGGCGCTCCACCCGCACCCCAGCCGCTCAAGATCCGCCGGTACTTTCCGGACGCCGATATCGTCGACTATTTGCGCGAGCAGCAAATGCAGGTCGAGCCGGACGCGATTGCCTGTGCGATCAACGCGAATCTCGACCTTGTTACGGCGCGTATGCGACGCCTTGTGCAGCGGCAAGTCGTGAAGCCAATCAACATTCAGGGTGGTCGCGCGGTTGCCTATGTAGTACGTGGTGACAAGTGATAGACGCCGGCGATTTCGATCAGCATGCGGGCCATTCAACGGTTGTCCTTTGCCCTTGGCACAACCATGCTGTGTCCATGATGTTCACGAATGCCTTTCGCGGTGCCGAAGTGTGGTGCCCAGAGTGTGGCTACCGCACAAGCAAAACCAAGGACCTAGTCCATCAACAAACCACCCCAGAAATCGACGCGCGTGCGGCGACCAATGCCAAACGAGCCCATTCATTTTTGGAAGCCATGTCCTTTGTTGCTGGCAGTGCAGAGCGCCGTGCGTTGGCCACAAAGGAGGAGCGCGACCGGCACCTGCGTGAAATAGACGAATGGAAATATCAGAAGGTCGTCTAGCAAGCGGCCAGTCAACAGAAAAGGAAACCACATGAACGTATCGAACCTCATCACCATTGCGTCAGCTTTGTCTGCGCTGTTGTTTTTGCCGTCAGCGGCACACGCTCGTAACGAGCCGCGCGACCTGACCGGCACGATCAAAGCCGCGCAAAGCCCGAAAGCCATGCTCTTGGGCACCTCGTACGGAGAAGTTCGCGTCAAACTCGCCAGCATCGTTGCGGCCGTAGGCCCACAATGCCACCCGCGCGACCTCAAATGCCTTAAAGCCAATTCTGATCTGCTCGATCTCGATGGTAAGACGGTGGACGCGATCGGCCGACAGTGGGTAGGTAAGCAGTCCAAGGTCACCATATATCAGCCAGCCTCACCGCACGCCCAATCCGTTGTGACTGTTGGCGGTCAGGATGTTGCGGTCGAGCTAGCGCGAAACGGCTACGTGACGTTCTGTGCGAACGGCTATGCACCAAACCAAGCTGCGGTCATGCTTGCCGAGAAGGAAGCGCGAGTGGCCAAGCGAGGCGTGTGGGCGATCCTTGCCGAGTACCAAACACCTAACCACTGTGTCGACAGTCGGTGAGGTTCCAGGTAATTCCACAAATCTCAATAGCGCCCACGCAGGACGTACTGTCGCTGGCCTATGAGTGCGTTGAAGCGGGGCTTGAGACAATGCTTCTTTGGCAACATGACCCCGACGATCTTCACGGTGCGCGTCTAGCGTATGCAGCACTCAAGTCCGAGTTCCCGTTCTTGGATGTCATCGTCCAGCGTGGCAGCGGCGTCCGCATTGAAGATGCTGTTTCAGCAGACTTGGATGCAGGTTCTGGCACCACAGTTGTATCAATGGGCGCAGCGGCGCTGCGGCACGCGCGCAAGCATGCGCCCGGTATGAGAAGGCAACTCGAGTCACGGCCCGGGCACCGGTTTATGGTATTTGTTGATGCGTTTTGGCATCCTCCCGTTGAGCTGTCCGTTGCGGTGGACGAAGTACGCGCGTTCGGTAACACCATTGTTGCCACGACCGGCAGAGCGGTACATGCACTGCCAAGCCTGCGTAAGATCCTTGAAATGCACCGCACAGCGGGCACTCGCCGCGTATGGGTGCAATCATCAATACATGATGCCGGAGTCAGTTCCCTCCTGCCACATTTGGGCGGGCTCATTATTCCGGTGGCAATTCAGCATCTGGGAGACCGCGCCCACGATACGATGCCCGTTAAGGCGATGCTTCAGTTCTATCGAGACGTCGCCCACTATCGTGACAATCCTCCAACAACAACCCACAATGATGAGCTAGACCGCAACAAACTTATTAGCGCGGCACGCTTGTGGACCGGGATGCGGGAGCCGCCCGCGTGAGCGCGCCGGCCGAACCCAGTACGCTAGCCGCCGCGGTCAAGTCGGTGGATCGCATTCGTATCGGCGACATGACCATGACGCGAAACGAGGCACAAGCGACGGCGCGCGGCTACGCACTGATTGAAGCGGCCAGAGATGCCAGCATCCCGATCAACTGCCTCTGCAACGGCGATCATGCACCGGTGCCGGTCTACAGCCGCCGACTTGGCAGCCAGTTTGTGCTCTGCCGGATGCCCGACTCCGGTTTGACGCATGCTGAGCACTGCGTCTTTCATGGGGAAACCACGCATTCACAGAACGCCGGCACCCTGTTGCAAAAGCGTGGCGACACCAACGGCGAGCGCGATGCCATCATTGAGCGCCCGGATGGCAAGATCGATGTGCGGATTGCAATCCCGCTGAAGCTATCGTCGGAGCGAAAACCCGCACCTGCACAAAAGACTCGCCCGACAAACCGTCGGCCACCGTCGCCCCCACGCCAATCGATAGATCTCACCGGGCTGCTGCGATTCGTTTGGGAGTGCGCCGGCTTCAATCGTTGGTACCCAGCGATGGCAGGCAAGCGGCGCTGGCCGACGCTCATGTACTTTTTGACGAAATCGTTGCAGCCGATCGTCCTCAACGGCGTCAGCCTGGCCGATCGCCTGCTGCTCGTCAACCCGCTGTCAAAGTGGGATCGCAGGTCAGCTAGCATCGTCGAACAATTCTGTACGTCGCATAAGCTCACCAAAGAGGACGTTTTTTTGGTGGCCGGCGCGGTGCGAGGCCTTCGACCGGACGTTTTTCGTCTTCGCTTGGTGATCCACGGAATGCCCGAAGCGGTATGGCTAGACGACAGCCAGTGGCGACGCATTCGCGACGAGGTTCGCGATATCGATGCCGTGCTGTCGCGCGGCGAGACCGACAAGCTGGTAGTGTTGGCGGCCGTGACCCGAAACGACAAGGGCTATCTGCACATGATCGCCGCCGGGTTCATGAGTGTCACAAGTGACTTTCTCCCCTACATCAACAATAACGAAGCACTCCTCATTCGCGCGCTGGTTGCACAGCAGCGTCGCTTCACCATTGCGAGCAAGCCCTCTCACTCCACCGTCAAGGTAGCCCTACTGGATACGGCTGAGCGTTTCACCCCGCTGACGATCATTCCGGCCGGCGGCGTCGACTATGCGGGTCCGGGTGCGTGGCGGTGGCTAGTCAAGGAAGGTGACATTCCGCCACTTCCCGAAAAAACCGGAGCCTTGCATGTCTGAGTTGCTATTGGTCCGCGTGCTGGTGTTGCCAAGCCGACGATGTTGGCGATGACTGGCTACAACCAGTCTGGGACGCCCGAGGTTGGCTGCACTTCTGGTTTTTCCATGGCAGAGATTCCCTTCGTCCTTCCGAAGCGCAAGATCTCTCTAAGTCGGAGATTCGAAGCCAAGCACTAGCAGGCGAAAAGTAGCAGATCGCTTTAGGCATGAGGCGTTTCGAGCAAAAAAGCTCGAAAAGCCGCGCCGAATATAGACCCTCATAGCGTGACTTCCTCCTTGACAATGGCTATGCGGGAAGCCAAAATAACGGTAATAAGTCGTGCCTGGCCACGCAGCTAAGCGGTTTTCTCGTTCTGAGAGAACCAACCTTCAGGAAAAGTCCGTCCCGTCCGAAGGTAGCAACTCCAAACGCTATTCAAAAAAAACGTCGCTCGATGTACTGCGCCATGCGTGCGCGCATTGCAGAGCGCATCGACGCTCGACGTTTTTCCGAGGCATTGCCTCAACAAATCAGCATCACGCTGAATATCAAGCACGACACTGCTGGTGTCGCAATTCCGATGGGTAACCATCATCACCCACACGGGCATCACCGTCGTGGTGGTGCTCATTGGAGCATAGATTGATTCTGAATTTCAAATTGGCCGCAGTCGCCGAGCTCATCGCGCATGCTGCGTCCTGTACACAGCATTCGCCGATCTTCGCTGACCTCGCGGACCCAACCGTCAAGGATGGTTTTAAGAAACCTGGCGACGTTGACCCAAAAACGGTGCCAGCGCGCTTGCTGCTTGTGAAAGATACCGGCGTCTATTTGATGAGCAGTGGGACGCCAGGAATTCCACACAAGGCAGGTGGCGAGGGGCAACACGTTGTCTACGCAGAAGGGCTGGGCCCAGACGCAGACTACGACACGATTCGCGATGCAGTAGGTGGCGATGACTTTGTCGAAGGCCTTCCGCTACCAACCGTCATGGAGGCCGTCGGTTTGCTTCCACACTTGTCTCACGATGAATGGTTCGGGATCGAGATCAACGCATTCCGCATTCGTATGTTCTGCCTAGAAGGATGACAACAATGAGTACAGCGACCCAAACAAGCAGCGACCCCACGGCCTTGCCAATCAAGGATGTGGCTTTTGTCGCATCGGTTGACGTACAGAAACTGACGTCTGACGAAGCCGAACTGCGGAACAAGCGCACTATCATGGATGCACTGAAGGCGGCCGGCATCGACGAAGCGATTGTCACCTACAGCGGTGGCGGCGACTCTGGCAAATACGAGCAGGCGACCGCGCATGTTGCCGGTCAAGATGCAGCATGGCCAGCGGCTGACGTGACTCTGATCGACCGAGAATGCTTAGACGATGCGCCCGCTCCGGACCCCGAAGTGAACGTGCCTTTGCAAACAGCCGTTCGGCGTCTGGCACAGAACATCGTTGTCGCTCGCCATGGCGACTGGTGGGACGGTGACGGTGGCGCTGAAGGCTCCGTGACGTTCGATGTGAAGACCGACAAGATTCTTCTCGACCACACGAGCTTCTACACAGAAAGCGACCGCCACGAAGCGGAAATTTAGGTTTCGCCTCAAACAAGACATCGATAGCGATTGTCTTTCTAGTTCACTACAGACACAGCCTACGGGTGCTGTGTCCTGTGCATGATGCCGTGCACAGGACAGAGCATCCGGCTCAATTGTTTTATCCCCCGCAGCGAAACGCTGCCTTTCAATCACCGTCCGAAAAGAACGCCATGACCCCAAACGTCTCACTGGCGTCCTATCCCGGGAAGCGACATCTAAATGCCGCCGCCCTCGCGATACTGACGCCGCCGACTGAAGCCCAGTTCGGTAAATTAGCGACCGATCATATTCAACTCGTTCCACAAAATCTCGGAATTGTTGATGACGACCTGGTCGATGAGTTGAAGTGTCTGTACCCACGCACTCAGTTTCGCCTGCACGCAAATGTGCGGGTGTTGTCTGGGCACGTGATTGCCGACATTGCAGCTTTTGACTTATATCCGGAATGGTTCACCACGGCCGCCCGGATCAGCCAACGTCTTGGCGCACCGGCCTACTCTGCCCACTCGGGCTACCGTAAGCACGCGACCATGACGCAAATGTTGGAGAACACCCGAAAGATGGCCGACCTGTTTCAGTGTCCGGTTGCCATCGAGGGCCAGTATCCAACCGAATCCGGCGAGTATCTGGTGAGCACTTGGGAAGAGTACCGCGAGGTGCTTGACTCCGGGCTGCCCTATGCGCTGGATCTGTCCCACCTCAACATCGTGCGCCATTGCTCCGGGGATGCGCTCACGCTGGTGCAGGAAATGCTCTCGTCGGCGCAGTGTCTCGAAGTGCACGTCAGTACCAACGACGGCACGGGCGATCACCACCAAGTTTGCGATTTACCAAGCTGGTGGACGCCTCTCTTGCCCTACACCAATCCGGGAGCCACCGTGTTCTCAGAGGGTAACCAACTGCGCCGCCGGGATCCATTGCGGTGCATCAAAAGAACAGAAAGGATTGTGCTTTGACACAACTCTCCACAGCGCTGCCGTCAAAGTTAGTCTTTGACGTTGCGACCAAAGCGGTTATCAACATCAAAGATTTTTCGGATCAACGCGACAAAATACTGAGCGATCTACGAGAGCTCACCAAGCAAGAATGCATCGCGGTGATGCTGGAGCCGTTGCTCAGCATTCCAGAGATCGAGGAAATCCACTTCGAGCTATACACCGAGAGCGAGCACGACGATAACGAGTACTTCCGAGCGTTCTATCTGCGTTGTCCGCGGCTTGTGCTCAGCGCAACGGCGCCAGATGACGCCACAATGTTCGGTGGTCGCTTCGACATGTCCGAGCTTGCGGTAGGGATCCCCGTCGAATTTGACGAGCTTCGTGACTATCTGGATCAAGACGGAACGCCCGAATGGGTCACCGACATGCTACGCGCGGTTTGCCCACACGATAGCTTCCCAAGAATCCAGATAACACTGAATCGTAGCGACCTTCAACCACTGTTGACCGCTGACATCATCGACCTTGCGGCAATTGTGCAGGCGGTGACAATCTATATTGATTGAGGACCATCGGGACATGCCTGACTTAAAAGCGCTGATGCAGGAAAACCTTGGGCAGCGCATTGATCTGCCCACAGGCAAGTTCCTGCTGTTCCAAAAATCGCCGTCATTCTTGTGGCCGGGCGACATCAACTTGTACCAAGAAGGTGTTGACCCCAACACCGAGAGCCCAACCCGGTGTCTGGACGAATTCGAAGAAGTGTTCGTCTTGTATGCATTGGAAGCAGGAAAGGCGATTTCGCAAAAGCAAATCACCGAACTGCAGGCCGAGGTCATCCGGCTGAAGGGCGAGTTAATTTTTTGAAAGCCGAAGCCATCGTTGTCGAAGCGTTGCAAGATGCCGCACAAGCACTTGCACACGCCGATTACATAACCAAAGAAACGTGCGCGTTTAGCAGCAGCATCGCGATACGCGGCGCACGAGACAAAGTTATTGCCGCGCTTGAACACTAGGCGTGAGCCGAGGAACTGACAGGCGAGCAATCCGAGAAACTGGGTACGACCAACACGTAGTCAAAGGAATAACCATGAAACATTTGTTCGAGCGCTTAGCTCAAATGAATTCCCGTTCCAATATTTGGACCGAAGCCGAAGCGGCGCTCCCTTTCGCTACTGGGGCCGATGTGGTGACGCTACAAAAGCTCATCAACGCCGACAGCCTGGACGAAATGCACATTATCTTGGCGCAAGCCAGCGGCCGAGATGACGAAGCTGCCCGACTACGCGAATGGCTTGATTCCAAAGCGGTTCGCAATGCCGCACCGAAATCGGCCTCACGTCTTGAGCTAGATGCAATGCTGGCCGTCGCTTAGCCACGCGGGGAAACCCACACACAGCCAAAGGGTGCTGTGTCGATGACATCGTTGGTGTCATCGACTGAGCATCCATGACGCTTTTCACCGAGGCAAACGCCTCACCGCAGCAACACGCTGCCTTTCACAAACGCGATCTCTCGATTGCCTTAATCCAACGGCCTCGGCCAAGAGAATATCAATTGGACGCAAACGCAATTGCGGCGCCCGAAGTCGGGTGCTATGCATGCCGCGCGCGGAAGAAGAAGGCTAGGGAACTCGAACAAGTCGTTGAGACTGCCGTTCGTAGCGCCCGTTACCGAAAGGTCGCCATCTGCCCCGCAGCACACCTAGTTTCTCGCTTGGCAGCGCTTGTTGCTACCGGCGAAGATAAAGGGTGTGCGGCAAGCATCTTCTGGCGTGGTAGGCGCAGCCTCAGAGATGAAAAAACGCTTGCTTACTTGCGCAGTTGCACCACGCAGGCACGCGTCGACAACGCGACCGCTAAATACCTTGGCGGCCGCGCCGATCAATCAACCATCCACAGCACGAGCGGGAGCAACGATGGCAAGGAAGAAACCATTAGTGCGCCGATTCACGATCACCGTGAGAGGCAAGACCGAAACCGATCTTGAGTCCTCATGGGCCGAAGCGAATCGACTCATCAAAGAAGGCTACCTCAGTGGTGGCAATCGCAACGAATCGAGCGGGTTCTACTTCGACTCGACCGACCAAATCCCAAAGGGAGAAGTACCAGCATGAATACCGCAACAACAGCGACACAAAAACTGTCATTGCAGTTTCCAACCAGCCTCGTGCTCGACACGGGGTCAGGCGAAACAACCGGCGAAATACCTTGGGACTTGTTCCATCAGGTGCAAGAGAAATGCCGCAACCTTTCACTCGAACTACTGTTGGGTGACATGGCGCTGCTATTCATTCGATGCCCTGAGATTGACTCGCTGACATTCGTGGCAGAAGAGTCTTTCGAGTCAAACGACCAAGGTGGGTTTGTGAACTCCTACGACATCACATTGTCAGGCGAACTTAACGCCCCCATTTGCCGCAAGATAGCGTGGCCGGGATTTGCGGACAATCAGCTTGACCTTGAATCGGTCGAAGACAATGACCAATTGCAAGAGGCGTTGTACGACGCCATCGTCTGCGATGGAGACGTGTCTGATGCTGCGAAAGCGGTCACCGACTCCGGTGGCGAGCAGTTCACGCTGAAGCGCACCGATATCGCGGATCTGCTTGCCAAGCCAGAATTGGATTTGAGCGATATTCGTAAACGCATCAAGTTCGAATAGCATGGCAGCGCCATACAAAGCGGTGGCGGGCAGCTATACCCCACCGCCGTGGCTGATGGTCAGACTCGCCGCGACTATGGGCGATTCGACTGCGGACGCGGCCAAGGCCGTTCTCAAGAGGGCCGGATTGAGGCTCACGTTAGCGAAGGAGCTTTGCGCTGTCGCCGAGGTCCACTTGAAAGCCTGGCATCACCGTCAATTTAGGCGAAATGCTCGTAGGCTCGGGTACACGCCGGTCGACCTTTCACGGTTGCCGGCGATCCCGCACTACTGGCAGGACGAGAGCGGAGCAACCCGGAAGACGGAAAGCCAAATACGTGCATTCCCGAAGGGCTGGCAAACGCCTGCAGTGGCAACGTACCAGCCATTCCAGTACAAGCCCAATTGGCCGTCCGGCATTGCGCCTTTGCAGGTGGAGGTACCTCTCACGCAGCGGCGGGAAGCGCTCACAAACAAAGACTTTCTAGCAGCTTACGGCGAAGTCTTCGAGAGACACGAAAGGGGCGGGTGGGAGGTAACCCTCATCGCGGACGAGGCTGTCCGCTATTACGTGAAGAAGTACGTCGCCCACAAATCCAAGGGCCATTTCGCTTATGGCTACAAAACAAGCATCTCGGTGCCGCGCAACTGGCGCACACGAGTGCTCAAGCGCGGGCTGGCCGTTCACGATAAGCGTGTCGTCCTCAACGCGCTCCCAGTAGCCGCTTTCAAGAAGATCGACGGTGACGCTTATGGCGCAACGTGGATACGGCGGGTAGGCGCAAAAAATGGCGTCATCGAGACGGGCTTCGTAGTTCGACGCGATGGTCGTGTCGGTTTCGGTGACACGTTGGACAACGCGATCGCTGATCTCGAAAAGCAACTCAAAAAGAAGAAGTGATGATCGCGGCGGGTGGGGAATACCCCATCCGCCCTGATCGTCCGCCAAGCCGGCAGTAGCCGCAAACATACAGAACTGCATGTGTTCTGAGCCCACGGTTTCCAAACGCGGAAATCGTGCGCTCAGTGCATCCGCACGTCGACTTCATCCCGAGGCAATCGCCTCAATTCGGCATTACGCCGACTTTCAAGCATACCGCCCACAAGGCGGTCAAACCCTCAAAACACAGGAGGATCAATATGAGCGGACTCAACCCGTTCGTCTCAACAGTACGCGAACAGCCTGATGGTTCAGCCTTGTACTTTCGCTGTTTGGCGGAGGATGCAGGCCATGCCAGTGAACAGGCACAGAACGCGTATCCACAAGCAGTAGTGGTCAAGTCGATGCATGACCTAGCCGCTTACAACGCGTGGGTGATTTATTCACCCAGCGAGCAAGGATTTTGGAGCAATAAGCTTGGCTGGGTGTCCACACTCAATCATGCCACCCGCTTTAATCCCGATCAGCACGCTGTATTCAACCTGCCCATGTCGGCCGGCGGCGATTCAACCTGGCTGACACGTTATGCAGTGCAGTATTTGGCCGAGGACGCGCGATTGGCTAGAACTTCATTGGTTGCAGCATGAGCACCCAATTTAGTCCCACCACAAAAAAACGCGTCAACTTTGCATGTGCAGTGATACTTTCGGGCCGCAACACGACGCGCAAGTTTGATAGCTGCTTCGAAGATGGTGACGCGAACCAAGTGGGCGCGGGCGTCTATCGCCGAGCGCTGAAGAATCCGAAAATCATGGATAGCTTGTCGCGCTATTGTGACGTGGCAATGTGCAAGGAAGACTACGCCCAGTATTTTGGCGAGGCGGCATGAGCACCACAGAGTTCTATCGAGTCAGCTTGTACAGCAGCCACAACGGCTCGAACAAAGACTACGTCGTCACGGTGACCAAGCCTAACAACGAGTTCATTGTTGCCGCCGCTTGGGGGCCGTCTGGCAGTTTGTCGCAAAGCCACACCAAGGGGATCTTTCAGGATCTCAATCAGGCCATCCGAAAAGCCGAAACACTGGTGGCATCGAAGAAGACGGGAGACTCGAAGTACCAAGAGATCTCTCGGACATCACAACCTGCGACTGGCCAGTCGGTCAGTGCGCAGAACGGCGTCGTGCAACCAACGCCGCCAAAGCCCAAGAAGGTGAAGACGCCCATTGAAGTGAAATTTAAGGCCGACTTCGCCCAAAAGGGTTCATGGTTCTGATCGAAAGGCACCCGCTTCACGCGGGTGCCATTTTTTTCCAAAGGAAGATTCAAACAATGCAATCAATCTCATTGCACAGCAACGCAGGTGGCTCCGACAAGCTATACAACGTCTTTCTCGTTCCGCAAGAAGACGGTTACGTCGTGAACTATCAGAACGGCCGCAGGGGCAGCACCATGACCAACGGCACCAAAACGGCCACCCCGGTACCGCTTGCGAAAGCTCAAGGTATTTTTGAGAAGTTGGTCAAAGAAAAGATGACCGGCAGCTCGAAATATCAAGTCATCGAGGGCGCAGCGCCGACCGCAGCAGTTGCGGCCGCTGCGGAGAAGAAGTCGTCGGGGTTCGATCCACAGTTGCTAAACGCAATTGACCGAGCCAGAGCTGAAGAGCTCATTCGCGACGATGCTTACCTCGCCCAACAGAAGTTTGATGGGGAGCGTCGACCGGTCATGTTTGTGGGCGGTATCGCGACCGGCATCAACAAGAAAGGAGAGGCAGTGCCGCTCCTCAAAACATTCGAAGATGAACTGAAACGCCTCGGCGTTGATGTCCTTTTCGATGGCGAGCACGTGGGCGAAAAGCTTTATGTGTTCGATGTCCTGATGAATCACGGCCGCGACCTGAAGAACGCCTCGGTCACCGATCGAATCAGTAAACTGGACGGGTATCACGCCACTAGAGTCGAGTCCAGTCCATTCGTGTTTGTCGAGACAGCCTACGACGAAGCCGAAAAGCGCCAGCTCTTCAATCGCGTTGCGTCCTCGGGAGGTGAGGGTGTGGTTTTCAAGCGCAAAGATGCCCTCTACCAACCAGGTCGCCCTTCATCGGGCGGTGACCACCTGAAATTCAAGTTCGTCGAAAGCGCCACGGTGCAAGTCATCGCCCACAGCGAAGGCGTGCGCAGTGTCGAGATGGCCGTCTATGACGGGGAGCAGTGTCTGTCGTTGAAGAACGTCACCATCCCCCCATCTGCGAATATCCCGGCGGTCGGCAGCTTTATCGAGGTTCAGTACCTCTACGCATGGCCAAGCGGTGGATTGGCACAGCCAGTGTTCCTGAAGCCGCGTACTGATGTCGATCGCGGCGACTGCACACTCGCGCAACTCAAGTTCAAAAAAGACTAGCAAGCAGTAGCAATTCAACCCACCGCATTGTTGCGGTGGGTTTTTTTTGGAATGTGACGATCACGACCGCATAACCACCCAAATTAGTGACTTTAGCCCAAGCGATACCGCGCCTGCCGCCACTACACTTGCGGGCATGTCTGATGGAACCGAACTCACCCAATCCGTCGTTCCTCGAAAACGCCCTCGGGAGCGGCGAGCCGACTACGTCGCCAATCCAGTGCCATGCGCGCATTGCGCGAAACCGCTATCGTATGCGCAAGCCAAACACCAGAATGGTCGATTTTGCTCCGTCGTGTGTAGCCGGATCGGCTCGCCACCGCCTCGCGCCAGCGATTCGAATCGTCCTAGTTCGTACACAAGACGCGAGAAACGCCGCGGCTATGAAGTGGATCCGACGCCGTGCT
>Ga0163144_10021671_pt1 | contig 12761 bp, 16 predicted proteins | sample OliLak19BULKMAT1_FD_123175 | JGI IMG/M metagenome (GOLD analysis project Ga0163144, IMG submission 123175) | Freshwater microbial mat bacterial communities from Lake Vanda, McMurdo Dry Valleys, Antarctica - Oligotrophic Lake LV.19.BULKMAT1 | ecosystem: Environmental > Aquatic > Freshwater >...
ATAGATATGTCACCAAAAAGCCACAGTTGCCCGAAAATATTAGCAACACGCACTAAATTGTCTGGTGATGACTCAGCCGTTGCAAAATCTAATGCCGCCCAGCTTGTACCGTCATAAGGAGCTGATATCTGAAATATGCCGCTAGTCAATGCTCGGTTGATAATAAAATAGCCGTCTAGGAATATCACGCTTGCAGCACTCGGCAAATTAGCACTCACAACCCTCAACAGCACGTTTGTTGCGTATGTGTAGATATATAAATCCACACCGTCACAGATAGCTAATTGTATGCCATTCTCAGCCATTGTAATTTCGCCGGCACTTGTCAGCAAGCTGCCTCTTAGCGTACCTACACCGCTGCTAAATATCTCGTATAACTCAGAACCGCTAACAACAAACACTCTACCGTTGCGTGCTGTAAACGCTTCCCTGCCCGCACCTGAGCCAACAGTTGCAAATAATTGATTGCCGGGTCTTGCATATAATGATGCTGGTTTAATGCCTTGCTGGTCTAAAACAGCGTATAGGTTTACAGAACGCTCAGCATTGAACGGCAAAGATGTTTGTTGCGAACTGCCCCCCAATACTCCGGCTTGCATCAGATTCTCCTAATTGGCGTGATTGTGTTTGAAAGAATATTGTAACGCTCGCCTCTGCTAATTTGCAGCTCATTAAGCTGTATATTATGCACATCAACTGCGTGTTTAGATGTAGTTGCTAACAACACAATGCTTTGCGGTATTTCTAGCTGATAGCTTGGCGCAAGCTCAATATACATTGCAGCTTTTATTGCTCGTGCATATCCGGGCGGTAATGATAAAACTGTATTTAAAGCCAGCTCAGCACTAAAGTCATTAGTCCAAAATACCAAGCTATATTGTGCGCTTGTTGGAATAGGCGTAACGTAAGCCGTTACTAGCGGATATGTGTTATTAAACCACACCGCATACGGGAACGTGCCAACCATGCCTTTAACTGGTATATCTGCCCATTCCTCGTTGTTTAGGATTGTAAGCGGTATATCTTGTCGCTGTGATGGTGTTTGCCCTGTATCACGTACAAATGCGCTTGTAAATTCATTCGGTCTAGGAATGTTTAAATTGCCACCTACACCTATTGTGTAAACGCCTTGATTAGCAACAAACGGCATAATGTGCTGCGTAGCACTATACACTTTCTGTGTGTCAAGATTCCATGATTCGATAAGGTCGTTTAGCTTAACCAAAGCCCCTGCGCTTTGTGAAGGACTAGGGGTTTCTTGGTCAGCAATAACACCCATATCTAGCAACACATCTGTTATTAGATTTAGAGCGGTATATGCCATATTTAGCCTCTTTTGTAATGGTCAAGAGAAGGATTGATATATTCAGCATCACTAACATTTAAGCTAATGCGGCGGTCATACTCAGCGGCAGGGATTGAATTAACTTCAACCTCTGCCACCTCCTCGACTTTCTCCGGTTTCTTAGCCATGCTTAAGCTCCGATTGTTACGTACTGCAATCCAGTAACATCAACACAGATATACTGCACTGCTTTTTGCGCTGGCGATGCAATGCCTGCGTTTACAGTACCATTGTTTACTGTTCCGCCAACTGGTGGATATACCACAGGAGCGTCAGTAACAAGCTTTGGAAAAACTGTAATCACCTGCCCAATATAAGCAGCGGTTGGCAAAACTACGCCATTTGCTGCTGTATTGTTGCTAATCAGAACGAAAGGCTGAGTATTGCCAATTGCCGTTGCGGTAGCTTGTGTTGTACCAGCCGCTGCTATCGTTGTGATATTTGCGGTATAACGCAAAGTATCAGGTTGGATATTACTGTTGTTTTGTAGTAGTGAAGTCTTAATTGTTGCTGTAGTAGTAGCCATGATATTCTCCTTTATAATTGTTGTTATTAACCCAAAATACGTGTTGCAATTTGTGGGTATGTTTCTAGCCATGCATAAAGAACGTCAAAACGAACAACACGCTGGTTGTTTGTAATGTCGAAGCCTTCTTTCATAGAGATTGACAAACCACTCATCGGGTCACTTACTACAGTTGACATAATGCCCAAGTTGCTTGGTACTTTATCCAATGGAACCATCGCAAAAGTAAACGCGTTTTTGTCATAAACAAGTGACTGAGTAGATGTCGTGTTAGATGCACCAGATGTTACTACAATCGCAGAGTTGTCAGCAAAAGTAAATCCACCAGAAGCATTAATCACGTTTCCTAGTCTTGCGTCTAAGTTAATTCCATCTTCACCAATGGTGATTGTAGAGTTACCAGAACCGTCTGTGGTTGTTTTCACAGCAACTACGAAGTTTTTCAATCTTCCTGTTGAACGTCTTGTTTGTGGGTTGCGGTTAAACATTCCAGCAATAGTGAATGTATCACCTACGTTTAGTGTAGTTGTGGTTACTGTCCAGCCATCTGTTACAAGTGTAAAGCCTGATTGGTTAGCACCATTAGTTAGTGGTGTACCGCCATATGTTCCAGATTTAAATGTACCAGCTACTGGCTCATCATACAAATCAAAACCGTAACCCTGACCTAGCAAACCGTCAGCATACGCTTTGTCAACTGTACCTACTGGGTTGAAATAGTTTTTCACACCAGTTGCAAAGCTAGCGTTTTGGAAGCTATTCAGCAAACCAACGCGGTTGCCTTTGCCAATCAATCCACCGTTTGATGTAATCAAAGCACCAGCAGTCGCTAGTGTGCTTGGGTCTGTAATTGCAGTTCCCGGCGTTCCAACTACGTTAGCAACTTTAAGCGCAAGGTCAAAACCGTCAGCTTCAATTTTAGCAGCCAAAGCAGAAGCAGCACCGTCCATTACACCGTCAATCATACCTGACTGAACTTGGTCATAAGAAATTTGCAAATCTAGTTGGCTAGCTGAAACGTCAACACCAAACATATTTAGGCTTGTGCTTACTGCTGGAATTACAACGCTTTGAACGTCCATAATCTCACCGCTACGAACACTAAATATTGGTGGCTTGGTAATGTTAATAATACCACCGGCGCGCTTTTCTGTGCTTCTCAAATCAGCTTGATAATCCTTATTTGCATAAGTTGTCATCGGTAGTTTGTTTTGCAATCTTGCTAGAACTTTCTTAGCAACGATTGTTTGAATTGGTACTTGGTTAGCCATGATGTAATTCCCTTAGTTGTTATTGTTAAACTACTAAGGGAATTAATTTCTCTTAGCAGCGGTTTATTTAAACCGTTTGTTGAACTCACTAAGCGGCATATTCTCCATTTCTTCCTGACTGTACGAACTCAAAGACCTATCGGATTTTGACGTATTGCCCGGAGGAGCTATAGGAGGCTGCGCTTGTGTAACTCTCGGCTTATCCTGCACACTTCCACCATCGTTTATGAAGGCTTCAATCTGCTTTATTGCTTGTGGTAATGCTGATGGAGGTAATCCTCTAAGTGTCACCAAATCACTACCGTATTGCGCTAAATGATAACTAATCTTTTCACCCATACTAGATTGCAAAATTGCTTGCTCAATAGGCTCGGTCAATAGTTGGCTATTAATTAACGCGTCAACCCTTTCATCAAAATCTGGTTTCTCAGCCCTGTAAGATTCAAACTTCTGCCCTAAGGCTTGTATTTGCTTCTCTTGTGCGGCTTCATGTTGCTTTGCTTCTTTCTCACTATATTTGTGATTGATTTTAGCTTCCACGAAGTCTAGGAACTGATCGTATTCAGATTCTACTGGAGGTTTGGAATAATCCCGCTCTTGCTCAGCTTCTGGCTCAGGTTGCTTATTAGATTCAAACTGCCTTAGCTTTTCAGCCATAACAGCATTGTCACGAATAAGGCGTTCTTTCTCAGCTTTTCTTGCTATTGTGCGGGGATTGATTGGTTTTGCTTCTGGCGGTGCCTCTGAAGGTGCCTGCTCTGGTTTAGCTGCCTCTGTAACTGCTTCCTTTTCAGGCTCAGCTACAATGTTAGTGTCAACTACAAAATTATCTTCTTTGCTAGTTTGCGTATCCGTAACGGTAACGTCTGTACTATCTATGGTCATATTATTCCTTTTTGTTATGGTTGTCAAGCGTTAGTTATTTAGGCACATCAATATCACCAGCAAATCATCTTCGTTGCGCCGGCGGATTAATCTTTGTAATTCTAATTCCACAAGTAAATTTTGTAAATCTTGTTGCTGTTGCAATAACGCAAGCAATTCTAGCTGCATGGACTCATCAGCTAAATCACGCAATCTGCGAAATTCTAAATCATCAAGTTTGTATTGAATAGCACGAGCTTCATTCTCAGCTTCGAGTTTATCTTCCCTTTGGCGGTCAGCAATGGCTTGGTTATTCTGTAACTCATAAGCGTAAGGCTGATATTCTCGGCTTCTGCCACCGTTTGGAATGAGCTGCGTTGATAGTGAGGTTTGAAACGCATTACTTTGAAACGCATTGGATTGAAACATATTTACACCATAGTACGAACCGCAATAGCTGTGCCGTTAGCATCGCGTATCACTTGCTTTTCTGCGGCATTAACCGCTGTCATCGTGTCAAAGCTGCCTTTCATTGCCCCTAGCATCTCTAACAACATTCCCATGTTTTGCTGTTGAACGCTTATGCCTTGCTCTTGCATCATCAGCTCTTGCATCTTAAAATCGTTATCAGCTTGCCCTTGCGCCATAACAGCATCATTCTTTGCCTGCATATCAATAGCATAACCTTGCATAGCATTAACACCCATATTAGCAGGCAAGCGGTCATCTGGTTGCTCTTGCAATGGCTCAGGGTTAGGCGATTTCTGCAATTCAGTTGTGAGCTTAATTTCCTCTAAACGTAAACGCTGCTGCTCAATAGCCGTTTCCGTTGCTAGCTTTTCACGCTCAAACTCTAATTGCGCTTGCTTTAGTTGTGCATCGGCTTGGTCTTTGCCTGCTTGAGATTGTGCTGATTGAGCTTTAACTTGCAACTCACCCATTTTAATTTGTTGCTCTGCCTGCTTATCGTTAGCCACAGCTTGAGCTTCCTGTAATTGCCCGCCTAGTTGCTCAATAATCTGCTGCGCTTGCACTAATTGAGCTTGCACTTGTGGAGGGATTCCTTTCATTTCTTCTTCTTCACGCTCAGGGTCACGCAATTCAGGCGGTAAGCCACGTTCAACCGCATCGGCTGTTTTATCAGCTCCCGGCCAGTCCATATTGCGAATAATCATCGGCAATGCTGGCAACATCGCTTGTGGTGCTGCTTGGAATAGCTGAATTTGTGCTTCTCGTGCTTCCTCGCGCTTTGTTGAATAACTCACCCCAACTATCGCTAGCACCTCATAATCGCCTTGCGTCATGTCATAATACATCGGCTTACCAGTTTTCTCATCAGTATAGCGTTTGTTAATCGTAACCGAGCGCGTTTTCTTGTCCTCGCTCATAACTTGAATATCACGCTCACCGTCATAAATCTTTTTGCATAAATCTTTAAAAATTATACCGCCATACTGCAATGCCCGCCCGAAGCAATCAGCATAGTTTGATGTACTAACATCGCCCTCTTTTTGACGCGCAATAATAGCTTTACCGCTTTTCTCGTTGCTTTGCTGCCCTAATGACGCAGGATATATTCCCGAAGTACCATAGAAGTTTTGCTCTGCCATTTGGATTAAAGCAACCGCACTAGATAAATCCGCACCGTTTTGCATACGTTGTGGCTGTGGAATAGGATTGCCGTTTGTATCAAGACCATTGTACGGCAAATAACTGTAGTTTTTAGTATTTACGTTGTCATAGTATTTTTCAAATCCTGAAAACGCTCTTGAGTCACCCACAAACGGTGCTATTGGCGCAGATTCAGCCAATTCAATAGCTGTGTTTGTTGCGTAGTTGTAAAGCGTCTGAGTGGATAGCATATCCTCATAAAGCCCAGTATAATACACCTTGCCATCAATTATGTTCTTATTACCCTCAACAAACACATAAGGAATATGCTCACCTTGCCATTCGCGCTGTTCTAATACATGCAAAGCTGTGCATTTGTAATACATAACACGCGCCTTTTTAATCTCACGCTCATTATAGTTTTCAACATCTTTAGGCTTTTTTGTTACTTTCTTGCCAGTTTCTTTGCTGAAATAAACGGTGCTTTTATCATGCTCAACGCGCCAGTAATGCCCAACACGCACCAAATCATCACCCATTGATGCCCAATCAGGGGAATCTGCGCCTATAGATTGCAACTCAGTTGATGTGTAATCTTTATCATGCTTTTCGTTAAATTCAGTACGTGGTACATCTTCAACCTCGATTAAATAGCGTCTGTCGCTTCTATCTTGCTCACGTGTTGTAGGGTCATCAAACACTTGGAATGTGTTCTCAATCTGGCGGATATAGATGTTTTGGTCATTGCTTTCATCGTTATCATATGCAGTAGCAAACGCAAAATATGCCCAGCCTATATTAACTTGGCTGGCAATAGCCAACTTGTAAGCTGTTTGCGCCGAACCTTGCGATTGAACCTCGCGCACCTTATCCTCAAGCAATACAGCTTTATCAATATTCGTGTCACCCTTAGGAACATACTTAATCTGTGGTACGTTTTGCCATTGGTCATTAATAACTTGTCTGCCAAACTTTGGTAGCTGATTGAATGAGAAGCAGGGGCGTGAACCACGTGCTGTTTTCTGGTCAGCTGTGAATTGATTAGCTCCGGGGCGGATAAAGTTCAGCACTACCAATGCGCGGGTGCGGTTATCGCTCTCGCCTTTGACGGAGAGCTTAAAGTCTTTTAGCATATCAGCAAGAATCTTGCTATTCTTTAGCTCCACGCCATCATCAAGCTCTTTCATCGTTTCCTGTGCTAATATGAGTTTGTGCGATAATAACCCGGCGCGATAATTTTGTCAACTGATAGTTGTTTATCCTGCTTTAAAGCCATAGCAAGGCTTCTAAATGAGTCTGCGCCATGCGAGGCTTCATCGTGCTTAGGGTCATTCAGCCACATAGCATTAACCCTATCCCATCGCCTTGAATAGCTATCTAGGCGATTAATCAATTTACCTGCTTTAGCTTCATCAAACCAAATATTAGGCAATAGCGGCTTGCAAATATTCATAACGTCCGTATGCACACTCTTTGTGACTGGTATAATTTGAATCGGTCTAATTCCAACTTGCTCAGCATATTGGCGAGTTGTTTGTATTTCAGTACCTACGATTTTTTTATTACCGTCATGCGGAAAGTAATGCGTTGCATAAACAAAATTCTTAGATTGCAATAAACTAGCATAAAACGCCCAACCTTGATTGCTTGACTCATGATAATCAATAATATTATGGCGGTTGTTAATTAATTGGTAGAAAATAATACTCATTTGGTCTGAGCCTTGCCCAATATCCCAATACGTATTAACTAAGCTAGCTCTGTCGTAAGCAACATTGGTTATTTGCCCTTGCTGCCTTACAAGTGCCATTTCTTTAGAATAATAAGCACCCTCTGCCGAACCCTCAAACGCTTCAGCTGGCGTACTAGGATATTCGCGGCGCATATCCTCGCCCATTAATTGCTCTTTAACCGCATACCAAGCGCATTGCTGTGGCGTCAACGTGAACCCGCTTAGATACTCAGCTGTTTCTTTAGGCACTACCACGCTTGCGGTTTCCTCGTCATTTAGCTTGTAATCTGGATTGTCAAACCAAGCATAGAAATGAAATTTAGGCTCTAAACGGCTCAACACCTTACCAGAATGTCCTAGATTAATAGATGACTGGCATAGCTCGTAAAAATCACCCGCTTTACCTTCAGCTGTAGATTCCACAAAAACCTGCTGTCCAATACCCACAGCGTTTAATGCACCTGTTTTAATCTCTCTTGCCTTCTCAGGTGTTGCGGCTGATACCTTGCCATATTCAGATATAAGCAGCTTTTGCAGCGTGTCACCGCGATGCGATGTTCCAACTGATATACCCGAACCATTGCTAAACTCGACTAACTCAGCCGCGTTTGTAGTCATCTCAGGCACATACGGCTTGATATAGCTAGGCATGTTCTCATAAGCATACTTTATCATCTTGAGCTTTTTCTTAGCGTCATCTATGCCAGAGTCAATAATGCCGCATTTGTGATTGTCATTAAACAACGCAGCGTCAAGAAAATAGATGGATATAAGCGTAGAAAACCCTAGCTGCCTAGCCTTTAATATTACATTGAAATACCAAGTGGCATGATAAAACGACTCTTGCGCCCAGTTAAAATTAAGCAAAACTTTCTGCCCAGCTTTATTGCGGATATAATACAGATTATTAAGCCGCCAATGTCTGTTACTCAGATTTGCTTTCAGAGCCAGGTAAGCCTGTTGTTCGTCCATTTATCTCGTCCATGATTTGCAAAACTGTTAAATTACCCTTAACTTCCATTGTGCTTTCAGTTCTAGCCAATTTAGGAATATGGTATTCGATTGCGGCAAGGTAAAGTTTAGCCGCTTCCTTCTTATCATCAATAGCTATCTCTTTAATCCAGCAAATAAAATCTTCCACAGTTTCATCAGCAAAGCGGGCAATAGCTTCACGCGTCTTGTTTGTGGCTCTATTAGTGCCGCCCTTAGGTCTGCCGTTTGGATTAGTTACTACACCTTTCTTAAAAGCCATTAAAAATCCTTTATAGTTTATAATTCTATATTACATCAAATGCTTGTGCAATGTCAAGCTACTCTCATAGCATAAGCACCTTTAGCGTCAAACATGATGTGAGTGTAATCAGTTCCTTTTAGCTCTTTGCCTTGTGAAACGTAAACTTCGGCAACGTATTTAACGCCTTCGAACTCTACGGTTGCGCCTAATTTGATGTCTTGTTGCGGAATGATTATCATTCAATAAGCATATAATATCTGCTGTATATTGTCAAGCATCTCGCAAGTGTAGCTCTAAACTATCGCAAGCCGCTTGAATCATTCCCTCATTAACAGGTGGCAGAATGTCCACGCTGAGCTTATTGCCGTCTTTTATTATTACCTGAATTGTCATTATATTTCTTTCACCGCCTATAGTAATTATAGCATTGGGAAGGCGTTCTTTTGCCATTTGGATAGCTTCATCTTCTTTCATAATCACCGCCCGAACATAAATATCATGCAAAGCGTTAGGACTATTCCCCAACCTCCGAATAACATACCGCCCGCTGTGACAAACAATGCGCCTAATAATAATCCTAAAAATACTTCCATTTTATTCCCCTCTCGTTGAATAAACAACCTTGTGTTGCTGTAATTGCTTCTTTTCACGCTTAAGCCATTGCCAAAATGTCCTACGCTTGTAGATATTGCCTATAGTGAACGCATCACCAACTTTAATGTCGTATTTAGTCATTTTTCTTTATCCCAATGGTTTCATAATCCTTAAAACTAGCATCTAATAAATATTGTTTAATGCCTTGACTAGTATCTAGCTTTACGGCTTTGTATGCAAAACTTATTGGCAAATAGTAGTTGCCAAATTTAACAACCATTTCAGGGTTATATTTTGCAACAGCGGCTATAATCTGCTCATCGGTCAAAAACGGTTGCGCTGCACGAAATTTACTCAGTTTTCTTTGTTCATTAATAGTTTTTTTCACCTCCTTGCTACCATATTTCATATCCCACGCTTCAATTTGTTTGTTGCGTATTTCGGAATCTTTAAACTTCTTGTTGAGTTTGCGAGTGTTTACATTTATCGCGTCACACGTTGTTTGCGCTTCCTCCATTGTGGCTATGTTTTTTATCAAAGCCAATCCAGAATGGTTAATGGCATAGCACTCATTGCTTGCATCAGGTGCTGATATCCAATATTCCTCCAGTAAACGCAAAGTGTGTGGGGAATATATCGGATCCGGTCTTGGCGGGGTTTCTTGTTTCATGTTATTTAATCTCCACAGTTGCTGCGTTTTGAGTTATTCCGTTCCTAAAGTCATGGACTAAGCAAAAAAGGATAATAAATATCAGTGTAAAATTATTACTGGGTTTGCTCGCAAAATAACCATAGCCAATAGCCAGAAAAGTAAGGAAAATATTATTCCTATAAAAATTACTACTATTACAGTTACTACAAAGGTTTCTAGCATTTTTCCTCCCTATATTTCTTATCCCAATCAGCTATTTCTTTGTTGCGAACGTTGATTATTTTAGTTTTCTCAACTTTCCATGCTTTATTTTTCCTCTTGATTGGTACGTTTAGCTTATCGCACGCAGCTTGAGCCTTTTTCTTTGTGGTAAAATAATCGGATGCGCTGCTGCACTCGTAACCAATAGGATAAAACACCTTGCCACCGCTTAATACTGCCTTTTTTGTTTCATACACCGCATAAGCAGAACAAAACCTCGCTGGCTCTGGTCTTGGTGGTATATCCACCACTATCGGCTTCTTTCTTTTGAATATTATGTTCATATCCTCCCCTTTAAATATCGTTTATTCTCGTTTTAAGCCTCACCTGCATAGGTTAAGCTGTATTTTGACTGCATAGTAGCTTACCCCCTCCAACTAGCCTTATATCGCTAATTAGAATGAATCGACCCTACTGTTCTTTTCTCGCTCTGCGTAGGTCGTCCCAAGTTTGGTTGTAATCAATACCCAAATCACGCAATACTTGCTTCAAATCATCATAACTTTTTCTGCCAAAATGTGGCATAGTCCGCATTATCCAATTCCTTGCGTTGAGTATATCTGCAATGGTGGCATCATTCCCAAACTCTTTTAATAAGCATTTCCTTGCCCTAGTGGTTAAATGCAGCTCATCAATTTTCATGCGGTTTATCATTTTCTTATTCTCCGTTTGTTAATTAGAATGAATCGACCATAACCCAAGTATTGTCGAGCCAATTAGGATTGCGTATAAAAATATGTTAAACGCTCTGTATCCTGCTTTAAGTTCTATCATGATGATTTCCAGTTGGTTTGTATTCCTTAAAACCATTGTTAGCACATACTCGCACACTATGCAACTATTATTTGCATCAATATCACGCTGTAAATGCGTTTTTCAGCTTGTGTTGCATAATTACAATTCCCTTTTCATTCGCACTATTTGCCATTTATTCTTTCTGGCAATGGCGTTAATCTGCGCCTCATCGTGGAATTTATAGTTCCGATATACCAGCTCGCCAGTTTTCTTATCCACAAATTTAACTTCCCACATATTCCTCCGTATAGCTGCATTGTTCTGGTTTGTAATCCAATATCACATAACCAACCTTCCCAACTATTGGCTGAAACCTAACTTTTTGGATTTGAATCATAGTGGTTGATTTTTTATTACCTTCATCGTCTGTTTCCCTATGCACAACTATGCCATTATCTGCCATGTTAGCCCAGTTTGCGCTGCCGCTTATATCGTAAAGGCTAGGGATTTCACCGTTTGGGATTTTTCTAGGGTGAGCTACATAAAACACATGAACGCCATAAGATTTTGCAAAACTTCTCAGCTTTCTTAGCACTTCCCCGATATATTCGTGCTCCGTCATGTTGTTTGGTCGCTTGTGCTCAACCTGATTGTGAGGGTCAATAACTAAACCAAAGATACCGTAGCGAACCACTAACTCACGTGCTCGGGCAATTATCCAGTCAATTGTAACGCTCTCATCGTCTGTGTGCAAAAGCATAAACCTAGAACCTACCCATTCCAATGATTGTTTAAGATTATCTCTAAAAGCAGCCTTCTTGTAGCTCCATCTGGCAATCTGTTGATGCTTTTCGCATAGCTTTATTTTATGCTCAATTGCAGGGTTTTCTAGCGAGCACACCGCAAATTTATGTCCATGCTGCTTTGCCAAATTCATAACCAAGCTGTCTAAAAATTCAGATTTGCCATGATTAGGAATCCCAGTAACAACCGTCAGCTCCCCTTTGCGAACCTTAAAATATTTATCTAAACTAGTCCAGCCAGTTGAATATATCCCCTCCTCGCAATTGTCTAGGTAATGGAAAGCACTATCCAAGTCATTGCCTGAAATAATCTCAACACCGCTTAATGGATAGGGTGTCATGCAAGATATACGGCTTTTTAAATAATCAGCACCTTTGGCAACTAAAACCTCGTTAGCGTCTTTAAATTCCTCCCAGTCTACTAAGAAACATCTTTCTTTGCCAACCCGCTGCGCTATCTCCTCCGTTAATATTCTGCCGTTCTTGTCGTTATCAAACGCTAATACATGAATTTGAACGGGCACGATAGAGTCAGCGCAGTTATCAATAAATTCAAACTTCTTAGAATCTCTATCGACTCGCTGATTAGGCGCACCGTCTGGCACAGATACAACAGCGTCAAAACCCGCTTCAACTAAGCTGAGCACGTCCATTTCACCCTCAACCCATATTACAGTTTCTGCGCCTTGAATAGAATCTAGGTTGTATAAAATCTTTTCGCAATCAGCCTCTTGCGTAAATTCTTTGTCAAAAGAACGATATTTGACATTGACTACCTTGTTATCTTTTATAAACGGAAAGGCTATAACGCGCTTCTCTGCCTTACTTTGTGGTATGTAGCGAGTTGGAGTAGTGATTTGCAGCTTCTCTATCGTGGCGGGCGTTATTCCTCGCTTAAGCAGCCATTGCAAGCCTTGCTCCCCTATGGATTCCTGCTTGTAGGTTGGTTTTTTGTATGTCATGCGCTTAATCTCCGTTCTTTCTGTTAATGCGCCCTTAAAGCCGCAATTATGGCAATTGTAAACTGCACCGTTGCTATCAATTGTCACCGATAGGCATAAATCATGCTTGTTGCTTCTGCCATGTGAGCATTGCGGGCAAGTGGTTTTTTCATTGCCGTAGTAGCGGTTGAG
>Ga0163144_10021672_pt1 | contig 12761 bp, 11 predicted proteins | sample OliLak19BULKMAT1_FD_123175 | JGI IMG/M metagenome (GOLD analysis project Ga0163144, IMG submission 123175) | Freshwater microbial mat bacterial communities from Lake Vanda, McMurdo Dry Valleys, Antarctica - Oligotrophic Lake LV.19.BULKMAT1 | ecosystem: Environmental > Aquatic > Freshwater >...
ATTTTGAGTCGCACGTGTATACCATTCCACCACTCCAGCATTTCTCTATTGGTGCAGTCAAGAGTGTAGCAGAAAAAGCAAAAGTTATAAACAGTTGGCTGGGGTGGGTCTATGTTAGAATACCTTTAAGACAAAGTTTAAGCTTTGTGGAGGTAATTACTGTTATTTTCTATGGCATTTCAAGGTGATTCAATATTCTGGGTAGAGCTAGAAAAAATCGTTCCTAATCCGTTTCAGCCACGGCGGGAATTTGACGAACAAAAATTAAGCGAACTATCAGAGTCGGTACGAATGTATGGTATTTTGCAGCCATTGACTGTGACTCGTAAAGAAATTCAACGTGAAGACGGTACTTTTTACACTGAGTACGAATTGATTGCTGGTGAGAGAAGATTGCGGGCTAGTAAGCTAGCCGGACTGTCACAAGTGCCGGTTATTATTCGTGAAGGTGAAGATAGTGAACAAGAAAAACTGGAACTAGCAATTATTGAGAACCTCCAGCGGGAGGATCTCAATGCGGTCGATCGCGCCCTGGCTTTTCGGCAACTAGCTGATGTTTTTGGTCTATCGCATACCCAAGTAGCAAAGAAAATGGGCCGTAGCCGAGAATATGTTTCAAATTCTATTCGACTATTGGCGCTGCCTGACTATATGCTTAGTGCACTACGTAAGGCAGAAATGACTGAAGGTCATGCTCGAACTTTACTGATGCTAAATGATCGACCTGAGGAACAGGATGTAGTTTTCAGAGAAATACTACTAAAGAAACTTTCAGTACGTGAAGTTGAGCGGATTGTGCGCAAGATTGCTACTGATAAAGTGAGGAAAAAGCATCCGGGGGACATTGATGCAGAATTGATTGAGATTGAAAAAAAGTTTATGGAGACTTTAGGCACTCGGGTACAGATTCAAAAAACTGATTACGGAGGTCGATTAACAATTGATTATTTTTCGACAGAGGAGCTTGAAGAAATGTTAAGCAGAATGAAAAACGAACGGGCAGCTCAAGTCTCTGGCTCTATTGCCTCAGCAGCAGATTTAATTACGGAACATACACCACTGGCTATCGATGACGGCGGAAGAGAGTTGTCTGAGATCAGCGACGCTGATTTGTTGGCCGAGGGTAGTAGAGAAGAACCGAGTCCAGTTAAAGTTACTAATAATGAAAATACACCAGTCACTAGTGCTGCTTACCAGGCTCCTAGAGAAGTGATTAAAACAGAACAACCATCATCTGATGTTCTTGATCACATTCTAGCCTCAAGTCCAGTAGAAAATACACCTAGCCACAATCCTGAGCCTCAAAACCACTATGTTACAGTAGCTACCATTCCGGCACCTGAATCGGTAGTTGAAGCTGTTAAGGAAGACCCAAGTCCAATTACAGTTACCAATAATGAAAATAAACCCGTTGCTTTTCACTACTCTGCTCCTAGCGAATTAGTTGAGCAATCTCAATCTCAATCTCAATCTTTGTCTGAGGTTTCCGATCTTATTCAAAACCCTAATCCAGTGGAAAAAATATTCAACCATAGCCTTGAAACCCAAAACCGCCAAGCTTCTGCTAATAATGTATTAGCACCTGAGCCAGTGGTGCCTGAAGCCGGTAATCATGTAATACCTACTCAAGTAGAAAACACGCCTAGTCAAACTCATGAGCCTCAAAACCATCATGTTCCTGCTAATAATGTTGTAGCACCTGAACCTAAACCTGAGCCAAATAAAGATGACGATGAGAGCGGTCTTTATTCAATTCGAAACTTCTCAGTCTAAATTAAAATCCCGAAGCTATGCTTCGGGATTTTAATTATGTAGTCTGTTTATTTTCCAAAGTAGTCTTGATACGTCTTCTAGCTAGTGAAGTTTTTACTATACCCAACCATTTAATAGTAGGCTTACTGGATTTGCGAGTTTCAATTTCTACAATGTCGCCGTTTTTCAATTCTTTATCAAGCTGTACTAGCTTCTTGTTTACCTTGGCGCCAAATATGTGATCTCCGACTTCTGAATGGATGGCGTAAGCAAAGTCTATTGGGGTTGCTCCAACTGGTAAGTCAACAACGTCACCTACTGGAGTAAAGACGAAAATACGATTAGAAAAGAAGTCCGATTGAGAGTCTTCGATGAACTCTGCGGTCGTGGACTTATCTCCAGTATGATTTTGCCCAATCTGGGCAATCCAGCGCGGTATTTTATCGCGGTGGGCATTATCTTTCGTTTCTTTTACACTGTCAACGTTTTTTGGTTTGGTAAAAGGTCTAAACAGGGAAGGTATCAAGCTGGTAAAACGAGACGGATTCTCCACTGGTCCTCCCGAGGAAACTTGTTCCTTGTAGCTTAGATGGGAAGCAATACCAAACTCAGACTCATGATGCATTCTTTCAGTTCGGATTTGAATCTCCAAGATTACGCCATTAGGAGTAGTTACAGTCGTATGTAAGGATTGATAACCGTTTGGTTTAGGGAAGGCAATATAATCTTTGACTCGACCAGGAAGTGGTCGCCAAAGTTTGTGGATAATACCTAAGGCTCGATAACAGTCTTCTACATCGGGGACAATGACTCTCATAGCCAATAAATCGTAGACGACGCCAATATCCCATTCCTTGCGCTTTAATTTATGAAACAGGCTATATAAGCCTTTTACACGATAGGAAGTTTTAAAACTAAGTAAACCGATTTCCGCAAGACGTTTTTGTAAAACTTTACGTTCGTGCTCCAGGAGCTCGTTTGATTTACCGGCCTTTGTCTCTAAAAGCTGACTAACTCTTTCGTATTCTTTTGGGAAAACATATGGAAAAGCTAAGTCCTCCAGTTCTTTACGAATACGACCCATACCCAAACGATGGGCTACTGGAACATAAATCTCTAAGGTCTCACGAGCAATTCGTAGTTGTTTTTCGACTGGTACATGAGAGAAAGTCTGCATGTTATGTAGTCGGTCAGCTAACTTAATGATCAAAACTCGGATATCTTGACTAGTAGCAACTAGAAGTTTTCGGAGACTTTCATTGTGACGATCAGTACCATAATAGCGAACCGAACTTAGTTTAGTAACACCTTCTACTAAAAAGAGAATTTCTTCTCCAAATTCAGCCAGTACGGTCTCGGTAGTAATATCAGTATCTTCAATCACATCGTGAAGTAACCCAGCGGAGACTGTCCTGGCGCCCATACCCATTTCTGCTAACTTAGACCCAACCGCTGTTAGGTGGTTAATGTAAGGTTCACCAGAATAACGAACATGCCCTGCGTGGGCCTGGCTGGCTAAGGTAAAGGCTTTTTCAATTAAAACTTTATCTGCTTCGCTGGGTTTTTCTAGGAGTACAATAATGTCCTGTGCTGTCATGGTATCCATTGTAGATTCAAGTTACTAAAATAACAAGTCTATCCAACTGTAAAATACACGGAAACCGTTTTTTGTATTTTGTAACATTTGGTACTCCAGCTTATATTTTTAGCGAAAAATTGAGTCAGATTATAAAAATTAATTAATCGTATTGAGCACGAGACTAAAACCAGCTTCTGAAAATTAGAGTTATGGTAGGAGTAAAGTTCTAATGCTATTTATTAGCCCTGCTTCAGTAATTCAATAGCTATTTCCACAGTTAGATCCCCAGTTTTGATTTCATCAGGAATACTAATACGCCTAAAGCCTTTTTTCAGATAACGGCCTGATTTTGACTCAAGTACGTTGATTATTTTTTTTGTTATTGGGTTAATACCAAGTTCCTTTAGTAGTTTTTCACCTTTACGCATTTGCTTGGGTGCTTTGTAGATTTCTAAAGCACGTTTGTAAGTAATCGTATAAGGATCATCTTTTCCTTTCAGAGAGCGGAAATCACCAGCATGAGCTAGGTAGGGTCCGTATTGGCCCGTGTTGGCCACGATGGGCTCACCCGTTGTTGGGTGCGGACCTAGTTCGTGGGGCAGGGTTAAATATTTGATTGCTAGTTCTAAAGTAACTTCTTCAGGCTTCATTCCTGTCGGTAAGGAAGATCGTCTAGGAGCCGCCGCCTTTTTGCCCTTCACTTTTTCTGGAGTTTCTCCGAGTTGGACATATGGCCCAAATTTTCCCTTTAAGACAAAAATAGGTAAATTGGTTTCTGGATCTTGTCCAATCGGGGCTTCGGGCTTTAATTCACTGCCGTCAATTAGTCTCGACCCTTTACACCTAGGAAAGTCATTGCATGAAAGAAAGTTTCCTGAACGACCGAGTTTGATGATCATATCAGCCCCACAGATGGGGCAAGGGAACTGCTTTGGTCCAGGACCAAGATTAGTAATCTTTTCAATATCTTCCTTTTTAGCGACTTCCTTCTGGAACGGTAGATAAAAATCAGTCAAGGTTTTCAAGTAGGTACGCTTACCTTCAGCGATTTCGTCCAACTCATTCTCCATATCACTCGTGAAAGTGTCGCTAATATATTCAGCAAAATGTTTTTCTAAGAAAGAGGATACCACATCTCCTGTATCGGTCGGTATCAAAGTACGACCCTCCTTGAGCACATAGCCCCGGTCAATAATTGTCTTCATAGTGGAAGCATAAGTAGAAGGTCGACCAATACCACGCTTTTCTAGTTCTTTAATCAATCCAGCTTCAGAGTAACGATTTGGTGGTTCCGTTTGTTTGGTTTCAATTACAATTTCTTTAAGATCAAGAGGGTCGCCTTTTTTGAGTTTTGGTACTTCAGTATCGTCGCCACGAGCGCGTGAGTCTACTTTGAGCCAGCCATCAAAAACCACCCGAGATCCATTGACTGTAAAGTCAGGTATAGTCTCCTTGGCGTTGGTGATATTGGCAATCAGCTTCGAACGCTTGATTGTCGCGTCAGCCATTTGTGAAGCCATAGTTCGCTTCCAGATCAGTTCATAGAGTGCTTTTTGGTCTCCAGTACTGCCAGCTGAATCTTTATTAAAATTAGTGGGACGGACGGCTTCGTGTGCTTCTTGAGCTGATTTGCTTTTAGATTTATATTGTCTGGCCAGTACGTAACCTTTACCAAAATTCTTACTGACCACTGCCAGGATTTGTTTCTGAGCCGCAGAACTGAGAGCTGGACTGTCCGTTCTCATGTAAGTAATATGTCCTGCTTCGTAAAGTTTTTGGGCAGCACCCATAGTGCGTGATGGTGAAAAACCAAGTCGAGTAGAGGCTGTTTGTTGCAAAGTGGAAGTGGTGAAGGGAGGTTTTGGGCTTCTCATAGCTTCACTTTCTTTTAAGTTAAGAATCTCCCAGCTTGATTTTTCGCCGACTTTTTTAATTCTGTCTGCCTCATTTTTTTCTTTTGGCTCAACACTACAAAAAAATGGTATCGATTGACCTTTAGCTTCTGTGTTAGCAGTCAGATTGTAAAAGGTTTCAGGTATGAAGGCACGAATTTCACGCTCACGCACCATAACGATACGCAAGGCTGGAGATTGTACTCTTCCGGCCGATAGACCATAACGCACTTTCTTCCAGATTAATCCTGAGAGGTCATAGCCGACTAAGCGATCAAGAACACGCCTAGCTTCTTGGGCTTCTTTTAGATTTAAGTCAATAGCTCGTGGGTGGGCAATCGCTTCTTTTACTGCGGATTCCGTAATTTCATTAAAGGCAACGCGCTTAAGTTTTGGATTAACACCCTTTATAAGTTCTGCTACATGCCAAGCTATCGCTTCTCCTTCACGGTCAGGGTCAGATGCGAGCAGAACTTCATCGGCTTTCTTAGCGGCACTTTTAAGACCTTCAATTATTTTATTCTTTCCTGGAGAAATAATATAATGAGGAACAAAACCGTTTCCAATATCAACGGCATCCTTGTTACTCTTAGGTAGGTCACGCACGTGACCAATCGAAGAAAGAACCCGATAATCCTTACCGAGGTACTTCTCAATAGTTTTCGCTTTGGCTGGCGACTCCACAATGACTAGGGTATAAGCACTCATATAATGTTTGATTGGTGTAACAAATACTAGGCTTCGATGATTCTGTCAAATGATAAGTACGTCATGGATACTAAATTAAACTGCGGTAATGAGGTGACTGATAAATAATGTAGCCTTCCATCTCCATCTGCATCAGGAGAATATTGGCTTGCGCAGCCGGTAGTGATAACAATCTAAGTAGGGTATCTTTTTCTTGTGGTTCATGGAGTAAAGTAATTACTTTTTTTTCTTCGGGGGTTAAGTTGACGTTTGTTGTCCTTTTTTCTTCTGGATCTAATTTGATATTAAGGGCATCCAGGATGTCGCTGGCATCTGTCACCATGGTGGCGCCGAGTTTTAAAAATTGGTGTGTACCGTAAGTGTTTTTAGAAAAAATACTGCCAGGTACCGCTAGGAGCTCGCGGTTGTAGTCGACAGCTAGTCTGGCAGTGATTAGGGTTCCAGATTTTTCGCCTGCTTCAATCAAGAGTGTTGCTTGAGATATCCCAGCCATGATGCGGTTGCGTTTAGGAAAAGTCCAAGATGCAGCCGGGGTTTGCGGTGCTAGTTCTGATAACATGCCGCCACCTTTTTCCAGTATACTCCTAGCTAAACTTTTGTGTGATGCGGGATAAAGCACAGATTCAGCCAGTCCACTCCCTGGTACCGCTAGGGTATAGAGATTATTTTCCATGGCTGCTTCGTGAGCAAGGCGGTCTATTCCAAGTGCTAGTCCGGAAATAATACCAACGGGATATCCGGTCAATCCAGTCAAAAGATGTTTAATTACTTGCTGGCCATAAGTAGTGTATTTGCGTGAGCCAACAACAGCTAGCAGTTTTAGGTCTGGAGACGGTAAATTGCCTTGGTACCAGAGTTCTTCTGGTGGATAAGGGGTTTCCAGTAAACTTCCTAAATTATGCTTCTCAAATTCGTTAGCGTTAATATGGTTGATTTGCATGTTCATTAATTTTAACATGAGTGTAAACGTGTCTTGGCCTAAAGACTCAAAAAATCTTGGGCAGGTAGATAGTGGATTTCATATCATGTATGATATGAAAAATTAAGCTCAGGGAAGTTCCCTGGTTAGATTAATATATTAAGGAGTGTTCCGTTGCTCAGCTTGATGCGATATAATGCACAGACTTATTTATTTTATGTTAGATATTAAATTCATTCGCGATAACGCAGAAATTGTAAAATTCGCAGCCCAGAAAAAGAAGATTAAAGTAGATATTGATCGCTTGTTGGTAGTGGATGACTCACGTCGAGAAGCGATGACTAGTCTTGAGGCCAAGAAGGCTAGCCAGAATGTAGTTTCCCAGGATATAGCTAAAAGTAGCAATCCTACAGTCCGCAGTCAGCTAATTTCCGACATGCAGTTACTAAAGGTGGAGATTCAAAAAGATGAAGAAGTTTTAAGGTCTATTATGGTGGAGTGGCAATCGTTGATGTTGCAAGTACCAAATATTCCTGACATGTCTGTGCCCGACGGAGATAGTGACGCCGATAATTTAGAGGTTAAGACTTGGGGCGAACAGACTACTTTTATTTTTCCAGCTAAGGATCATGTTGAACTCATGACTAAGCATCAATTAGCGGACTTTGAACGAGGAGTTAAAGTTCATGGTTTTCGAGGCTACTATCTTCGCGGTGATGGAGCAAGGTTATCTTGGGCAATCTGGAATTATGCAAATAAGTTTTTTTGTGATAAAGGTTTTGAACCGCTACTAGTGCCGACTATTGTGCGGAAGAGTAATCTTTACGGTACGGGACATTTACCGAATGAAGCTGAGGACGTCTACAAGACTCAAGACGAAGATTATCTAATTGGCACAGGCGAAGTCTCAACTATGGGCTTTTATGCCGATGAGGTATTAGAACAATCACAGTTGCCAGTGAAGTTTTTAGCTTTTTCTCCATGTTATCGACGTGAAGCTGGAAGTCATGGTAAGGATACAAAAGGTCTAATTCGAGTACATGAATTTTTTAAGATAGAACAAGTAGTCATGTGTGAGGCCTCACATGAAGAAAGCGTTAGACAACACGAATGGATCAATCGTAACACTGAAGAGTTTATTGAAAGTATGGGTATTCCATACCGCACTGTCATTAATTGTGGGGGTGACTTAGGGCAAGGACAAGTCAAAAAATATGATATTGAGCTCTGGGTGCCAGGAGAACAGACTTATCGAGAAATTAGTTCTGCTTCATACTTTCACGATTTCCAAACCCGGCGCTTTAACATTCGTTATCGTGATAAAGAAGGTAAGATGCGCTACGCGCACTCACTTAATTGTACTGCTATCCCAACTCCACGAATTTTAGTCTCACTCATAGAAAATTTCCAACAAGCTGATGGTAGTATCTTGCTGCCAGAAGTATTGCGTCCGTACTTAGGTAAAGATCAGATTGGCTAGGTTTTAAAGACTCTATGATCTCAATAAAAAATGAAGCCGCGTCAAACTAAAAAACGTAAGTATTTAAAACCAGCTACAGTTCTTTTAATTAAGCAAACTTTTTTGGGTTTGTCGGTCTTTGCTTGTGTAGGGCTATTAGTTACTGCTGTTTGGTATGTCACCAGACTAGATACTTTCACCATCAATACCGTTAGTGTGAGCGGTGGTTTTACCTTAGATAAGGAAGCTATCAAAAAAATTTCCGAGACACAGTTAGAGGGGGCCTATTTAAAATTGATTCCAAAACGTTTTTCGTACTTTTATCCAGAGGCAGCTATGTTGGCTGAAGTCAGCCAGTTTGAAAAAATTAAAAACGTAAAAGTTGAGCGAGTTTCGAGGGGTGAAGTCTCTGTGACTTTTGGTGAGTACGTTCCCGATGCCTTGTGGTGCGATATTGTGGATATAAAAGAATGTTATTTCTTAGACGACCAAGGTTTTGCTTTTGCAGCAGCGCCGGATTTATCTGGGGCTAGTTTGCTCCGCTATTACTCCTCTGAGAAAGAACCAGAAAATAAAACTAATCCTTTTACAGTCGCTGATTATCAAAACGCCAAGCAGCTAGCCTACTTCCTTAATGATTACGGCTGGTTTGTCACTACCGTTGAAATTAATTCTGATCGTTATGCTTTTTATACGCTCGCAAGCGGGGGAGAGGTCAAAAATAATTTAGCCTTAATGGCTGCAGACACAATGGAAAATTTACTGACAGTAGTCGGCTCGGATGAATTTTCTCACCTAAAGCCTGGAAATTTCCAGTATCTCGATCTGCGTTTTGATACTCGCGTTTTTGTGAATGAAGAATTATTGCCGACTATTGTTGCTTCAACCTCTACCGATGACACCACTACGGAAGAAGAGGTGGTTGATTAGGATATGCAGAGCAAGGTATTTGTGGTAAAACATGACACTATGTCTTTTTGGCAAAAACTACCAGCTCCATTTTTTGTCCTAGCGCCAATGGCGGATGTTACTGATGCACCTTTCAGGCGCCTGATTGCCAAGTATGGCGCCCATACACGTCTAGATGGTACTGTCGGCGGACCAGACGTCACTTGGACAGAGTTTGTCTCTGGCGATGGTCTCATGCGCGCTACTCCTGAAGGGAAAAAGAAGCTGCTAGCAGATTTAATCTATACAGAAGCAGAGAGGCCCATAGTGGCTCAACTTTTCAGTAGTAGTGAAGAATATATGGAAAAAGCGGCTGCTCTTTGTTTGGAGCTTGGATTTGATGGAGTGGATATCAATATGGGTTGTCCAGATAAATCAATTGAAAAACAAGGTTGTGGTTCAGCGATGATCAAAAATCCAGAACTGGCAGTAAAAATTATTCAGGCCGCCAAGCGTGGGGCAAAAAGCGATCAGTTAGGAGGGATTCCGGTATCTGTGAAGACTCGATTAGGGTACAACCGCGATCAGTTGGAAGATTGGCTTCCGGCCTTGTTAAGTGTGAGACCAGCAGCAGTGACTATCCATGCACGAACTCGAAAAGAAATGAGTAAGGTGCCGGCCCGTTGGGAAAGAGTAGCGCGCTCTGTTGAAATTCGTAATGAGATTTTAGGGAAAGACAAATTAATGACGCGCATAATTGGTAATGGCGACGCTCTGTCATTAGAAGATGCAAAAGTCAAAGCCCTAGCTACTGGTGCTGATGGAGTGATGTTAGGACGAGCAATCTTTGGCAATCCTTGGCTATTTAATCCATCTAGGAGGGTAGAGCAGGTGCCACTAGAGGAACGGCTTCGAGTAATGGTTGAACATAGTAAATTGTTCGCTGAAATTCTATCGTTTAAAAATTTTGCCGTCATGAAGAAACATTACAAAGCCTACATTAGAGATTTCCCAGGTGCCTCGGAGCTCAGGGCTGAACTGATGGAGCAGGACAATGTAGAGGCTGTTGAAGAAGTTGTCCAAAAATTTTTGGCTAAGTGCTAACGTCGTTTTTTTAATGTCATTTAAATATTTGCTAATCTAAGGCTAAGTAGATGCTTACTGCAGCATTTTTAGCACCTAAAAAGTTTTTTAGCCCGAAGATTCCATTGTGCCATATTCCAATTCAGGGTTGTTGGCGGATGCATGCGGTGTTGAAACCACTTGATTCGACCATCAAATGGCGCCCGCTTTGGAAAGCTTCAGATACTATCGAAGTTTCACAACTGAAGATTAAGGGAGTTGTGCGACTGCTCATTGGTCCAGAAGATTGTGCCTACTACCTAGTCTCCGTGCGCTCCGATAAACAAATCAAGCTCGTTGTAGTTGGCTACGGACATATTTGGAACCATGGTCCTTACTGTCGACTGCCGCTGCTTTGACACTAAACCGCCCCTCAAAAACTGAGGCGGCGGCTTTTCCTTTATTTTTCCGCAAGGGAACACTAGTGATACTTGATTTATCTTGTTACACTTAGATAGATGACTGAGATTTTGCAAACCAATATTTTCTTTATAATTGCTAGTATTGCGACAATCTGTTTTAGTCTTTTTATTTGTTTCATATTGTTTCAAATAATTAAGATTTTACAGTGCGTCCGTTCAGTTCTAGAAAAGATTGAAGCGGGTAGCGAAGTGTTGGCAAGTGATTTAGCTCATATCCGTCTGTTCTTTTCGGAAGGTAGTCTTCTGACTCGCGTCTTCAGCTTTTTTGCTGGAGGTATGAGAAAATCGACTAGAAAAAACAAAGGAGATTAATTTAATAACATAACCTAAGATTAAATTTATGGCCGCAAAAAAAAAGTCAGAAGTAACAAATAATCACGCTGTCGGAATTGGCGTTGGTATTACAGCTGCAGCAGTTGCTGCTGCAGGTGCCTTCTTCCTTTATGGTAGTAAGAATGCTGCTAAGAATCGTAAAGCAGTTAAGAGTTGGACTCTGAAAGCAAAGGCCGAAGTTTTAGAAAAAATTGAGCAAGCTAAAGACATGTCTAAGGAAGAGTACGAGCAATTGATTGATACTGTTAGTGGTGCTTACAAGGATGTCAAAAATGCTTCTAAGGTAGATCTATCAATTTTCAAAAAAGAGATGAAAGAGCATTGGACTAATATTGCTAAGACTGCTATCGGACCAAAGAAGGCAGCGGTCAAAAAAGTGGCAAAACCAGCGGCAGCAAAAGCAAAGGCAGTGGTCCCGAAGGCAGCAAAAAAATAATACTAAATTTAGATCTTTAATACACCATCACCAGTCTGCCCCTGGTGATGGTGTATTATTAATGTGATGATTTTAATTTATAAAAATCACTGGCTCATACTTAGTGTCTTGCTACTGACAATTATTCTTACCTACCATGAGGCAGACTCAAGTCCAGTTCTAGAAATCCCGCTTAATATACCTCAATACCAGATTGCTGAAGGGCTTCCGGTCTTATCGGCTAAAGCTTTTGGTATTTATGATTTAGAAAGTGGGGAAATGTTGGTTTCTTATAATGCCGACGCAACCTTGCCGATTGCTTCCGTTACCAAAATAGTGACAGCAGCGGTTTTAATTTCAAAATATGATTTGGAGGAGACTAAAAAAGTCTTGTCTTCTGACTTGCTGGCCGAAGGTCGCGCAGGAAACTTGCAGGTGGGGGATGAGTATTCACTCCGCGACTTAATTTTTCCCTTACTACTCGAATCTTCTAATGATGCGGCTGAGTTTTATTATCGAGCAACAGATGGTTCTGTGGTTTCAGAAATGAACAATTTAGCTTCGAAACTCCAATTGACTAAAACTAAATTTGTCGATGGTTCGGGTCTGTCTGGTAGTAATACTTCTTCAATAGTTGATTTGCAGAATCTGATGCGTTACGTACATCAAGAGACACCTTTTGTACTTGATGTTTCGCGTCTCCGAAATTATATTGGTCCAAATAAAGCTTGGACCAATAATAGTCCAATTTGGCACCAGGATTATCGCGGAGGAAAGCATGGGTATACCATAGCTGCCAATCGGACCGCTCTAGCCCTTTTTTCAGAGAAATTTGCTGCCGGAGAGAGACAATTAATTTACGTCTTACTCGGTAGTGATAATTTAGCTGTTGATATGGATAAATTAAGAAGTTTTGTAAAAACGAGGGTGACCTTTAAATAATTGCAGCTCGCTACAGCTGGATTCTCCCTAGGGGGGTCGAATCCAACTAAGCGCCTGCATAAGGAAAATATAGTCGCCTAACAGCCTACCCTCCTTTGCAGCTCGCTACAGTCGGATTCTCCCTAGGGGGTCGAATCCAACTAAGCGCCTGCATAAGGAAAATATAGTCGCCTAACAGCCTACCCTCCTTTGCAGCTCGCTACAGCTGGATTCTCCCTAGGGGGTCGAATCCAACTAAGCGCCTGCATAAGGAAAATATAGTCGCCTACCTACCCTCCTTTGCAGCTCGCTACAGTCGGATTCTCCCTAGGGGGTCGAATCCAACTAAGC
>Ga0163144_10021673_pt1 | contig 12760 bp, 12 predicted proteins | sample OliLak19BULKMAT1_FD_123175 | JGI IMG/M metagenome (GOLD analysis project Ga0163144, IMG submission 123175) | Freshwater microbial mat bacterial communities from Lake Vanda, McMurdo Dry Valleys, Antarctica - Oligotrophic Lake LV.19.BULKMAT1 | ecosystem: Environmental > Aquatic > Freshwater >...
CCCCCAGAGTTCGGGGTTGAAAAGATCAAGATCCGTGGCCGCAAGTGAGTCATTCGTCTAGCAGTACCACATTTCGCCCGTTTCAGCGCTGGCAGAACATCTGTCTAATCTAACATTGTCAAGGTAGTCGGGCCGATCCATGAGGCGGCCCGACTACAATGGACGACTTCACTGGACGCTTGCGCCTGAGCGCGAACACGCTACACTATCAGCCAGTCAGCTATTCTCTCGACGAAAGGTGGATAATGGGTTACTTGTATGCAGCAGCCGCCAACCGCGCCACCGGGTGTGGTCGCGGCTGTTTTCGTTTCTAGAGAAGGCGGGTTGTTGCGCTCCTTGCAACACCGGGCTGTTACCGTGGGTCATCTTCGACTACTTGGAGGTGGCCCATGTACGGCAACAAGAGCGAGAAACGCAAACGTGTGGAGAAGATCGTGCTGATGGTGGCGCTGGCACCGGCCCGTCTGACTCAGGCATCGCTGGCGCACGCCTTGAACGTCGCGCCCTCAACGGTGGCCGACGACCTGGCGACGCTGCATTACCTGGGCGTGCTGCTGACTGAGGACGAGAAGGGGCGGTTGGCGGTGTTTGACCAGGGTGCCAGAGGTGATCATTGACGCAATCTACTCGATGTTGGTGTTGATTAACCTGGAATTAGGGTTGGACCCTGTTGCCATTTTTGGGCAACGGTTGTGGTAGGCTGGCTGCGATATGTCCGAATTGACGCGTACCCAAGGGAAAGCGGCTCGGCTGGGCCAGATTGAACGCATGCTCTGGGCCTTTCCCGATGGCCTGACTCAGGCGGAAATCGCGCGGCGTTGTGGGGTTCACCGTTCGACCATCCATCGCTCGCTCCAGGACCTGGCGGATGAGGGTATTCCAACCTGGGAAGCCGCTGATGGCCGAATCGGCATCAACCGCAACGAGTATCTGACTGCGATAAAGCTGCGTTTGGATGAGGCCATGGCGGTCTATATGGCGGCGCGGCTGCTGGCCCGCTACAGCGATAAGCCCAATCGGCATACGGTCGAGGCGCTGCTCAAACTGGGTCTCGCGCTCGACCCCTCAGCGCCGCAGGTCGCGCGGCACATCGTGCAGACCTCAGAGGCGCTGAGAGCGTCGCTGGACGGGCAGCCAAACGATCATCAGCAACGATTGGAGGTGCTGACGCGCGCCTGGGCGCAGGGTCGCAAGGTGCGGATGCGGTACTCCCCGTTGCAGAGCCGGCGGTCGTTTGAGGAAGTGTTCGCGCCCTATTTCTTGGAACCTTCGGCCATTGGTTACAGCACGTACGTGATCGGCCGGAGTGACCTGGTAGGCAAGCTGCGGACGCGCAAGCTGGAGCGGATCGAGCAAATTACCGTGACCGACGAGGCATTCGAGATCCCGGTGGACTTTGACCCGGCGAAACTGCTAGCTGGCGCCTGGGGGGTGTGGTTCGACGAGGACGATGCGCCAACGCCGGTAACGCTCAAGTTTAGCGCGGCTGTGGTGCGCCGGGTTCAGGAGAGCCGCTGGCACCCGTCGCAGCGTGTGGAAGCGCAGCTCGATGGCAGCTTGTTGTGGTACGCCGAGTTGGATGCGGTGGAGGAGCTTGTCTGGTGGGTCCGGGGGTGGGGGGCGGAGTGCGAGGTGTTGGAGCCGCGCGAACTGCGCGAGACGCTGATGGGAGATGCAAAGGCGATGGCGGAGCGATACGGCTGGCATGTTTCGACGCAAGCGGCTGGCCCGTCGTCGACTCTGGCCGACTTTTTTGGGGGTGGCAGATGACGCTCGCGCTCTATCCATACCAACAGCGCGTGAAGGACCTTATCCAGAGTGGGCGCTCAGTAATCTTGCGTGCGCCAACAGGTACCGGCAAAACCCGGACGGCGCTGGCCCCGTTCATTGAAGACTTCTTTGAGAAGCCTCGGGGCATGGTGCCACATAAGTGCCTGTACGTGGTGCCGCGGCGGGTTCTAGCCAACCAGTTCCACCGCGAGTATCAGTCGCTGGCTACGTCGTATGACCGTCGTTTTCGGCGCGACCTACGGGTCACAATTCAGACCGGAGAGCAGCCGCAGGATCCACGCTTCGAGATGGGAGACCTGACCTTCTGCACCATTGATCAGTTCCTGAGCAGCTACCTGACGATGCCCTACGGCCTGCCGGCCAGGCTGGCCAACCTGAATGCTGGTGCCCTGCCTGGCGCCTACATTGTGTTTGACGAGTTCCACCTTTTGGATCCCGGCTCGACGCTACCGACAACACTGTACGCGCTGCAGCAATTGAAGTCGCTGGCACCGGCGCTGCTGATGACGGCGACGTTCAGCCCGGCACTGCTGGAGATGCTGGCTAAAACTCTGGGGGCGGAGGTGGTCGAAGTGCCACGGGACGAAATTCGCTCCATCCAGAGCCAAAATGCGGCTCTGCAGGTTCGGGAGCGCACCTGGCATATGAGCGACAACCCGCTTAGTGCTGTGGCAGTATGGGCCGCCCACCAAAAGCGCAGCCTGGCGCTGTGCAACACCGTTGGTCGGGCGCAAGCGCTATATCGCGACCTGCGCGAGCTGGCGCAAGCAGCCGGTGGCCAGGTGCGCGTGATGCTTCTGCATAGCCGGTTCCTGCCTAGAGATCGGCGTGAGATCGAAGATGACCTGCGCCGGCTGTTCGGTACGGGAGAAGGCGCCGATGGCAGCGGCAGCGTGATCGTGGTGGCCACGCAAGTGATCGAGGTTGGTGTCGATATCACCAGCGAGGCTTTGCATACCGAACTGGCGCCGGCCAGCGCGCTGATCCAACGGGCCGGGCGCTGCGCGCGCTACCCGGGCGAGCACGGGCAGGTGACGGTCTATCCTGTGGACAACTACTTGCCCTATGGCCGCGAAGCGAAGGATGCAGCCAGGGATGGCCCGTGGGTGGCAGAGATGAAGGCTGCGCGCGTCTGGCTGGCAGACCATACTGGTCAAGCACTCGACTCAGCCCAGGAACAGGCATTTGTGGATGCGGTGGCCGCCGAGCGCGACCGGCAGATGGTCAGCGCGTTGACAATTGGCCGCGTGAGCCGGGCACAGGATATTCAAAGAGTGCTCAACGGCGACAGGTCGGCAGCTGACGGGCGCTTGCTGGTGCGCGATGTACAGAGCCGGCTGGTGCTCATTCATTCCGCGCCGGAGCAATTGGTGAGCGACCCTTACGGCGCCATAGGTTTTAATCTGAGCCTGGACACCCTGGGCGGCATGGTGCGCGGCTGGCTTGACCGCGAGGGCGACCTGGAGTGGAGCGTGCAGGGGCTGCAAGAGCACATGACGGATGACAATCGGGCCGAGTATAGCTGGGCGCGGCTGCCCGATGCCCAACTTGTGGCACAGGCTAAGGTACTGGTGGTGCATCCGGACCTGGCGGGATACTCGCGGGAGGAGGGCTTCCTGCATGATGTGGGCGGTAGCGGGTTCGAGTCGACTATGGAGCCCGCAGCTTCAAAGCGCACTTGGGACGGTTTTTCGTACCGGCTCGAGTCATACGAAGACCATGTGGCCTGCGTTGTACAAGCGTTTGAAGCGCTGGCCTTGCCCGAGCTGCTTTATCCGGCCCAGGCGCTGGACCGCGCCGCTGGCTGGCTGGGTGGCAGCACGCTGCGCGCGGCTTGGCTGGCCTGCCTGCTGCACGATGTGGGCAAACTGAGCAGGGGTTGGCAGGGCTGGGCGCACGCCTACCAGGCGGCCATCGGGGAGCCAGCCGCTGCCGGGATGTCGGTAGCGCACACCACCAGCGTGCCAGGCAACGAAGCGCATCGGCTGGCCGGAAAAGCAGTGCAGAAGACTCACCCGCGACCCAACCACGCCGCTGAAAGTGCTCTGGCTGTTAGCGCCATCCTAGCCAAGGCGCTTGACGGTAACGAACCCTTGGCCAAGGCAGCGCTGACGGCTATTGTTCGGCACCACACGCCGTTCGCGCGCGAGTGCAGCGCATATGCTTTGGAGAAGACTGCCATGAGTCACATTGTGGCGACCCTGGCATGTGTGCCGGTGGAAGTGCGCCAGTCGCTGGAGCTAGCGGGCTTGCGGCCGGCGCTGGCCGCGCCGAATGCGTCGTTTGCCACCATGTTGGTGGAGCCGGGCGATATGCATGGTTGGCTGGCATATACGCTGCTGGCGCGGGCATTGCGGCGCGCGGACCAGGCAGGGACGAGCAGGGGATCGAAGTAGACGCCCCACACTTGAGCATAATTGGAGAGACAGTGTATCAATCAACTTATTACATCGACAAGCTCAGTAACACCTTTGCCGATAACCTGGCGGCGTTTGGTCTGGCCTTTGTGCTAAATGGTATTGCGGCCGGGCGGGCCAAGCTGGTGATCGAAGACCAAGGCCGCGCCTTTGCCGTGAACGTGGCGCCTGCTATTGATCCGGCATGGGTCGAAGAATGTCAATTCTTCACTGGCGCGCCATTCCTCATCACAATTGACAACGCCTCGCAGCAGCGCGTCATCAAAGGCACCAACCTAAGTCTGACCGATGTGCCCGAAGCGCCCAGCGACGTGGTGGCGGACTATGGGGTTGAGAAGCAGAACTATGCCGACTTCTTTGTTTGGCTGAGCGGCGTACCGGCACCAGAGAAGGCCAAGGTCGTACGTGGCGAAAGTCCGGCCCCAGCGCGGCCGCACTCCGATTGGGACCTGTTCCGCGCGGTCAACCCGGCCGCCCTGCAGACTTACAATGCGTTATTGGCCGAGTGGTGGCGCGGGCAAGACGCTTTCCCTGAATTGTTGCGCGTGCTGCTGGCAATGGCGGCGACCCAACCAAATGACTTAGATGGGGCGGCTTCCGTCTGGGCAAACCTGTGTAAGGCGCACGGCTGGACCAAGCCCAAAGAAGTCGGCGCCAGCCAACTGCTGAACCCGGCCCAGGGCAAGGGCACTAACAGCACCAAGGCAGAGTGGAGCGCGCCAGGCAATGTGAAGGGCTTTTGGCTGCTGGAATGGCTGAAGCTGGTGGGCCTCCGCTATGGCGGGCTGACCCGGCTGGTGCGCGGCACCAAGGATCGCAAGACGTATGCGCTGGCGCCGGTCCGGCTGGAGTGGGGGGCGCATGTGGCCATCATGAACCGCTTCCGGATTGCCATGGCCGGCAGCGCCCAAGCTATCCAGCTCGACATTCTGGCTACGCTCTGCTACACCCAGGCCCTGCTGGCACACCTCGAAAATGCGCGCACGAGTGACCTGGCCGCCGACGTGTTCGGCCACAATGCCAGCGACCTGGTGAGCGGCATGCAGATGGCGTTCTACAAGAGCCTGGGCAACGCCATTGCCACCATGAACATTGCTTCATTGAACCTGCCGCGCTGGGTGGCGCCACGCGGCCCAGAAGACCTGGCACTGCTGAGCCAGGCGTTGGACGAGCATGCCGCCATCGTGCGCGGGCTGGACGAAAACCACGGCGATCAATACGGCATCCTGAACGCCTATCGCGACTTTTTGTCTGGCAGCGATCTGACGCCCTTCTTCGCCTTCAGCAATGCTTACAGCCGCTTCGTGATCAGCCAGATGGAACGACGCAAACCGGTGCGCCTGTTCACCACAACCACGCTGGAGGTGCTTTTTATGAACAGCAACGACGGGCAGCAAAGCTACAGCCAGATTGTGCAGGATCCTGGTTTCAGACAGATTGCGTATGCGATCCGCCACAGCACGGTGGTGCCGCAGGCGCGCAAGGGAAAGCCGAACCGGTCGCCGGTAGATATCCGCTACGGGCTGGGCCAGCAACTGGCGCGCAAAGCAGCCTCGAAGGGTGAATTCTTGGCCGAACTGGCCGAGTTTGTTCACCTCTACAATGCCGAGAACGCCCAGCTGCGCGAGAACAAGCGCGAGCCGCTGCGCAAGAATGTGACGATTGATGACCTGGACAGCATCACGCGCTTGGTGGACCGCTTCGGGTCGAAGGTGGTGTGTCACATGCTGGTGGCCTACGGCTATGCTCGCGAGCCGTACCAGGGCCGCGATGAAGAAGGCGCGGGCGAAGCGCCGGAACTGGCAGCCGTGACGAGCGACGGCGATAGCGGTGGCGACGAAGCCGAAGCGGAATAAACACTCCATCATTCAGGTGAGACTATTCAGGAGACCGTGACATGAGCGATTCGAGCGCGATTTACTCAGTATCCATTTCGGCCCAGGTCATCATTGACATGCACTCGCTGAACAATGAAGGCGGCGAGGGCAACCAGATCCAGACGCGCATGGTCAACGTCATCGGCGCCGATGGCCAACTGCACAACGTCAATGCGATTTCGGGTGATATGTTCAAGCATATTCAGGCCGAGCACCTGCATCGGCTGGCGGTGGCTGGAGGGCTGCCGCTCTCGGCCGGCGCGCGGGCCTTTAATGCCAATCGGGTCAACTTCGACATTGACGCCGGCAATGCCCTGGCCGAGGCCATCCTGGCTGTGGCCAATAATGGTGACAAGCTCGATGTAATCCTGCAGAGCTGCACCGTCACTGACCTGGAAGGCATCCTGGTGACAGCCCAGAAGCAGTCGCTGCCGCGCAAGAGCGTGGTGGAGTTTGGCTGGGTGGTGGGTGTGCCCGACCGGGTGGAGACCGACAGCTACTTCCACGTCAAGTATGTACCTGGGGCGCGTAAGCAGGCCGAGGACGATGAATCGCGTGGGGCGAATGTGGGCCAGGCCATATTCCACCGGCCAGCCTCATCGGGCGTGTATGCGCTGGTGCTCAACCTGGAGGCGGCGCGGGTGGGCTTCAATGACTTGGCCCAACGCTATGCCATCGGGCCGGACGAGCGGGCGGCCCGCCTGCGGGTGCTACTGGAGAGCGTGCTGTATACCTTCATCGAGCCGGCCGGCGCCATGCGTAGCACGCAGAACCCGCATGTGGTGGACGTCTCGGGCGTGATAACCATCAGCCGCGACGTGATTCCGGCGCCGTGCGTTTCGCCGCTGAGACCGGACTTCGTGGACGAAGTGCAGCGCATCGCCAGCACGCTCAACGAGCTACGGCCGGGCGCGCTAGAAGTGCGACCGTTCGGGTCACTGAGCCAATTGACGGCCATCCTGGTGGACCTGGCGCAGACGGCTCGGCCGCTCGAACTGCATGTGGCCCGCAAGCAGGACTAGGCCCATGTTGTGGCTGATCACCGAATACGAGGCGGTTACGCTTTTTTCGCTCAAGCTGAGCTCGGCCACGGCCTCGGGCGGCAAAACGCTGCTGGTACCGACGCCGTTTGCGCTGAAGATGGCGCTGCTGGATGCGGCCTGCCGGACGCAGAGTGTGGCTGATGCTGCTCGGCTGTGGCCGCACCTGCGCGAGCTGGAGATTGGACTGCGGCCGGCTGCCCGAGCACTCGTGACCAATTTGTTTCAAAAGGTGCTGCGGCCGCGTAAGAACCCGGTGACCATTGATACAGAGGATGCCGGGCCGTTTCAGAAGACCATTGGATATCGCGAATATGTGCACATGGTAGGCACCTGGGGGCTGGGGCTGGGCCTGGCGGATGAAACGCTGGCTAGCCAACTGACTGGCCTGCTGTTGAACGTGAACTATCTAGGGAAGCGCGGCGGCTTTATGCAACTGGTATCTCCGCCGCAGGTGCGGGCCGACTTGCCAGACGGCTATGTGCTGACCACCAACGAACAGACGGCATTTGGTGTGGGCGGCACTCTGCATGTGCTGGATGACTGCACCAAACAAATGACGTTTGAGAGAGCCGACATCTACAGCGGCCAGAAGGTGCGCATGGGCCGCGAGCGCATCACACGCAACATCGTGCTGCCGTATCGGCTAGTGCGGGCGAGCAAGAGCTACACGCTCTACGAGCTGAATGCTAACTAAAGCCGGTAGAGGCACAGCATGTACTCCCTTACTCTCACTCATCTTCGCTTCACCGTCGAAGCCGTGACGCCGGTGCGCCTGGGCGGCTTGGAAGCCGGCATGCGGCTGCGCGGCGCGCTGGGCAGCGTCATGCGACGGGCCTACTGCGCCGGCGACACGGGCGACCTCGGCCACGCGGCGGGCTGCCCGGTGTGCTGGCTGCTGGCCGCCAACGAGCACCCCGGCGAAGAGCGCCGCGGCTATGCCCTCGTCCCCCCGCCGAACCCGCCCGAGGCCTATGCGCCCGGCCAGCGCCTCACCTTCGGGTTGTCGCTGTTCGGCACGGCTGTGCGTTACCTGCCCTATTTCATCCTGGCCGTGCCCGAGATGGGCCGGGGCGGGGTGGGGCCGGGGCGGGGCCAGTTCGTCCTGCGCAACGTATGGGCGGGCAACCCGCTTCAGAATGAATTTCAACCCCTGCTGGCCGAAGGCGAAACTCTGGTGCGCCTCCCCGCGTTAACGGTCAACCACGAGCATGTCACGCAAGCGGTCGAGGTGTTGGCGAAGAGCCTGAAAGGTCGTCTGACCCTAAACTTCCTGACACCTACCCGCCTGATCCAGCAGGAAGCTTTGCTAAAGGTCCCCGACTTTGGCGCTTTCTTCGCGCGGCTGCTCAAGCGCCTCGACGAGTTGGACGAGCAATTCGCCAGCGGGGCAGGCCGGCCCCTGGCCGAGGTCCAGGCCTTGCAATCCCTGGCCGACCAGGTGCGGTTGATGGAAACGGACACGCGCTGGGTGGAGCTGTGGAGCGGGTCTAGCCGGACCGGCCGGCAGACGCCTATGGGCGGCTTCATGGGCGCGGCGGTTTATGCCGCCCCGCCTGAAGTCTGGCGGCCTTTGCTGCCCTGGCTCATCTGGGGGCAGGCGGCGCAGGTGGGCAAAGATGTGGTCAAAGGCAACGGATGGTACGAGCTCGTGGCGCCTGGCTGGCCTCGATATGGACATTGGCTTGAGGCCCCCCGCACCCAGCCGCACCTATCGCCCGCGCGCCTGATGGCCGCGAGCTAAAGGGGCAAGGTATTATGACTATCACTCAACACCTGATCGTGGAACAATTCGGCAGTTTCATCGGCAAGCACAGCGAGCGGCTGCAAGTGCTCAAGGACGGCGCCACCCTCCTGCAGGCGCCATTACTACATCTCGAGTCGGTCATCATCGCCGGGCGCGGCGTGAGCATCAGCGCCGACGCTGTGCGCGAGTGCACCGAGCGCGGCATCCCCATCCACTTCGTCAGCGGCACCGGCACGCCCTACGCCAGTCTATACAGCGCCGGGCTTACCGGCACCGTCCTCACTCGGCGAGCGCAGTTAGAAGCCTTCAAGGACGGGCGCGGACTCACGGCCGCCTTGGCCTTTGCCGCCGGCAAGATTCAAAACCAGTGCAACCTGCTCAAATACATGGGCAAATATCGCAAGGAAACCGCCCCGGAGATTTACGAAGAACTGCGGCGGCGGGCCGATGAGGTGCGCGACCATGTGCTCGAGTTGGAACAGATCACGCGCTACCCCGAAGTACGCGAGGATGGCCGCGCCACCGTGGACGACTTACGTGGCGAACTGCTCAGCATCGAGGGGCGGGCGGCGCAGCGCTATTGGGCCGGGGTGAAGCAGGTGCTGCCAGCCGAGTTGGGCTGGCCGGGACGTGAAGGCCGAGGCGCCACTGACCCCGTCAACGCCGCGCTGAACTACGGTTACGGCATCTTGTATGGGCAGATCGAGCGGGCGCTGGTGCTCGCCGGGCTGGACCCTTACGCCGGCTTCGTGCACGTGGACCGGCCGGGCAAGCCCAGCCTCACGCTCGACTTCATCGAGGAGTTTCGCCAGCCGGTGGTAGACCGCACGATAATCGGCCTGGCGAACAAAGGTGTGCAGTTCGAGCAAGACGACCGCAAGCGCTTCACCCCCGAGACGACCAGGGTGCTGGCCGCCAAGGTGCTCGACCGGATGGAGAGCGCCGAGCCATACGAAGGCAAACGCCACCCGCTGCGGGCCATCGTGCAGCGCCAAGCGCGCCACCTGGCTACCTTTCTGCGGGGCGAGCGCAGGGCCTATGAGCCGTTCGTGGCGAGCTGGTAGGCACGGTCCAGTATGCAGTGCTTGTTGGTCTACGACATCCCCGACGACGCCAAACGGACGAAGATCGCCGACGCCTGCCTGGACTACGGCCTGGACCGGATTCAATACTCGGCCTTTCTCGGCCCGCTATTGCCCACCCACCGGGATGAACTGTTGCTCAAGGTCAAGAAAATTCTGGGCCGCAAACCGGGCAACATCCAACTCTTCCCGCTCTGCCAGACCGACTGGGAGGCCCGGTGCGTGATCGCGCAGAACGCTCCCCCGCCCGGCGCGGCGGAGGCCGGCGATGACGACTGACGCTATGGCGCCTATTAATCTGCGGGCCGTTACTGACCTGAAACAGTGGGTATACTGCCCGCGTATCCTGTACTATCACCACTGCCTTCCCAAAGTGCGGCCCATAACCTACAAAATGGAGGCGGGCATCGAAGCCGGGCAGGAAGAAGTGCGGCGCGAAGCGCGGCGCTCGCTCCAGCGCTATGGGTTGGAGGTGGAGGGGGCCACGCGGGAATTTAACGTCAGGGTGAGCTCCGAGCGTTTGGGGCTGCGCGGCGAAGTGGATATGGTCATCACCCTAGCCGATGGCGAGGTCATCCCGGTGGACTACAAGCTGTCTATCAAGGCTGGGCCGCACTTCAAGCTGCAGTTGGCGGCTTACGCCGCGCTGTTGGGCGAGGCGCGCGGGCGCGAGGTGCGGCGCGGCTTCATCTACTACCTCCCCTTGCAGCGGGCAGAATTAGTGGCCGTGGATGTGCGCCTGCAGCGCACCCTGGGATCGGCCCTCGCAAAGATGCGGCTGGCGCTGGAACAGGAGCAAATGCCGGCTCCTACGGCCCATCTTCGCAAATGCCTTGTCTGCGAGTTCCGGCGCTTCTGTAACGATGTGCTGTGAGGCTCTTTTTTGCCTGTTTTTCGTTCGCAAATCGGGCCGGTTTTGACCCAAACAGCCATCTGCGACGACGGCCCGGAAATAGGAGCCGGAAGGCCACTGAAGCCTCAACTCCAACGCGCCAGGACGGCCAAGAAGACACAGAAATTCAATCTCAGAGCATCGGCGTGGTTTTCCTGGCACAAATCGTAAGCTGTTGCAGAGCATTCGATCCGATCGCGGATACTGAAAGAGTACTACTGGGCAGGGGATAAGAGGACTATCGCAGGTTGCAGAGCATTCGATCCGATCGCGGATACTGAAAGCTCGACCTTATTGTGTAAGCCCGGTCAATGCAAGACCGGTTGCAGAGCATTCGATCCGATCGCGGATACTGAAAGATGTGGCGGCATCCCGTGCGGCCCTAGCTTCGGTGGTGTTGCAGAGCATTCGATCCGATCGCGGATACTGAAAGAGTGGTGTAAGTGGATGTCTGCATTTTGCCGGTTCAGTTGCAGAGCATTCGATCCGATCGCGGATACTGAAAGGGACACCGAGATTATTGCCGTCATCGATGGGCAGGCGGGTTGCAGAGCATTCGATCCGATCGCGGATACTGAAAGGCTGCTAATCATGTCTGTAATTATCATTGTTCCCTTCGTTGCAGAGCATTCGATCCGATCGCGGATACTGAAAGAGTTAGTCGTGGCAGACTGCCGCGCGTACGCTGCGAGAGTTGCAGAGCATTCGATCCGATCGCGGATACTGAAAGCACAAAGTACCACCCCGCAATTGACGCCAGTGAGTGTGTTGCAGAGCATTCGATCCGATCGCGGATACTGAAAGGTCCTACCGCGTCCAGTGCTGCAAACGGGCCGGTATAGGTTGCAGAGCATTCGATCCGATCGCGGATACTGAAAGAGGATGCCGATACCGCGGCCGCCGAGTCCTACAGCAGTTGCAGAGCATTCGATCCGATCGCGGATACTGAAAGTGAGTACCCTGGCAGCTACGCTGCTTGGATGGTGGCGGTTGCAGAGCATTCGATCCGATCGCGGATACTGAAAGATAGGCCAGCAGGCGGTCTAAATGCACCATCACCGCGTTGCAGAGCATTCGATCCGATCGCGGATACTGAAAGCAACTCGCTGTCGGCGGCGTAGGAGCGGGCAGCGGGGTTGCAGAGCATTCGATCCGATCGCGGATACTGAAAGGTTGACGGTGGTGACGGCTCTCTCGGGCGTCTTTTCGGTTGCAGAGCATTCGATCCGATCGCGGATACTGAAAGGGCTTGTCTAGAGTTTAGCCAGTAACATAACGTGATTAGTTGCAGAGCATTCGATCCGATCGCGGATACTGAAAGTCCCTGGCTATCGTATAGGGCACGAAAGGCGGTGGCGTTGCAGAGCATTCGATCCGATCGCGGATACTGAAAGAGGCACAGATCATCAGCACCAGCCACAGCGCCGAGGGTTGCAGAGCATTCGATCCGATCGCGGATACTGAAAGGGCGGCTCAGGCGCGTGGCGGCCATGTGGAGCGCCAGGTTGCAGAGCATTCGATCCGATCGCGGATACTGAAAGGGCCGCATGTGACCGGCGACTGGATGATGAAGACCGTTGCAGAGCATTCGATCCGATCGCGGATACTGAAAGAGGTACGGCTCGCCTTGATGGCCGCCGCCACCGGCGTTGCAGAGCATTCGATCCGATCGCGGATACTGAAAGCACGTCCCGAGCACCGTGATAACGCCTTCGCTGTTGGTTGCAGAGCATTCGATCCGATCGCGGATACTGAAAGTTCGTTGCCGGCGCTACCACCGCAGGCGCATGGTAGCGTTGCAGAGCATTCGATCCGATCGCGGATACTGAAAGAGTAATGGACAGGGGTTATGGTAGGATTATCTTAGGTTGCAGAGCATTCGATCCGATCGCGGATACTGAAAGTCCCACGAGG
>Ga0163144_10021674_pt1 | contig 12760 bp, 16 predicted proteins | sample OliLak19BULKMAT1_FD_123175 | JGI IMG/M metagenome (GOLD analysis project Ga0163144, IMG submission 123175) | Freshwater microbial mat bacterial communities from Lake Vanda, McMurdo Dry Valleys, Antarctica - Oligotrophic Lake LV.19.BULKMAT1 | ecosystem: Environmental > Aquatic > Freshwater >...
AAGGTGTCTCTCTCATGAAAGGACTCCATCACCATGTGGTTCAGACCCTGCGCACTGGGCAGGTCGGTGCCGAAGGGCTTCTCGACGATGACGCGGACCCAGCTTCCGGGCTGCGCATGGTTGAGTCCGCTCTTGCGTAGATTTTCCAGGATGACGGCAAACTGATCCGGTCCGGCCGCGAGATAGAAAAGCCGGTTGCCGCGCGTGCCGCGCTGGGCATCCAGTTCGTCGAGGCGTTTGGCCAGTGCTTCGTAGCCCTCGAGCTTGTCGAATTCGCTGCGGTGATAGAAAATCGATGACGCAAATCCCGCCCAGAGTTCGTCGTTAATTTTCTGACGGGAATATTTCCGCGCGGCTTCTTCCAGCTCTTGGCGGAAGATCTCATCGGTTTTATCCCGGCGGGCAAAACCGATTACACTCACGGCGGGCGGCAACGCGCCGTCGCCTGCCAGATTGTAGAGGGCCGGAACGAGCTTGCGGTGCGTCAGATCCCCGGTGGCACCGAAAATGACCACCGCGCAGGGTTCCGGCATCGCGCGGCTCGCGAGTCCCTCCCTCAGGGGATTTACGTTTTTGCTGTCAGCCATGGTTTCTGATAACAATTCCCGGCCATGGTGACAACGGAGAACGCGGAATGAATTTTACAAAACTTTCCCTCATCGCGAAGAGCGTGGTTGAGGAAACGCTCGCGGATCTCCCCGTGGAAATCCGCCACGCTGCGGAAGGCGTGTCCATCTTTTTTGAATTGCAGCCGGATGAGGACGATGTGGCTTGCGGCATCTTGTTGGACACGCTCGGTTTATTTGACGAAGGCGATGGCGGCGCACCCATCCCGCGCATCCGCCTCTGGCTGGCGAATCTCTGGGATTATTCCGGGGAGGACGCGGAGATTTTTCGCGAGGAAGTCCGCACGACTTTATTGCACGAACTGGGTCACTATCTCGGCTGGGATGAGGAGGACTTGGATGAACGCGGATTGGGCTGAGATCGCGCGAATGTGACGATACCGGCATCAAGTAATTATTGCAGGAGGAAGGGGCTTCCTGTATTCGGACAAACTCTTACCCAATTCCAACCAATTAAAATCCCGATGATCCCATCCAAAACCTTCCTCGCCCTTGCGGCGGCTCTTGTTCTCACCGTCCTTCCCGCCCTCGCCGGTTCGGGCAAAACCTATCAGGTCACCGGCCCCGTGCTGGAGTTCAGCGACACGATTATCGTGGTGCAAAAAGGCGAGGAGCGCTGGGAAGTCGCCCGCACTCCCGCCACCAAAATCACGGGCACTCTCGCCAAGGGCGCGAAAGTCACCATTCAATACACGATGACGGCCACTGCCGCTGAAGTGAAGTAATTCATCAACCCTTCAAAACCAACACAACACACCATGGAACAAATCATCAAATCCCTGAGCGCCCAACTCAACCTCCCCGAATCCGTCATCCGCGCCGGGGTCGGAATTCTCCTGAATTTCGTTAAACAAAAAGCCGCCGGCACGGAATTCGAAAAATTCCTCGCCCTGGTTCCCGGTTCAGCCGGCGTGATGTCAGCAGCGCCAGCTCCCGGTGAAGGCGACGGGGCCGGCGGGCTTCTCGGTGGTTTGCTCGGCAAAGCCGGCGGACTCCTCGGCGGAAATCTGGGCGGCGCCGCCGCGGCGCTCGGTGCGCTTCAGCAAGCCGGTATTCCCCTCGACAAGGCTGCCCCGTTGGCCAGCGGTTTTTTTGACCACGCCAAGGAAGTCGCCGGTCCCGATACCGTCAACGCCTTGCTTAAACAACTCCCGGCCCTCGCCTCCCTCCTCGGCGGAAAAGAATAATTTCCCGGCTAACAAAACCATCACCAACCAAAACCAACCAACTAAAACACACACCTTATGGGCCTTCTATCCAACCTCATGTCCAAAGTCTTCGGCGGAGCTTCCGCTGTCGCCGGAGCGGTCAAAGACGCCGTCCTTCCCCATCACCCCGCTGCTGCGGAAATCACTGTTCCCGTTGTGGATGTTGCCGCAGACCCTGTTGTGACTGCGCCTGACGTAGCCACGCCGCCTCCGGTCGTTGATGTCACCGCCATCCTTGATGGTCTGGCTGCATCGAACCCTGAGAAACTCGACTGGAAAAAATCCATCGTGGATCTCATGAAGCTCGTGGACATGGACAGCAGCCTCGCCGCCCGCAAGGAGCTGGCCAAGGAACTCCATTATACCGGCGACACCTCCGACTCCGCCGCCATGAACACCTGGCTGCATAAGGAAGTGATCAAAAAAATCGCCGAGAATGGCGGCAAGGTTCCCGCCGAACTTTTGTCCTAACTTTCTTCAAGTAATTTAAAACCCGGAGTGGGCCGCGAAACGGACTTCTCCGGGTTTTTTTATGCCCGGATGGCCCGGAATGGGAGGACAGCCATTTCGTCTGTGGACCGGACGGAGCCAGTCCTCCATAAGAAATGGACAATTTCGGTGCACGAGCCTTGTGTTAAGCCGCCGATTTGATTTCTCTGCCAGTATATTTTGGATAAGTGAATATCGACTCCGGCGGGATTCACCTCGTCCGGGTAAATGAAGGTTTTCGCTAACTCCAATAGAACCTGTCCATTTATTTCAGGGCTTCCTCCGAAACTGAGGAGGGCAGCCCTTTATTTGGCATCGGCCCGTCAAGCGGTTTGGCGAGATCTTTCCTTTGCCAGACGTGTTCCTTGCCCTATCCGTCCCAGTGGAAGGCGGTGTTGTAACGGTAAACTCCACCCGCAGGTTTTCGACTGACTTGGAACAGGCGTCCTGCCGGTATGTTTCCGGGCAAGAAGGCAAATGGACGGTCGGCCCACATCGCCAAGGGCGCGGAAATACCCTCCTTGGGCAAGCCGCGAAAGTCCTGGCTGCCGGAAAATTTATGAACACGCTCAGAGACCCTAAACACCCAAGGAAACCTGTCACAACCGGAGCCGCCCGCGTGCTGCAGATCGTGCCGACCGCCCGGCAAACGGGAGATCGTCTCACAGAAATGCCGCCCGTGGCATTCGGGGCGGTGCCGGATTGTCAGGTCAGCTTCGTCACAGTCGATGGGGATCGGCGCTCTCAGACGATCGAGGGATTTGGGGGGGCGCTCGCTTAGAGCCTGTCTGAAAAGTCGCTATTGGAGGGCGGCAGGCTCTTGCCGCCCAGGGATGCGAGGGCCCGCATCCCTCCATTCTCCTGTTTTAAGACAGGCTCTTAGGCCAATGATCCGGGAGACGATGCGGCTGGCCGGCAGGGAACTAAAGATTTTCGCATCTCCATGGAGCCCGCCCGCCTGGATGAAAACGACCGGAATGATGAACAAGGGCGGCCGACTCAGGGAAGAATGTCGCGATGCCTGGGCGCTCTGATGATCTGGGATCACAACCGCGACCGGATGTATGAGCGGGCCAAGGCGGTGCTGGATGATCCAGAAGCCGCCCAGCATGTCTGGAGAACCGCGTTTCACTTGGATAGGGGGGGGCTTTTTTGAAAACTGCCAGCGGGTTAACGACGCTTGGTCCGCCAAGCCGTCCCGTGAATCTTCCGGTCTGACCGTGGAAACGGTAGCCCGAACTGGAACGCGTATTTCTTCGACCACATGGATTTCGGACGGGAGGGCTTGGTCAGCCCCACCATTGGCACGGGGTCCGATCCCTTGCAGTCCGCAATTCAATCTTAGACAGGGTGGGGATTTCGTGTTTACAATGTCAAAATATGGTCAAAAAACTCCTCCATACGCGTTACCGCGTGAATGACCTGGAAAAAACTGCCAGCTTTTACCGGGATGTGCTCGGGCTTGAAGAGGTCAAGCGACACACCAGTGGTCGCGGCTCGCAGTTGGTCTTTTTTAAAGCTCCTGGCAGCGAGGAGTTGATCGAGATTTGCAAATATGATGCCAGCGGGCCCGTGCAGGTCGGGCCGGATCTCACTCATCTGGCTTTTGAAGTCGATGATATCGACGTTTTTTCCCGTCATTCCGCCGCTTTGGGCTACCCGCTCAGCGACGGGCCGCACCGGGGGCCGACCGGTTCCGCCATCGCCTTCATCGATGCTCCGGAGGGGTACGAGATCGAACTCATTCAACCCGCAAAAACTCCGGCCTGATGGATTTCGACTGGGTCAATGTTCCGGCGGATTTGGGCGATGTCACCGCGAAGGAGGTCGAGGAATCTTTCGAGGATCCGTTCAGCATCCGTCTGCTGCCGGATACTGATGATGTCACCGCCGGTGAGGCGCGTTATTTTATTCTGGGGAAGTCGGTTTCCGGGCGCTCGATTTTCACGATTTTCTGGACGGACGGCAAAAAGTACCGGGTGATCCAGTCGCGCCAGATGACGGAGGCGGAGAATGTTTTTTATGAACGTAAAAACGCGGATCTGGCCAATTAAACCATGAGAATTCTGACAAAATGGAGCGACGTCCCGCGCTTTGCCGACGAACAGGATGAGGCCGAATTCTGGAAGGAAACTTCGCTCGACTCGCGGTTGATGAACGTCTCGATGCTTAAGACGGATAATCGCGATTCGATCACGATCACCTTGCGATTCGATCCGCGCATGCTGGCACGGATCAAGCGTCTGGCCCGTTCCCGTTACCTCAATTATCAGAGCATGATCAAGCAGTGGCTGAGCGAGCGGCTTGAGAAGGAATTGGGGTAGGCTCTTTTCGCTGACTTGCCGGGGCTTCGTTAATTTGGGACCCCCAAACGCTCCCCTCCTAAAAAAGAACGAACAGCCCGGTCATTTTCCCAAGCCTGTAAAACATCCCCCCAGAGTTTACAGACTGAAACCCTTTTTGACCGGGCTGTTCAGTTGAGTGAGTCTAGCAGGGGGCGTGCCAACTTTTCGGGATTTGCAGCGGGATTTCTCGATAACTCACAATCAGGCACTTACGCTATGACCCCCGTGTTGCTTCATCTCCGGTGACGGATTGAGCACCTCGCGAATGTTCCAATTTGCGCATTGCAGACGATTCCCGGCTTCCTCCTCGCTCAGGCCAAGTCGCGCCGCGACAATGCGGGTGGCGCGGTCACGGAGCTTGTGATTGGTGGGCCGCAGGCAGGACATGAAGTTTCCGTCCACGTGTCCGAGCCGGATCATCGTGCAGGAGGAAATGATGTTGAGCGCGACTTTGGTGGCGGTGCCGGCTTTCAATCGGGTTGAGCCGGTGAGGAGTTCCGGCCCGGTGGGCAGATCAATTTCCACGTCCGCCTGGAGATTGTTTTTGGTGCGGGCGGGATTGCAGGTGAGAAGAATGGTGCGGGCGCCGAGGGACCGGGCGGCTTCGAGCGCGCCACGCACAAACGGGGTGCGTCCGCTGGCGGTGATCCCGCACAGCACATCGCCTGCGGAAACGCCCCGTTCGTGCACGGCTTGTGCGCCGGATGAGGCATGATCTTCCGCGCCTTCCACGCTTTGCTGAATGGCGGTCGCGCCTCCGGCGATGATGGCCTGCACGAGATCGGGGGAAACGCCGAACGTCGGCGGCATTTCGCTGGCATCCAGCACACCAAGCCGTCCGCTCGTGCCTGCTCCGGCGTAAAAAAGCCGCCCGCCCATGCGCAGGGCTTCCGTGACGGTTTCGACCGCACGCGTGATCGGGCCGGTCGCTTGCAGGAGGGCTTCTTCCACGGCGCGCTCTTCCCGGGCGAAAAGTTCGACCAGTTCGAGGGCGGAGAGTTGGTCGAGGTCGGTGGAATCGGGATGGGATTGTTCAGTGGAAGCCTGGTGCAGCGCGGGTTCCTCGAAAGCGGCAACCCGGCCCGGGGCGATTTCCCTGGTTTCCGCCGCAAGCATGGCCGCGCCAAGGCTGGCGCTGGTTTCGCAGATGGCAACTTCGCCGCCGGGCCAATTTTGCGCAAAGGCTTTCCTAAAAAGCTCCACGTAGAGAGGGTGTCTTTGAAACACTCCGCCCATGAGGCGAACCGGTGGATTCGAAAATTCCAGCCGCCCGGCCACCGCCGCAGTGAGGTCGGCGAGGGCCTCGGCTCCTTCTCGCAAGATGGCGGCGGCTTCCTTGTCGGAGGCATGATCGAAAACCAGCGGAGTCAGTCGGGCCAGGTCGCTTTTGCGGGCGGTTTGCGCCCAAGCCGTCAGCTCGCGCAGAGTGTTCAGCCCCAGCGCGCGAAGGACATCGCGGGCCAGTGCGCTGATCCCGCGTCCGGTGTCAAAATCGAACAAAATTCCCCGCAGGGCATGGATGGCCAGATCGTAACCGCCGCCCGAGTCGCCCAGCAGATGGCCCCAACCCCCGGCCCGGTCCTCGATACCTTGGTGGCGTCCGGTGACGGCCGAGCCCGTTCCCGCGATCACGGCGATGCCATCGCCATGCGCAAAGGCGGCGGCGAAGCCTGATTCGCGGTCGCTGCCGGCGCGGATGAGCGCACCGGGCCAGACGGATGTGGCCAAGGCGCGCAGGCTGGCGCGATCCTCCTCCGTGGCGCATCCGGCCAGAAAGACGCCGACGCGCGCGGCGTTTTTTGGCAAAGCTTGCAAGAGGCTGCGGAGCGAGGTGTCATCGAGCAGCTTCATGCTGCCGGGACCGGCCCGGCCCTCCTCCACGGCATGAAGGACGCCATGGATATTCTTGCAGAGCGACCAGGTGGTTTTGGTCGCGCCGCCGTCAATTCCGAGGATAAGTTGCTTGGACTCCAGGTCCATAAAACGTTTTTATAGCAGACTGACGAAATGAGCCTCACCTTTTTTCTTTCCCGCAAATTTCTGGCTGCATTTTTTTGGGCAGGGTTTGCTTTGTGGATCACAATTCTCTGGACCCTCTCGGCCGGTCCTCAGCTGGTTGAGGAGAAGCCCGGCGGGCTGCCGGTCGACAAGCTTTTGCACTTCCTCTATTTTTTCGGCGGTGGGGTGTGCTTGTTTTTCGCCTGCCTGCACACTTTTGCCTGGCGGGTCCGGAGTCTGGTCTTCGCTGTCGTGGCGGCAATGGCTTTGATCGGCGCGGCGGACGAGTGGCACCAGACCTACACTCCGGGCCGCAGCGGGGGCGATCCAGGGGACTGGGCGGCGGATTTCGCGGGCGGATTGGCCGCGGCAGTTTTGGCGGGAGCGATTTATGGCAGATTTCGAAAAAGCGAAGAGCCGGGTACTTGAACTGACTCACGAGCTCGAGCGGCACAACCGTCTTTACTACGAGAAGGCGGCTCCCGGGATCACGGATCAGGAATTCGACGCCTTGTTGCGCGAGCTCCGCGAGATCGAGGGGAAACATCCCGAACTTGTCTCGCCCGATTCGCCCACGCAAAAGGTGGGCGGCACTGTGCTGGCAGCCTTCGAGCAAGTCCGTCACCTCGTGCCGATGCAGAGCCTGGACAACACCTATTCGGAGGAGGAACTCGGCGACTTTGTCCGGCGTTTGCAAAAACTCCTGCCGGAGGCAGTCATTCCCCTGACGGTCGAACCCAAGGTGGACGGCGTGGCCATTTCCCTGCTCTACGAAAACGGAAAGCTCGTGCGTGCCGCCACCCGCGGCGACGGAACCGCCGGCGACGACGTGACGGAAAACATCAAGACGATCCGCTCGATTCCGCTTCAGCTTTCCGGCGCACCCGCGCGGATGGAAATCCGGGGCGAGGTTTACCTGCCCAAAAAACTTTTCGCCAAAATCAATGAGGAGCGCGACGAACAGGGTTTGCCCGCTTTTGCCAATCCGCGCAACACGGCGGCGGGGTCGCTCAAGCAGCTCGATTCGCGTCTGGTGGCCAAGCGCGGACTGGAGGCCCTCTTCTATGGCTTTGGAGCTTTTGAAGGGACCTTGCCGCGCACGCAGAACGAATTTGTCGCGTTGCTGCGCGAGTTTGGCCTGCCCGGACCCGACAAACTCTGGCAGGCGCAAACGGCTGATGAAGCGCTGGCCGCCATTCGCGAACTCGGCAAAATCCGCCACGATTTTCCCTACGAAACCGATGGCGCGGTCTTGAAAGTGGACGTGCTGGCGCAGCGCGAGCAACTCGGCTCGACCTCGAAAGCTCCGCGCTGGGCCATCGCCTACAAATACGAACCCGAACGCGCCCGCACCCGCCTGCGAGACATCACCATCCAGGTTGGCCGCACCGGCGTGCTCACGCCGGTGGCGGAACTCGAACCCGTCTTCGTCAGCGGCAGCCGGGTCAGCCGGGCCACCCTGCACAACGAAGAGGAGGTTCATCGCAAGGACATCCGCATCGGCGACCACGTGCTGATCGAAAAAGCGGGCGAGGTGATTCCCGCTGTCGTTGGCGTGCTGACGGAAGAACGCACCGGCGACGAAATAATCTTCGCCATGCCGGATCGCTGTCCCTCCTGTGGCGGACCGGTTTCCCGCGAGGAGGGGCAGGTGGCTGTCCGTTGCACGAATCCCTCCTGCGAGGCCCAGCTTCGCCGGCGGCTGGAACACTTTGCCAGCCGGGGTGCGATGGACATTGACGGTCTGGGCGAAAGCATGGTCGGGCAGTTGGTGGATGCCGGATTGGTGAGTGAAATCGCCGGAATTTACGGCTTGGAAAAAGAAGCCCTGCTGGCGCTGGAGCGCATGGGCGAAAAGAGCGCGACAAATTTGCTCGCGGGCATCGCGGCCAGCCGGGAGCGTCCGCTCTGGCGATTACTTTTCGGGCTGGGAATTTTGCATGTCGGAACGACCGCCGCGCGCAAACTGGCGGAGAAATTTCGTACCATGGATGCGTTGAAAAATGCGTCGGAGGAGGAGTTGCAAACCACCGAGGATATCGGTGAGGTCATGGCCCACAGCCTGCGCCAGTGGTTTGGAAATCCCAAGGTGGACGAGTTGTTGGAAAAACTCCGCGCCGCCGGATTGAATTGCGGTGAGCGCGACGAACATGCTGCGTCTGGCGATGGGCCGCTCAAAGGCACGACCTGGGTTTTGACCGGTGCGCTCAGCGTTCCGCGCGACGAGATCGCCGACGAGATCCGCCAGGCGGGCGGCACGGTTTCCGGCAGTGTGAGTAAAAAGACGACCTATTTGCTGGCGGGCGAGGATGCGGGCAGCAAACTGGATAAGGCGCGCAAGCTGGGGGTGAAAATTCTCAGCGAGGCGGAATTTCTGGTACTGGTGCCGAAAGGTTAGTGGGAGGGCGAAGCGAAGAACCGGGTCCTCAGGACAGTCCATCGCCCGCCAGGCAGGGATCTTATTCCTCCTCAGGCTTGAGGGTTGCGGGCACAGGTTGAACATGGCAGAATCGAACTCATAAGTGCAGGAGAAGTCTTGGAAGAATTTCGGGCGCTGTCCGCCGAGGAGCGCAAACATGTGGCCGAGACGATTTTGATCGAGGAGGATTCGTGGATTTCCGAGTCTTTCCGGCAGGGTATGGAAGACATCGCTGCCGACCGGGTGATGGAGATGGAAACGGTACTGCGTGAGGAGCCGCCAGCTCATCCGAACTCAAGGAACAGCAGATAGCGCACTCAGAAGTTCGGGAGATTTTTTCTCCACACTCCGGCCCGACGGGATTGCAATTCCGCGATAACATGATGATGTTTCCGCCATGCCAGTTGTAGTCTCACCAAGGAAAATCAAGGCGGACCAGTTGCTGGCCCAACTGGATCGGCTCAGTGCCCGGCTGGATGTGATGACCCGCCTCTACGAAGCCATCCAAGGGCAAAAATGGAGTGCGCGTGCGGTGAAAGATGAGAACGAAGCTCTGGCCCGGTCTGTCACGATCGGGGCTGAGCGCACGAAAGCCGCCGCTCGCGCAGCCAAAGCCATCTCTCAATCCAAACACCGGGTGTCTCCTTCCGTGGCTTTCGTTTCATTTCGTCAACCGACCGTCGCAGAGAAGACATATGCCAAAACTCTGGCCGCCAAGGCCAGGGCTGCCTTGGTGAAAGCGCGTGGCTAGCTGCAAGCGCAGGAGCATCATCCGGGAGGATGATCTGGAGATCGATCTTCTCGCTCTTTTCGGATCGACCAAAATCGGGGATCATTTTTTGGAAGGAGCGGAAGACCTCCTTTCTCGTGACCCTGGGGTGGGCTTTTGCCTCGAAGAAGACGCCCCTGTCTGGATTTTGCCCATGGCTCCGGTGAGTGACAAAAGTATTGCCCTTTACTACACCTTCGATGACGAAACATTCGTTCTGCTGAGTCTTTCCGCTTTTTGATCCTTTTCCTTTCCAATTCCTATACCCAATGCCCGAGCTTTCTTCTCTCTACGCCGATTACGTGATGCCGACCTATGGGCGGTTCGATCTGGATATTGCCCGGGGTGCCGGATGCCGGGTTTGGGATTTTTCCGGGAAGGAATACATGGATTTTGGCGCGGGGATTGCGGTGTGTTCGTTGGGTCATGCTCATGCCGAGATCACTGCGGCGGTGAGCCAGCAGGCGGCGACGTTGGTGCATTCGTCGAATCTTTATCGCACGCAGCCGCAGGCGGAACTGGCCCGGCGGCTGGTGGAGATCACGGGGCCGGGGAAGGTTTTCTTTTGCAACAGCGGAGCGGAGGCGAATGAGGGGCTGATTAAAATCACGCGCAAGCACGGCTATGAATCGGGGCGCTATGAGATGATCACGTTCGGGAATTCCTTTCACGGGCGGACGATGGCGGGAATTTCGGCCACGGCGCAGGAGAAGGTGAAGAAGGGTTTTGCGCCGCTGTTGGAGGGGTTTGTGCATTTGCCCTATGGTGATCTCGCGGCGGTGCGGGCGGCGGTGGGGCCAAAAACGGGGGCAATTCTGGTGGAGCCGGTGCAGGGCGAGGGGGGCATCCATATTGCGACGGCGGAGTTTTTGCGCGGGTTGCGGGCTCTTTGCGATGAACACGGGTTGTTGCTGCTTTTCGATGAGGTTCAATGCGGATTGGGCCGGACGGGGGATTGGTGCGGCTGGAAAAGCGTGGCCCCGGAGGTGATGCCGGATGGGGTGAGTTGGGCCAAGGGGATTGCCAACGGGTTTCCGTTGGGGGCGTTCTGGGCGACGGCGAAGGACGGGTTGTGCGACACCCTTGGACCGGGCACGCACGGAACGACGTATGGCGGCAATCCGGTGTGTTGCGCGGCGGGGTTGAAGGTGCTGGAGATTATTGAACGGGATGACTTGCGGGCCAATGCGGTGACGCAGGGCGCGCGGCTGACGGCGGCGATCCGGGGGTGGGGGAGCGCGATGGTGGATGAGGTACGGTGTTTGGGGTTGATGGTGGGGATTCAATTGAAGGAAGGGGTCGTGGCGCTGGATGTGGTGAAGGCGCTGATGGCGGAGGGCTTGCTGACGATTCCGGCCGGGGAGCGCGTGGTCAGGTTGTTGCCGCCGCTGAATATCACGGACGGGGAGGTGGATGAGGCGGTGGCGGTGTTGAAACGGGTTTTGGTGTAGGGATTTTTCTTCTACCTACACCTACACCTGAACCTGAACTTGCACTCGGGGAAGAGGGAGAGTGTAGGTGTAGGTGCAAGTTCAGGTGTAGGTGGGGATTTGGAGTGCGATTCCCTTCGACAGGGGGGCGGTTTTTTGCTTCATCGTGCTGGGTGAAGCATTTGCTTTCCATTGAGGCGCTTTCCAAGGCGGAGATCGAAGAAATTGTTGCTCTGGCCGGAGTGATGAAAGCGGAGCGGGGCCATCATGCCGCGCATCCGTTGCGGCATCAGTGCTGGGCGATGATGTTTGCCAAGTCGTCCACCCGCACGCGGATTTCGTTCGAGGTGGGCATCCGGGAATTGGGCGGGGATGTGATTTTTCTGGCGGCGGACGACATTCAACTCGGACGCGGCGAACCGATCAAGGACACGGCGCGGGTGATGGGCCGGATGTTGCACGGGGCGGTGATCCGCACGTTTGCGCAGAGCGACGTGGAGGTGTTTGCGGAATTCAGTGGCATCCCGACGATCAATGCGCTGACGGATGAGGAGCATCCGTGTCAGATTCTGGCGGATTTGTTCACGATCCGGGAGTCGGGACGGGACTTGGACAGCCTGCGGCTGGTTTTTATCGGAGACGGGGATTGCAACATGGCGCGGTCGTGGATCTGGGCGGCGGCGCGGTGGGGGTTCGAATTGCGTATCGCGGCACCGGCGAAGTTCCAGCCGCCCGCAGAGTTGGTGGCGCGGAGCGGAGGAAACATCATGGTGACGGACGACTTGTTGGCTGCGGTAAAGGGGGCGGATGTGCTTTACACCGATGTCTGGGTGAGCATGGGCAAGGAGGAGGAGGCGGCGTATCGCATCGCGCAGTTGCGGGGGTATCAGATCAGCGAAGAGCTGGTGCGCTCGGTACCCGATGCGCTGGTGATGCACTGCCTGCCGGCGTACCGGGGCAAGGAAATCACGGAGGCTGTTTTCGAGAGCCATGCGGAGACGATTTTTCGTCAGGCGGAAAACCGTCTGCACGCGCAGAAGGCGGTTCTCTCCCTGCTGAACGGCTGATTTTCCATGAGTTCCAGCCTCCTTGAATCAAACGCCACGGCGGTAGCGCGCGGGAGGTCTTTGCGTGTTCGGGTGGGCCTTGTGGTGGGGGGCGGGTTGATCCTGCTCTTTGCCGCCTTCACCGCGATCAGCACGCAGGTGACGAGTCATTTCTTCGCCGGTCTGCAGGATCATTACACGGAGAACAAAATCAAACGGGTTGCGCTGGTGCTGGATCAGCTCGCGTTGTCCAAGGGCCGATTGGTGAAGGACAATGCAGAATGGGACGAGACCTATGAGTTTCTTGATGGCCGTCATCCCGGCTACCTGGCACACAATTATGCTCCGGCCGTGAATTCCTCAGGTCAGGACGTGATCCTGGTTTTCAACTCGCAAAAAAAACTCGCAGGGGCCGTTCAAACTGAGGAGG
>Ga0163144_10021676_pt1 | contig 12760 bp, 7 predicted proteins | sample OliLak19BULKMAT1_FD_123175 | JGI IMG/M metagenome (GOLD analysis project Ga0163144, IMG submission 123175) | Freshwater microbial mat bacterial communities from Lake Vanda, McMurdo Dry Valleys, Antarctica - Oligotrophic Lake LV.19.BULKMAT1 | ecosystem: Environmental > Aquatic > Freshwater > Lake...
AGTCCCGGTCATCGAAGTGTGTCGTGCACGGGGAACTTAGAATGGAATCCAACCCGGGGAAGGCCGGTCCGGTCCAACTCGCACCAAGAATCGCGCGGCTGTCTCCCAGCGCATCCGTCCCGGAGTTTTCGTAAGCGATGTAAGCAGAGAGTTCCTTGTAGGTCTGGCTGCGCAAAATCACGTCGGTTTCGCCGTATCCGGTGCCGGGGCTGAAGATCAGATCAACTTGGCGGGTAGGGTGCTTGTTGATCCAGGCCAAGTCTTCGGTCAAGTTCGATTCCCGGATCACGTCGCCCCGGTCGGTTCGGATCTGACTAGCCAAGGCGCGGCTTTCGGCCCGGTTGCCACCCTCGACGATCACATCGCCCATACGGCCTTCGATGATGACCAACTGAAGCACACCCGTGGTAATCTCTTGCTCGGGAACGAGCACATCGACCACTGGCAAGTCACTCTTCCGATAGGCGAGAACAGCATCCCGAACCAGTTGGTTCAGCCCGCCTAGCGTGAGAGGACGACCGACTTGGGCCTCGAACACCGCGACTACCCGGGGGGGGAGTTCGACGCCTTCGCTGACCAAACCGGAAAGGCCGCTGACGCCACTCGTGGATACGTCCCGGGTGGTGCGCACCACTCGAATGCCGCGGATATTCGAAGACAAGGGTGTGGCATCGCGGGTTGCCGCCGTGGAAGCAAAGTCGCCCGCGCCTCCGCTAGGGCCGAAGCTGACTGTTTGCACGACATCACGCGATCCCTTGAACGGATTGTTGTGTGAAATGCGATCCGGCGGGATTGCTTCCTCTCCCTGAACATTGGTGCCCCGACGCCACCAGAAATGAAGCGGCCTCTCGTTGGCGGCTCCTTGATAGACTTTTTGGTTATCCTTGTAATAAGAGGAAGTTGCGTCAAATGGGCGGAGCGTTCCACTATCGACGGTCTCAGGGGCGGCTGCGTTCCCCATGTAGGTTCCTGACAGTTCCGCCCGCGACTGGACCTGCACCAGGGCATTCGCCGGATCCGCCCCGGGGACGGTGACGGTGGCACGGGCTTTGGCTTCCGCCTCCTGTTTCTTCAATTCTGCCTCGGCCCGCTTGACGTCCGCAGTGGCCACCCGCCGGTCTCTCGACCGCTCCCGGGCCGTGATTTGGTCGGGGGTGCGCAAGTCCGGCATGGGCGGGAGATCGATCAGCGCTTCTTCCTCGGTGGGTCCGGGGATACCGGCCCAGCGATCTTCTTCGCCAAAAGCCTGAAGTCGGGATCCGCTCGCGGTGACAGCGTCGTCAGCGGATCCGATATTATTCTCCACCGTAATTTCGGTAGATTGAGTCGCCATCCGCTGGGCGCGACGTTCGCCGTGGCCTTCGAGCCGCTCGCCGATGGTCGCCGCTCCCTGATCGTTGGGTTGGCGGGTGTAGGTGGTATTCTGGAAGGCAGCCTGTTTCGCCTTTTGAGCCGAAGCCTTTTTATCGCGGTAACTCTGCTTGCGCTCCGGGTCGCCGAGATCAAGGTCGGGGATGGGGGGGAGTCCTCCCAATTCATCATCCTGCGACAGCAACAAGTTGTGGCTGCCTCCCCATATCAAGAGGAATAGGATCAAATATGGCAAGCGGTTCATCCGGAGCGTCTTAAGAAACAGGGAATATTGGCAGATACGAACTGCCGGTTACGATCTTGGGAGAAGACGATCCCCTTAGCAAGCGGAAACTTCGCGTTTTTGAGGGAGCGCGGGGACTATCTGAATTTCCATAGCCAAAACGTGCCATGGAAGTTCTTGGAGTTCGTCGGGGCTTCTAGGAGCCTGTCGGACTTAGAGCATTCGAGCGAGGAGTGGGGGATTCGAGTCAAAATTTTCATGAGTTTGAGGAGTTTGTGTGAACACAAATGACGAAAACGAGGGGAAATTTGGGCCGAAAGCCCGTTTTTCGCAGCCGGGCGGGATAAGTCCGATAGGCTTCTAGGGCCGGAGTGGGGCTGGAACCGGTGGGGATGTGGTCGATGGTGGCGGGAGTTGCGGTGGCATGGGCAAGGCATCCAGCGTGCCCGGATCGTCATTGTCACCATCGTCCGACAGGAAATAGGAGTCATCATCGCAAGCCAACCTCGCTGCTGATCATCGCTCCCCGGTCGTCAACGAGCGTGATGACCCACGTATTGGCCTCGATCGGCAGACCTTCGGCGACGATCTGCCCGCCTGGCACCCTCGCAGGCACGGTGATCCACTCCCGGTTCGACCGCAAGCCTTCCTCAACGGTGTAGTGCAGTTCTGCGGAAACAATGGGAACGGTAGATTGGTAGGGAAGGGTAAGGGTGGTGCCGCTCACCGACAGGGCACCGACCGTAGCGAGCGGTATGCCACCTTTGAGAAACGAGTCCACGAAAATTCCGATCTCCGCCGGAGCCCAACCGGGCTGATGACCATGCGGCATGCGCGGCTGGATCCGGAAGGTCTTCGGACTCTTCACGAGTGCTGCAGATTTGGCGTAGCTATCGAGCACATAGTGAATGTCGTGAGTGCCGTTGACCCAAAGCATCGGAACCGAGCATTTCGCAAGATGACTGGAGGGATCGTAGGCGGCGATCCAGGCCTCGCGTCGGTCGCCGAGGGCATCGATGGAGGGCTTTTGAACCGATTCACCTTCATGCAAGAATCCACAACCATAGACCGGGACCGCCGCTTTGAAGCGGTCATCGAGCGAGGCGACCAGGCAGGTGGTGTAGCCGCCCCAACTGATTCCGGTCACGGCGGTGCGCTCGGGATCGACGCCCGGCATGGCCCGCAGCAGGGTGTGGGCTTTGATCACGTTGGCCACGGCATGATAGGGCCAGTCGTCACTGCGGTCGCCGCCGATGGAGCCAAATTTTTCGGTTCCGCTGTGGCCGAGACCCCCGCGCTCCAGCCGAATCCGGGTGTTGGCTGGATGATTGCTGTCAGGGACTTTTCCGCCCGCCTCATCATAGGTCGGTGCTGGTGGCCGACGTCCCGAGAGGTCCATCGCAATGGCGGCGTAGCCCCGCTTGGCCCAGAGCCAGACCCAATCGGAGAACGCGGTCCCGCCGCCGCCGTGGATCAGCACGATGCCCGGAAACGTTTCGCCGGGTGCGGCGACTCCGAGGGTCTGTGGCGAAGCGTAAAACGCGAAGACTTCGGTGGAGACTCCTGCTACCGGCTCTCCCTGGTAGATGAGGGATTGGATCGGGCCGCTTTGGTCGTCGATCCGCATCGGAGGCGGCTCGTTTTGCAATCGGTCGATATCCCAGGTGCCCGGCTGGCCAGAATCTTCCGCCAAACTGAAGACGCCGCAGCAGGTGATACATAAACTAATCAGAAGGGAGACTTTCATGAGCGGGAAGTGTGGCACCGGGATCGCCTGCCTGGCGAGGAAAAATGTGCGGCGTTGTGTGCGGCGGTGAAAGGGAGCAGCGGCTCACCCGCCTTCCCCGGAGTGGCGAAGTTCCCGACGGAAATCAGGACGCAGCCGTTGCCGAAGCCGTTCTTTGATTCCCTTGGCGGTGTAGAGCAGGCCATACCCGGTCCGCCACAGGAAGCCGGACGGCCCCTTTGGAATCCATTGGACCCGATAGAGGTTGTAGTAACTCTCTGCCCAGCGCTGCTTGTAGGCATCCAGGCCCGTGAGCAGATCGAGCCGGAGTGTCGCTCCCTCGATCCGGTCCGCACAGTGCGCGAGCGTCTCCACAAGCAACCAGCGACCGGGGGACAAGTGATGATAGGCTCCCTGATACGAAGTGATGTAAAAGAAATAGGTATCCCGCTCCAGATATCCGAGGATGAGGCAGAGCAGCTTTCCGCCGGGCTTTTCCCAAAGGAGCGACAGCCGCAAGGGCACGCCATTCACTGCTTGCTGCTGCTGCAGAAAGGAACCATAGCGGCTGTCGCAAAAGATCGATCCCCCCGATTTCCGATGCTGGTTGTCGCGATGGAGTTGGGCGACTTGCTCAAGCACGCTTTCCGGGAAGGGCTCCTCCCCGAGCATTTCAAAATAGCTATCTGAAAAGGCCTCTTTGAGTTTGTTGGTCGCGGAACGATGGGCGCTCTTTTTGTTGCGAGAGAGCCCGGCTAGGAACTTCGCCGCCGAACCTGCCGCGAAGCAAGCCGTCGGGCAGGTGCCCCAGTAGCGCTGAATCCTGACCGCCTGTTTCGAACACTCTTCGTCCCGCAAAGCGGCCAAAATCATCGACGACTCCGCGACCTTGCGGAAGGAGAGATAACGGTTTTGCGACGCCACATATGCCAGCGCCCCGCGCAGGACCGCGATCGCTGACTCAAGGGAATCCGCGAGCAGATCCTGGTAATCGAGGTGCTCGTCGCCGATCAGGCGGAAACATGATCCGTCCAGGTAAAGCGGGAGAACGGCCCGCAGTCCAGCCTCGTCGCGCAGTTCGAAGATGGCGGGTTCGACCTCGGGGAATGCCTCCAGCCAGACCAGCCACAAAGCGGGTCCCGCGAAGGCCGGAACATGATGGGGGATCGCTTGGTGGAGGGATACCCATTCTCCAAGATGCGCCCGAATGAGGGAGCGGTCGGAGATCGGCTGCATCGGGAGGGTAAGGAGGTTCTGGCTGGAATCCGTCATGTCAGTGGGTCTCGGCATGGAAGGCCGCAAGACTTACGCCGCAATGCCAAGGCCTCAAAGTAGAAAAATTTCGGTAACGGAGAGTCTCCGTCGGCCCAAATCACCGGGGTCATCCCCAGGTGGTTTGCTACATCGATCACGTGCCTTTCTTTCTGCCAGACGATCACTATAATTGGGATTCATGAATTGTGCTAGCATCATCCCTCTTCTCGCTATAAGCCTCCTTGCTTCCACCTCCCACGCCGCGACCAACTGGCCGCAGTGGCGGGGGCCGACCGGAGACAGTGTGGCGGGGGAAGGCGCGTATCCGACGGAATTCTCGGCGAGCAAAGGCGTGCTTTGGAAACTGCCGCTTCCGGGGATGGGCAGCAGCACCCCGGCGGTGTGGGAAGAGCGGATCTTTGTGACTTGCGGCATCGAAGGCCAGGATGGAGTGCTCGCCTGCGATTGGGACGGGAAGATTCTGTGGCAAAAAACCCTTGGTCCCGAACGCCCCGGTAAACACAAGAACGGGAGCGGGTCGAATCCGTCTCCGATCACTGATGGCAAGCAGGTCGTGGTCTATTACAAAAGCGGGACGATGGCTTCCTTCACCTTGGAGGGGGAACTTAACTGGCAAACGAACCTTCAGGAGCGCTATGGAGAAGACACGCTTTGGTGGGATCTCGGTACCTCGCCGGTATTCGCCGGAGATCGCATCGTGGTCGCGGTGATGCAGGAAGAGGCCTCCTACGTGGTGGCGCTGAACGCCGCCGACGGCAGCGAGGCCTGGAAGGTTGACCGGACCTTTCCCGTGCAAAAAGAGACCGGGCAATCCTACACAACCCCCTATCTCACGGAAATCGACGGCAAGGAAACCCTTGTGGTTTGGGGGGCTGATCACCTTACCGGACATGATCCAGCGTCCGGCGCGACCTTGTGGACCTGTGGGGGATTCAATCCCGAAGACAAGCCAATGTGGCGGGTCATCGCTTCCCCAGGCTTCACCGATGGCATCGCAGTGGTTCCCTACGGACGGACGAAATTTGTCGCGGCGGTGAAGATGGGCGGTTCAGGTGACATCACCAAATCCGCGCGACTTTGGGAACGCGAAGGACTCGGGGCCGACTGCCCTTCTCCGGTTGGTCGGGATGGCAAAGTGTATCTGCTTTCGGATCGCGGCCAGATCAATTGTATGGATGCATCGACGGGCCGCGATCTCTGGGAAGATGCCATTCCAAGGGCATCCGCAAATTATTTTGCCTCGCCGATTCTTGCCGGCGATTTGCTGTATTGTGTTCGGGAAGATGGCGTGGTGGCGGTGGTGAAAGTCAGCGACAGCGGGATGGAAACCCTCGCCCAAAATGACATGGGCGAACGTCTCACCGGCGCTCCCGTTCCGGTCCGGGAGCGCTTGCTGTTGCGCGGTGCCGAGCATCTGTATTGCCTCGGTAAACCGTGAGGTAAGGTTCGGCCAAACCGATAAAATCAGGCACTCCCCGGAATGGCCGGGGGCGTTTTTCCACCGCTCTCAGGACTCGTCGCTTCGGGAACGACCTTCGGGGGTGCCGATTGGAAATGCCCTCCTTTGGCCGAGTTTTGCCAGCCGGTTCTTAACCAGCGCACCAAAGCCGCCGCAAGCCACAGAGCCCAGAGCAACATGGCGAGTTTATACCACCAAAGCGAGACCGCCCAGTAGCCGGGCTGAGGCAACTCGGCGGCACTGCGGGCGGTGAACCAATTCAGATAGGAATCGGTCGAGTTATTCCCCGCGACATACATTTCCGGATTGCCGAGCAATCCCGCCGAGGCGATGCCGATGAAAATACCCAGATTGATGAGGGTCAGAAAAATCAGTCCCACTTCGCAGAGGTTGTAAGCGACTCGAGGGAGGGTCTGGTAGTGCGCAGTGCCGCGCCAGCGAATCATGAAGAGCCAGACCACCACGAAAAGTGCCAGATAGACCGGAACCTGGGTCAGACCGAGGGATAGCAGGAGCCACTCATAGGCCTTGAGGGGCGAGCGAGGCACTCGCGAGAGCGCGGCGGCCACGATCAACGAAAACACCAAAATCGCCCAGAAGCGCACCGCAGGGCCTCGCTGGGATCCCTTGGTCAGCAGCAGCCATCGATCTTGCGGGGGACTGATCAGGGTAACGACGTTGGCGGCCTCGACCGGCAGGGTCACGGCATCGGCTCGGACCCACCCACGAGTTTCACTCGGGAGACGCCACTCCACCCGGATGGATTGCGCCCCGGGCCGGAGCGGCACGACCACGGCATCATCCTCTTTTCTCACGGGGATATTCGCTCCGTCATGAGTCAGTGAGATGATCTCCGATCCGGTCGGAAGTTGAATGGGGAAATCCTCGCCGAGGCTGGTCCGGAGATTGAGTTCGAGAAAGGAGGAGCGCTGTCGCCGACCGGGGCTGAGGTTGTGGTTGGCCGAGTCGATCGTGACGGCTGCGCCTGCTACGGCAGCGGGGCGCGAGACGCTGAACTGCACCGACTCGCCGGGCCAGGGTTGCCAGAAGGGGGTCAGTTGCTCACCGTTCGATTCATAGGTGGGCAACAGTCCTGCAAAACTCACATTCCACACCGGTGAGGCCACCAGTCGCCATTGTTCTGTCCATGTGTCCGTCGCCCGGGTGGCGAGGGTGAGTTCGCTGGCTGGAGAAAGTTCTCCCTCCCAGGAGCTTTCCGAGGCGTCGGGGCCGAGACGAATCTCGATGGTTCCGCCTTCGATGCTGCGTCCGGCGCTGACGACTTTTTCACCGGTCAGAAGGGGAACTCTCAGCGTGGCCAGGCGTCCGGTGGGCGAAAGGCGGGAGACCGTCGTGCGGACCCGCCAGACGAGTCCGAGTTCGATCTCGCGGGTGACCAAAAGCGCGGGCCGGGTGTCGGGACGGTCGTAGCTCGCGGCGGTTGCGGCGGCGCTTTCCACCTTGGCGCGGGAGAAAAGAATCTGATCCTCGACCGTGCCGTCGGCGCGCAGGCCACTGATCGTCCATCCCTCCGCCGCCACGGTGACGCGACGCGGTTTTGGCGAAAGGCTCCACTCCCATTCGGGGAGGTCGCGCAAATGGCCGCTTAGCTTGATGCGATGGATCCCGGCCTCGGGCAACAGAGTCCAGAGTTTTCCTTCATGACGCACCAAAAGAGGAGCGCTATCGCGCGACGCTTCGCCAGGCGTCGCTTCGACATTGGGCGCTGGGACCATGGCATTGAGTGGGACGGGCAAAGCCAGGGCGCAGCGAGCTCCCGTGTGGATTTCAAGTTCGAGGGTGAAACGGTCTCCCTCGACCCGCAGCGCGGCGGCGTGAATCTCGGCAGCTCCGGGGAAGGCGTCGGGAATTTGGGTGAGGTGGCTGAGGAGTTCCTCACGCAATTCCTTTTGCGGGAACTGGGCGGAAGCACTCTGGGGGATCGCAAACGCGGTCAGCCCGAGTGCGAGGAGGGCGGCAACGGGTTTGCCGAGCGCGCCCCCGACGGGGGCTTCCGCATGTTTCTTTTCTCGCCCCCGTCCCCGCAGGAGAACTCCGGCCAAGGCAACCAGAGAGAGCACGCGGAGGATCGCCAACACGCGGGTCACGCCGGGCGGCAGTAAGATGGGCCGAACTTCCTGGGCCGCCGTCACTGGACCGCTCCATCCGAAGGTCACCGTTCGCCAGGTCCACGCCGGGACGCCGGGGCCCGTTTGGATGATCGCTTTGGGGTCCGCTTTCAAATTGCCTTCGGATTTTGATCGGGACATTTGTTTGCGCAATTGCTGTTCTGCTGGTGCAGCCGACATCGGAACCATGGAGGAGACCGCATCATACATTCGGCCCGAGTCGTAGTCGTTGCTCTGCCAGTTGCTGCCCCGCTTTTCCAGTTGCGGAAACAAGGCCCCTTGCACCTGATGGGCCACGAAAGGCGCAAGCGAGAGGATCAAAATTCCGGCGAAAAACCACTTGCCCCCGGTCATCAGATTTTTCCAGGTGCCGCTCGGCATCACCCCGGCCAGGGCGACCGGAAGCAGCAGAAACAACCACGGCCAGCGCGGCGCACCGTATTCGTGATAGGCCAAGCCGAAGGCCACGAAGGCCAGCACCCCGGCGAGCAGCCCGCGCATCCGAAACACCGCCAAGGTGAAAAGCAGCAGCAAAAACAAATCGAGCAGGGTCCACGTGCTCAGCCAATCTCCCTCCGAAAAGTCGGCCCCGAAAAGTGCGAAGAGCCGATAGCCCGGGGGCAGGTGGAGGGTGGCCGAGAGATTGTCGGCATCGGCCTGCCAACCGGTCGCGGGTAAGGACGGAGTGACTGCGAGCCGTCCCGTGGCCACGGCCGCGAGGGTGGGCGAGCGAACCTCGAATCCGGGAGGTCCGCTGTCGGGTGTTTCGCCCGCCGGATTGTGGGTGATCAGTTGCGGCTCGCCGTTGACCGTGACCGACCCCAAGGCATGACCGGCGGCGGCGTCGAGTCGGCGGATCTCGCGAACTGGACCAGACAGGGTATCCTGATAGGTCAGACCCTGTCCATCGTCATCGAGCCAGAGAGTGCGCTGGATCGCGAGCGGGGCGGCACCGCGTTCGCCGGGTCCGCGCACTCGCTCGACCAATTGGAATGGCGTGCTGGTGTCCCAACGATAGATCGGAAGCGAGCGCCACTCATCGGGCACCTGGGTCTGGGCCACATCGATTTGCGGCAAGCCCGTGATCTCGGCCTGTCGGAAAGCCGGACTGCCGCGATAGGCGAGCGACTGATCGGCGACCGCAGGAGTCACGCCCTCGGCGAAGCGGATCTCGCTTGGAGGATCGGTCCGGAAGGAGCGCAATCGAATCTGCCAGCGCCCCGCCCGAACCTGGGCCTTGAGCAAGCCGCGCTCGTCGATGGCGACCGGAAGCGCCGCATCGATCTGGGTGAGGAGCCATCCTTCGGGAATGACTGAACCGATCATTTCTTCCCGACTTTTTCCGGCTACGATCAGTTCGAGGGACGTCTCAAACCAAATCGGATTGCCGTCTTCGATGAGCGAGTGGACTTCGAGCGAGAGGAAATCCTCATCGACCGGTTCGGAAGAAGCCTGACGTTGCAACCAAAGGGTGCCGTCTTCGTCCCACGAGGGTGTTGGTTGCGTCGCGCCGTTGACCGTGAGCGAAAGCATCCCGATACCTGGGGGGATTTTCATTTGTTGCGGCAATTCGTTCCAGGTGAAGCGTCCGGTGATCTCGTGGGAGCCGGGTTTCAGGGAAACGGCGGGGAGTCCCCCCCGGGCCAGCACCGGGACGGCTTGGCCCGCGTCCATAACTTCCATGGGCCAGTCGTTCGCACTGCTCGGCAAGGTCAACCATGTCTCGACGAAGGCGGTGACCCGCAGGGAAAAGCGGGCTCCCGTAGCCTCGGCGTTTAGATCGAGTCGCTCCGGCCAAAGTCCCAGCCGGACCGCCGGATCATCGGCGGATCGGGGACTGGCGGATTCTTTGTCTCCCCGCAATACCCAATCGACCCAAGGTGCAAGAGGCGCGGGAACTCCTGCGGCGGGATTTGCAACAGAGGTAGGAGCCGGAGCCGGAGCCGGAGTTACTCCTGCGGGAACTCCTGCGGCGGAATCGGCAACAGTGGCAGCCGCTGCGGCGGGGGAGGGGACTTCTGGAAGCGTGGGAGCATCCTGGGCAGGGCTCGGATCAGACAGGAAACTCAGCGAAAGGACTAGAAAAAAAACGGATCGCGTGCTCATGATGGATAAGTCTGGTATCTCCGATAGTGGAGCCAAGGGGGCCTTTACTGCAAGCCTGAATCCGGGGAAATAATATGATGCGGCAGCGAGCGTAGAACGATACTGCGGGGGGAATCACAATATGAAGATCATCGGCTGCCAATGGAACCTTGCCTGGGAAGATCGTCCCGCAAACTTCATCCGGGTGCGGGAGCTCCTCCGCGAGTCGGGGCCCACCGATCTGATCGTCCTGCCCGAGATGTTTTCCTCCGGTTTCAGCAAGGCGGTGGAACACATCGCCGAACCGGATTCCTCGCCGACCGAATCGTTTTTGCGGGAACTGGCGCTGGGGCATCGATCAGTCGTCATCGGAGGGCTGGTCCGCCGCTTGGAGGATGGCTGGGGTAGCAATGAACTGATCGCCTACGATGCTGAGGCGGGCGAACTGGGCCGCTACGTGAAAAACCGCACCTTTCGTTATACCGGCGAGTCGGATCACTATCGGCCTGGCTCGGACTTGCTGCTTTTCAGGATGGGGGACTGGACGGTCGCGCCGTTCATTTGCTACGACCTGCGTTTTCCCGAATTGTTCCGGCGGGCGGTCGGGCGGGGAGCGGAACTGCTCATCGTGATCGCCAGCTGGCCAGTGGCGCGGGTCGAACATTGGGTGACTCTTTTGCAGGCTCGGGCCATCGAGAACCAGGCTTATGTGATCGGAGTTAATCGCACGGGCCGCGATCCCCACTATATCTATCCGGGGCGCAGCCTTGTGATCGATCCCTGGGGGCGCATCGTGGCGGATGCCGGGGCGGAAGATGGACTGGTGGAGGCGACCCTGGATCGGGATGCCGTGCTCCAATGGCGGGCTGAGTTCCCCGCGCTGGCTGATCTCGAAGCAGATGGTTAACGCTTTTCCTGCAGCGCGCGATCCACCATGTTATCAAAGATCACTTGCCGATCCTCGCTGCTTAGCTCGGGCTTCTTGTCGCGGATTTCGCGGATTTTATCAACGAGCATGTTGCGGGTTTCTTCACTGAGCTTCGAGAGTTTGGCGACAAGTTGAGGCGGAGGTGGTCCACGATGACCGTCGCCGGTGATGCCCTCGCGATAATCACGCCTTTCCGAATTCGAGTCACCCGAGGAACCCGAGCCACCGTTGGATCCTCCGCCCGGTTTCGCCTCTCCCGGTTTGAGCTGCTGTTCGTCGAAACGCACGGAAAACACTTCCCCTCCCGCCAGGGAGATCTGCGCGGTCATGCTCTCCAGTTCGCTTTGGCTCCCCGCCACTCCGACCATGCGCCAACCTTGCGCATTGGCGGCGCCGGAGACGATGTGGGTTTCTTTGCTCTTCCGGTCGAGCAAGGTGGCGAACAGGTTGCCCTCAATGTTGGCGATGCCGGTCAGGATGAGCGAGTCGGAAAGATTCAGGGACCGGCGAAAGGGTGAGTTCGTTTGTAAGGCTGCGAAATCCGTCTCCAACGCCGGAAGCGGCGCGAGGTCCTCCGCCAGCAGTCCCGCACCAGGCTCAAGGAGGGCAATGGCCAACAGGAATGAAACAATGGATCTCCGCGAAAGCATCAGGATGTTGAGGAGGAACGGGGCCAAAGCTAGGCTCACCACTCTCGCCGCAAGGCGGAACATTTCATCGCCAGATTTGCGTGAGCGGCCCGATCTTGCTGCCTCCTCATGCATGGCCTTTTGCAGAGTCCTTCGGCAAAAGTGCCTCCACCAAAAGTGCAACCTGGTCGGGACGACAGGATTTGAACCTGCGACCCCCACACCCCCAGTGTGATGCGCTACCAAGCTGCGCCACGTCCCGCCAAGGTTGCACCAGCAGCCCGCGAAGGGCCGTGGAGGGGGTATTTTGGATGATTTTGCCCGTTTCGCAAGTGCTGAATTCCCATCAACGGCATTCAAAAATTCGTCGTTCACCGCCGAACTCTTTTCGACTCGGCTTGAATTTGTGCCATGCTGCTTGCCCGTTCTTCGCCGCTCCCATGGAACCCCTTGCAAAAATCGCCGTGGTTGGTGCCAGTGGATACACTGGTCAGGAACTCGTGCGCTTGCTGGCGATGCATCCCCGGGTGAGGATTGTCTCGGTGACCTCACGGCAGGAAGCGGGACGGTTGCTGACGGATGTTTTCCCTCGGCTCGCCGGGGCCCCTTCTGTGAGTGGACTAACATTCACCGAACCAAAGATCCATGAAATCGTCGCCAGCGAAGCCGAAGTCGCCTTTCTCGCGCTGCCCCACGGAGTGGCGGCGGAGTATGCGATTCCCTTGCTCGAAGCTGGTCTTTAAGTCATCGATCTCAGCGCCGACGTCCGGCTGCGTGATGCGGCGGTCTATGAGGAGTTCTACGGCCAGCCCCACCCCGCCCCCACCTTTTTGCCAAAGGCGGTTTATGGTCTGCCTGAGGTCTATGCAAACGAGATCGCCAGGGCCGATCTGGTGGCCGCTCCAGGGTGTTATCCGACCAGCATTTTGCTCCCG
>Ga0163144_10021677_pt1 | contig 12760 bp, 12 predicted proteins | sample OliLak19BULKMAT1_FD_123175 | JGI IMG/M metagenome (GOLD analysis project Ga0163144, IMG submission 123175) | Freshwater microbial mat bacterial communities from Lake Vanda, McMurdo Dry Valleys, Antarctica - Oligotrophic Lake LV.19.BULKMAT1 | ecosystem: Environmental > Aquatic > Freshwater >...
CTTTTTCTGGCCCGCACAGAACCCGGAACTGCTTGAGGCGGCGGCGAAGAAGAACCTGACCGTGGTCGCGATGGACATGGTCCCCCGGATCAGCCGCGCACAGAAGATGGACGCGCTGTCGTCGATGGCCAACATCGCCGGCTACCGCGCGGTGATCGAGGCGGGGAACAACTTTGGTCGCTTCTTCACCGGTCAGGTAACGGCTGCAGGCAAGGTGCCACCCGCCAAGGTGCTGATTGTTGGCGCAGGGGTGGCGGGACTGGCCGCGATCGGGACCTCCGTTTCCTTGGGGGCCATAGTCAACGCCTTCGACGTACGCCCCGAAGTGGCCGAACAGATCGAGTCGATGGGCGCGAATTTCGTGTTTCTGGAGTTCGAGGCGTCGCAGGACGGTGCCGCCACTGGCGGCTATGCAGCGCCCTCCTCGCCAGAGTTCCGGGAAAAGCAACTCGCGAAGTTCCGTGAACTGGCACCGGAAATGGACATCGTCATCACCACCGCCCTGATCCCGGGCCGCCCCGCGCCGAAGCTGTGGACCAAGGATATGGTACGGATGATGAAGCCGGGGTCGGTGATCGTCGACCTTGCAGCCGAACGCGGCGGCAACTGCGATCTGACCGTGCCGGACGAGAAGTTCACGACCGAAAATGGCGTGACCATTGTCGGCTACACCGATTTCCCGAGCCGGATGGCGGCGCAAGCCTCGACCCTTTATTCCACCAACATCCGTCACATGCTGACCGACCTCACACCGAAAAAGGATGGCGTCATCCTCCACAATATGGAGGATGACGTGATCCGCGGCGCGACCGTCTCGCATGCCGGGGCCGTCACCTATCCGCCGCCACCGCCGAAGATTGCGGCAATCGCGGCAGCCAAGCCGAAGCCAAAAGTGGTGGAACTGACTCCGGTTGAGCGCCGAGCGCAGGAAGTGGCGGCGTTCAAGGCGCAGACCCGCAATCAGGTGACCCTTCTGGCGATCGGGGGCGGACTGATGCTGTTCGCGGGGCTTTTTGCCCCCGCAAGCTTCATGTCGCATTTTATCGTGTTCGTCCTGTCGGTGTTCATCGGCTTTCAGGTCATCTGGAACGTGTCGCATAGCTTGCACACGCCCCTGATGGCGGTCACGAACGCGATCTCCTCCATCATCATCCTTGGCGCGCTGATGCAGATCGGGTCGGGCAGCTGGCTTGTCGTCCTTCTGGCGGCCCTGGCGGTCTTCATGGCCGGGATCAACATTTTCGGTGGCTTCATGGTCACCCGGCGCATGCTCGCCATGTTCCAGAAGTCGTAAGGGGCGCTGTCGATGGATTACGGATTTACCACGGCTGCCTATGTCGTTGCAGCGGTTCTCTTCATCCTCTCGCTCGGCGGGCTGTCGGGGCAGGAAAGCGCCAAGCGCGCGGTCTGGTATGGCATTGCCGGCATGGCGCTGGCGGTCGCCGCCACGCTTTACGGACCCGGTGCGGGGAACTGGTACATCTCGCTGGTGATGATCGCGGCGGGCGGTGCCATCGGCTGGTTCGTGGCGCAGCGCGTCCAGATGACCGAGATGCCGCAACTGGTGGCCGCGATGCATTCGCTGGTCGGTCTTGCAGCGGTGTTCATCGGCTTCAACACGCATATCGAGCTGGTCCGCGTGATCGGGATGGACGACACCGCGCGTGCGGCTCTGGACGGGTTTGCAGCCGTGGTCGCCTACAAAACCGGGGTAGAGGTCAATATCCTGCGGGTCGAGACCTTCCTTGGCGTCTTTATCGGTGCCGTGACCTTCACCGGATCGGTCATCGCCTTTCTCAAGCTTTCCGGTTCGGTCACCCTCGGCGGCCGCAAGATCGAGTTCGAGACCAAGGCGCGGCAACTGCCTGGTGGCCATGCGCTGAACGCAGGGGCTGCGCTGGTCAGTCTGGTGCTCCTCGTGGTCTACCTGATGACCGGCAGCACGCTGGCGCTGCTTGGCATGACCCTTGCGGCCTTCTTCATCGGCTATCACCTGATCATGGGGATCGGCGGTGCGGATATGCCGGTCGTGGTGTCGATGCTGAACAGCTATTCCGGCTGGGCGGCGGCGGCGATCGGGTTCTCCTTGTCCAACGACCTCCTCATCGTCGTGGGGGCGCTGGTCGGTTCGTCCGGTGCAATCCTCAGCTACATCATGTGCAAGGCGATGAACCGGTCGTTCATTTCCGTCATCCTCGGCGGATTCGGCGGCACCACCGGCCCGCAGATGGCGGTGGAGGGTGAACAGATCGCCATCGACACCGAAGGCGTGGCGGCTGCCTTGAACGAGGCTGACAGCATCATCATCATCCCCGGCTACGGTATGGCCGTCGCGCAGGCCCAGCAGTCGGTCTCGGAACTGACCCGCAAGCTCCGCGCCAAGGGCAAGACCGTGCGCTTTGCCATCCACCCGGTCGCAGGGCGCCTTCCCGGCCACATGAACGTGCTTCTGGCCGAGGCGAAGGTGCCCTATGACATCGTGCTGGAGATGGACGAGATCAACGAGGATTTCCCCACGACCGATGTGGCCATCGTCATCGGCTCGAACGACATCGTGAACCCGGCCGCGCAAGAAGACCCGAACAGCCCCATTGCGGGGATGCCGGTGCTGGAGTGCTGGAAGGCCAAGCAGGTGTTTGTGAGCAAGCGCGGGCAGGGGACGGGATATTCCGGGATCGAGAACCCGCTTTTCTACAAGGAAAACACCCGGATGTTCTACGGCGATGCGAAAAAATCGCTGGATGCGCTGTTGCCGATGATCGACTGACCAGGCTGGCCTTTGGGCCCGTCCTTTTTCCGGATGGAAAGAGATGAAATCTGCCCTGTTGTTGACCCTGATTTGCGGGCTTGCCGGACCTGGCCACGCGCAAGCCAGTCCGCATTGGACGGTGATCGGCACGGCGGACATGGTGGCGCTAAGGGCTTGTGACACGGCATAAAAAATCCAATCTGAAGGTCAAATCTCTCAAGCAGATATTGGCACAGACCGGCGGGGTGACATCACGCATCTTCGCTTTGGTCCAGGATCTGTACATCGATGCAATCCATTCAGGCGAGGAATGCATCACCGATGATGCTATCGCGAAATGGACGCCGCTCTGGTCCCGCCACGCTACGCATCAACGGCGGCTCGAGAGGGGAGGGGGGTGACGCTCCGCCCACTGCCGAAGACCGTTGAACCTGTCCCGGATGAACTGCTTTCTGGCTGGCTGATACGGTTGGCGACCATAAACTATTGTGAGGTCGCCGAATTGCTGGCCCATATCGGTATCGCAGTTCGGCATCCCGCCACGTTTGGTTTTGAAGTTGATAGGCCAACTTTAGAGAAGATAGCCATCGCTGCCCGTCTTGATCCGAAAACTGTCGGGTCTCTGGTTTTTCCGCAAATGTCACAAGCAGAAGCACTGTTTTGACAGCACAAGTCACGTTTCAATCTTGCCCCGAATGTTCCCGCCAGGGCCTTGCGCTGAGGCACTGGCGGCGGGCATGGGCATTCGATTGCCAGATTTGCGGCACAAGGCTTATTTCGGTCTTCGCCATTCAACTTCGCGAGCTCGCGTCTGAAAAGCTGCTCCGCCGCGCTCGGCGTGGGGCAAGGGCATCTCGAACTCGCGATTGCGTCCAACAGTGCCGCCCACCTCCGGCGTGCCATGCGGGCAGTCATCTTTGCCATGGCACTCAAGACTGTTCGTGGGGATAAGGCATTCGCACTGCAGCACCCCAGACCAGGCGTCAGGATCTTCTGCCTGGCCGCCATCGCTGCAGCTCAGGCACATCCACTTATCAAAGCGGCGTTCAGCCGCAGTATCGACGGATTTGCAAGAGCCGCCTTACTTCGCACCTATGGAAAGGAGCCCCGTTTGCTTACTGCAGTTGATCAAATAGCGAGACGAAACCAAGGAAAAGCGCCGCCTCTGGAAGCAGAATCTCGTATTTAAGGGCAAGGAATAGCGTCCAACGCGCGCCACCGGTGGCTTTTCGGTTGGCAAAAATAGTTTTAGGCTTTGTCCGAATGGCAGCTCTAGCCGCGTCAGTGTTGTAGAGCCGGATGATCCGCCTCATTGAGCAAGGACAGGGACCTAAAATGCAATACATGTTGATGTTTTACGAGAACGAGGCCGAGGTCGCAGCCCAGCGCGACACCGCCGAACGTGCTGGACCCTATTGGGACGCTTGGAACGCCTATATGGGTGCGCTGTACCCGTCAGGCATCGTCCTTCGAGGCGACGCGCTGCTGCCGAATACGATGGCAACCACGGTCCGGCTCGAAGGCGGCAAGCGCCTGGTGCAGGACGGACCCGTGGCGGCGACCAAGGAACAACTGGCCGGTTATGTCGTGATCGAGGTTCCGGACCTCGACACGGCGCTGTCCTGGGCGGCGCGCAGCCCTTCGTCCACCTACGGGGCGACCGAAGTACGCCCCGTGCTGGATCTGTCCAATCAAGGCTAAGCCTTGGACAGCAACCCTAAAGAACACGGGCGGCGGGCTGCTGAGAACGCTGCCCGCACTTCCTACGGGCGTCTCCTCGCATATCTCGCGCGCGCCTGGCGCGACGTGGTAGCGGCTGAAGATGCACTCGCAGAGGCCTTCGCCAAGGCCCTCGATGTTTGGCCCAAGCAGGGCGTTCCTCACAATCCCGATGCCTGGCTGATGGTGGCGGCGCGAAACCGGCTGCGGGATGGCGCGCGGGCGCGGAAAACACGCGAACACATGGCCAGAAGCCTATCGGTGCTGATGCCAACAGAGGGGGAGGAATTGCCCATAATTGCCGACAAGCGGCTGGAACTGATGTTCGTGTGCGGTCACCCGGCAATCGATCCTGCCGCGCGCACGCCGTTGATGCTGCAAACCGTGCTGGGTTTGACGGCCGAGCGTATTGCATCTTCGTTTCTGGTTTCGCCCGATACAATGGGGCGGCGGCTGAGCCGGGCCAAGGCGCGCATCAAGGACACCGGGATTGCCTTCGAAGTGCCGAGCGAAGACCAGTTGGGCGAGCGCGTGGGCAATGTGCTCGAGGCCATCTATGCGGCCTATGGGCAGGGCTGGGACAGCACGGGCAGCGACGACCAGACGCGCAAAGGGCTGACCGAAGAGGCGATCTGGCTGGCGCGGGTGCTGTTGGATCTGCAGCCAGCGGACGCCGAGGCACTGGGCCTTCTGGCGCTGATGCTGTTTTGCGAAAGCCGCAGCGCCGCGCGGCGGGCGGGTGGCCGCTATGTGCCGCTGGCCGAGCAGGATACGGCGCTGTGGGATATGCAGATGGCACGCGAGGCCGAGGAAACCTTGCGAACGGCCGGTGGGCTCCGGCAGCCGGGGCGCTTCCAGTTGGAGGCGGCGATCCAGTCGGTGCTGGTGCAATCGCGCATGACCGGGGCGGACAGGCGCCTGCAGGCGTGGACGCTGCATGGGCTATTGGCGCAGACGGCACCCACGATCGGCAATCTGGTGGGGCTGGCCGCAGCTACGGCTGAGGTGCATGGCCCTGAAGCGGGTCTTCATGAACTGGCGCAGCTGCCCGAAGCAGCGACGATCGATTATCAGCCGTTCTGGGCGCTCACGGCGCAGTTGTTGCAGCAACTCGGCACAGACCGACAAGCCACTGAAAGGGCTTTTCAGCGGGCCATTGGCCTGACGGAGGATGGGGCCGTGCGCGCATACCTCATCGGAAAGTCAATGCAACAGGCCGTTTGACGAGCCCCCCTGAAAAGCGGGGCCGTTTGCGTTTGAGGTTACGAAAAAGGCGTGTGGCACCATCCCGAAGTGCTCGAAAAGCGCAACCGGAAGTAGACGCACCCCAGTTAAAGCGACTCCAGGTTCACGCGCCGCCTGCAATCCGTCGGCGAATGCGTGACAGGCTTTCGGGTGTGAGGCCAAGATAGCTGGCGATCAGGTACTGCGGGACGCGACGGGCGACCTCGGGGCGGGTCTGGACGAAAAGGCGGTACCGTTCCTCAGGCTGCAGCACCAGCAGACGGCTCGCGCGACGCTGTGACCCGACAAGCGCCTCTTCCAGCATCAGGCGACCGAACCGTTCAATGGCATGGTCCTGATCGTAACCCGCAATAAGCACCGCACGCGGCAGCGCAATGATCGAGCTTGTCTCCAAAGCCTCGAAATTCTGCTCTGCCGGTTTGCGCAAGAGATAGCTTTCTGCGTCTGTGGCAATGAGCCCTGCATCAAAAAACTGCCCGGTGCGTTCCTGACCTTCATCGGCAGGATCGTTGAAATAATAACGCAAAAGACCTTGGTGGACGAAGAACACTTCATCCGCCACCGTGCCCGCGCGAAGGAGATGCTCCCCTTTGTTCACAATGCGATGGCGTGCCCCAGCCTGAAAACGCACAAAGGCCGCGGCACCCGGAACAAGGGGTGCCACGGCTTTGTGCAGGCGGTCGGAAAAGGCTGCCCACGCAGTCGCTCTATCTGTCATGCGACCGTTTGCATGCGCATTCTCCACCACGCCAAGGTGCTCGTCAGAGCCCTGTCCCAGATTTGACGACCCGCGTCGATCGCCTGGTCAAACCTGGAATGATCAATGACGAACGGTTGGTCGAACATATACCGCATTTCGACAAGCTCGCCAGCAGCGGGTTGAAACAACCCGACGGCCCGCAACAGCCAGGATGGCGTTTGCCGGATGCGGGTGGGGGCGCTTCCAGCCGGGGTGGCCATGTCACATATCTCGCGCAGGGTGACCGGAGGCAGGGCTGGCATGTGCCAGGCTTGTCCCCAGGTGGGCGGGGTATTGGCCAGCGCGACATAGGCTTCGGCAAGGTCTGGAAGGTGGGCAAAGCTGTGCGGTACATCCGGGTCACCGACCCAGTCGATGGTCTTGCCCGACAAGAGCGCCGGCCAGAACCGCTCCCCAAGCGCGCTGACGGTCACGCCGGGACCGAAGAAGTCCGTAGCCCGACCGGCCACACATCTGACCCGGCCCGACGCGTGGGCCGAGAGAAGTTCCTGCGACAGTCGTGCCCGCAGTGATCCCTTTCTGGTGGCAGCGGTCAGGGGCAGGTCTTCATGCAGGGTTCCGGCGACGCCGTAGCCATACAGGTTTTCAACCGCGATCAGGACCGCGCCCGTGGCTTCAGCGGCGGCAATGGCCGATGCCTGTAGGGCAGGGAAGGCGGCTTGCCAGTGCTGATAGGGCGGGGCCGCGCATTGATAGATGGCCTTTGCCCCCTGACACGCCGCGATTGTCTGGTCAGCCTGCGACAGATCGGCCTTGCGCGTCAGGATGCCCGGCCCGATGTCGCGCCCGTTGCGGGTGACAACGGTCACGGCATCGCCTCTGGATATGAGGATTTCAGCGATGCTGCGGCCCATTGGACCCGCGCCAAGGATGATGGACGTTGTTTGGTTGGTCATCATCCTGCCCCTCACGCCTTGCGCCAGAGCGTGATTGCCAGGGCGAACGTCCAAAACTGCCACAGGATGCCAGACAGGGTGAGGATGATCGGAGACTCGATACCGACCACCGACAGAAGCGTGGACAGCAGCAGGGCCGCAGCACCGAAGCCGGCATAGCCGATGACCTTCCAGCCCCGACGCAACGCCGCGACAGAGATCAGGATCGTCCAGATCCCGGCGAAGAGCCCCACGCCAATCAACTCGCCCAAGCCACCGGCATAGGCATTGAACGCCTCGTAAACGACGGCGATGGCATCCCTTGTTGCAGGGGTGGCGGTGGGGTCGGTGTAGGCCGTAGCCAGACCCGGCATCAGGAACAGCCACCGGGTGATGCCGAGCGCCTTGGCAAATCCTGCAAGCACGCCGAAGATCACAACCGCGCGTCCCATGGCCCCGTCAAGCCGCAGGGCGTCGCGCAGCACGATTGCCAGCGGAATAAGCGCCAGCGCGTGGATCAGGTAGCTCAGATACCCTGCAAAGACGGCCCCGGATTGGTCACGGATCAGCGGCAGGATAACCGCAGGCGGCTCGCCAAGCGAGGCGGGCCAGTTGATGGCAGGGGCCAGAACGAAAAATGCCCCCCACATGGTGATGAACTGAAGCAGCAGGAGCGCGGCCGCTGGTTTGGACTGGCCAGCGCTGGTCACAAAGGCAGAGGATGAAAGAGGAAGGGTCATCGATTGGTCCTATGATAGAGGGTGGGTTCTGAGCCGACACTGCGTCTGGCGCAGGCGCCCGTCATTGATCCGGGGTAAGATCGATCAGAGAGGCGGCAGGCCATCGGCCGCTCTGGCCAGGGCATGCAGCGTCAGACCAGCCCACCCGGCAGCAAGCGGCAGGGTCAGGGCGGCGACGGTCGACCCTGGCAGGATTGTCAGCAAAATCAGTGCGGCAATCGGCAGGGCCTGCATCGCGTGCACGCCCAGAAAATGGGAAATGCGGTAGTCGCCACCGCTCAGCGACCAGCCGGTCAGGGGCATGAATGGTCCGGTCGTCGGATCCACGCCAACGAAGGGGCCGCCGTTTGCCCCGATGGCACCGCCGGTCTGGGCACCAAGCCATCCGGTGAGGATGAACCCAATCGCCAGAGCGAAGGGCATCGGATCGGCTGCAATACCGCTCCACCCGCTGCGCACGGCCGCGATGGCCAGGGCCAAGCCGAGGCAGAGGGGTACGGCGACCAGCACCCCTGCACCGGCCGCCATGATACTGCCACCGATCGCATCGAACACGGTTGTGTCGTTGAAGTGCGACCGAACCCCGCGCGCCGCTTGAAGAGACAGAAAGACAGCCTCGTAGATAATGACCGCGCCGAATGCGGAAAGGCCGACTTTGGTGACAGGATGGGATTGCCAAGCCTCTGGCAGAAAGCGCGCGGCCAGCAGGACGGTAACCCCGTGAACAGCCAATGACATGTCAAACTTCAACGGTTTCAGCCAGAGCGCTTCGTCATCAAGGATGCGACGGTCGATACTGAGGAAAAGCAACGTGACGGGAATAGCCACCGCACAGAGCAGGATCGCACTGCGCAGCAACGCGGCATCAGTCGGATAGGCGAATGTGAACATGACAGATCTCCGAATGTGGTCCACTGGCTCAGGCGTCGGGGCCAGTGCGTTGGGAGATATCGATCCCGGATCGGCCAATCATTGACCTTGGGTAACATCGCCTCTTTGATTCAGATTCATGCCCTCGCTTGGTCGCGAAGCACGGCGTAATCGCTCACCAATAGCGCAAAAAGGCATTTCCGCCGGTCTCGATCTCAGCCGCGGTGTCGGCGTAGCTCATGTCCCGGAATTTCTCGGTCAACTCGTCTTGGAGGTGCTTCGGCGCATGCGCCAGCAGGTTTCGGTGATTGTGAACAGTGCAGAATCGATCGGTTGGCCTTCCCCCCACAGCGCGGTCAACACGGCTTTCAGGCCCGGGGCGCCGTTGACAATTTCAGGACACCGTCATGCCGGGATCATTTTCCGAGATCCTGCCTGCAATGCTGTTCGAAAAGAGTCTGTCCAACTGCGTCAAGCATCCCGCTTCGTTCGTGTGACCAATGCAATGCCCGCCGCCGTCAGAATGGCCGCAAGGATCAGGCTTCCCGGGATGGGTTCGCCAAGGGCCACAACCGCGACCGGCACGCCGACAACGGCCGCGACCGAGCCCAGCAGGCTGAGGACGACCGGCCCGCCGCGCCGTTGCAGGTTGAAATACATCAGGTACTGAACCGCAAAGGTGACCATCTGCAGCGTGATCCAACCCAGCCCCGCGCCCGTCGTCCCCACAGGCACAACGGGCAGCCCGGCCAAATCGGCAAACACGAGCGTCAGGATGGTCGACGCCGCCAGCATGCCCGGTGCCAGCGCGTCGGGGCGGGCGCCAGCGGGCCAGCGCAGGCTGCGATAGAGGTTGCCGATGGCCAGCAGGACGGGCGCGAACAATGTGGCCACGATCCAGCCTGTGGCAGCATCAGGGGATTCGAACTTCGCCGAGGCAAGAAGCAGCGCACCGGCCAGTGCCAGAGCCACCCCCGTCTTCCGCGTTGCCTGCACCTCCTCTACCTTCAGCAACAAAGCGCCAAGGTAGGTGATGAGCGGCGGGAAGGCGATGGTCAGGGCGGCAAACCCCGCGCCAAAGTGCGGCACAGCCGAAAAGAGGATAAGGTTCGGTGCGGCAAAACTGACCAGTCCCGCAATCGCATAGTATTCGACGGTTCGCGCGTCCAGCCGCGCAAGACGGCCGCGTGCCAGCCCGAATGCGCCGAGGATCAACGCTGCACCACCCCCCGAAAGGATGAGGAAGGCCGAGGCGGGCACACCCTCTGCTGCGACGAGATTGGCAAGGTTCGTCGATAGACCCAACAGGGCGCCGGTAGCAAACAACAGAAGAAGACCGGGCTTCCGGGGTTCCTTTGAAATCGCCACCGGACTGATCCCAGCCACGCACGGGAACGGACCTGCTCCGGGAATTAGAAGATCTGGGCTGGTCCGGCAGACAGGGAGCACATGCCGGACCAGCCCCATAACGCGCGGCGAGGAAGACTTGGGGGAACAAACCGCGCGGTATTCTATGGGTCAGTTTTGCCGCGGTACTGCGCAGGGCATCGCCCTTCGCGAGCGCGACGGAACGCTTTGCAGTATTGCGGTGCCGAGCTGAGAACTTGGTGACATCGTAAACTCCACCGTGCCGTGTTTTACGCCGTGCCGTATCCCTGGCATCAACTGTGGTTTACGTCGTTGCGGTCGCTGTGTCTTTCCATGCCTTGCGCAGCGTGACGAATCTTGCGCCTGGTTTGATCCGGGTCTGCCGATGGCGATTGGCGCAGGATCGGTCAATCGCCGTATTGCCTACGGGGTATGATGCACCTTGCCAGCCACTGGATGGCGAATGCGTCCTGCGAGAGAGAGACTGCCCGTGTCGACACCTTCACGCGCCCAAACCATCGCGGCCACCGTGTTGAAACGCCTGATCGAAACGCAGCCCTTTGACCAGGCTGCGTGGACGCAGGTCTGTAGCCCCGACCTGCACCTGCGCATCGCGAACGGCCCGGTCCACACCAGACGAGAACAGGGCCTTGTCGACTTGCGCGACTTTCTGTCCCGTGTCAGCCGCTTAGGGTGTGACTTCTGCGAGATGTGGCAGCGGCGCGAGACGATCTTTGCCGAAACCGAGCTTGAATTCATCGATGCCGGGGGCAGGCCGTCCAAGATCCCCTGCGTGCTGGTCGCACGAACAACCCATGGCCTCGTCCGAGACCTGCGCATCTACATCGACACGGCGGGCCTGCCGCTCCGATGAGCGGAGCTGCCAAGTTGCACGGCATCACAGAAGCGCTGTTGTGACGAATCTTGCGGTTTACGCCGGGGTCTTGCGCAGATCTCGGGGAAGAAAGTTGCCGCGAATCAATTAAATCATAATTCTACGCGGTGGCTCCAAACCGTCCGTCCCGAACACACCATGACACATCCGATCAATGCAAGGTTGCCAATTAACCCAAGACGCCCCCCCGAGGACGCCCGATGATGACACACCTGCCCGCCTTCCTCGACTTTACCGCAGCGCCTATCCCGATGTCATCGGGGGCGCCCGGATGGCGGGTTCGTTGGGGACGTCGCTGTTCGAGGTGCGGCAAGGCCCTGGTGACTGGTCGGACGCGCCAACCCGCGATCTGGCGCTGTTGCTCAACGTCGGTGCTGACATCCGGTCATCCCGCGTCGATCTGGGGTCGGGGCGCCTTAATCAGCTTACAAAATCGGGCGAATTCATCGTCACTCCGCCGGGCAGTGCGACCGACATACAGGTCGACACTGACCACCACTTGATGATCCTGGCCATCCCGTATGCTCGCCTGTGCGAAGCGAAACAGGGCTGCGGATTACCGACGGACGGCTGTTTCGGTCGCTTGCACGCGCAGTACAACGCCGACCCAGAGGTACCCCGGTTGATGGCCAGGCTCTGGGCGGCAATGCTCGGTCCAAATGCGGGCAGCGCGCTTCTGTCGGATGCCCTGGTGCTGCAACTCGTGTCGCGTCTGATAGACATGGCCGTTCGGCAGAACCGTCCCGCGTCGGGCGGCCTCGCCGCCTGGCAGGTGCGTGCGGCGCAAGAAATGATCCGTGACCGCCTGGCCGAGACGGTGACGTTGGCCGACCTTGCCGAAGCGGTTGGTCTGTCGCAATGGCATTTCTGTCGCGCTTTCGGCGAGACGGTGGGCGTCACCCCACACCGCGCGCAGGTTCTGGCGCGGCTGGACCATGCCCGCGACAGGCTGGCGAAAAGCCGCGAGCCAATCACCGAAATTGCCTTCGACTGCGGATACCAATCCAGTCAGGCCTTTGCCCGCGTGTTTCGCAAAGAGGTGGGCACGACGCCAGCCGCCTATCGTCGGGAGGTGCAGACGTAATGGCACGCTTCGAAAGCTATGCGGAGTGGCTTCGTTCGGAGCAGCCCAACATCTCTAGCAAAGCGTTCGCCACGTGCGGCGCAGGTTCGCTTATGCGGCTCGAGATCGAATCTGCCGTCGACGATCCTGCTACGCCGGACCTTGTGATACAGGTCTGTACGTCAGGGACGATCGAGCTGGTTTCCGATGTCGCAGGGGTTCGTTTTTCGGGCTATATCAGCGCGGGCGACATGGTCATCATCCCACCCGACTGTCCGGTCAAGATGTCGGGGCAGGGTCGCGCAGGTTTTGACATCTTTACGATCCCAGCCTCAAGAGTTGCGGCGATTCTGCCGGACGGGTTGGCGCGCATGGAGCGCCTGTTTGGACACCGTTTTCGCGATGCCCGGGCGTCCTCACTGATCGACTGGATGTGGACGGACACGTTCGACGACCCTGTGGTGGCGACCATGCAA
>Ga0163144_10021678_pt1 | contig 12760 bp, 8 predicted proteins | sample OliLak19BULKMAT1_FD_123175 | JGI IMG/M metagenome (GOLD analysis project Ga0163144, IMG submission 123175) | Freshwater microbial mat bacterial communities from Lake Vanda, McMurdo Dry Valleys, Antarctica - Oligotrophic Lake LV.19.BULKMAT1 | ecosystem: Environmental > Aquatic > Freshwater > Lake...
AGCGAATCGAATGCCCTCACTGTCAGGTGGCCTATGCCTATTCGCCCGCTCTTCGCGGTCGGACCTACAATTGCACGCTATGCCGAAACGCGTTCGCCGTTGGCACTGAACACTCAACAGCCGCTCTCACGGGATTGGAATCCCCAGCGATCGCAACGCTAGTCCCGCCTTCGCTGCCTATCGTTGTCGCACGACCGAAAAGATTTCGTGGAGCTACATCAACGCGGCAGAACCCGCTGGCGATCGTACCTCGACCTGAGCGGTCATCGGGTACTGCGGCTCTTTTCGGTTTAATTGCCTGCTTTCTGATTGGCTTTTCGATGATCGCCACGGGCATCGGGTACTTGTTGTGGCCGGTCTCGGCAACCGACCAAATTCCTTCGGCACCGACGACAGCTCTGCCAACGGAGTTACCCACAGACGTCGAAAAACCCAAAAACTTGAACGAGATCTTGAAAGAGCCGCCGCCCGTGGGAACTGGCAAGCAATTTTCGAACCCACCTATTCAAGGCCCCTTCCCCGGTGAACCACTCGTTCCTCTTATAAAAAAAGGTCCGAGGAAATGATTCTCTCTCTTGCTTTTGGTTCCCCTTGTCGCCAGCACACTGCGCGACTATCATTTGCCCTTTCACTATTCAGATGTGATTTCCAAGGAGTATGTGTTTATGGGACGTCGCCGCGGTACTGGTCGCCGAAAGGTCGGACGTAAGAAGCGCCGAATGCGAGCGAAAATCCGCCATCGCAAGTAACGGGTCTTACCGGGTCGTCACATCGTTCGACCACCATCCACCACCAAGACCTGCCCGGTCATCAGCGTTGTTCCCAGCGCCAGGAATTCCACGACATCGGCCACGTCATCCGGCGTGGCCGCTCGCTTCATGGGTGTCTGCGCGATCGCCTTGTCCACGTGTTCTTCGTGGCCAACCAACCAACGCGTCAGAATAGGGCCGGGCGCCACCGCATTGACTCGCACGTCCGGAGCGAATGCCCGGGCCAGCGATTGCGTCATACAGTTCATGGCCGCCTTGCTTGCCGAATACGGGATCGAACTGCCGTGCCCCAGCAACCCGGCTACCGATGAGATGCTGACGATGTTCCCCTTACGTTCCTTCAGCAACGGCATCGCAGCTCGGCTCGCGTAATACGCTCCTTTTAGATTCACTTGAAAGATCTCGTCCCAAATTTCGTCCGTTACCGCTTCGAGTTCGGTATGTGGAATGAAGTGTGTCGTGCCGGCATTGTTGACCAGCACGTCAAGCCCGCCCAACTCAACCCGACAGCGTTCGACCATGGCCCGCACCTGGGCATCGTCGCCCACAGTTGCCTTGCAAAGAATCGCGGGCACGCCCAGTTTCTGGATGGCAGCGAGCGTTTCCTTCGCGTCCGCTTCAGATCGCGAATAGTTGACGGCGACAGAGAAGCCACGCTTGGCGAAGCGTAAGGCGATGGCTCGGCCAGCGCCAGTGGCGGAGCCCGTGACGAGGGCGACTTTTGTTGATGACATGAATACTCCGGTTAACCTTGAACTAAGCGTGCGACCTCGGCACAATCTTTATCGCCGCGGCCCGAGAAGCAAAGCACGACGACATCGGTCTTCTTACGAGCGGCCGCGATTCGCATCGTCTCCACAATGCCGTGGGCGGTTTCTAGGGCTGGGATGATACCCTCCATTCGGCAGCAAACACGAAAGCCTTCCAGCGATTCAGCGTCGTTCACGCTGGTGTAACGCACGCGGCCCTGGTCTTTCCAGTAACTGTGTTCCGGCCCGACACCGGGATAATCGAGCCCGGCCGAGATCGAGTGGACGGGGGCAGTTTGGCCGTCGTCGTCTTGAAGAACGTAGCTAAAAGTTCCGTGTAACACGCCTGGCTTGCCCTGGCTGATAGTCGCTGCGTGCTCCCCATACTCGTTGGTTCGACCGCCGGCTTCGACGCCGACCAACTCAACGCTCTTGTCGTTAATGAACGGGTAGAACATGCCGGCCGCATTGCTGCCGCCTCCGACGCAGGCAACTACGACGTCGGGCAGACGGCCAATTTGGTCGAGCGATTGCTGCTTGGTCTCTTCGCCAATCACAGCCTGAAAATCGCGAACCATCATTGGAAACGGATGCGGGCCGATCACGCTGCCGATAATGTAATGCGTTGTCTCGACCGTGGCCATCCACTCGCGCATTGCTTCATTCACGGCATCGCGTAGAGTTTTGCTGCCGCTTTCGACCGGAATCACTTCCGTGCCCATCGCCCGCATTTTGAAGACGTTCAACTCCTGGCGACGCACGTCCTCCGAGCCCATGTAGACGCTACAGGGATAACCGAGCAAAGCCGCGGCCGTGGCACTAGCAACGCCGTGTTGACCCGCCCCGGTCTCGGCGATGATCCGTTTCTTTCCCATTCGCTTTGTAAGCAAAGCCTGACCGATGGCGTTGTTGATTTTGTGCGCACCGGTGTGGTTCAAGTCTTCGCGCTTCAGGAAAATGCGAGCCCCGCCGGCTTCCTTCGTTAGCCTCTCGGCAAAATACAAACGCGAGGGCCGACCGACATACTCGTTGAGAATGCGAGTGAATTCTGCTTGGAACGCGGGATCGTGCTTCGCGGACTCGTAGGCGTCCGTCAGTTGCTCGATGGCGAACATGAGCGTTTCGGGAACGTAGCGGCCCCCGTATGGACCAAAGCGGCCACGGACATCGGGAACGGACGGCGTCAGAACAGGTGCCATGAAGGTACTCAACGAACAACGGGCATGAAGATGTTGTATTTGTTACTTCGCCTTGCGTAGTTCCGCGACTTGAACCGCTTCGAGCTTAAAGGCTATGGCGTCGAACTCGCCTTTGGCGAGCTTCGTGGTACGCGCGTCTTTCGTGGCGTAGGAAGCCAGACTGAATGTGAGGATTTCCCCCTTGAGTTCGTAGCGAACGGGTATCAATGAATCGGCAACTTGAAACTGGCTGTGCATGGTCGAGCCCACCAAAAACGAGTCGATCAGCAACCCATTTTTCTCGTCGATAACGAAGTGATTCGCCTTTTCTTGCGGAATCAATTCGTAATTGCGAACCTGCTGCTTCTTGCCCTCGCCGTAGATGATTTTCCAGGAATAGCCTTTCCCAACTTTCATCGGTGCGATGTGCAATTCCATCACGGTTTCATGCTTCTCGCCATTCAAAGGCATGATTTGGAGCTTACCTTTCCACTCTCCATCCCAGTCGGTCGGCAGAGTCGGCTTTGGAGCATCTCCAGGGATCAATGCAATCGCCAGAATGATCGTGGAAAGCATCATGAGTTCTCCGTTGAAAGCTGCCGCGTGGCACGACCCAGCGCGGCAACGGTGAAGATGATGGGATACAGTTTTTCGAAGTACCAGAGCTTGGCAAAGTAGAAACCAATGGGCGATGGTTGCGCGAACGAGCCGTCTTCGACGCGGCGAAGCAAATACTCAATGCCTCGATCGATCACATCGCGCGTTTCGGCTGGAACGATTCCGAGCAGAACCTCCACGGCAAGGGCGGTTTCCTCGATGCTCGATGGTGTATCCTTTGCCCCGCCCCAGCCGCCGTCTGAGTTCTGAACAGCAAATAGGAAGGCGATGCCGCGTTGTGCCTCTTTGAAGTCGGCCCGCTTCAAGTCGCGATACGCGGCCAACACCCGCGAAGTGCCGTAAACAGGGTTGATATCGTCCGGTGCGTGTTGGTTGCCGAACCAGAGCGGTAGCCAGGATCCATCGGGATGTTGTTGACGATTCAAGTAGGAGAAGCCGGATTCGATGACGGTGGCATTGACTTGCCAGATCGCTCGGAGTGCGTGGGCCGTCAGGTCCGTGCCGCTGCGATCGAAAGGAAGTTTGCCCCAACCCCGGCAAAAAGTGGGGAAGCCGCCATCGCGGTTTTGCAGGCCGAGCATCCAAGACACGCCAGCCTTTAGCGAGGGTCGGGGGGTGGATCCCGACAGGTGACCGATCGCCAAAATCGCACCCGGCGTGTCGTCGCAATCGGGCACGCTGCCGGGCTCATCGCTCCAACCCCACGCACCGAGGGCGGCCCCGGTGTAGGGGTGAACTTCTTTCGTCTGTTGATGAAGCAGCCAATCGGTCAATTCTTCCCGACGATCTAGAGTCTTAAGGTCGTTTCCCGCCTCCAGAGCGTTCACCGCAAGAGTCGTGACCCAGATCGACAAGTTCGTGTCAATTGGCCAGCTACCGTCCGGCTGGGCGGAGCGAATGATGAAATCGATCCCCCGTTCGATTACTCGGTCGGCAGCGATGCTGCGAATGGGAATTGAGGCCAGGCTCATCACGACGAAGCTGGTCAACGGCGTCGCTTCAAGAAAGCCGCCACCTGTGGGCTGGATTCGTTCTAATACACTCACGCTGCGATTCTTCGCGAGCCAGCGAGTGATTAGCGAGTATGGGTTCGCGGTGAAGCGTTTGGCGTGAATGACCTGCCCGATGGCAATCAGGGCCGGCAGCGCATAGCTGACTACGGGCATGCGAGCGAAGCGATACCAACTCTGTGGAATGCAAGCCAGTTCGAAGGGTAACCGTGGCACTTCCTTCCAGGGCACCAGACCGGCCAGAGCGCACATCATCAAGATGGGCACGGAAAATGTGCGGTCTTTGCCATAACGCTGTCGAACGGCCTCCGCCAACTCCGCGGGTGTCCGGCCGAAATTGGAGAGCCAGTATTGGCAGAGTTTCATAGTGCTTTTGTAGCTCAGGTTTCCAACCTGAGCGGAATTGTGCTCAGGTTGGAAACCTGAGCTACGATCGCCCGTCGCGATCGTAATCGCGGCCCCGCAGAGCATCGTCGTGGAGATGTTGCTTTTGCTTTTGACCGTGTCACCCCAGCCTCCATCGGGATTCTGATTTTGGGAAAGCCAGTTCAGGCCATTCTCAATCAGTTTTATTGTTGCCTCGCTTGCGATTCGGTCTTGGTTGAGTGCTAGCGCAGCAATTGCCGTCGCCGTAGAAAGCGCGGAGGCGGACAGTTCGCCGACCCAGTGGCCGGCTTCCGTTCGCTCCGCAAGCAGCGAATCGCGAGCCTTTTTGTAAGCGGCCCGAACGCGTTGAGGGTCGGGGCTCAATGCTTCTTCCACCATTCGCGGAGCTTTTGCAGCGATGCCGGGTTCATGTTCTGCTCCCCCTTGTCCCAGCTATCGAGAATATCGCGCTTATCGCTGGCACTCAGATACCAATTCATGCCGACCTCTGTGTAACGTTCGAAGACGACGGTGGTAAAGAAGCCATCGGTGCCCTGCGGCGGGGCGTCCATCGGGCTCGATACGAAATACGAGCGAAAGTACTCGCTGAGCTTGCGCAGTTCGTCGTCGTTGCGATAGTTTGCTGAAGCGCTGCGTGCATGATCGATGGCCGAGAGTGGGCCAGTGAGCCCCGGGAGGTAGGAGCCACCCACCGATGCCGGCAAGGAAAGATGTCGGTTCTCTCGATGGCTCGAAAAATCGCGAACCTGAATGATGACGATCCCGGAACAACTCTTGGCCACCCATTCGCGATTCTGATAGAGCCACGACGACGAGATGCTCACTCCCGTGTTGTCGAAGTACCCGGCATCAACCACGCGCCGAGGGGGATTGGTCGGCAAGCTGACGGCGGGGCTCACGAATGGGAAGGTCGCATTCATGCGGGCTGCGGTGCTCACATGAAATCGATCTCTGGCTTCGGGGAACAAGCGGAAGAACTCGATGGCCGGCCGAGAGTACACGTCCTGCTTGTCGTCCCCTGCCTTCACGCGTTTACTCGAACGAGTCTTCTTCTGAGCGGATGCCAAGCGGGTGCTGCCCTGCTCTTCCCCGAACGTCGCGCGATTTGGAAGTAGAAAATCGCCCTTGTTCACTGTCAAAAACGGCACGTGCCGATTGCTGATGAGCAAGCGCCGCCCGTCCTCGACAATCATCGGCGAGAAGATCATGCTTGGCCGCCAGCCTGCTCGCTCACCCGGTGCCAGGTCCGCGAACGACCTAGAAAACACGTTATTCAAGCGTTGCTTCACGCCTGGATCAATCCGGGGCACATGCCCTTCCATCGCCAGGTCGAGCATCTCGCCGCGATCGCGGCTGTAGTAGTCGCAAGGCACGGCCAGGAAGGGAACCTCGCGGAAAACTTGACTGTTGATGATCGGCGTCAAGAAATCCTGGGCGATATCCTCGGGACGAAAGCCTTCCTGTAATGTGCCATTCTCCTGCACCGAGCCAACGTAATACGCTGCTCCGACCATGCCTCCGGAAGCACCCGTAATCAGCCGGAGATGTTTCGAGAAACCTGCGAGGCCAGGGTCGTTGTGCAACTCGAACAGCACCTTGGAGGTCCAGAGGCCCGAGCGATTGGCCCCACCCGTCGCCGTGAGAAGAACGAGTTTCGGCCGTTGGGCCTGAGCAGTATCTTTGAATTGGTCACGCCAGGAACGTAGGGCGTTGGACTCGTCCCGTTCAAGCAGGCGCAATTCGATGTCGTGTTGTCGCAGCAAGCGTTCGTAATTCGCGGGATTACTCATGCCACGGCCAACGAGTTCTTGATATCGGCTCTCCACCGACTTCGATGGATCTCGTTGGGATTGGATCGCGGCCACAATCCGGCAAACACGCTCGGCTTCTTCGCGCTCGGCCGTGGCACGATCTTCGTTATCGTCGGGCTCCACTTCCTTCAGGGAAAGGGCTGGCTCTTCAAAATCCTCAAGGTCGACCGCGGCCGCATATTCGGGCTCCATGTGTGGGAACCGCAACTTGAATTCGGGCATGTTGCAGTAAGTCAACCAGGCAACCAGGCCGATCAACATGGGAACTGCCAAAATTCGCAGATGAAACCATACTGCTCCCGTTATCCCGACTAGAAGCCCACACAGAATGCAAACGGCCGTGACCGGAGGCGGATGCCAACGATCTTGATCGACAAGCCACCACAACAAGCCGTAAAGCAAGACGAGAAGCACGAACAATGAAATGGCAATCGACATCAACCAGTAGCGATGCAAATACTCCCGACGACCTGTCGTCGAGAGCATCCGTTGCCGAAAGAGATTGCCAATCCCCGCGACCACACGCACGCCAACGAAGGTGAGCAAAACACCCACCGCAAACGGCCAACGCTCGGCAACAAATAATCTGCCTGGAGGAGTAGAAAATTCATCCGTGATATGCACGAACGGCTTAGATCCATCGACCACGAAAAGCGTGGGCAATAGCAGTGCAATCGCACAGGGAAAGAACGTCGCCCCCAGATACCAGCGAAGTCCGTCGCCGCCTTCGCGAAATTCGATGGCCACGGGATCGTAGCCTTCCATGTCCTTCAGGCGAGGAAGAACGAGCGAGATGGTTCGAAAGGCGATGCCGCGTTTCGGACGCTGAACGGCTTGCTGTATGAACTCCGGGCTATAGCGAGCGTCCAAGGAGTAGGTCACCAGCCAGATGTATGCGAAGAGCGAAGCGATGCTAAACCCTGCGGACATTTGCAGCCAGGGATCGTCGTGCCAGACCAGTGCGGGCACATTTAGCCCCGCACCCAGGTCGAGCCAGACGATTCCTAGAAACGCGCCGACACATGCAAGGGGCAACACTCGATGGGCAGTGTTCACGACCCCTTTAACGTACGGGTGATGAAACAACGGCATGAACGGTGCTCCGCGATGTTGTCGAACCCAGCCAGTCTAGTCATCCGGTCTGTCACTGGTCCAAGAAATCCTCGAAACGCTATCATGCCCCCATGCTCGATTTTCGTGCCGAGAAGCTTGCCGCGCTTGTCGCACATCTCCGAAAAAATATCTCGGGTGAGGTTCGCTTCGACGATACCTCACGCCGGCTTTACAGCACAGATGCGAGCATTTATCAGATCCTTCCGCAAGGCGTCGTCGTCCCACGCACGGAGCAAGATCTAATCGTGGCGGTGCAAATCGCCTTGGAAACTCGGACACCCATCACTCCACGCGGCGGTGGAACCAGCTTGTCCGGTCAGTCGATTGGTGCCGGGCTGGTGATCGACTGCTCCAAGTATCTGAATACCATCGGGCCCGTGGACACGGCCGGCCACAGCGTTGTGGTTCAGCCTGGTGTCGTTCTCGATCACCTGAATCGCTCGCTCGCCGCGCACGGTTTACACTTCGGTCCCGACGTGGCAACTGCCAGTCGAGCAACGCTCGGCGGGATGATCGGCAATAACTCGGCAGGCTCGCGTTCGATCATTTACGGCCAGACCAGCCATCATGTTCGCTCGCTTAAGACCATTCTTTCCGATGGATCAATCGCGACATTCTCCGAGCACTCGTCGCGGACCCGAGAGGTCATCGCCTCGAAACGCACGATCGAGGGGGGTGCATACCGGACGGTGGAAAAGATTCGAGAAGAGAACGAGCAGGAAATCGAACGGCGATTCCCGAAAATTCTTCGCCGCGTGTCCGGTTACAACCTCGTCGATTGTAAACAGTCACTCGTCCCTTTGCTGGTCGGCTCGGAAGGAACTCTCGGCTTTCTCACGAAAGCAGAGCTTAACCTTGTGCCGCTGCCGAAACATCGTGGGCTTCTCGTTCCGCATTTCGATTCTCTGGCCTCGGCCCTGGATGCTCTTGCCGCGTGCCTGGAATTCTCGCCCTCGGCCGTTGAGTTGCTCGATTCGATGTTGATCGTGCTTGCCCGAAATCAGCGTGGGTTGCGCGGAATGATGGCCGCAGTTGAGGGAACCCCGGCAGCATTGCTCATGGTCGAATTCTCGGGAGATAGTGCCGCCGAGGTTTCTTCGCGTGTTTACGGTTTGCAGCGGCGACTCAAGGAAGTGAACGGGCTCACGGCTTGCGTGCCCGCACTCGAACCTGCCTTACGCGATCCGCTGTGGAACCTTCGACGCTCGGCTGTTCCGTTGCTATACGGCATGAAAGGAGATCGCAAGCCCGTGACTTTCGTGGAGGACTGTGCGGTATCGCCACAAAGATTGCCCGAGTTTGCCGCCCGATTCAAGGAAATCATCACCTCTCACGGAACGGAGGGGGCCTTCTACGGCCACGCGAGTGTCGGCTGCTTGCATATTCGTCCCGTTCTAAATCTGAAAGACTCCGAAGATGTGACCCGCATGAGGCGGATCATGGAAGACGTGACCAGCCTTGTCCTCGAATTCGGCGGCAGTCTCAGCGGTGAACACGGTGACGGGCTGGTGCGTGGCGAATGGAATCGCAAGATGTTCGGCCCCGTCGTCTACGAGGCATTTCGTCAGGTCAAGCGGGCGTTCGACCCCGACAACTTATTCAACCCCGGCAAGATCGTTGATTCGCCATCAATGACCGACAACCTCCGATACGGCGCGGAATTCAGACCGATTTCGCTTCCCGTCGTTTTCGATTACGAGAAGCAAGAGGGCTTCTTTTCGTCAATCGAACTTTGCAACGGCTCGGGGGTTTGCCGAAAGACGCAAGGCGGTGCGATGTGCCCCTCCTATCGTGCCACGCTCGACGAGCGGGATAGCACGCGTGGCCGGGCGAATGCGCTCAGACTGGCGGTCACCGGGCAAGGCATTCCGGAAGCCACGAAGTCGCCGCTCGCCGAACGCTGGCTCTACGACGTGATGGACCTGTGCTTGAGTTGCAAAGCCTGCAAGACCGAATGTCCCAGCAATGTGGATGTGGCCAAACTGAAGGCCGAGTGGCAACACGCGTATTATGCCGAGCATCGTCGTCCCTTCGGCCACAAGCTGGCCGCGAATATTCATCGGCTTAACCGCGTTGGCTCCGCAGTCGCACCCTTCGCGAACTGGCTGAATCGTCGGCGGACTGCCCGATGGATCATGGAACTCCTCACGGGTTTCGATCGTCGGCGACCACTGCCACGATTCGAGTGGAAACATTTGCGCCGCTGGTTTCGCCGGAGGAATTTAGTCGGCGCAGACGGTGTGCCGAAGAAAGTCATCTTGTTCGACGATTGCTTCACGACTTTCAACGAGCCCAACGTCGGCCGGGCAGCCGTCGAGGTTCTCGAAGCCGCAGGTTACAGCGTTGAACTTGCCAACCCCATCTGCTGTGGCCGGGCGATGATTAGCAAGGGATTCTTGAAGGAAGCTCGCGAACTCGTGCGATCGCAGGTAGCGGACTTGGCCAAGCGTGTGGCGGATGGTACGCCGATCCTGGGTCTCGAACCGAGTTGCATCCTCACGCTTTCCGATGAATGGCCAGAACTTGTTCCGGGCGAAGATGCCAATCGTGTGGCTGCCGCCGTTCATTTGGCCGATGAATGGCTGGGCCAAAAGCTCGCGGCCAAGGAGTGTAAACTGCCGTTGATTGAGACGGGCGAGAAATGTCTATTTCATGGCCACTGTCATCAAAAGGCCCTTGTGGGAGTGAAGGGCTCGGTAACCGCACTGGGACAGGTGCCCGGCTTGGCGGTGAAAGTTCTGGATACCGGCTGCTGCGGCATGGCCGGGGCCTTTGGGTATGAGAAGGAACATTTTGACTTGAGTGTCCAGATTGCCGGACAAGAGTTGCTGCCTGCACTCGCTGAAGAACCGCAGGCGATGGTCGCAGCAACGGGCACCTCCTGCCGACATCAGATTCGCGACCTCACCGGGCGACAGGCGCTGCACCCGATGGAAGTGATTCGCAATGCGCTGACGGTCCCATAGTACTTGGCACACTCCGAGCTTGTGAAATATTGGGAAAAACCGAGTGAGGACATTCGCTTCGCGAACAGCCACTACCGATCAATTTGGGCCTTTTACAGAGGCATGGGCATTGTTTGGTTGCCGAACCTGGATTAGTCCCAACGTTGGAGCGCATGCCCCGCTCGCATAAGATTTCACGGTCCCTTTTCAGGAGTAATCAGGATGATCGGCAGGCAGATGGGCCCCAAGGCCTTTATGAATCGCGTCGGCGAAGAACTCGCCAAGATCGATACTACGCAGATGAGCACGCTCGCGGACTGGATCTGGGATGTGTACGAAGCAGGGCGATATGTTTACGTGATTGGCAACGGCGGCAGCGGCTCGAATGCCTCGCATTTCTGCGAGGATATGGGCAAAGGCACTATCGACCGCAAGGACTTCGACAACGACGCCAAACGTCGTCTCAAGATCCTGAGCCTGACGGACAACACGCCCTACATCCTCGCCTGGGGAAATGATGAAGGCTTCGACCGCGTCTTCTCGGAGCAACTGAAGAACTTGGCGGGCCCCGGCGACCTGCTCGTGGCCATCAGCGGTTCCGGCAATAGCCCCAACATCCTGCGAGCCGTGGACTGGGCGAACCAGCACGGAATGAAGACCTTCGGTTGCACCGGCTTCACTGGCGGCAAGCTACAATCGCTGGCCCACGGCAACCTGCATGTGCCGCTCGACGACATGGGCATCGTCGAATCGATTCACCTGACCGCGTTTCACTGGGTAGTAGACGATCTGTATCGAAGGATTTCGATGTGAGCCAGTCCCCCACACCTGAAAACTAATCTTCGCTAATCTCGACGCGCCCGACAAAATTCCATCAGAGCCGCGTACGCAGCGGAGTAAGCGGATGAAGACGCGAGACGCTGAACCGCTTACTCCGCTGCGTGCGCGGCTCTGTATCGATTCTCGGGGGCACTCATCGGGTCGAGATTATCCTTTTTTCATCCGCTTCAGCACAAGCAGGAACGTCTTCTCGCCTTCCTTGGATTCGAATTTCTTGGGGCGCTCCGCTCCTGGCTCCGCGTAGCAGATTTTCATTTCACCCTTCTCGATCACAAAAATGCCGAATGCTTTTTGTCCGTCGGGTCGTTCGAGATCGAGTTGTTTCGGATTCGCTTTCACATCTGCGGTGAAAGCAATTGTTCGGCCTTTCTTGTCGCCGTCGAACGTGCTGAATTCCTTCTCGTCGAACACGAGTTTCTTCCCCTTCACAGCAGGAGTATCGTTGCCGTTGAAGGAAGCGGAAACGATTTCCCAGTCGCCGAGGAATTCGCTTGGCTTGGCTTTCTCTTCGCCGAGCGTAATCGTGGCAGGAAGGAGCAAGCAGATGAACCCGATTGTTCGCATAAGAAACTCCAGTTGGCTAGTTTTGCGACGATATCAACATGCCGTATTTCATGAGCCAGGCGATGGTTGCCCGAGCTGCAGTTCTCTCGATGCCCGAGTTTTCCAATTCCTGCGCCAACGCTCGAATCGTTCTGGGTTCACTTGCATGTTGAAGCAGTCGAGAAAGAGTCGCTCGGTCGGCACAACGCCGGTCGTTCAACAAGTTCGTCAGCGGCAAATACAAGTAGGCATCGAGCGAGGGAACTGCATCGGCGTTCGTGCAAACGAGGCTCTCCTCCGTCAACCATTTTGTAGGGTAGCCCGCAAATGAAGTCTCCGGAGCTGGATAAGTTGCCGGCGCGGTTGCCGAAGGTTTCGGTTTCCAGGCTAGAACCTCGCGTTCCTGTTCTCGCCATAGTGCTTCATACGAACGGATGACGTGAGCCCAGGTAAATCGTTCCATCACTCGCGATCGTCCAGCGATGCCCATTCGCCGTCTCAAACCAGCATCGACCACGAGTTTCGTCAAAGCTTCCGCGGCCGATTTGAGATCGACGGTAACCGTCTGGCAACATTCTCCCAAAAAGCGATCGTACGACGATTGGCCGAACAACAAACGCATGGTCGCGCCTTGTGTGGCTCCCTGAATCATTGTCGTCGAGACGAGGAAACCGGTTTCGCCTTCAACAACGAGGTCGCGGTAGCCATCCCAATCGGAGCCGACTACGGGCAGGCCGCTTGACATTCCTTCCACAACGACCAGGCCAAAAGTCTCCTGGATATTATCGGGCAGCGA
>Ga0163144_10021679_pt1 | contig 12759 bp, 7 predicted proteins | sample OliLak19BULKMAT1_FD_123175 | JGI IMG/M metagenome (GOLD analysis project Ga0163144, IMG submission 123175) | Freshwater microbial mat bacterial communities from Lake Vanda, McMurdo Dry Valleys, Antarctica - Oligotrophic Lake LV.19.BULKMAT1 | ecosystem: Environmental > Aquatic > Freshwater > Lake...
AACTCGGGCGCGGAGCAGTCAAACTCGGGCGCGGAGCAGTCAAACTCGGGCGCGGAGCAGTCAAACTCGGGCGCGGAGCAGTCAAACTCGGGCGCGGAGCAGTCAAACTCGGGCGCGGAGCAGGCGCCGAATGTGCGCGTGCTCCCACGCGAGCGCGCGCTCGTAATCGCGGAAGAAGCGCTCGCGCGCCAGAAAGTGAGGTGGATGCAGCGTTCTGCGACCGCGCTGTGTTCTGGTTCGGCTCTCGGTCACCGGCGGAATCACGTGATGCAGCATCTCGTGGTAGAGCACGTAGGAGACGAAGTAACGGGGGACCCACGGCCGATCGAGCACTGGGTGCACGCGGATCAAGCGCTCGACTGCAGAGTAGCTGCCCAGCTTGATGCTCGTGCGCGGCAAGGTGTCTGCCGTACGCCCGCGGCCGACACGGCCCCAGGTCACCAGCGCATCGACGGTGCCCCCGAAATACTTGTTGTTGAGCGCCGCAAAGATGCCGAGCAGATCGTGGCTTTGGCCTTGGGTGATGAGGGGCCGCAAAAACGGCTGAGCTGCGCGGATGCGGTGGTTGTTCTGCTCGATGTAGCGCCCGACCACGACCGACGCCTCGCGGTTGCCGCGCGCGATGTAACGCACCAGCGCCGTTTGAACTGTCGGAGGTGCGTCCAGGAACATGTGGTGGAGGCGGGCGTGGATAACGCCTTTGCGCTCGGCAATCACGATCATGCCGCGGCAGTTGTCGGTCACCGAGAGCAGCACGACCTTTTGTGCTGCGAAGGTGAGCCGCCGCTCGAGCAGCTGGCGCGCACCCTCGTGGACGAAGATCTGGGGCTGGCCAGCCGGGAAGGGGATCTCGACCTGGACGTGTCGCGGATCCGGGACGCGCACCGCTGCCGGCGCCACTCGCGGGGCGAGCGGACGCGGACGGACCCGAGGACGCGCGTCGCGCCCAATAGGCTTCTGTGCAAACGGAAAGACAATCAGCCCGGGCATTGCTGCGACCTTCTTGGGGGTATGCTGGGACCCCCACCTTGTCAAGCAAGGGGCCGAAAGTGCTCAAAACAACAGTGTTTCTTTGAGTGGATAGACAGGACTGATCAATTGATCAGTCCCCAAGCTATCCACAAGAAACCCAGTGTGTGACCCCAGGCGAGCAGGGGACGCACGCTTCCCCTGGCCACCCGTACGGCCCCCAAAAATTAACTCTGTGAGTGCTTGACCGGCCAGCGCGGGAATGCGCGCTCGACCTGGGTGCGCGAAGAGCGGGATCGGTCAGTTTGCTTTCATCGGAGCGGCGGGTCGCTTCGGATCGGCGGCGCCCTTGTCGGCACTGGGTGCGGGTCGCGCATCGCGGCCGGCCGGACTTCCCGGGCTCTCGGCTTTGGGGCCCTCGGCCATGGGGCCCTCGGCCTTGGCGGCCTCTGGCTTCGATGAGTGCTGGGCGACGGCCGCTGGCCCCACCCCCGAAGGCTTGGGCGTGTTGGCTGCTGGCGCCTCCTTGGTTACCGCCGCTGGACTGCTTGCGGCGTCGACACCGATGCGGCGGATGCCGTGCTTCTCGAGCACCAAGCTCTCGACGCGAGCCATCGTGTTCGGATTTTGCTCGAGGAAGGTGCGTGCGTTCTCCCGGCCTTGACCGACACGTTCGCCCTGGAAGGAGAACCAAGCGCCGCTCTTCTCGACGATGCCCGCCTCGACTGCGAGATCGAGCATGTCGCCGCTCTTGCTGATGCCTTGGCCGTACAGAATGTCGAACTCGACCTCGCGGAAGGGAGGCGCCATCTTGTTCTTCACGACCTTCACGCGGGTGCGATTGCCGACCACAGCCGGCTCTTTGCCACCGGCGACGGCTTCTTTGATGGCTCCGATGCGTCGAATATCGAGGCGCAACGACGCGTAGAACTTGAGCGCGTTGCCGCCTGTCGTCGTCTCTGGGCTGCCGAACATCACACCGATCTTCATGCGGATCTGGTTGATGAACATGAGCAAGCATTGCGACCGGGCGACAGTACCGGTGAGCTTGCGCAGCGCTTGGCTCATGAGCCGTGCCTGCAACCCGACATGGCTGTCACCCATGTCGCCTTCGATCTCGGCTTTGGGTACCAACGCCGCTACGGAGTCGACGACGATCAAGTCGACTGCGTTGGAGCGAACCAACATATCGGCAATCTCGAGCGCCTGCTCACCGTAGTCGGGTTGCGAGATCAGGAGCTCGTCGGTCTTTACGCCGAGCTTCTTGGCGTAGCTGACGTCGAGCGCGTGCTCGGCGTCGATGAAGGCGGCGGTGCCGCCCTGCTTCTGAATGGCGGCGATGGCGTGCAGCGTGAGCGTGGTTTTGCCGCTCGACTCAGGGCCGTAGATCTCGACGATGCGGCCGCGCGGGTAGCCGCCGATGCCGAGGGCGATGTCGAGGCCGAGCGAGCCTGTCGGCACAGTGGCAATGTCGTCGTGGAGCTTCTCGCCATCGCGGAGCCGCATGATGGCGCCCTTGCCGTATTCTTTCTCGACGCTCGCGATGGCGAGCTCGAGGGCGGCAGCCTTTTGCTTTGCGGACTTCTCTTCGCTCATGGGGTCACCTTACTGGTCTCTTGTTCAGTGTGCAAGCGCTCTCGCCGGAGCGGAGCGACGAAGCAATCAATAGCCTCGAAGCCTCTTGAATGAAAGCGAACAGCGCATCAGATAGGACATTGATTGTCCATTCTGGGTGCAGCTTGTGGAAAACCTGTTCAGTCCTCAGAAGAGCCCGATGGAGAAGTGCAGCGCACCGACGTCTTCCCAATCGCGGCGGTCCAGATTGAAGCCGTAGTCGAACGCCAGCGGGCCGATGGGTGTGGTGATGCGAAGCCCCGCGCCGAGCGCGTAGCGCAGGATGATCGGGTTGAACGCCAACGGGTCGACCCACAGGTTGCCGCTATCGAGAAACACGCCGAGCGCGAAGGTGCCCGTCAGCGGCAAGCGCAGCTCGAGGCGCGGGTTCCACGAGAAGTCGCCACCGCGGACGGCGACGTCGTCAATGCCCAGCGGAGTCTCTTCGATCTCGTCTGCCACGTCCTGGGGCACGAGCGAGTCGGCGAGGAACGATCGGATCGAGTCGAAGCCTCCCAGATAGAACAGACGATCGGGATAGGTGCGACTGCCGCTGGCGAGCTGCACGTTGGCGCCGATGCCGACGCTGACCGCCAGCGCGATGCCGCTCTTGGTAAAGCGGATGTAGCCACCGAAACGGCCGCTCAGCTTGAGAAAATGGGACACCAGCGGGTCGGTGTCGGGGTCATCTTCGTCGGCGGGGAACGCGTTCACGTGCTCGATGTCGGCTGTCACCAGCGTGCCCGAGGTCGCCGCGAACGGCGCGTCGCGACGATCCCACGCGATGCTCATGCGTTGTGCGACGGCGAAGGTGGTGCCGTCGGGGAAGCGCAAGAGCTGCTCCAGCGCGGGGTTCGCCAGGATGGCGTCGTCGACCGACTCGCCGCTGAAGATTTGTTCGTCGTTGAGCTCGACCGAGGCGGACAGCGTCCCCGTGAACTCGCGAAACGGCCGATAGGTCAAGGCGGGAACGATCGCGTCGCGGGTGAGGCCGAAGTCGCGCTGATTGTCGCGCACGTCGATCGCCTCGATACCGAAGCTGACCAAAGGGCCGAGGCCGATCTCCGGGAAGTTGATGCGCACCGAGTTGCGCCGCTCGAGGCGCTGACTCGCAGAGAGTGGCGCCAAATTTTCCTCGACGTCGGAGTCGAGGATCATGAAGTCGAACAGGTAGCTGAGCTGAATTCGAAGCGTCAGCGAGATGCCAAGCGAGGCGATGTTGCGGTGCCCGTATTCGAAACCGAAGCGGACACCTTCACCCGTCGAGAAGCCGACCTTCGGGTCGATGTACTGCGACGCGTATTCTGCGACCCGCACGATCACGCGCTTCTTGCGGCTCACGACCTCGGGCTCGGCCAGCGCCACCGACGCGCTGGCGAAGGTGCCGAGCGTGGCCAGCCGTTCTTCGCTCTGGCGCACCTTCTCGCGCGAGTAGACGTCGCCTTTCTGGAAGGCCAGGCGCCGCAAGATCAGGGCGTGGTCGGTGCGCTTGGCGCCTTCGATCTCGATCTCGTCGATGAACACCAGGTCGCGCTCGGTGACGACGAAGCGGACACGTGCGCGGCTGCGATCCGGAGACAGCTCGATCTCGCTCTCGACGGCGGCGTACGCATAGCCCCGGTCTTGGTAGTACTCGACGATCCGTTTCTTCGACTCTTCGAGCGCCTCGAGACCGAGCGGCGCGCCCATTTCGAGCTTGGCCACCTCTGCCAGGTCTTTCCCCGTAGCGTGTCGATTGCCTTGGAACGCGACGTCCCATACCTGGGTCACGGGACCAAGCTGCATCGGAAGCCGCAGCGTGATGTGGGGCGAGCAACGCGTGCCGGTGAGCGAATCGGGAACACACGTGCTCTCGCGGGGCGGCGTCGGTTCTGGCAAAGGGAGCCCAGCCGAGGTGCTGGCACAGACAGCGTTGACCTGCGGCAGCGGCTCTTCTTTGCACCTTCCGGGCGGCGAGTCGGCGCTGCAGCGCGCGCGCATCACGGTGACGGGTCCGATCGAAGCGTTGAGGTAGCCCTTGGCGAGAAACACCTCGCGCACACGCTTCAGCGCCTTTGCGTAGACATCGCTGCTGTACACGGAAGCCGGCGTCAGATCGAGCGGGGCAGGGCGCGTGCCCGCGAGCAGCGAGCCGCCCATCACGCTGTCGACGAACGCCGGATTCGGCACCGAGATGAAGGTCTCGTCGGGCAGCTCGGTGGTGAGCACGTCGTCGATCAACGAGCCGACGTGGTCGGGATCGATTTCTCTCGGCAGACACACGAATACCCGACGCACGACCGACACACGCCGATGCTCGCGGATGTCGAACGAGATGAACTCGAGGCCCTTGTCGGTGCCCGCGCGAAGCTCGGCGCTCACCTCGGCGTCCAAGAAGCCATGACCTTCGTAGTACTTCTTGATCTTGGTCGCGAGCTCGAGGGCGGAGCCTGACTGGCCCTTGTCGAGGCCGAGTGGCTCGCTGAGCTGGGAAGCGTCGAAGCTCTGGTTTCCTTCGAATATCGGGATGAGCTTCGGACCGCTCTCGACGTACACATAGAGAAAGCTGAAAGCCCCGACGTCTTTTACTTTGTGTCCGATGCGAGCCTTGTAGAAGTGCGCTTCGCGCAGCGCCTGCGCGAGCCCGCGGTCGGCTTCTTCGAGCGCACCTTCGTCCAGCCGGTCGCCAGCCTTCACGGCGTAGTCGAATTTGAGGTCGCCGACGTGCTTGTCGAAGAACGGCTCGATCACGAACACCCGCTGCGTCACGAGACGCGGCTCTTTCGGATCGATCGTGATGACCAATAGGACGGTAAGCGGATCGTCCAGCTCGACTGGTTGAACGGCGACGCTCGCTCGAGGAAAGCCGTGGCTTCGGTAGTAAGCGCGGATGCCCTCTGGAATTTTCAGAAGCTCCGCTTCGCTGATGTCACCGCCCATGACCAGGCCGCTCGCGCGCAGCGTGCCCGCGCGATCGAGCGAGCCACCGTCGATTTGTACGGACGCGACGGTGCGCGACGGCACCGCCACGATGCGTAGCAGCGCACCGGAGCCCGCCCGTTCGGCCTCTACGACAAGCTTCGCGAAGCCCCCCTTGTCGCCGAGCTCGCGCATCGCGCGGCGGGCCGCCTCCGCCGTGAGCTTTTCACCGAATTTGACGCTGGTGATGGTGGGTTTGGTGGACCACCGTTGACCGACCACGCGCACCTCGATGCGAACGATGGGCAGCTCGAGCAGCTCTTCGGCGAAGCTGAGCTCGTCTTCCGGGATCGTCAGCGCAGGGACGTCTTCGACCGGCACGAACGGCTCGGCCGCTACCGCCTCTGCCGGAGAGCTGTCTTGCGCCCACGCAGGCTCTGCCCACGCGAGGGCCCAGGCCATCGACAGGCCGAGCAAGACCTCCAAAAAAACTACGATTACTCGAACTCGAGCCGCCACCTTAGATCTGCGCCGAGATTACCGATGATCGTGCCGATGTCGTTGGTGTTGTCGTACGAGCCCTGCACGCTGACACCTTTTTTCAGTCGCCACTCGACGGTGGCGGCGACATCTCGCTCGGTGAGGGTGGTGGTGACGCTGGCTCGCAGGTCGTCGGTGAGCCGCTTGCCGACCGTCACGTTCGGTTCGGTGCGACCGGTACGCGACGAATACGACGAGCCAAAGTGGAAATAGTCGATGATCGGCACGACCTGCTTCACGGCTTTGTCCGCGCCCGTGAGGGCGGAAAGCGCTTCGAGGCCCACTGTTTCGCCGAGCGAGGTCGCGAGCCCCCGATCGATCTCGGCGCGCGTCATGCCGACCGCCAAGAGCAGCACGATGTCCTCTTGGTCGAGCGGTGGGTCGCTCGAGAGATCGAGGCGGAGGTTGTCGGTGTTGCCGCGTGCGTGCACGCTGACGTCCCATTGGCCCGCCGTCGTCGACCCGCCACCGCTGCTGTCTGCAGCGCTCTCCGATTGCGCGTAACGCCGGAGCTCGGTGGTCGCGCGGACGTCGATGTCGGCCTTGACCGACTTCGGATCGTCGAACCGCACGTAGCCCTCTCGCACGTCGAACTCGTGATTGCGCAGGCGCAACTTGGAGTCGGGCAACAGCCGCAGCGCACCTTTGGCGCCGTAGCGTTGATTGGTGCCCCTAAGCTCGATGCCCGGCTCGACGACCTCGAGACGGATCTCGGCCAGGTCGTTTTCTACGAGCAGCGGTCGAGGGGAGACGATTTTTAGGGCGAAACGGATGAAATCGCCATTCGGGTCGACTGCTTGCACCTCGGTTCTGCCGATGCTTCTGGAGAGCGCACCCAAGTCCAGACTGAGCGCGATCGGCCGCTTGTAGGCGAAGGAGATAACACTCACAGTGCCTCGCAGCTCCGGCAGCGTGTCGCTCTCTGACGTCGGCGGAATGGTGGCGTCCAGATCCGCGTCTGCCACCAGATCGATGCCCTCGCCCACAGGCACCTTCAAGCCGCGCACGGTGATATTCGCGGTGCCAGGGCCCAGGCCGAAGCCGACGATCGGGACGCGGCCGGTGACGTCGATGCTGCCGGCGCCCACTCTCGCCGTTGCGCGGGTGACGCGCAGCTCGCCGTCACCAATGGCCACGTCGACCGTGATCTTCTCGAGCGGAGGCGCGTCGGTGATCGCCAGCGCACCGTCGCGCAGCTTCGCGAAGCCAGTGACCTTGGGCGCGGAAAGGTCACCTTTCAGGCTCAGTGCCCCACTGAGCGCGCCCGCGATGCGCTCGACCGCGGGCAGCTCGCCCTTGAGGGTCGCCAGATCGAACGGTGCGATCGAAACCGATGCGTCGACCTGCGGCGCTCCGCCGAACACGCCTTCGATGCGGCCGTCTGCCGAGAAGCCGAGACGCAGCCCGCTCTTGTCGGCGAGCTCGAGCTCCAGCTTGGGCAGCACCGCGTTGCCTCCTGCAATCTCGATCGGGGCAGAGGAGCGCAGAAGCTTCACGCTGCGTCCCGAGCGCGCGATGTCGATGCCGGAGAGCGACACGCTGGCGTCGGCTGTCGCCAAGTTCTTGGTCTCCAAGCGGTTGATGTCGATGGTCGCGGACAGGTGTGCGGCAACCTGGCCCGCCAGCGCGTAACTCGGCAGCGCGCCGAGGATGGTGCCCACGTCGAGCTTCTGGAGTGAGACACGACCCTTGACCGTGCTCTGGCTCTGCCGCGTGACGCTGACGTTCTCCAAGCTGATCTGATCGCCGAACAGCTTGCCATTGATGCGAAAGACGCCGCTCGGCAGGTCTTTCTGCCATTCGACCATGTTGAAGGCAGGACCTATCGGTTGCCCGCACTTGCTGGTGCCGACGACGTCGGAGGGCGTTCGGTCCGGCTCGACGATTACGGAGAGACGGGACCCGGGCAGCTTGTTGGCGCCGAATCGCAACGGGCTCAGCGACACGTCCAGATCGGCTTCGAGCTTGGCCAAGGTGCCGCTGATGTTGCCGACAGCGGTGACCTCGCCGTCCAAGAAGTCGCGCAATGGGCCGAACGCCTCGAGGCGCGAGAGCGGCATGCCGGCGACCACGGTAGTGCCGCGAATATGACCACCGTGCCTCACTTCGGCTTGCGCCGTGATGCTTCCTGTTCCGTCTTGTACGGCGGCAGAGGTGAGCTCGATCAGCATGCCCTCGCTGCCAGCGGCAGGGTCGTCGTAGCGAAAGTGCACGTCGACGGCGCCCTTCTCGAATGTCTCGCCGAAGAGCTCGGGCTGCGTGACGACCATCTTGGTCTTCACGTCGATGAGCCCGCCGCCGCAACGATCTTCAGCGCCGCCGAGAGCATAGTGGACCGTCGCCGAGCCCATCGCGGTGCCTTTGATGTCTGCAAAACGCGGGTCTTGGTCGAACTGGAACACCTCGAAAAAGTCGCTGATCTTGAGGTAGGGTGGCGCTTGTGCCTGCACCTCGGCGTCGACCAGCACGTCGGCGCCCGCATCGAAGTCGACCTTGGTTCTGGTGCTGTGAATCACGCTCTGATTCTTGCGCAGCTCGACATCGCTGAGCTCGATCGACAGCGGCACGAACACGGCCTTGGCGCGTTCGATGTCACCTGCCGCAAAGCCGCCCAGTGAAAATGCGTCGATCGAGAGCTCGCCTTGCACGCGTGGGTAGTCGTAGGTGCCGGTGCCGTGGGCGACGACGTTGGTGACGCCGCCGATCTGCACCGCCACGAGCGGTGAGATCTCCGCCAGGTCGATGCGCGTTCCAGCGGCGACGTCGATGCCGAACTCGTCGACGAAGCCGAGCTTCACCGTGGTGTAGATCTGCGACCCCGCCGTCTTGGCGTGCATGTTTTCGAGATAGACGGCGTCTTGCCGAATCGCGAGCGTGCCCGTCACGTCGGCCTTGTCGACGCTGATCATGCGGCGCTTGTCGGGGCGATGCGAGGGGCGGTCGTAAATGCCGAAGTCGCGCGTCTTTCCGGTCAGTTTTCCCTCGATGGTCAACGGATTCAGCGTGCCGCTGAAGGAGGGCATCTCGACGTGATCGATCGCCCAGCCGACATGTGATTGTGGGTGAACGCTGAGGTCGCGCAAGAGGCCCTGCATCTGGACGCCATCTGCGACGACGCCCTTAACCTCGAGCGGAAACCTCGGGTCTGCAAGCGAGAGCTTCGCTGTCGGGATGTGGAAGTCCCCGTCGGCCCAACGCGCGACCAGATCGGACAGCGCGATCTCGGCACCGTCGAAGCGCACGCCCGCCTCCAGCCGATCGGAGAACACCTTGCTGTCGATACCGGGGAGCTCTGCGCGCAGCCGTCCGGTGACCAGCGGAAATTTCTCGAATGGAGCGCGGTGGGCCTCGATATCGAGATCGACCGCACCGGTGACGCGCCCGAGGGACAAGAAACGGTGCGCCAAGCCGAGCGGCAGCGACAGCGCAGCGCGCCCTGCGAGCAGCTCGAAACCCTTTCCCGCCGACAGCTGGCTCGGCAAGCGGACTGCGCCGAGACGCAGGGTGACGCGGCGCCAGTCATGCTCGTCCAGATCGCAGTCCGGTCGAGTTCCGACGTCCGGGTCGAGATCGACGGCGGCGTCGAGCCCCAGCCTGCGCACGAGCAGATCGTTGGCCGCAGGGTCGAAGCGAGCGCGCGCTTCGAACTTACAAAGCCGATCTTCGTCGGCCATGTCTTCGTTCGGGTAGCGCGGGTCGACGTGCACTCGAGTCAAGAGGCCGCTGCCTGCGCGAGCACCGATCTCGATAGCGCCGTCTTCTTCGATCAAGAGGTCGATATCGGTCTCGCGCAGCGCCGCGATGACGCCGTCGACATCCAAATCGACGCTGGCGTCGGTGAGCGCCCAGGAGCGAAACGGAGGCTTTACCGGACCGCTCGGCTCGCTCGAGGTCGGTTTCAGGGTGGGGCGAAAGCTCACAAGCTCACCGTCACGAATCACGACGCGGGCGTGCGCGCCGCTCACCGCCACGTCGCCGACATCGAGCTTGCCTGCGAGCAGCGAGAAGATTCGAGGCGTCACGCTGGCCCGCTCGAGGGTAAGAAAGGGGCCGCCTCCGTCGTCACCTTCGATCGTCAGCTGCTCGATGGCGACAGTGAGCGGCCAGGGTGTCACGCGCACATCGAAGCTCGCGCGGGTGCCCACCTCTTCTTCCAACACGCGCGCGGTCTCTGTCGCCGCCCATTCTTGCACGCTGCGGGTGCGCACCAAAAAAGCGCCCAAGAGCGGCACGGCGCCGACGATCGCGAAGAGCACACAAAGGACGAGCGCAATGGCGCGCCCCAAACGAGGATGTTTGCGAGAGCTCGGCGGCGGCTCGGTCGGCTTCGGCTTCGGAGCTTTCTTCGGCGTGCTCGGCGGCTTCGGTGTAGTGGTCGACGTCGGAGGCGGCGGCCGTTGCGAATAGGTGGGGCCGCTGTGCTCGCTCACCGCTCGAAACTTACCCTACTCCAGGTGGTGCGTCGCCCTCAGGGCGCGTGATCACTGGCGATGTCGACGTCGCCTTCGAGAAGAGCGGCCACCACACCTGAAACGACTGCCTGCACATCAGGCGCTCGAGATAGCTCGCGTTCAGTTGGGCATCCTCTCCCCGGGCGTACGCTCTCGTGACACACTGCGTGGGCCGCAATGCTGTACGAGCTCGCCCAACGAGGGAATTTTTTCACCACCTGGGCTCTGCTCACGGTGCTGGCGTTCCTGCTCACGCTGGTGATGTCGGGCGCGATGTTTCGTCTCTACTACTGGCGCCCCAGCTTCGAGAGCTGGCAGCAGAAGTCGAACCCGGCCTACCCGAAGGCGACCATGGTGCGTCGCGAGGTGCTGCAGATGCTCAAGGGCATCTACACCGCGACCCTATGCCCGGCGCTGGCGCTTCACCTCGTCGATGCAGGTTGGTCGAAGGCGTACGGCGGGCTCGGTGGTCACAGCGTCGGCTACCTGATCTTCACCTTCTTCGTCGCCTGGGTCGGCTCCGACTTGTACGAGTTTCTCTACCACCGGCTGGGTCACTCCAAGGCCTTTTGGTGGCGGCAGCACAAGTCCCACCACGTCTTCTACAATCCGTCTCCGTTCGCCGTGATCGCCGACGACCACGTCGACCAATTCATCCGCTCGGCCCCGCTCCTGCTCCTCCCCATGGTGATGCCGATCAACATGGATCTCTTGTTTCTGACTTACGGGGCGTTCTTCTACGGGTACGGCGTGTACCTGCACTGGGGCTTCGAGCTCGCTTGGCCCAACGCGCACCATGCGTGGATCAACACGAGCTTCCAGCACTACGTGCATCACGCGCGCTCGACGCTGCACAAGCCGCTGCATACCGGATTTTTCTTCAAGATCTGGGACCAGATCGCCAAAAGCACCTACGACGCCGAGCCGGAGAGCTGCATCTGTGCCCGTTGCTCGACTGCACGCGGCGAACGCACCCGCGAAGCCTTCGACGCGCTCGAGAACCCGGACTATTCGCCGCTGCTCTCGGCGTCGTTCTGGCTGCGCGGAGAGGTTGCAGGGGTCCAGCGCCGTCAGGCTTCCCGATAATGAAAGCCGGCTTGCGCGCTCGTTGCTCGACGAGTAGCACGGCGTTCTCGAAACACTCGCTCGATCGCTCCGCCATAGCGGCCGCAGCCGCTACATCTCGCTGACGAGCTTGCTCATCGCGGCGTAGTTGGCGTCACCTTCGGCGAGCTGACCCACGCTGCGGAACGCGACGCGCCCCTCCTTGTCGAGCAAGACGAAGGTGGGGTTCATGTTGATGTCGCTCGCGTCGGTCCAGGTTTGTTCGAAGTCGAGGAAGCTCGGCGCGTGCATGCCGTGCTTCCTGGCGACCGAGGAGATGCGCTTGCGCTCGAAGTCGTTCTTGCCGAATCTCGTCACACCGATGACCCGCAGACCGCGGGCCTCATGCGTCGACTCCAGCGCGTGCACCGCGGGAATCGACGCAAGGCAAGCGTTTCACCCAGGCGCCCACACTTCGATCAGCACCGGGTGACCGCGATGGGCGGCGAGCGTCTGCGGCTCGCCGTTCACCCAGCGCACGTGCTCGTCCGCGTAGAACTCTGGCAGCGTCTGCGCCTGGACCGCGCCGCCCCACGCCGTGGAGGAGCCAGTCGGGCCGCGATAGATGCGAAAGCCCAGATATCCTGCAGCGCCTACAGCTAGCAACGCCGCGGCCGCGAGCGCACGCTTGTTCATTCTGGGTCAGTCTACCACTCTCGTCAGAAATGCCAGGTCAGCCCGTGCTCGTTCAGTCCACCATCGTGAGCTCGCCGAAGCGCCGAAACGCGGCGTTGGCGCTGACAAGCGTGAGACCGCAGACCACAGCGATCGCGGCGATCTGCAAATCCTCGCAGGCCACGGCGATCCGCTCCGGCAGACGGGCCGCCCCGGACACCAGCGCTTGCCACGTGATCACGCTGACGGCCGTAGAGCGTTGTGCTCCCGCAGGTGCCGTGGGGGGGTCTCCGACGGCGCCGGGCGAAAGGGGTCACTACGGCATTCGTGTCGAGGAGGTACCTCATGCGACGCGTCGCCTCGTGGGCCGACCCGCCGGCCGCTCGAAGTCGACGCCGCCGGTCTCGTCGCGGAGCGCCTCGAGCTGCTCGAAGAACCGATCCGTCGCACGAAAGTCGCGCTCGGCCACGAGCACGAGCGTCGCGTGCCCCTTGCGGGCGATTCGCACCGGCTCGCCGGCCTCCGCGAGATCGGCCAACCGGGCCAGGTTCTCCCGCGCGTCGCGGAT
>Ga0163144_10021681_pt1 | contig 12759 bp, 10 predicted proteins | sample OliLak19BULKMAT1_FD_123175 | JGI IMG/M metagenome (GOLD analysis project Ga0163144, IMG submission 123175) | Freshwater microbial mat bacterial communities from Lake Vanda, McMurdo Dry Valleys, Antarctica - Oligotrophic Lake LV.19.BULKMAT1 | ecosystem: Environmental > Aquatic > Freshwater >...
CTCTTCGGGGGCGGGCAGCGACTGGTCATCATCGACCGAGCCGATGATTTTGTCTCCCGTTGTCGCGAGGAACTTGAAAAATACGTCGCCAAACCGAGTCGCTCGGGCCTGTTGGCGCTTGTGGTAAAAACATGGCCCAGCAACACCAAGCTGGCCAAAGCGGTCGCCGCGACAGGTTTGTCAATCGAATGTAAAACGCCTAGCGAAGAGCAACTGCTCCGCTGGCTAGGCAAACGGGCCGAACAAGCCCACGCCGCCAAGCTCGAACCCGACGCGGCGGATCTGCTCATCGAGATCATCGGTCCCGAAATGGGCCGTCTCGATCAAGAACTGGAAAAGCTGGCCCTGATCGCCCGCACCACAACACCCAACCCCAACACGGCCCCAGGCGGCGCGGTCCCCTCCCCTACGCCGCTTGCGGATAAGCCCGAGGCGGACAAAGCGACGGCCAAACCCACGGCAAAAACAGGTTCAGTCAGCATCGACCGCGCGTTGGTCGAAAGCGCGGTCGGCGGCTGGCGTGCGAAGTCGGTTTGGGAACTGAGCGACCGGCTTAACGCCGGCGACGCGGCCGCCGCCCTATTGCAGTTGCGACGGTTGGTCGATTCGGGCGAAGAGCCGATTGCGATCTTGGCGATGATCTCCTCGTCGCTGCGCAAGTACGCCGCCGCCACGCGGATCGCCGATCTGGCCCAAGCCGAGAACCGCCGCGTCGATCTGAAAACGATCCTGACCGAAGCGGGCATGAAAATCTGGCCCGCCGCCCAACAAGCGGCCGAGCAACATCTCAAGCAACTAACCCGTGCGCGGGGAAGGCAACTCCTCGGCTGGCTACTCGATGCCGACCTCGCGTTGAAAGGCCGCAACTCCAGCGGCCCGCGTGCACGGATGGTGCTCGAGGAATTGATCGTGAAGCTCTCACGCCAGAAAGCCGCCCAATAGGTCCGTTCGTCCCGCACGGACCTGAATATGCAACGCGCGTTCTCAAGTAAGACGTTCCCAGTGTAAGTAAATAAACTGTTATCAACCCCCAGCTTATACTGGCGTTGCCAATCCCTCCCTTCCCTGTGGCCCCAATGCCTGAACAGCCTCCGGCGCTTGGAGAGATTGCCCCTCCAGCGAATTATCGACTGGCGGACTTGGCGTTGTACGCGCTGCGGCTGGGCACAGTCGGTTTTGGCGGTCCCGTCGCGCTGGTCGGCTACATGCACCGCGATTTAGTCGAACAGCGCCGCTGGATCAGCGAATCGGAATACAAAGAAGGACTGACGCTGGCCCAACTCATGCCCGGTCCGCTCGCGGCACAGTTAATGATTTATTTGGGTTATGTCCACTATGGAGTCTGGGGCGCGACGCTGGCCGGTCTGGCCTTTATCATTCCATCTTTCTTGATGGTGCTGGCGCTCGGTTGGGCTTATGTCGCTTATGGCGGCATCTCCTGGATGCAGGCCGTATTTTACGGAGTGGGGGCGGCGGTGATCGCCATTATCACCATCAGCGCCTGGAAGTTGACCCGCAAGTCGCTCTCGCGGGATCGTTTACTCTGGGCGATCTTTCTGGTCAGCGCTTTGACCACGATCGTCACCGAGAGTGAAAGCATCTTGCTCTTCCTCGGGGCCGGAGTCTTAACCTGGTTGATCAAATCGCCGCCGCGGATCAAATCCTCGGCTGCAACTTCGCTGTCGCTCTTTGCCTTCCCCTTCGCCGCTGGAACGCCGCTTGCGGCTTGGGAAAAAAACGATTTACTTTGGCAAATCGCGCTCTTCTTCGGCAAAGCGGGAGCATTTGTCTTCGGCAGCGGACTGGCGATTGTGCCTTTTCTTTACGGCGGCGTGGTCAAGGAATACGGCTGGTTAAACAATCAAGAGTTTTTAGATGCGGTCGCGGTCGCAATGATTACTCCTGGACCGGTCGTGATTACGGTCGGTTTTATCGGTTATGTGGTGATGGGACGCGAAGGAGACATCTGGGCCGGATTCACTGGCGCCACAGTGGCGGCGTTGGCCACATTTCTTCCCTGTTACCTCTTCACGATTATTCCGGCTCCTTATTTTAAGAAACATGGCAAGCGCCCCGGTATTGCGGCGTTCGTCGATGGAGTCACCGCCGCCGCGATCGGGGCGATTGCCGGAGCGTGCGTCGTGCTAGGACGACGCACGATCTTCGGCGAGAGTTGGATGCCGGATGTTCCCAAGTTGGTCATCTTGTTGGTTACGCTGGGCTTGCTGCTCAAGTTTAAAAGGCTCCCGGAACCGATCGTCGTATTGGCGGCGGCGTTGGTCGGGCTGGTAATTTATCCGTGGGTGCAAGGATAGAGATTTAGAAACTCGAGTTTGTCGTTTATTGCCGAGGCGCGCGTGGGCATGTGGCTGTTACTCGTGTACAAGATTCCCCGCGAACCGACCTCCGGTCGGGTGTATGTTTGGCGAATACGCCGCCGCCACGCGGATCGCCGACCTGGCCCAAGCCGAAAACCGCCGCGTCTATCTGAAAACGATATTGACGGAGGCCGGTATGAAAATCTGGCCCGCCGCCCAACAAGCGGCCGAACAACATCTCAAGCAACTAACCCGTGCGCGGGGAAGGCAACTCCTCGGCTGGCTACTCGATGCCGACCTCGCGTTGATAGGCCGCAACTCCAGCGGCCCGCGTGCGCGGATGGTGCTCGAGGAATTGATCGTGAAGCTCTCACGCCAGAAAGCCGCCCTGTAGATCCGTTCGTCCCGAACGGACATGATTGTGCAGCCACACTTGTTCACAAGAACGTCGGTCCCAAAGGGGTGTTGGGACGAACTTCAGTGCACAAACCCGAGCGAGATGCGTTAGTTCCCCGGTAATATTGAATATCTTGGTGCCTGCTGGTTGGCCCGCAGAGACAACCACGGCCGCGCCAACCGAAACTTAAAACTTCTCCAATTCATAGGTAGCGGTACTGAATTGCCGCTGTTCATTTTTGGAATATTCCAGGATTTGATATACACATAACATGCTTTTCGCCGCGCGTGTAAAGACAACCGTGAGCAACTGCAAACGTGGCTGAAATCGGCTGACCAAGTTCATTTTCAGAGATTATTTGTAATTGCTTATCGACAGCAATCACAGTAGAAGTTCCAACGCGATTCGTGACATAGAGATGTTTACCTACCACGAGCGGATTCGCGTGGAATTCTCCAGTTAATCGCTTTCTCCAGCAGATCTTGCCCGTTTCAGTATTCAAGCACGTCAAGACGCCATTATCTGATATGACGAACAACAGTCCATTAGCGCATACTGGCGACGCGCAATTCGCACCATGAAAACGAGTTCGCCAAGCTACTTTGGGCGGTATGCCATCAGTAATCACCTCAGTTACAAATGTCTCACTCGAGCTAGAACAGTAGAGCCGGCGACCATCCGTCGCCACACTTGCTACCATATCTCCACTCGCTTCAGCTAAAGGGATTTTCCATCGCTTTTCACCGGTTCGGAGATCGTAAAGATCGAGCGAAGAAATATCCCATAAAATTACATAATTAATGCCACTTACGTTCATAATTAAGGGTGTTCGGCTAACGCCGCTAACTCGTGCTGGCTTACATTCGGTTGACTGCCGCCAAATCTGCTGCCCAGTTTCAACATCGATCGCACACACGAACGGCGCTTCGGGATTACCGCTGACGATCACCGCAATCCCATCTTCATACGCCGGCGAGGTACCCACTCCGTAGGCACTGTTGAATGGTATGTCCTTGTTCACCCACAACAAGGCTCCCTTGGAATCGGCACACATCAGGCCCGCTGAGCCAAAGTAAGCGAGAATCCGATCTCTTCCATAAACTGCAGTTGGCGTAGCCGCGCTATTGGCACGATGCAAAATGCCTTGTGGACCAGGTAGTCCTTCGCAAGTCCATAAAAGCGTACCAGTATGGGCATCTAGACAAACGATTGCTCGAGTGAAAACGGACTGTCCAACTGCCATATTCGTTCTGGCTAACTGCAGTCCCCCGACTAAGGTCAGACAAATAATGGCTACCCAGCTATATTTAATATTCACGGAACGAAACTTAGCAATATGAACTACCTCAAAAAACACTCCTATCATTATTGCAAATATGGTCGCGACTACACTTTCCCAACCAAGATCAGGAACAAATCGTTGCTGCGACAAGTGGTTCGATAGATAAGAACTAGTAGAGATTGCCGCGGCTAGTGATATTCCCCCAACTGCAAAAACCGTCAACATGACAAACACGACGGAGATAATTCTCACCAACCCTCCTTGCAACGGCATAACCTCAGCAGTGTCGCATAGGTCTTCATCGCGCATTGCCCAAGCACACAACGCAATCACGGCGAGAACGGTGCAGGCAATCCATCCGATGAGCGCCGACCAGTGCGGAATCATTTCGCGAGTATCCGCCGTCATTATGCGTGCTCCAATTACGGAAAAGGAAAGGACTAAAAGCAACATAAAACACATAGCACCGATTATAATAAAGCGTTTCATCCGGATATAATTTAGTTTTCCCAATCTCTCGATTGAGAAAGTAATTATGCAAAAAGCGCCAAGCACAACGGGAATCGCAACAAACGACCATACAACCAAGGCATTGGGAGCCAGCCATCCGTTACGAAAAGCGTGCTCTTTGTTGGGTAAACCCAGACAAGAGTTTGCCGCAACGGCAAGTGCCGCTGTGGCAAAGACAATTGTCAGCCATGAGCCACGGGGCGCGCTATACATCATTAACAAAATGCATAACGAGAGGAGCAGGCTGGTACCTAACCAGTGGCGAATCGGACAACGGTTATAATCAAATGCGTTTTCAGCATAGATCAACATAAATCCGATTGTGCAAAAAGCAGCCAACAACACGCCACGGGCCACATATTGCAGATGCCGCTTCCAAAAATTTGATATGCTTCGTGGTGGAATCGCGGCTTGACGATAAACAATCGCTGCAATTGGAGCCAGTAAGAATATCGATACCCATGACAAGATCCGTAAATACTTCTGATGTTGCTGACTCGTATAAGCTGTAGTTACATATAAGCGACCATTGTTAATAATAGGGGACGAGTGTCCACGACCATGAATCGCTGTCCGCCAGCGGATATTCTCATTATTGTTGCTCGACCAGTTGAGAGGAGCCGAAGCTCCTTCCGCGTTGCCCGCGCGTACTCCACCGCGAAACGCGTGCCACTCATCATCCTGGGAATTGGCATGTGTCCCCCATGAGATTGAGAGAATGAAAATTGTTACAGCTATTAGTATAGCTAGAAAACGGAAAAACTTCCTACCTATCGTCGGCTTCCGCATTGATCTGCCTCAAAAGTTCGTTATGTTGATTGTCGGTACGCGGAACGAGCCGTGGAAGCAATAGGATGTCTATAAAAAAGCTTAAAAAAACGCAGCGATGAATAAGCCAAGACAACGCAATGATTATGGCATAGAGAATTTGTCAAGTCCAGCAATGTTATCAAAATATTCAGTATATTGAGGAATGGAAAGCGATTTGTTGTTGAAACCTATTCATTTACAGATAGCTTTGCTCGTTCAACCCTTACAGGGTTGCTCTGCATTCGCATGTCTTTTCCCATGGCAGGCCACTGTGCGTAAAACGCGGGGCTAGATTCTTTCACGTTTTCAGCGTGAATGCGCCTAGGCGGGTTACTATATTGTGGGTTGCAGAACCTTGCTGCGGTATAAAATCGAGGCCATAAATGACATCATAATAAAACTTTCTCCAAAATATCTTGTGACAAACCGGCCCGCTCGAGCGAATCACATTACAGCACACTAACGACAACATACAACAGTCACCGGTAGCCAACAACGGCACGGAAATGCAATCCTCGAAATCCCCGATCGAACAACAGGGCCAGAGCGCGACATGACCTCACAAGCGACCACAAAGTCAGCCGCACCGTTGGCCGAGCAACAGTCGTTTCTCGGATTGCTCGATTCGCACCAGCGGATGTTGTTGAAGGTTTGCTGGGCTTATACCCGCACGTCGCATGATCGCGACGACTTGTTTCAAGAGATCGTCAGTCGGTTGTGGGCCGCGTTTGGAACTTATGACCGCCAACGGACGTTTTCGACCTGGATGTACCGCGTCGCCTTGAATGTGGCCATCGACTTTCGCCGCAGGCAGCAGAGCCGCGGTCCAGAGACGCTCAGCCTGGCCGAGAGCCTTGATCCTCCTTCCCCCCAAGATGAACCCAAACAAGCGCAGCTCGCGGAATTGCATGAACTGCTGGAGCGGCAGAACGAGGCCGATCGGGCAATCCTGCTGCTCTGTCTGGAAGGGAATTCCTATCGGGAAATCGGAGAAATCCTGGGGATCAGCGAATCAAATGTCGGCACGCGGTTGCATCGGCTGAAACAGTCGCTGCGCCAGTCCGTCCACTCGTCGGAAAATTAATCAGGAGACCTGAAAATGCAACTCGAAGAACTCCAAGCGCAATGGGAATGCCTCGACGCAAAGCTCGAACGGAGTTTGCGTTTGCAAAGCGAACTGCTGCGTCAGACCGTCGTGCGGCCCGCGCGCCGTCGGGTCAACTGGTTGGCCGTTTGGCCCGCGTTGGATATCGTGTTCGGCTTGGGGGTGATGTTCTTTGCCGGAGCGTTTCTCGCCAATCATTGGCAAACCTGGTTGCTGGCCGCTCCCGCGGGCGTTTTGCTGATCGCCGCCTTGGTGTTGCTGATCATCGAGAGCATTCTGCAGCTCAACTGCGTCTCCGAAATCGATTGGAGCGGGCCGGTGGCCGAGATCCAACGTTCGTTGGCGCGGTTGCGGATCTCAAAAATCCGGCAGTTCAAGTGGATCATGTTGTCCTCGCCGCTGGTGGGATTTTGCGTCCTGATCGTCGGGCTGCAATGGTTATTGGATCGGCTGCCGGAACCCCATTTCATTCTCGATAAGGTTGATCCCTGGTGGGTCGCCGGCAATCTTCTGTTTGGCGCGCTGTTTCTGATCTTCGGCCAAGTGGTGATTGGCTTCATCGCGAAGCGGTACAAAAATCGAGGCTGGTGGCAAAGCGCGCTGGACGCCATTTCCGGAACCAGCATCAGCAAGGCGCGGGAGGAATTAGAACGCTGGGCCAGTTTGGATGCGAAGGCGGTGGACAAGGTGTCAAAAGATGCCCAGTGATAGGCGGCGGCCTAGCGCGCGAGTCGATCGGCGGGGAAGCGCTTTCAAAAAATGGTTCCCTTTTGGGCAAATCTGTGTGTGCCACTGGCGTCCCGCCAGTGCCTATGATCATGGCCAAAAACCCCCCGCTCAGCCATTCGTTCAAATGCTCGAATTCCCCCGGGAACAAGCACTCGGCGTTTCCGGTCTCCGCTGATATCGCCTGATTCCCCAGATCGTGAGTAAGCCCGGAACAAGGCAAAACCAGACGCTTGGCTCTGGCACCACGCGAAAGCGAATAAACGATTCAGTGATTTCAATTCCGCCGGTGAAGCCGGGGAGAGTATCGACCTGTTGCGCAAATGTGGGGAAGTTCGGCACCCCGGTCGTGTCTAGCCAGCGCACTCCAGGCCAGCCGGGGAAAATCCCATTCAAACTGGTAAAGGTGTCATGCGGTTGCAGCATGGTTAACGGTCTGCGCAGATCTGTAATATTGGCCCCAAACGGCCCTCCCCCCACGCGGCCAAACAACGGGAGATCAAACGTGTGCCCGGCATACACATCGGTTCCAATCGTGGTATAGATCAAACAATCCTCATGGGCGGTTTCCGGAAACCCAAGCGCCACGCGATAACCGCTTGGCACGGTGGGGAGCTGAATCACCCCATCGGCGTCATCGTCGGTCATCATCGACAAGACAAATCCGCTGCCGTCATCGATTCCCACTTGCAAGGTAGTTGACGGAGGGATGAAAACATCTTGATAGAGGAGACGGCTCTGTCCGGCCGCGGGCTGTGGAAATAACCAACAGCCGGTAAGCAACAACACGAAGTGACTGAACGTACGCATGGAATGTACTCCTGAATGGTTTGAAGTATTTATGATAACGCCACCAATCCGCCGGGTGCCACTCTGCGCCGTTTAACCATACCATTTCATAACTGAAGTCGCCAGACTTCCGATAAAACAGCGGTAAGGGCGGACCTGAAATCGGAACTGCGGTCAATTCCACAAAGAGAAAATTAGGGTAGCGGCAGAGAAAGGGATCCGCAAAGTCTTATGCTCAGCGGGATTTTTGTCAGTGCTAGCCCGCTGGAACATGAAGAAACTCTCGAGAACACCGTGCCGTGCGGGTGATTCACCCGTCAATTAAGGTTGGGCAACGTCCTGGATGGGAACCGGCGGCTTTTGGCGCAATACCGCGGTTTTCGGCTGCTTTTTTTGTTCTTCGTACCACTGGTGTTCGGGGCGTGCAAGTAACTCGTCGATAACCTTGCGGACGGCCTCGGCGGCAGGCGCGTTGCCGGCCTCTTCGGCTGCGTGGGCAATTTCCCGAGCCTGGGGTATCACCTGCATATAAAAGCGATCGGCCACTTCATACATGCCGTGCCAATGGGCATAGTCGGGAGCCATCATCGAAGCACCGTGCCGGGCACGACGACCTTCATGATGCCACAAATAAAACCAGGTCCACTCGATTTCCTCATCGAACTCCTGCGGCGTGATCAATTTCTGTTCTTTGAGGACCGCCATCACTTTTTGCCCGGGTTTAGCGAATTTTTCATTATAGTTAATGACAAAATCGTCGTACTGTTTATAGAACGCCTGCACATAGTTTTCGGTGTGGCAGTTGATGCAGACATTCGTCATCGCCGTCCGCTTCTCCTGCCAAGTGCTGTGGATGAGTTCAGCCCGTTTCGCGGGGTCGGTTTCCTTAACGACTTCACCCTGTTTGTCGGTGTCCATCACCATGCTCACCGGCGGTCGATTCGTCCAGGAAATGCGCTGCCCGGGATCGTGGGTCACCTTACCGCCGTTATTTTTATTGCCGGACATGTGGCAAGTGGCGCACGTTGGTGCTTGGGTGTAATCCACGCCCAGCACCCACTTATGCGCATCGAGATTCATGTGTCCGAGTAAATCACGATAAGCCACGCCGTGTTTTGATTCCTCGAAGATTTCTTTTTGCGGATGATCGGGACCGAGATGGCACTTACCGCAATTTTCCGGTTGCCGCGCTCGGCGCGGCGAAAAATCATGTCGCGAATGACAGGCGGAGCACGAGCCCAGCGAGCCATCGAGGTTGATGCGGCCGATGCCCGTATTCGGCCAACTGCTGGCGTGGAGCAACGGACGTCCGTTATCGGCCTTCTTGATTTTGGCTACGGCGGCCTGATTGGTGGGTTTCCCATCCGCGCCCGGATGGAAATCATCGAGCGTCAGCAAACTGCCGTCGGTCGCTTCCAGGGCGATCTTGCTGCCGTGGCATTGTTTGCAACCGGTGTCGACGCTCGCCATCCCGTTCACCAGCGTCACATCGCGTCCCGGCGTGGGAGAATGGGGATTAAACGGCACCCGCGAACCTTCGACCGTTTCCGCGAGAAAGTTGTCCAACGAAGCCAAAATGTTACCCGCACGGGCATGATGACTGGCGATAAATTCTTGGGTTTCAGTTTTGTGGCAGCGGCCGCAATCGCGCGGGGTGACGACAGTGGCGATATGCGTTCCGTAATGATCAAAACCGTCCACATCCCCTTTTTCGGCCACATGGCATTCGGTGCAACCGACCCCTTTCACGGCGTGGGTGCTCCCTTTCCAGTGGTCGATAATCCCCGGTGACGATTTTTGATGGCACTCGACGCAACTCTGGGAATTTGCCGGAATTACGGCGACGTGCTTGCCAATGCCCGCCTCTTGCTGCTTCCTCGCCACTTCCATCCATTGCACGAAAATCAAAGAGACGATAAACGCCGCGCTTAATAACGCGATGATCACATGTTTGGTACGGAGTGACATGATGCAAAATCCTTAATGAGCGACAACGGCTTCCCAGACGGTCAACCCAATCAGCAAAAACGTGGCGACAATCCCGACATAGACGCTGATTTCTTCGTTGCCGGTGATCCGCCGCAGCAGCTTGTCGATCCAGGGCCAAAGAAACATGGCCGCCACAATGAAGCCGGTGCTAATCACGGCGAACGACAACGAAAAAAGTTTCAACCAGCGAAATGAGACGTAGAAAAACCATTCGGGTTTGATGATATCAGGGGTTTGCAGCGGATTGGCCTTTGGCCCCATCATCGCCGGAAAAACCGTCGACAATGCGCATAAAATGATCATCAGAACCAGTCCGATCATCAGCTCCGTCAGCATGTGGTCGGGAAAGAAATTAAAATGCTTCGGACCTTTCGGAGGATCGGCGGGATCCGAAAACTCCGTTACCCCATGCATCCGGATTTGCGCGATATGGCAAATCACTAACAGGATGATGGTGCCGGGTAAGATCGCCGCATGTAAGATATAAAATCGCGACAGCGTCCGCTCATTGTATTCTTCTCCGCCGAGCAGGATTTGTTTTGCAGTGGTCCCCACGAGCGGAACGGCATCGCTGATGTTGGCGGCGACGGTCGCTCCCCAATAGCTCAATTGCTCAAACGCCAAACTGTAGCCCGTGAAACCGGTTAAGAGCGTTGCCATCAGCAACGCCATGCCGATCATCCAATTGAGTTCGCGCGGCTGACGATAAGCGCCGGTGAAATAGACGCGCATTTGGTGCAGGACCATGGCGGCGATCATCAATGTCGCCGCCCATTTATGCATACTCCGGAGAAACCAACCGAATGTCGCTTCCTCCGTAATGTAACGAATCGATTCATAGGCCGTCGTCGCTGACGGCTGATAATACATCGCCAGTAAAATGCCGGTGACAATCTGCACGACAAACAGATATGCCGGCGTTCCCCCCAAGCAAAACCACCACCGCTTGAGGTGATTAGGGACCGGCTCATTGGTCAGTTCGGCTAATTGTTCGCTCGAAACGGGTATCCGTTCATATAACCAGGCGGTAAAGCGTCCCATGTTAGGCGACTCCATCCGTAGGAGTTCCGGGAGGTGATGCGCCTGCATCCGTTCGGCAAGCCAATGTCGTTACGGGAGCTTCGATGAAGAGCAAACCCGCTTCGATTTTCAGCGGAAAACGAGTTAACGGCTGATTCGAGGCCCGCGGCGGACCGGATATCGGATTTCCCTGGCGATCAAAGACACCGTTATGGCAGGGACAGAAAAAGCGGTCTTGCGGACCTTCCCAGTGAACGCGGCAACCCAGATGCGGGCAAACGCTGGAAAGCGCCAGAAAATCTTCGCTCGACGTTCCGGCGCCTTGCCGCGCCACGACGATCTTAACCCCGGCGGGAGATATAAAGTCGAGCGCTTCACCGAGTGCCAACGCTTCGATGGTGCAGACGAATAACCAACTACGATTCTGGGCCGCCGTCGGGTAAACAAATCGGCCTAGCATGGTCGCAAATGTGCCATAGCCCGCCACCAACCCAACGGACATAGCAATCCCGCTGGCGGAAGTCAAAAACGAGCGACGTGGTTGCGTGTCGAATGACGGCGGCAGGGGAGTTTCCGATTCGGACATAGTGTGAATCCCGTGAGAACATTGGCCGCTGCCAGCATTGCTTGACGCATTGCCCGTTGAAAAATGCCCAGATCATTTTCCAACCCTTGCCACGCGCAAAGTACGCGATGCCAGTGAGAAAAAACGCAACTCACTCCTTCAAACCCTCAGCCTCAACTCCAGAAAATGTAACGGCTGCAAAACAGGATGTCAATGTTTTGTTTTGTTTGCTTCTAAAAAATGGCATTTTGCCGACAGTTAGCCGCGAAAGGCGAAACGTGATCCGCTGCGAATGAGAACGACTCATTTGCGGATCACGATCCGACTTTCAAGGATCTGCCAATTGGTGGTACCTCGTGAATCTCCAACCGCGTTCGCGGTATATTCATTGGCAACCTCTTTCTTGAGAACGAAACTTAGAATAGATAGCGCGCCCCCATGCCCGATCTCATGTCCACCTCCGCGCAGCCTACGCCATTACCCGTTCGCCCATGGCCGTTGCCCCCGCGGCCCTGGTCTGTTGCAATGCTATGGCATGATTTGGCCTTTTTGCATTGGTCGGTAAACCCTGACTTATTGCGGCCTTTCATTCCCGCCGGGCTCGTAATCGACACCTGGCAAGGGCAAGCGTGGCTCGGGATCGTGCCGTTTCGGATGGCGGGCGTTTGTCCGCGAAGGCTGCCAGCCAGGCGTTGCGCCTTTGCCTTTCCCGAGTTGAACGTGCGGACCTATGTCCGCAGCCGCGACCGTGACGGCGTCTGGTTCTTCAGCCTCGACGCGACGAGCTGGCTCTCGGTCCGCGTGGCGCGGGCGTGGTACGGCCTGCCGTATTTCGACGCGCGGATCAGTTTCAACGACGACGGTCAGCGGATTCGCTACGCCAGCGAGCGGACGCATCGCGGCGCGCCCGCCGCCGCGCTCGATCTCGATTATGGTCCCTGCGGCCCGGCCGCGCGCAGTCTGCCCGGCACGTTGGAACATTGGCTGACCGAGCGTTACGCCCTCTATAGCGCCGACCGCCGCGGCGCGGTCAGGATCGGCGAGATCGATCATCACCCGTGGCTGCTGCAACCGGGCTGGGCCGACATCCGCCGCCTCGACATGACGCGGCTGCTGGGCTTTGATTTGCCCGACACACCGTCGCTGGTCCACTTCGCCCGCGAGCTTGACGCGGTGGCTTGGAGTATGAAGGGGGTGGGAGCGAGGAACGAGAAGTGAAACGCGAGAAGCGAGAAGTGATAAACGAGA
>Ga0163144_10021684_pt1 | contig 12758 bp, 8 predicted proteins | sample OliLak19BULKMAT1_FD_123175 | JGI IMG/M metagenome (GOLD analysis project Ga0163144, IMG submission 123175) | Freshwater microbial mat bacterial communities from Lake Vanda, McMurdo Dry Valleys, Antarctica - Oligotrophic Lake LV.19.BULKMAT1 | ecosystem: Environmental > Aquatic > Freshwater > Lake...
CCTTGAACTCAAGTTCACCAATCGCTTCCCGAACTGGTTTCGTGATCTCGTCCGCATGGCGCAGGTGATGCAATGCGGCGCGGCCAAGTACCTCTCCAGCGTCCAGCTCATGGGCCGCAACCGTCTCGGCGCGCATCACGCGGAGGTGCTCGAGGAGGAAAGCCTGCTCTCGACCTACCGGGCGGGCGATGATCTGCCGGCGTTTGTGCGCGAGGACAAAGGGTTGGGTCTGCGCCTGAGCGGCAAGTGAGGTATTTATCGGCGTGCCTCGTTCGTTCATAACTTGCGCATGAGCGAACCGATACTCGTCGCCAAGGGCGGTGTGTTGAACCTCGTGTTCCGCATCGCCGACGCGCAGGGATTACTGCTGCTCGACCTCAAGGATCTGCGCGCCATGCTGCAATTGGTCGGCGAGAACGCATCTCAGTTCACCAACGAATACGGCAACGTCTCCTCCGCCCGCATCGGGGCCATCCAGCGCAACCTGCTCGTGCTGGAACAGCAGGGCGGCGACAAGTTCTTCGACGAGGCTCATCTGTTGTTCAACGAAGCACCGCCGCCGTCCTCACGGAGCTGGCCGTGGGTGAGGCGCTGGTCAGTTGTCTCGACGAGAAAGGCCAACCCACCGTGGTCGAACGCGCCTTCATCTGTCCTCCGTGCCGCCAGATTGGCCCGATTCGCCCCGAGCAACGCAAGGCGCTCATCAAGAGTTCGATTGTCTTCGGCATTTACGAAAAAGTCGTGGACCGCGAATCCGCTTACGAAAAGCTGCGCGGTTCAGTGGCGCAGTCCACGGGTGGCAGTGCAGCGGTACCCGCGCCGGCCGCGTCCGAAGGCGGCGGCATCGGCGGTCTGCTCTCATCTCTCTTCGGTGGCGGAGGATCAAACCCTCCCCTGCCCTCCGGATCGCGGCGCGGTGGCCGTCAGCCAGAAACCCTCGCCACGACGATGATGAAAAGCACCGTCCGCACCATCGGCAGCAGCGTCGGACGCGAGATCGTGCGCGGCGTGCTCGGTTCGATCTTCGGCGGACGGCCTCGCTGATCGCCCAGGCGGAATTCCTCTTTTCAATCCCGGCACCTTCGCCGTAGCTTCGCCGCACGCTTATGCCCAAGAACACGTATCACTTTTGCTTTGGCCCCTGGAACATCAGTGAAGGACAGGATCCCTACGGGCCGACCACACGCCCGGCGCAATCCTTCGACTGGAAGCTCGCCCAGCTCAAGAAGCACGGCTTCGACGCGATGATGTTCCATGACGACGATGCGGTTCCCGACATTGACAGCAAGCCGTGGCCGCAGATTCGCAAGGAAGCCCGCGCGCTGAAGAAACGTCTCGACGACCTCGGCATCGCCGCCGAGATGGTCGCGCCCCGCCTGTGGTTCAGCCCTAAGACCATCGACGGCGCCTACACCAGCAACGATCCCAAGTGCCGCCGTTACGCCATCGAGCGTTCGCTGCGCAGCATCGACATCGCAAACATTCTCGACACGGACATCCTCGTGCTCTGGCTCGCGCGCGAAGGCACCTACATCCGCGAGGCCAAGGACGCCCGCCGCGCGGTGGACCAGTTGGTGGAAGCCTTCGACGCCATGCTCGCGCACGACAAGCGCATCCGCCTCTCCATCGAGCCGAAGCCGAACGAGCCGATGGATCACGCCTACATTCCGACCATCGGCCACGCGCTGGCCATCGCGCAAAAGACCCGCGACCCTAAGCGCGTCGGCTGCCTAATTGAGTCGGCACACGCCATCCTCGCCGGACTCGATCCCGCCGATGAAATCGATTTCGCCATGAGCTTCGACAAGCTCTGGTCGCTGCACCTGAACGACCAGAACGGATTGAAGTACGATCAGGACCGTCCCTTCGGCTGCACGAACCTGCGCAGCGCCTTCGATCAAGTCCGCGTCCTCGAAAAGAATGGCTACGGGAAAAATGGCGAATACGTCTGCTTCGATGTGCATCCCTTCCGCACGACCAAGCCCGAGCATTGGATGGCGCATCTGGTGAACAGCCGGCGCACGTTCCTGCAACTCGTGAAGAAGGCGCGTTCCTTCGATGAGAAGGCCGCGCGCAAGCTCGTCGCCGACCGCAACTACCAGGCGCTCGACCAGATGGTCATCGAGCACTTGATGGGCGTGTGATCGCATTTCCCGGTAAAGTCCGGCGGAATGCTTCAAGGTGCCTCCTCTCCCCATCCCTCTTCCTCCACACCGAGTGAGGAAGAGGGTGCCAGCAGGGCGGGAGAGAAGGCGCTTTCCTGCGAAGCAACCGATTCTAATTGGGATTGGTGTAAGGCGGGCGCGGATACCGCGCTGCCACGAGTGCGGCGACGCTCTCGTCAACGCGCGCGCGATTCATCACCGTTCGTCCATCTCTCAACTCTCCCCGTTCAACCTTCAACTTCACCCGGCGCGCCTTCAAACGACCCAGGCTGGTCCTCAAACGAGCCGGGACATCGTTCAAACGAAGTGGGAAGGTTCTCAAATGAACCGGGCAACCTCTCAAACGACTTGGGATCGCTCTCAAATGACTTGGGAGAGTCTTCAAATGAGTTGGGACACCCTTCAAACGCTTTGGGCCAGCGCTCAATCCTCAACTTTCAGCCTTCAACTGCCTTGAGGCTGTCCCGAAACAAGACAGGTATGTCCCGGAATGAGACGGAGACGGTCTGGGGAGAAAGCAGAGCGTTACTACAATCGGGAGAACTGCATTCGAATCAACGGCATCTGCACTACGGCCTGCGCCAGGCGCGGTAAAAGCGGGTATCCCAACCGATAACCGCGTTGGTGTCCATCCACATCAGGTTGGTGGAAGTGAGGGTATTCGTGGAGAGAGCCGTCCATTGAACCAGATTGGTTGAAGCCTGGATCTCGCAGATGTCGCCAATGGTGCCCATCAGCACGAATTGCGGGCGACCGTTGGTGTTGATGGTCGGATTAAGCAGCAACGAGAGCACGGGGTTGACCGGCTGGCCGGTAATCAGGTGGAGATACCATCCTCCGAGACTGCCCTGATCGCTGAAACTGTCGTCAACAATGTAGAGGGACCAAGCGCCGTTCGGGTCCGCACCATTGAATACAGAAAGGCTCGCCACATAAGGGCCGGATGGAGCGGGCGCGTAAAAGCCCTCCGTTTCGGTGTCATCGAAGTTCGTGGGCTTGTAGGTGCCAGAAGTCAGCGGCGCAAAGTTCGGGAGGAAGTTGGTGGCTGAGTCTGACAACGTAAGTGTGAGGCCGCTCACCGGCGTCGCGCCGCCGACATCGGAGATAATCAAGCTGCGTTGATGCCCGGGACCGACCAGCAGGAAATCAAGGTCGTCCGGGTAGGTGTGAGTGAGATTGGTCAGTGTGACCGTGACCTGCCTGACCACGCCGGAGAAATTCGAGACGGTGATCGTGCCCGGGTAAGGCGTGGCCGCGCCAAATAGCGGAATGCTGAGCGGATTCAGGTTGGCAAACGTCAGCGTGTTGCCGAGCACAAACGTGAAGGTGACGGTGCCGAGATTCAGCGAGCCATCCTGCAATGATAGTGTGGCGGTCAAGGTGCCGCCGCTGACGCCGCTCACGGTGAAGGTGTTCGTGCGTCCGGTGCCCGCCGCCCCGGCCACAAGCGCGCCGTAAGTGCGCGGGCCGTCTGGTGAGGTCACCCCACCGGTCGCCGCCAGCGTGGCGACCAGGTTGGCGCTGTTCACCGTGCCGACGTTTCTCAGGTAAAAAATCATCGAGACGGTTTCGTCCGCGTCCAGACCGCCAGTCACCGGCCCGCTTTCGGAAAGCAACCAGGCGGTCGAGGCGATGAGGTTGATCGTGGGATGCGCGTTGGTCGTGAACACCACCGCGCTGTTGTTGGCGGAGACCAGATCGGGCAGCGCGCTGGAGGATATGCCCGCGCGATTGGCCAGCGCGCCCGGGATGTTCGGCGTGATGACGGAAATGCCGATGGTGGCCGCCGTGCCATTGCTCAACGTGCCGAGCGTGCAGGTGACCAAGCCGCCGTTGACGGCGCAACTGCCCTGCGAAGGACTGGCCCCAAAGTAGGACGCGCCCGCGGGCAGCAGGTTGGTGATGGCCACGCCGGTCGCGTGGTTCGGACCGCGATTGGTCACGGTGATGAAATAGCTCAACAGGCCGCCCAGCAAAATCGGGTCGGGTGAGTCCGTCATCGTCACCGCCAGATCCGCCGCGCCACTGACCGCCGTGCTGGATGTGGCGCTGTTGTTCACCGCGTTGAAATCCAGCGCAGGCCCGCCGAAAGTCGACGTCAGGCTCTTGCTCCCGATGGTGGTGACATTGCCGACAATGGAAACCGTGACTGCGGAATTGGCCGCGATGAAACCCAAATCGCAGTTCACGCTCTGGCCGGTGTTGAGGCAACTTCCCTGGCTGGACCCGAACGAAACCAGCGTCACGCCTGATGGCAAGGCGTTCGTCACCAGCACCCCCAGCGCCGCTTCCGGCCCGGTATTCGTCACCGTCACCGTCCACGTCACGTTGCTGCTCAAGCCCACCGGGTCCGGCGCATCCGCGATGATGACGGCAAGGTCCGCGACCGGGTGGACCGGATCGAAGAGCGTGAGGTTCAGAATCCACCCGTTGTCGATCCGCCCGGCGTCACCGGCTTCGTCATCCGCCACGTAAAGCGACCAGGTGGTGTTCGGCGAGTGACCGCGAAACACGGATAGCGCCGTGCCATACGGGCCTGCCGGAGCATTGGTCCCCGGCATGGTTTCGCCCGTCTCGTAATCGGTCGGACGATAGGCGCCGGTGGTGATGGCCGCGCTCGCCGGCAGGAGAGAAGCCGCCGCGTCATCAAAGGTCAGCAGCACGGCGCTGTTGATGGCGTAGCTGGCGCCCGCATCCGACATCAGCATCACCTTGCCGCCGCCCGGCCCGGTCACCATCGCGTCCATGTCCGAAGGGAATGAATGCGTGAGGTTGGAAAAGACCACCGTGGCCTTGCCCACCAGCCCCGCCAGCGAGGATACGTTGATCGAGGAAGGATAGACCGAAGCCCCGCCTGTGACGCCCGAGCCGCCCGCCGGAATGTTCAGCGCACTCGGTGCCAGGAACGACGCGGTGTTACCCAGCATGAAAGCGTAGGTCACGTTCCCGAGGCTGTTCGTGCCGTTCTGCAAGCTGAGGGTCGCCGTCACCGTCCCGCCCGGACTGCCCGAGGCTTGAAACGTGAATGCCATTCCCACCGGAGGCCCGCCCGCCAGCACCGCGCCGTAACTCTGCGCGCCCGATGGCGAAGGCGACACCACGCCGCCCGATGGTTGCAACGTGGCGGACAAGCTTGCGACATCGCTGCCTCCCGTATTGCGCACAAAAAAGCGCACCGTCACCGACTCGCCGGCATCCAAGCCGCCCGTGACCGGCCCGCCCTCGCTCTCCAGCAACGCGCCCGCCGCCACGATCACCGGAGGACTGTTCGAGGGACGCACCTGAATGCCCACGGCGGCCGACATATTCGTTGCGCCCCGGTTATCCACCGCGCGGGCCGTGAGCGTGTAACTGCCGGTGCTGACATTGCTCCAGGTGAAGGCGTAAGGCGAACTGGTGTCGATACCCAGCAAGCTGGCTCCGGCATAGAACAACACCTGAGTTATCGATCCATCGTTATCCGTGGCCGTGACACCGATGGGGATGCTCGCGGGTGCCGAGAAAATCGCGCCATTGGCCGGGCTGGTGATCGCCACACCCGGCGGGCTGTTGACCGTGATCTCAACCGCAGCAGACGAAGCCGATGCCTCATTCGCATCCATCGCCACGGCAGCCAACGTGTGCGCTCCCGGCGGTGCGTTGGTCCACTCGAACGTGTAGGGGGCGGTGAGGTCCGCGCCCAGATTGTTCGTGCCGTCCGCATAAAAATTGACCTTCACAATCGTGCTGTTGGTCGAGGTCGCGGTGGCGGTCATCGGGATTTTGGCTCCCGCGCTGAACACCGCGCCCGCGGATGGGGCGGTGAGCGTTACCAAGGGAACGCCGCTCAACTCACGAACGGTGATAGAGCCGCCAGTCAATGAGGATGTGCCCACGGGTCGCCGGCTGCGGTTCAAAAGGACCGACCCATCATCGTAGGGCACCGGAGTAATGGCCGTAGTTCCCGGCTTGATGGCGCGCAGTTGGTAGGAAACCAGAAAGCCCGCACCCGTGACGACTCCACGCTCAGGGTGAACCAGCCCGGAGTCGCAAACAGAAACCCCGATTTCTCCGGCGCGGTGCCCGTCGCACGAATTGTGCAGCGCGAAACCCTGCGCCGCCGATTCCTGGTTCGGTTTGGTCAGCCATTGCTGATCCGTGCCGGAGGCTGTGCCGAAATAGAACGAACCCGGAACAAATGAGAGGGCGGATTTGTCATACAGGACAACAAAATTGTAGGCATCAACCTCCGTGGAGCCGTTATAGCTCACCACCCGATGCGTGACGGTCACAACCTGGCCGGTGTTGATCGGGGTAGCGGGATTGAAAGCAGTATTGATGAACGAGTCCGGCACACCCTGCGCCGAAGAAGGGCGCACAAACAGGCAAACGCCCATGCTGATCACGGCAAGTCTGGAGAAGATTCCCGTGAACCTGTGGGGTTTGGGAATCAAACGGCAAGTTGTTTGGTCAGCGCCCATAGTCATCAGGTGGTAGGATGCATTCAGACACGAGTTCACTTGGCGATAGATCGTGTAACTTTAAGGTTCTCAAGCGCCAGTTGTTTCGTCTCCGGATCCTTGTCTCGCGACAGTTTTGAGAGCACATGCAGCGGCGCATTCCTATTTGCGGCAACGAGCCTCCGAACTGCCGCATCTTCAGTTTTCGACAACTTCCAAAAAATCACTTCGTTTGAATCTTCCCGAATAGTGAGAAGGCGCTTTTGTTCAGGAGTGAAGTCGGCTACGGACTTCGGTGTTTCGGGCGGCAAAAGCGATTCGCGGACGCAGTAATGAATATCAACAACCGTGTCGTTGTAATCATCCTCGCTGCTTTCGCCGGTAACCTCTGGCAATTCACAGTTTAGCAACTGTTCGAGAAACCACGCCGCCCGGCCACCTTCGACTAAAACATCCTGCCGAACGACGGTCGCGCTCTCATTGGGTTTCATTTTTCCAGATTTCACCCGGCTAGGGATGCTGATGTTTTCTCCTGGCGCGAACGGAGCGGGATTACGGGAGTTCACGGCAAACATCACTTGAGCAAGAAATACCTCGTTAGTAGCAAGTCCCTCAATCTGCCTGCATGAAGATGCCAGGCGCATCATGTTTGAGTACGTGTTCGTTGTCTTTATCGCGTTAAACAGCTTCATTCCGAAAACGGAATTGGAGCGGGCGGTTTGCCGTTCGAGTGGGGACATATTTCGCATCGCGATTTCGCAAGCACTAATTCCGTCTGCCGCGCATATCCGGCCTACGGGGCAGACACCAATGCTGAACGCAATAAGCTTGGAAAAGATTCCTGTGAACCGGTGGGGTTTTGGAGCCAAGCGGCAAATTGTTTGAGCAGCATCCATAGTCATCATGGGGTGAAATCACTCAGAGCTTAAACGCGCATTTTTAAGATTCTCATGGGCGCGCTTTTTTACTGATTCATCTTTGTCACGCGTCAACCGGAATAAAACATGTCCTGGCGCATTTTTGTTCGCAGCAACTGCAGTGCGAATCGATGCGTCTGAGTCCTTGGAAAGCTTGTAAAAAATGACTGGATTTGAGTCTGCGGATTCAGCCAATTCTCGCTTTTCAGCGAGGCTCAAGCCGGTAATGGTTCGTGGCGCTCCGAGTGGTAACAGCGCCTCCTTAACTTGGTAATACGCTTCAACAACCACATCCTCCAATTCTTCGTCTGAGGTTTGCTCTGTCATCTCTGGCAATTCGAAATTAAGAATCTGCTCAAGAAACCAAGCCGCTCGGCCGCCTTTAAGGAACACGTCCTGTCGTATGACGGTTCCGGCAGCAGGTTTCTGCATTTTCCCGGACCTGACGCGGCTAGGAACTTCAATCGTCCCTGAATCCACAAACGTAGCTCCTGATCGAGAACGAATGCCGTCAACCAAGGCAAAAAGGACAGCGCCATTTGTTTGAATGGCAGTATCCCGCTTGAATGAAGCGGCTAGTGCTGACAAATTTTGAAAACTGTTTGTAGTCTGCACCATTTCACACAACTTCATTCCGAAAATGGAATTAGAGCGGGCGGTTTGGCGCTCAAGCGGAGACATTTTTCTCACAGCGATTTCGTAAGCACCGGTCTGGTCTGCTGCGAATGCACCTTCGGCTGTAGGGCAAAGCGCGAGGATAACCAACCATTTCAAAAAGCTTTTTTTCATGGGTATGTGTTTATTTCGTCATCATGGTTTGACGGGTCGTTGTCATCTGCTGGCGCATCGTAGAGTGCATGAGGGTTGTTGACGGTTGAAATGCGGCCAGCGAAGGCTGCAGTTTCATATTTTTTCCGGTCGGTGTATGGGCCAATTGCGTAACTTGGATCATACAAAGTTTGGCCTATGCGGATGATGAAGTGATTCAGAAACCGAGATGGTGGGTTTGGAGAGTTGCCTTGCCCTGCGACACCGGCGGCGTCAGTTGCTTCGTCTGACGATGGAAAAGGTGCTACTGGTGAGAGTCCATCCACGCCCGCGTCATACGAAATGATGTCTCGCGGAGAAGAACCCGTGACGTTCCAGTTTTTAACAGCGAACGCACTGTAAGGCCCTTTAATTCTGACCCCCTGAATGGTTACGGCATTGCCTGAAACATTGGAGATGCCCTGGCATCTCAGCGATTCGTGCAAGAAGTCAGCCCACGAGTGGCACTGGCCGTTTCCATCACGAATTAAGCCCACAGCATCTGTGATGGAGCAAGTTCCGGGAGAGTTGAAGTCGGTGTCAACACCGGCATTCCAAGTGCCGTTGCTATTCACATCGAGAAAACCGTAGTAAGAAAGCGTCCTTCCATCGGATGCGCGGTGAATCGCTTTGGAAAGAATCTTGTTCTGCCAGATTGCATCAAAAACGCTTTGCTCCGCGCCACTGACGCCCTGTGCTCCGCGACAGCCTACGTCCAAGAGGGTGTGAATTGGGTTGAGAGAGTTTGCCCATGTCACATAAACGGTATTACTGCTCGATCCAACGGGCAAATACGTGGCTCCGTTGTCGAAGGATACGCTCCAGTTGATAATCAATGGAGCGATGACGTCTACTTGATTGGGCAACGAGTTTGGGGAATAGCTGAAACCGGAGACTATGTATCCTCCGGAAGCTGTCGTATTCGTGGCCGAAATCGGATAAGCACCCTCACCGCGAACGAGAACCACATTTGCCACACTCGCGGGAAGGATGGAAATCGTTGCTGCCACTGCTGGATGAGTGGAGCGCGCGTATGAAATTGGTGAATTGGTCAGTTTCGTCCAATGATAAACATCATCGAAAGCTCCCGTGGCATCGTCTTTCAAGACGGCAGCCCGGTTAGTGCCTCCGAAGCGCACCACTTCAAGACCGAGGCGAGCAACCAAAACACCTTTCGTAGCGCACAACTGATTTGACCCAATTCTGGCGGTGATTGCGGCGTAGCCGTTGGTCACTCCCAAAATTGTGATGTCAGACCTTCTTCCTCCTGTAACAGAGACGCGCGCCACGTTGGTGTTGGAAGACTCGAACATCACGGGCGCATCCAACTCAGGATAAATCGTGGCTTTGAGCACGGCGTTGCCGCCCTGTAGGACGACAAAGGCGTTGGTGTCGAAGTCAACGCGGACGCCGTAAACGGGCAGGCTGGCCAAAACCGAGTTGCTAATTTTTGCGTGGATGAACGTTTCGCCATAGGCCAGACACGTCACCGTGAGCGTATTGCCGCTCACGCCAAGGGATGCAACTGATGGATCGTCCACAACGTAGGTCACAGGCGTGTTAGATGGCGTAACGGTCGCAGTGCTTTGATCGCTTTTTCCGACGCAAATGTAGAGTGGGGTTGGAGAGAATGTCACGCGCGCGACGGTAAGGTCTTTGTCAACGCAGCCGACGCCGCCCACGACCGCAATCACTCGCGTTGTGCCGGTGGAAACCCCCGTTACGGTGACATTCGATCCGCTACCTGTGGCAGTGGCAATGCCGGCTTCCTTCGTTGTAAAAGTGACCGGCGCATCGGGCGGCTGCACCTGCACGACAAATGATTCTGATTTTCCTTCTCCCACATACCACGCCCCGGCGGGAAAAGTCACGCGCACGACTTTGATCACGGGGCCGAAGCTGGTGCTGTTGCCCAGGCGCACACGCACCGTGGCCGTGCCGGGGGAAACGGGGGTGATGGTCAGGTTCGTGCCGCCGGTCACGCTGATGGTGGCGACGGTGTTGGGCGTGCCGGTGGCCACATTTGTCACGGTGTCAAAGGTCAGCGCGGGCGCGTTGGTCGGGGCGATGGAAATCCTGACGGTGGCGTTGGCGCCTTCGCAGAAGGCCACCAGGTTGGTGTTGAAATTCACCTTCACGACCTGGACTACGGCGGTATCGCAACAGCTCGACAGTTCACTGGCGCAGGCAGTGATGGTGTAGTTGGCGCCGACCGAACCGGGCGTGACGGTGACCGTGCTGCCGCCGCCGGATACCGTCGCCCCGCCGGAGGGCATGATCTGCCAGTTCGGCGTGCCGTAACTGTTGGTAAGGTTCAACGTCATGGGCGCAGTCGCATCGGCCAGCATGGTGGCGCTCGATTGAACGATGTCCATGCGATAGACGATGTTCGTGATCGATTTGACGGACGTGCCGCAGGAAACGCTCACCACATGCGGGCCAATCGTGGAGAAAGTGTTGGTCCGCTTCGCTCCCGTGCCTGGAAGCGCCTCGCCTCCCCACGATAACTGGCTTTCGTAACCGGCGGGCGTGGATGTGGCGGTGTAGATCACCGTGCCGCTGCCGCAGAAATTGGTGGCGTCAGCCGTGAGCGAAGCCACGCCCACCACCACGATTGAGGATGTGACGGTGCATCCCGCATAGGTGGCGGTGAGCGTCTTGGTGCCGGGACTGCCAAAGGCCAGCACATTTGTGCGGCCACCTCCGGTCAAGGTGCCGGAGTCGCTCCACATCACGGTCCCCGTGCCGGCGGAGTTGGTCAGAACAAACGTATTGGCGACCCCGACGCAAGTGGTGAGCGCGCCGGGTGAGATGCCAGGCTTCACAACATGGATGGTGCGGGAAATGGCCTGATTGACCGAATCGGTGGCGGTGATGCTGACCATGCCCGACTTGATCCCGGTGATGGTCGCCGTGGAACGATCCCCGCCCGATTGGGAAACCGAGGCGGTGGCGGGCACGGAGGAGGTCCAGCCATAATTGGGCGTGCCGCAACTGACCGTGAGGCTGAGCGTGTTCCCAACGTACACCGCGTCGGAGTTGCCATCGATGATCAAGCCCGTGCGGAAACTTCCGCCGCCATCGTAGGCGTAGAGCGTCACGCCGTCCCTGTCGCCCGAATTGGTGGAATAGGTCGCGTTGAAGTATTGAATCTCGATGCAGTAATCCTGGTTGGCCGTGAAGGTGAAACCAATCTCCGTCCACGAATTATCCAGATTGAGGCTGGCCGCCGCGCCCGCCGTCCCCCACGACTGGCCCCCGATCGTTACCTGGGAGCCGTCGTCACTGTGAATGGCGAGTTTCGAGGAACTGCTGGCGGGCGTGAAAATGCCACGGAATGTCTTGGCATCATTGTTGGAGACGCTGGTGTAGGCGGTGAACTGGTTGCTGAAAGCGTAATTCCTGAGCGTGCCCACCTCCACGGACGGGCAATTGGTCCAAGGCAGAGACAATGGCACCGATGCGGCGCTGCTGCTCATCGCAACAAACAGCAAGCCGACCAGAGCCAGAGCACTCCCGTCCCCTATCCTCATCTTGAATTTCATTTCTTCAGCGATTCCGCCTCGCACTTCTGCACGAGGCAGTTTGTTACTCTGGCGTAACAAGTCAAAAGAAATCAGCAACTACCGTCAAGCTCGATTTTTCGAGCAATGCCCAGGAAAAAATTTCCCGCCAATGTGGTGGGTTCCCAAATACGAAAGGCCCGCTATCAACTGGGGTTGACGCAGGAACAATTCGCTGCGCGATGCCAGTTAGCCGGACTGGACATCAGCCGTGGCACGCTGGCCCAAATCGAATCACGGGTTCGATACATTACCGACGAGGAGCTTTTCATCATTGCCTCGGCTTTGAAAACCCCGCTCGAAGACCTGTTCCCTCCGGCAATGAAAAAGCGCCAGAAGCGGTAGTCGACTGTAGCGCATCGGGAACACCGTCGGGCATTGGGCAGGAACCTTCGTTCCTACCGGGAAGGCGCAGGGTGGACGCAGGAGAGGCTCGCCGAAAAAGCCGATCTGAGTGCCAAGTTTCCAGGTGAATTGGAGCGGAGCACGGTGAATGTGTCCGTGGATGCACTGGCCCGGCTGGCGCTGGCGGTCAGGATCCACGATCTGACACGGGAGATCTAGATTTCCAAATCATCCGAAAGCATTGTCGAAAATTGATTCACGGCGGCTTGCCCTCTGATCATTGGAGCATTCTTGGGTCGCTTCCAATCCGAATGACAGGAGTTGATTGACAAAGAAAACACGCGGCGCAAAAAGGCTGCTAAAGTTTCTGGCGGGTTGCGCCGACAAACTGTTCAAGCCGCAAAAAGCGGTGATTGAAAAACAAAAGTATCCATAGAAAGGCACACCGATGAAATTATCTGAACAAGCACGCATCAGTATGTTGAACGCTGTGTACGGCGTCGTGACGACCGAGGATCACGC
>Ga0163144_10021686_pt1 | contig 12757 bp, 17 predicted proteins | sample OliLak19BULKMAT1_FD_123175 | JGI IMG/M metagenome (GOLD analysis project Ga0163144, IMG submission 123175) | Freshwater microbial mat bacterial communities from Lake Vanda, McMurdo Dry Valleys, Antarctica - Oligotrophic Lake LV.19.BULKMAT1 | ecosystem: Environmental > Aquatic > Freshwater >...
GTAATCGTCCTTATAGCGCTTAAATATTTGCTTTTTTGTTTCCATGTTCATATGGAAACTACGGTAACCTATTTATTAGATATCCAGTATGAGTTGGGTATCATTTATTGCTAGCTAGAACGCCCCCTTTACTTTATTTTCATTATCCTTTAGTATGCACAGTACATAACAAATAGGTTATCAAATACACATAAATAGCGATTGGAAGCATATCGGCCAAGCCTCAGGGCAAAAGCAGGAAAAGCTAACCAATCCCCATTTTATTTGCAAAAAACGGCCTCAGGCCAAAAAATAGACCAAAATATGGCAAAAACATCAGTTACAGCAAGATCAAAGAGAGTACCAAAGTTCAAGTCGCGAGTAGTGCGACGTTGTTTCCGTTGCAGCCGAAAAAATGGATACATGAGAGATTTTGATCTGTGTCGTATTTGTTTTAGAGAATTTGCAAACGAAGGAGTTATTCCAGGCATAAAAAAATCATCATGGTAACAGATCCTATTTCAAATTTTATAATAAGCATAAAAAATGCCAGCGATGCTAGAAAAGCATCCGTCATAGTTCCTTACTCTGTCCTAAAAGAATCCATTGCTCATGTACTCGCAAAAGCAGGATATCTCGGAGCAATAGAAAAAAAGGGTAAGAAAGCAATAAAGACTCTAGAAATGTCCATAGTTTACATTGGAAAGGAGCCAAGGATCAATGGGGTAGACCGTGTCTCTAAACCTTCACGAAGAGTTTATCAAAAATCAAATGACATCCGAATGTTTAAGAGTGGTTTTGGAAATACAGTATTTTCAACACCAAAAGGAATACTTATGGATATCGATGCCAAAAAGCACAAGGTCGGAGGAGAAGTTTTATTTAAAATCTGGTAAATAAACTTATTTTAAAATAATAATCAAAATATCATGTCAAGAATCGCAAAAAGACCAATAGCTATACCTCCAAACACACAAGTTTCATATACAAATGGAACGATTACTATCAAAGGACCTTTGGGAGAACTCAAAAGAGAATTTAGACCTGAAATAGAGGTAAAGATTGAAAACAATGAGATCATCCTTACACCTTCTCGACAGAGTCAAGATGTCTTAGCTCTTTGGGGAACATATGCTTCTCATATAAAAAATATGCTAGCTGGTGTAAATACTTTTTATCAGAAGAAGTTGATAATCGAAGGAATCGGTTTCAAATCTGATGTAAAAGGTAATGAACTCGTTATGGCACTAGGTTTTTCTCATCCTGTAAAAGTTATTATCCCATCTGATCTAAAAGTAACTGCAGAAAAAAATATTGTTACTATCTCAGGGATCAATTGTGAGACTGTTGGACAGTTTACTGCAAAGGTCAGATCTTTGAAGAAGCCAGAACCATACAAAGGGAAGGGAATACGTTATGATGATGAGGTTATTCGTCGAAAACAAGGTAAAAAATCAGTTTAAATTTAAAATAATTTATGAATACAAGCAAACAAAAACAAATGAAGATCGCGCGACGCCACAAGAGAATCCGTTCTACTATTTCAGGAACGGTAGAGCGTCCTCGCCTTTCTGTTTTTCGTTCCAACAAATTTATCTATGCTCAGCTTGTAGATGATGAAAAAGGTCACACTTTTGCAGAAGCACATGATGTAGATGCAAAAAAGGTTGGAATAGAGCTCGCAAAAAAAGCCAAAGCCAAAAAAATCGAAAAGGTTGTCTTTGATCGAGGTGGATACCTCTATACAGGCAAAATAAAAGCTGTAGCAGATGCTGCTAGAGAAGGCGGACTGATATTTTAATATAAATTTTTATGAAAGAAGAAACAAAAACAACTCCAGAAATAACTCCAAAGGTAGAAGCTCCTATAGTTCCTACAGCTCCAAAAGTTCCAGAAGCTCCTCGTGCAGACTCTAGATTTCAAGGAGGTCAAGGAGGAAGACGTCCAGGGCGTAGACCTCAGAGAGAGACAAAAGAGAGAATCAAACCAGAATTTGATACAAAGATCATAGCCATTCGTCGTGTGACTCGTGTTGCCTCTGGAGGAAGACGATTTACATTTTCTGTTGCGGTTGTTTCTGGAGATAGAAAGGGTCGTGTAGGAGTGGGACTAGGAAAAGCTGGGGATACATCTCTGGCTATAGATAAAGCAACAAGACATGCAAAGAAGAATATGATCAGAGTCAAACTTTCTCCTGCTATGACTATACCTCATGCTGTAGATGCAAAGTTTTCTAGTGCTATGGTAAAACTCATGCCAGCTCGAGGTAGAGGAGTGGTAGCTGGAAGTTCTGCTCGAAATGTTATCGAACTTGCTGGAATAAAGAATATCTGTGTAAAACTTTTATCTGGTAGCAAGAACAAGCTAAACATCGCTCGTGCCACTATCAAAGCTCTAGAGATGCTTTCAAAGCACTCTCGAGAAACCCTTAACCCTCAGTTAAACGAGCAGGTAAAATAACAAAAACTTTTATGCAAAAAAATAATTTAATTCCAAAAACAAAAAGCAAAAAGACCATGATCGTTGGTCGTGGAGGAAGTCGTGGTAAAACATCTGGACGAGGAGGAAAAGGGCAAACAGCTCGTGCTGGTAACAAAAGACGTCCTGAGCTTAGAGATTTTATAAAAAGGATTCCAAAACTTCGAGGTAGAGGAAAAAATCAACACAAATCTATAGAAACAAAGCCTGTAATTGTAAATCTAAGTGCTATAGACGCAATAGCAAAAGCTGGTGCAATAATCAGCCCAAAAACTCTCATTGAAATGAAGGTCATCTCGACCTATGAAGGAAACGTTCCTCAGGTTAAAATACTTGGTAATGGTGAAATTACAAAAAAAATCAATGTTGAGAATTGTAAGATTTCAAAAGAAGCAAAAGTAAAGATAGAGAAAATAGGTGGTACAATAAAGCCCTAAACTAAATAATCAATGAATACTTTTTTACAAAAAATAACTGTAGTTTTAAAAGATCCAGTGTTACGAAAGCGTATTGCTTTTGCTCTCGGTGCTCTAGTTGCCTTTAGACTTTTAGCAACTATCCCTATTCCTGGAGTAGATGAGGCAAATCTTGCCAGACTTTTATCCGGCAATCAATTCCTAGGTCTTTTGGATATATTTTCTGGAGGAGGAATATCTAGTCTCTCTATCATCATGCTTGGAGTTGGTCCATACATCACTGCATCTATTATTATGCAACTTTTAACTATGATGTTTCCTAAAATGAAGGCTATGATGCAAGAAGAAGGTGAAGCTGGACGTCACAAACTTTCTCAATATTCTCGGTATCTATCTGTCCCTCTAGCAGGACTTCAGGCCTTTAGTTTCTTGGCTCTTTTGGCAAGTCAAAATGTCATTCCTGAACTCAGTGGAATGAGTCTTCTTACAAATGTTCTGATCATCACTGCTGGTTCTGTTCTACTTATGTGGATCGGAGAACTCATTTCAGAGTTTGGTATAGGAAATGGTGTTTCTCTCATTATTTTTGGAGGTATAGTTTCTGCACTTCCAACAAGTGTCTTCCAATTCATCGCTGGATTTGATGCGTCTCAGATCCCGCTATTACTACTCTTTTTGGTGATTGCTATAGTGGTTGTAGTGGGAGTTGTAGTGATTACAGAAGCCGAGAGACCGATCTCTGTTACATATGCAAAACAAGTGAGAGGTAACAAAGTCTATGGCGGAGTTTCTACATATCTTCCACTACGTCTAAATCAGGCCGGAGTTATTCCTATCATCTTTGCTCTTTCTATCCTTCTTTTTCCCCAGATTGTTGCAAACTTTCTATCTCAGGTTTCAAATGTAACTATTGCTGGTATTGCCACTTGGGTAGCTGATTTTCTAAATGATCCTTGGGCTCATGCCATTATGTATTTTATATTGGTATTTGTATTTACTTATTTCTACACAGCTGTTACTTTTGACCCAAAGATGATTTCTGAAAATCTTCAAAAGAGTGGAGCTTTTATCCCTGGAGTTCGTCCTGGGGAATCGACTATGGCCTACCTCGGAAAGGTTGTCACTCGTATAACTCTCGTTGGCGCTATCTTCCTCGGCCTTATCGCGGTTCTTCCACTGGCTATGAGAGGCTTCACTGGTAACCAAAGTCTCGCTATTGGCGGTACAGCCCTTCTTATCGTGGTTTCTGTGGTTCTAGACCTTCTAAAGAAAGTGGATGCGCAGGTGAGTATGCGGGAGTACTAAAAAGTCTGTTGTTGCGCTATACTAAAGCGAACATGATCACTCAATCATTTATCTTCATAGGTCGCTCTGGCTGTGGGAAAGGTACCCAAGTAGAGCTTCTTATTGAACATCTGAAAAAAGTTGATCCTAATCATGGGACTTTGTATATTCAAAGTGGAGCGGAATTTAGAGAATTTATAAAAGGTCCATCTATCACTCAGAAACTTTCGAAAGATATTTATGATAAAGGTTTGCTACAACCTGAGTTTTTGTCAGTATACATGTGGGTAAATCTTCTAGTAAAGAATTATACCGAAGGAGAGCATCTAGTAATGGACGGTATGCCGAGGAAATTTCATGAAGCTGGAGTTCTAGATTCTATTTTTGATTTTTATAAACTAGTAAAGCCACATGTTATTTTTATTGATATTGGTAAAGAGGAAGCTGTGAAGAGACTTTTGGCTAGAAAAAGAATGGATGATATAGAAGAAGAAATAGAAAAGAGACTGAGCTGGTTTGAAACAGATGTAGTCCCAACTATCGATTTCTATAGGGTAAATCCAAAGTATTGTTTTCATGAGATAAATGGTGAAAGATCTGTCGAAGAAATACACAAGGATATATTGAGTCGACTCCCTTTTTAATATGATAAAGATTAAGTCAAAAGAAGATATAAATATTCTCCGAGAAGGTGGTAAACGTCATGCAAAAATCATGCAAGAACTTGTAAATATGATTCATCCTGGACTCGTTACTAGTGATCTAGATATCAAAGTTAGAGAATTGATAGAACAAGGTGGAGATGAGCCGTCAATTTTAAATTATCAACCTCGTGATGCAAAACGACCGTTTCCCGCAAGTATGTGTGTTTCTGTAAATGATGAGATAGTTCATGGAATTCCAAATGAAAATCCTATAATTTTAAAAGAAGGAGATATTATTGGGCTAGATTTTGCTCTTACACATAAAAGTATGGTGACTGATATGGCAGTTACAGTCCCTGTAGGAAAGATCTCGAAAGAACTAGAAAACTTACTAACTGTTACAAAATCTGCTCTTATTGCTGGTATAAAAGAAGCTAAGGGGGGTAAAAGAGTAGGAGATATAAGTTCAGCTATAGAACTTGTGGGTATTTCTCATAAATATGGGGTAGTAGAGGAGCTCGCAGGACATGGTGTAGGATACTCTGTTCATGAAGAGCCATATATTCCAAACTACGGAGAACCAGGAGAGGGAGAAAAGCTCAAGCATGGGATGGTCATGGCTATCGAGCCGATGTTTAACCTAGGTTCTCGTCATTTGATTTTGGATAAAGATGGATATACTTATAGAACTAAAGATGGTAAGCCTAGCGCACATTTTGAACATACAGTACTTATTACAAAAGGTGATGCAGAAATCTTAACTCTGTTATAATACAAAGATGAAAAAAATACATCCAAAATATGAAAGGAGCCTTGTTATTATAAAGCCAGATTGTATTCAACGTAGTCTGATAGGGGAAATAATAGGTAGATATGAAAGAGTTGGTCTAAAGTTGATTGCTATGAAAATGATGGTTCCAAATGCAGAGCTTATAGAAAAACATTATACTTTGGATCCAGAGTGGAGAAGAATAACAGGAGAAAAAACTATCAAAGGTTATCATGATAAAGGGCTGAAACCTCCTATAGAAGATCCACTCAAAATCACAGATATTCTACTAAAAAATCTTGTAAAATATATGACCAGCGGTCCTGTCATCGCAATGGTATGGGAAGGAGCACATTCTGTAGCGATCATTAGAAAGCTGACTGGTGGAACTGAACCTTTGACATCAGATGTGGGAACTATCAGAGGGGATTATGTTCTAGATTCATATCAAATGACTGACGGAGATGGAAGATCTGTTCGCAACCTCGTTCACGCTTCAGGTTCATCAAAAGAAGCAGAGGATGAGATCAAACACTGGTTTTCTCAAGATGAAATCATCGAATACAAGCATATCCAAGAAAAAATTCTCTACGATATCAACCTCGACGGAATCATATAATAGTTTCATACTACTTTTTTGCTATTGTTTTTGAAAATGAGAGAGTTATAATTGAGATAGGTTATTGAAGTATTAACCCTATAACTTATATTTTGGGATTTCGAGGTGTCCGCGCCAAAAGTACGGACATAGAGAACCCACCTAGTAGTACACTAGGTTATGATACTTCGGTAACCTACATAGAAACCTGCATATGCAGGTTTTTTTGTGTATAATAAGTCCACATGAATAAAACTTACATACCGGCCCTCTTGGTTCTTATAGTGCTTCTCGTTCTTCACTGTATTGGTACAGAATATCATTTGTATGTAAAAATAGGTTGGTACGATATCATGATGCATGTCTTGGGTGGAGTTGGGATTGGACTTTCTACCTATTGGGTACTCAAAACTTTTGTTGCTAGAGATTTTGGAAATTATTTTTGGTTAATCATCACCATTACTTTCTTCTTAGGACTAGCTTGGGAAATTATGGAAGCTATATACAACATCGCTGGAGGTCCGGTAGGTAGTAGGATTTACTATATAGATACAGTAAAAGATCTTTTCAACGATACTCTCGGGGCGGTCATTGCCTATTTATTTATAAGAAAAAAGTAATATGTCTGCAAAGATAACATTTTATAGTGGAGTAGGGTCTGTTACTGGTGCAAACTTTCTTTTGGAATTGGGAAAGACACGTATCCTTGTAGATTGTGGTCTGATACAAGGGGATAGGGTAGCGATGAAGGAGAATCGTAATCCCTTCGAATACGACCCAGCGTCTATAGATATGCTTTTTGTTACTCATGCTCATCTAGATCATGTTGGACGTATTCCGAAACTTGTAAAAGATGGTTTAAAGGGTTCTATCTACTCGACTCTAGAGACAAGAGCTCTAGCGGAACTCATTTTAGAGGATGCTGTGGGACTCCTAGCAAAAGAGGCATTAGTAGAAGGGATTTTGCCAATGTATGATATGGAGGATATGAAAAAAGCTTTTAGTCTCTGGAAAACTATTCCGTATCATACCGAGACAAATTTTGAATCAGAAAACTTCTCCATTTATCTCAAAGATGCTGGACATATCCTAGGTTCTTCGATGTTTCAGTTTTCATATGATAATAAAAAGATAATTTTCACTGGCGATCTGGGAAATAGTCCCACTCCGTTGCTCAAAGATACAGAAGCTGTTACTGGTGCGAATTTTATGATTATGGAAAGTGTTTATGGTGATAGAAATCATGAACCAAAGAATGAACGTCGTGAAAAATTACAAAAAGTTATAGAAGAGACGATTACCAAGAACGGAACCTTGATTATCCCTGCTTTTTCTATTGAGAGAACCCAAGTCATTCTTTATGAAATAAATAAACTTGTTGAATCAAAAATGATCCCCTCTGTTCCTGTCTACGTTGATTCTCCTCTAGCTATTAAAGTCACAGATGTCTACAAAGAGAGTGAAAATCTTTTTAATGAAAAAGCCCAAGTCGAAATAAAAGCTGGAGATGATGTTTTCAATTTTCCAAAACTTTTCTTTACAGATTCTGCTAGTTCTTCTCGAGAAATAGATCATGCAAAATCTCCAAAGATCATCATCGCAGGTTCTGGTATGTCAGTTGGGGGGAGAGTAATACATCATGAAGAAAAATATCTGCCAGATGCTAGAAATACTGTCTTACTTGTCGGCTATCAAACTCTAGGTTCTATAGGTAGGAGGCTCATGGATGGGGCAAAAAAGATCAGTATTCATGGTAATGAGGTTCAAGTCAAAGCTCGGATCGACTCTATCCTCGGGTATTCTTCACATAAGGATAGTGATCATCTGGTAGAGTTTGTTTCTACTGCACAAGAATCTCTAAAGCAGGTTTTTGTGCTAATGGGAGAACCGAAAGCTTCTACTTTTCTAGCGCAGAGGATAAATAATGAGGTGGGAGTGAAAGCGACATATCCGGATAGAGGAGTTCCGTATGAGTTGAAATAAAAATAAATAGTGTTTTTCTAAAGCAAAAAAAGAAAGTATCGTTCGGAACCGTTGTCGCCATGTGCTCATGGCGCAACTACCTCTCGACGTCTTCACGTCTCCGAGAGTTTCCTCACCTATACTTTCTTTTTTTGCTTTACCCTACCTTCTCTACTATCTTCTTAAATGATTCTGGGTGGAATTCAGCAATAGTTGCTAGAGCTTTTCGATCGAGAGAAATGCTAGCTTTTTTTAGATTTCCCATGAACTTGCTGTATGAATATTCTGGATTTATAGATCTTAGAGCAGCATTTATTCGAACATTCCAAAGTCTTCGAAAATCACCTTTCTTGTCTCGGCGGTGAGCAAAAGCGTATGCTCCTGCATGAGAAATAGCTTCATAAGCGGCTCGTTCTGTATTTCCTCGACGAAAACGATAGCCTTTTACTTGCTTTAAAATATTTCTTCGTGTTTTGAGAGCGTTTACTCCCTTTTTTACTCGTGCCATGGTATTTTTTTAAAATTATTTCTATTATGCGTTTACTAAAAATCGACTCTTCTCTTTGTTGGTCATATGGAAGGGGACTCTGGAGTTTTTCTTTTTGAGCTGGCTTCGACGACTCTCTTTTGAATTGAAATGGTTTTGGCCAGTAGCTCTAGCGAGAATTTTTCCATTCTTTGTGACCTTTAGTCTTTTTAAATATGATTTATTTGATTTCATTTTGTTATTTTTAGTTTATTTCTTTTCGATGATTGCTGTAAGTCCCTTTAGACTTTTTATAGGAGCACTAGCGATTTTGTATTCGACAGTGATGAGTTTAAATATACGATCCATTCTTTCCTTTAAGAAATTGATATCCATATACTTTGAGCGTCCTACTAGAAATAGGTCTATTTTCACCCTATTTCCATTTTCTAGCCACTGCGATGCCTTTTTGGCTTTTAGCCCTAGATCATGCTCTCCTGTGCCTATTTTGACCTGAATATTCTTCAGTTCTGACGTCTGAGTGCGAGATTTTGCTACTCTCTGCTTTTTCTTTTCATCATACTGAAATTTACCATAATCCATGATTTTTGCAACTGGTGGGGTTGCAGTAGGGGAGATCTCAATGAGATCTAGTCCCCTAGCCTGAGCTTCTTTCATGGCTTGATCAAGACTTATAACCCCCAAGTTTTCACCATCATCGGTAATAACCCTCAATTGGGGTGATTTTATGAAATGATTTATTCGTATTCGTACTGTGCTCAATGAAATCTATTTATAGCATTAAAGGAACTTTCTGACAAGGCGTATGAGGATTTCTGATATTTTTTCCAAAAATGAGCGTTTTTTCCATTCTGATTCCAATATCTCATATGTATTTTTCATATCATTTACAAAATGTGATTCTATTTCTTTTGTAAATTTAGAATTTGTGGATATGATATTTGCCTCAAAGTTATAGAGTAAGCTCAGACGATCGAGATTCAAAGTTCCAACGGTTGACCATATCCCATCTATAACTGCTGTTTTACTATGCATGTTGATGTTTTTGTACAAGAAAATACGGATTTTTGAAGCCAGTAATGTGTCAAAATATGATCTTGCACCAAAATCTAGCGTTGGATATTTGTCAGATCTTTCAGGAAGAAGGATGCGTACATCCACACCTCTATCCGCGGCATTTTTTAAAACTCTTATAATACGATGTGTTGGTACAAAAAATGGAGTTCCTATGTATATAAACTTTCTAGCAGATTTTATAGCTGTTACTAGTTCTTTGTAGATGTGCCTTTTACCTGGCATAGGGGAATTTGTTACATATCGAAACTCTTGATCATGAAAAGTGTCTTTTAAAAATATGCGTTTATTACCTTGAACTTTTTGCCACATTTGTAGAAAAGCATTAGACATATCTATCACAACTGGACCTTCTATGCGAAGATTGGTATCTCTCCAGCCGACACTATCTTCTTCTATACAGATACTTCCTGTGTAACCGATTTTCTCATCGATGACTATGGTTCGTCTATGGTTTCTAAAAAACCATGATCGATAATCTGAGACTTTATTGAATCCTGGAATGAGTGTTTTCCAGAATAAAAGCGTTATACCTTTTTTCTTTAGATCTTCGGCAATATTTGATCCCCAAAAGGTAAAACTTCCTGCCGCATCCCAAAGAAAATAAACTTCTACTCCTTGTGAAGCTCTCTCGGCACAAATATCGATGAGCTTTTTCCCAAGATTATCTGCTACAAATATGAATTGTTCTAGAACGATACTTTTTTTTGCTTGAGCACAGTCTGAGAGGATGGATTCCCAAACTTTCGAATTTTCTGTATAAAGAGTAAAATTTGTTTTGTCCATAAATTTGTATGAATTTACTTCTTTACTGGTAAATGTATGGAAAATATTGACCCCTTATTTATTCCTTCTGAAGTTACTGATATCTTTCCTCTATGTCTTTTGACGATATCTTGAGAAAGAAAAAGTGCGATACCCATACCTTCGGTATCTATTTTCATTCCTGCACCTCTATAAAATTTTGTAAAAATATATCTCAGATCTTCTCTAGATATACCGGTACCATCATCCTTCACTGTAAAAATTATCTGACTATTTTTACTAGTCAATGATATATCTATATTTCCACCTTCTTTTGTATAAGTAATTGCATTATCAATGATTGTAGTTATAACAAACTCCATTCTTTTTGTATCCATATATATACAAGGAAGATTTTGATCAATATGTTTATTGATTATTATTTTTTTTAGTCTAATCTGTGCCTGATGATTCGCTAGAACACTACTTAGTATGTTCTCCATATCTTCAAGTGAAAAATTGTAAAAATGCTCATTTGAATCTACATTGGCAAGATTTACAACAGCATTTGTAAGTTCCACAAGACGAGCATTGGATTCTTCAATACTTCCGATTTCTTTCTTTTGATTTTCTGGTAATGGATAGGCTTTTAATGTTTCCAATGACCATTTTATATATGTAAGTGGTGTGCGAAATTTGTGCATAATTATATTTATAAATTCATTTTTCAGCACATCGACTCCTCGGATCTTTTTCCAAACAAAAACTGCCGTACTTACAGCTAATATAGAAGATAGAGTTGGTATTATCCAACCAGGAAAATCTGGAATGTATTTATTTATAAGTACATTTGCATTTCCAATAAATGAAATTATGAGAGCGATTAATGCAACACATAAGGAGTACCAAAAAGCCCTTTTTGCAACTATATGAATATCGATAAGGTCGTATACGATTATAGAATATGCCATTGGAATAATATATAAACCAAAAAGGAAAGAAATAAATGGATCTATCTCTATACCGTATAACAAAAATTCAGGCGTAAGAGCTACAGAATAACCAAATATGATTGCGACAATAAAGTATTTCAAACGATTTTTCAACATGTAATCTGCTTTTTTGTAAGATGAAAAAAAAAGATATATAAGATATATGATTACTGAAAAAAACAAAATATCTCCAACAAAATAATATTTACCCGGTACAAAAAAGTTTACAAAATACAATTTTGGTTCAGAAGGTTCTAAGAATAAATTTGGAAAAATAGAAAAAAATACTACCTTGATAACACCCAAAGTATAAATTGTGGAAATTATCTTTTTGTGCTTTTCGTACTGGTTTGTTAAAAGTAAAATAAGATGAGCATTGAATATTGTTACAAAAATAGCTAAAGAATTGAACATAAATGCAAATCTGGATAGTGTTGGATCTGCTATATTAATTCCAGAAAGATATGATGTTTCCCAGATTACTATTGATAAACAAAATAAAAAAAATATTTGATGGATCGGTTTTTTGATTCCTCTTGAATAGACGAGTATGCCAAGTGACAGGGTAATAATAATGGAAATAATATGTCCAATATTTGTGATTAAGAGTTGAGTATTCATTTTTATACTATTCTATCACATGATAATGGTGTACAATATGCCTATGGATGGCTTTACTATTTTGATAGTGACAATAATTGTGGTGTATTTTATCTTTGCTCCTAGCAGTGGAGATAAAGGCAAAGATGGAGGGAAAGGGGATAAAGGGGATAAAGGGGGGAAGAAGTAGGGTGGTGGATTTATATAAAAGAAAAAGACCTTCGCGAGAGAAGCTTTTGAAGGGCTTTCTCGTGAGGGTCTTTGGTTTAGAGGTCAGTTTTTTTCTTGGGTTCTTGGTTGTGGTAGATAATATTTCCACAACCGTTACACTCTGTGTAGTGGATAATAAAAACCTTTTTTAGGGAGTTGTCATCGGTCATCCTCTCATCATAGTTCCAGTTTTGCCATGATCCACATTTTTTGCATTTACTGCCCCATTCGAGAAATAATGAAAAAAGAACCAAAGATAGAAATGTGATAATAATCGGAATAATAACAATAATCATATTTTTTCAGTAAAGGTCTCTCACCTTTTGTCCTGTGGTTAGGCAGGAATACCTCAAAACTACTACCAAGAAGATAGCATATTTATAAATGTTTGTCAATAGTGGAGATGCCGAGAATCGGTCACGGATAATTTCCTCACCGACGTTCGGAAATTTCCGCGACCCCGGCTCGGCATGCTCGCTATTGCTCGCATATGCCTCCGCCTTTCTCATCTCGTCAATCA
>Ga0163144_10021687_pt1 | contig 12757 bp, 8 predicted proteins | sample OliLak19BULKMAT1_FD_123175 | JGI IMG/M metagenome (GOLD analysis project Ga0163144, IMG submission 123175) | Freshwater microbial mat bacterial communities from Lake Vanda, McMurdo Dry Valleys, Antarctica - Oligotrophic Lake LV.19.BULKMAT1 | ecosystem: Environmental > Aquatic > Freshwater > Lake...
GAATCCACCCACCCGGTTACAACAAACGAAAACGGGACATTGTCAAATTGGTCCTCGTGGTCGTGGCGCTTAGTTTGTTGCGGGGAGATCCCAAAGTGGCGACCATTTTAAGCATTGTGGCGGTCTTGTGTCTCAAGGAAGGAACCTTTTGGTCGACGCGCAACTTGAAATGGATGGCACTCTGTATCATGAGTTTCTTCATGGGACTGGCGAGTTGGTCCTTGGAACGAGCCAGTGATGATATTAGCGAGGCCAAAGAATACACGCTCAACTCAACTTTGTGGGTCAGTTCCAAAATCATTCAAGCCTGTTGGGGCATGACCTTGACCGTCTTTTTGGCCAGTGCCTATGCGCATGGACACAATTCCTTTTTGGAATTTGAGTTCCTCCACGAGGGCGCGGCCAAGGCGGCGGCCCTTCCGGGAGGACCCCGAAGAAATCCACCGCCCAAAACGTATCTTTTGTATTAATATTAATTTAATGCATACATATTTTCAAGGAATGATCGTTTCCTTTTGGCAAGGAAATGAGTAGGAATGTGGTTGGGCAACCGAGTAAGAGAAGTGCCAGGTACAAAAGGAATTTGGAATTTGCAAAGAAGAATTGGCGCAAGTCAGGATATCGGATATTTATTACGTTGAAATTGAGAAAGCGCGTAAGAAGTGTCAGGTGCAAGGATTTTGGATCTACTTTGGAGTTGGCTCAAGAAGAAGAAAAAGAAATACAAACGAAGACAGCCGATGGTGGTTTGGTTGAAACGAACGACCATCTCTCCTTTGGCTGTCCCAGCAATTCATTGCGTCAGGAGTGGACAGACATCAAGTCGATAATCTACGTTCCCCTTGCTTCATAAAAAAGCATTGGGGAAAGAATGACAACCTCCATTGTAAAATCAAATGTTCATGTTAAAAAACAAAAAGCTGTGCTATTACGTCCCGTCGATCAAGATTGTCTACTCGTAGTAGGAATAGCAATCAGCCTTGGCTTTTGCATCCAACTTGCATCAATCTTTAGTCCAGCTTGAAGGAAACAGCTGACCAGTCGAAACGACTTCTCTCACACCTGCCAGGGTTGGCCTTGTCTTCACTGTCTAAAAAAGGAAGAAACAAAACTTTCCCCCCCTTGTCTACACAGTTGGTCCATGCGAGCTATCACTCGTAACTAGTAGTAGCACGGTAAAAGGTGTGTTTTGATTCAAACAAAAAATTCTCTATAACTTTACACTTTTTAAAAGCAAAAAACTGCAAAACAGTACATATAAGCTACACCATTTTTCCATGCAGAGTCAGTCATTACGTTCAACAATGATTTTTCTTCTCTCAAGGAACCAAGTTTTTGCTGACAAAACAAGGCGGACGACCGACTTATCCAAAACTGATACGAATGGAAGTCGCTCGTTCCAAACCGCCCCCTTGGCCTTGAAGGTCACTGAGGAGCGAGTTCCAGCTCACACCATCCAACGCAGATCGTACATCACCAACGGATGGTAAGGGGGTACCGAAACTACCCGAGATGAGGATATCCACGCCAAGGAAGGTCGCGTCGCCGCTGCAAGTGGATCCTCTCACACTGGTGCTGGTACTACGGTAGCGACCACCGAATTTACTGGACAATGCTCTGGTTGCCTCTCGGGAGACCGCAGATGCCACACCCTACACAAAAAGAAATGCGATGAGAAAAAAGTGTTAGGTCCAAGGAAACACTAGGAGAGAGAGAGAAAGCAAAACATAGAACATGACAGCATGACAGCCTGCCGATAGATCAACATACCGATGGACTTGGGCAATACACCACGGTACCGCGTGTTGCACCACCGAGTGCCTTGTAGAGATCCGAACCGCTGCTGCCAACCCCAAGGTCCCAAACATCTCCCGTTGGTGGAGGTTCGTCTTGCTCATCAGGATTCGCCGGTACATCCGCGGGAGCTGTGCCCTCCTCCTCCGTCTCTTTCGGTTTGTCGTCCAAGACAACCGAGGCATCTACAGTCTGTGCATCAGCATCACCGTTGTTCTTGGATTGATCTGCAGGTAAGATGCCAAGGGGGTCATTGGTTGGTTTTGGTGTGACAACTGCGGTGGGCTTATTAGTGGGACCACCTGTTGGCCTCCTGGTAGGGGCATTACTGGGACCAAGTGTAGGCCTCCTTGTGGGGGCAGTGGATGGACCAAGTGTAGGCCTCCTTGTGGGGGCAGTGGATGGACCAAGTGTGGGAGCATGAGTTGGGCCAGTGGTAGGCCTCCTGGTAGGGGCATTAGTAGGACCAGTGGTGGGTCTCTTTGTTGGTGCAGTGGATGGACCAAGTGTGGGCCTCCCTGTGGGTGCAGGGGATGGACCAAGTGTGGGTCTCCCTGTGGGTGCAGGGGATGGGCCAAGTGTAGGCTTCCTTGTGGGTGCCATGGATGGACCAAGTGTAGGAGGGAAGGTAATGAAACTATCACCAGGAGTTAGTGACACATCTACATAAACACGCACGGAAACTACCCCAGTAGCAGTACTTTCGGTAGGACCTGGGGTAGGACCAAGTGTTGGTTTCCTGGTGGGTGCATTAGTAGGGCCACCTGTTGGCTTCCTGGTAGGGGCATGAGTAGGACCTGTGGTGGGTTTCCTTGTGGGTGCATTAGTAGGACCTGTGGTGGGTTTCCTTGTGGGAGCAGTGGATGGACCAAGTGTAGGCTTCCTTGTAGGGCTTCCAGTGGGCTTCCTTGTGGGTGCATTAGTAGGACCTGTGGTGGGTTTCCTTGTGGGAGCAGTGGATGGACCAAGTGTAGGCTTCCTGGTGGGTGCATTAGTGGGACCAATGGTTGGCTTCCTTGTAGGGCTTCCAGTGGGCTTTCTTGTGGGAGCAGCAGTTGGTTTAGGACTAACACCTCGTGCAGCGTCTTTCTCGTTATCATAATAGAAAAACGGAATGTCTTTCTTTTCTTTCAAGTCTCTATTGTCATGGTTGTCAAGCAAAGAAGAAGCTCGGAGGCCGGCAGCTTCCTCACCGCGAACCGCAACAAGACCCAAAAGGGCGAAATTAATGCAAGTGCAAAGCTTCATTTTCAATTACCAATCAAAGCTTTCTTATGGCTTTCTTGGGTTTACGAATGAATCTTCGTTCGGACAAGTCGAAAGATCGAATTGTCGAAATTATGAAATGGTTTTTGAAACGAAATAGATGGTTTTCAAAGGAGCCAGAGCCCAAGAAAATGGCCAACTCCTTGAAACAAAATTTGTCCTGAACAATAATCAGCTGAACGGGTCCTACTCGATGTTTTCTGGTGATGAGTCGATTCATTTTATAGGTTTTTTTGGTTTAGCCTCGCACCCGTGGACTACTTTTGTGGCGTGCCGACAGATTACAGCATCACATGGAAAGGAAGAGGACACTTTTCTTGGCCGCAAAAGGAAAAAATGAAAAATGTGGTGTCACCAAAGCTTACAGGGCCTTCCATTTGGATGGGACGTTAAATACTCGCGCCACAAAATTGGTGAGGACGAATTGTTTTACGGTACTAGTACCAGGTACAATTGTACGTACCAGTAGTTGCAACGCTGTGGCAACTGTGGTGCGCCGGACGCGACACAGGCGGTCACGAATTAATAATTATAACTGTAATGCTGTATCTTGTAGGATGGACGAAAAGGAAGAATTTTTATAGTGAAATAAAGGGATGTATGATCACTTCAATAATTCAAGTCGGAAGATACACGAATAACTACTGAGTAGGTCATCTTGCTACTCAGGTAGAGTTTAAGATGAAGGTTAATAATGCAAAAGATGGAAAACTAGCTACCGTGCTTCGATTGGAGTTAATTAAGGGATGACACTTCGAACACAGTAAAGATGCCAATGACATCACAACAAGACTGTTGGATTATAGTCTCAAAAGAATTGCTGATACAATAACCGATATTCTATTCGCTGGTTAAAACAAAGATCGTGGTTCAACTCACAAGTTGCGGCGGTGATACAAGAATGCCAACAAACCAAGGAAAAGATAATCTGTTGATCGAGTTGCGGAGGTCTTTCACATACTATTGAATTAGTAGGCCAGAGCATGATGCGTGAAGTGACCTTTGAAGAAGCTTAACGGTATGCGTAGTAGCGCGGCGACCGTAACAGAAGTAACCGACATGATACTGCAAACAACGGAAATAGCCAGGGTGTTGCTGTTGGTTTGGCTTGGATTGGGTATTTTTCAAGAATAGAACGGACTACCGAGACAGGTCAACTAATTAAAGATCGCGACGGGACCAGTAATCCCCTTCTTAAGCATCATAATCAGCATAGTATCAGCATCCTTTAATAAAAGACCATGGTATAATTATACGCACTACTTACGAGTGTCGCGCCGTTCTTTCTTTCCGTCAGTCAGGGAGTCGAAACAAGCAGCGATGGACCGGTGTACCCGCATGTTCCATGGCAACCTCTGTTTCCGTCATGGCTGGCAAAAGGGGGATGGACGACCACACGCTACCAGCTGCTCGCCGAATTGGCCCGTCCGGTTGTTGTCGTTTTTGCTCTTCTAACCAAGCTTTTGTGCGGGCACTTTCGTCTCGTTTCGGCTGGGTATCATTGCTTAGACTGTTGTTTGCATTGTTGCCACATGAACTAGCATCTGTTACTGGCAGAACCACGTAGTGTGCCAATTCGACAGCGATCAAGCCCAGTTCCAACAGCGTATCATGGATATAGAGAGCGACGTCTTCGCAGTTGGATTGTACCAGCAAGTGACAAATAGGATGCCTCCCCTCTTTGTTTTCTTCTGACACGTCCATCGCATGTTGTTGTCGTTGCCGCTTCATTAGATTGACAATTTCCATCAGCATTGTTTTGTTGGCCATGAACTTTTCATCTTCAGGACTAGATGGTAAATAAATGTTTCCTGTATCCTTGTCCTCCTGGAGACGGTAGGGCGTGGGAAATTGCAACACCAACAGACCAATATTGATTACAGACTTGATTCTTGTTGTTTCGGTTTGTTGCGCCTGAGACTCTGACAACGGCTGCTGTGATTGGTCTGGGGCTTCTTGGGGTAGTAACGATTCCGATATTGTTCGCGCTTGCAAATACTTCAACAGTACTTGGGCAGTGGCATGACAAAATTGCAATCTTCCATGGAGATTCCAACGAGTAGAAATGGATCGAGCCCATGCAATGGCCCGTGGATTGACATCGCCACCCAAATAGTTGCACTTGGACCAATCCAGGTCGAGAACAGCTCCTGCCATCGACGACGATGGCTGCGAGTTGGTATCAAAATCGGCAAGACCCAACAGGGACGTGCCGAGTCCACAGCCAATGTCGACCACCCAAGGTCGATGAATTTCATCGTCAAAGTGAATGATGGGTAGTGGTGGTGGTGGCGGCTGTGTCAACAAATCTTGTAGCTGGACCGAGCAAGCGACATCCTCCTCTGTCATTCGTGGATACAGTGTTGAGAATCGTCGAAAGACGCAGAGCAATGCTCTAGGACTTGTCGTCAATCCAAAGGATTGTCCATTCGTTTGTGCTAATTGTTGCAACGTCGTACCATGCGTATGTCGGTCAAACCCTTGAGATCCCACCAAGGATTCTGCTGCTACGCGATATAAAGCATTCGCATATGTTCCCTTGACACCTGCTGCTGCGATGCGTTCGACCACGTACAATATATCCGCTGCTTTGCGAGACGGTCGAATCGATTTCCGTTGCAATTCCAGGGCCGCAACATGTGCCAAAAGGTTCAAGATAATAGTGGTGGTGGTATTGTCTGTTGTTGTGGCTGTTGTGTCGGCCACCTCATCATCCTGTGTCGTAGTAGTAATCCTATTGGCCAAGGACAAGGAAAGAGCGACATCACTGGCGGCCCGATCCCGCAAATCCGTCCCCAATGTGAGTTGCAAATGATCCTGTAGGAGCAGCAAATCTTTGTGAAATGCTCTTGCAGATTGTTGTTGGCGTCTGGGTTCTTGGGACGGATGACTTTGTTGAACGGTCTTGACCATGCGATCCACTAGGGTCCTGGAAGATACGACTCCTGCACCTGTTATTGCAGCTGACAATAATGCCTTTGTGAGTGGTTTCCATCCAGCGTCAGCAAGAGCGGTGGTAGGGCTGGAATGGCTTTTGCTGTCGTTCGGGTCCTTTCCTTGTTTCTGTAACAGAAACAAGACGCCCGGTTGGAGGAGTTGGAGTGGGATAGTATTGCAATGATAAGGCTTTTGGTGGTGGGTGGTTCCAGGAGTGTTGTTTTCTTCTGGGAACAATGGAGGGTTATTATTGTCTTCCCTTGCCGTCAACATAGGGACTATACAGAGTGTCATGGGATGGTCTCGAACCCAATATTCAAATCCTGGTTTGAGCAAATGACGACAGTGCCACAAGGCCGTTGCTATTAGGGCTTGCATGGTGGTATCACCATGTTCATTGTTTTTATTGTCTTTGATGATGATTGGACATTGTGTTTGAGGCGATTGTGCAGGTTCTGGTCCTTGAAATAGCCGTAATTTTAATTTTAATTGCATGGCAAGAGCATGCTGAAGGACAAAAAAGGATTGGTGAGCCGGTGCTTGAAGCGCTGCCAAAGATTCATCCATCCAACGGCCTGGCAGGGTATTGACAGAGTAACTTGTGGATTGATACAAATCTTCCAAGGCATTATGGATCATGATGACTGCTGCTGCTGCGTCTACTACGGGTGTTTCTCCCTCGTTGTTGTCGCCTGTTGTTGTTGTATCGTCTGTGGTGTTGGCGTCCCCGAAATCATCACCCTCCACGCTGTTCTGCTGCTGTTGTGGTTGTGGTTGTGGTTGTGGTTGTGGTTGTGGACTGGAAGCAGCATGGTTCATCTTTGTCTACTTTAAGGCTACTACTCTTTCCTTGGGCTGCCGCTAGCTCCAGCTAGCTATCTGCTTATAGTTAGTGACAAATCAAAGTGAATTGCGACATCTACAGGAGAGCTAGCTACTACGTACTAGCTATTAGCTGCCTTGAGCAGATCTTCATTGTCGATAAAAGTTATCTAAAAAATAATTGCTTGCATTGATGATTGATTCATCGATTCATGTTGATGCCACGGCAAACGAGCTAATGAGCGTCTGAGTCAAGACTCGGACGCACAATGGCGCATTCGAGATTGTTATGGCAAATAAAGCAACATGCGCGAAACCGACACCGCAACAACGACAAACAATAATAGCATGCACCGGTCTTCCTTGCTTCCATTCCATTGTTGATTGCATTCTTCTAGTAATCAAACAATTTGTTGTTTGTCTAGCTAGTACCTGCGCCCCGTGCTAGCAGAGTAAAGTAAAGTACAGAACAGTGCTAGTGGAACCCTTCCATCGGCGCCGCAAAAGACACAGTCCTATTGTTATTCATCGAATAAAAAAGATGTGGTTGCCTTTTCTGCCGCAGCATCCTCACAACCACAGCCACAACGGCCATCACCATCATCACACAACAACAACCACGACGAGTCGTGTGCAGCAGATCCAGCTCTTAGTCATTGGCTTGTGTCTCATTTGTATTCTTCCGACACGCTTGTTTCTAAAGTCTCAAAAATGGCGGTTTTCTTCCTTGGGTCTTCCTTTGGAAGAAGCCGAAGCTGCCTTGAAAAAGAATAGTAAAACCGCGAAGAAATTGCCCATCATCAACAATACTGCGGAATGTCGTTACTTTCCCGAAGCTCTCTTTCAATTGACCAATTCCTTGCATGACAATCCCGAACAATACGCCTTGCGGCCCTGGAAACTACTCCATGCCGGACCCAAGTATCCGGCGTGGCATTTTCCAGGATTGTCTTCCCAATTACTACAAACCACCTTTGGTGGAAAACACGTAGTTTTGACGGGAGATTCGACCTTGTTTTATTTGGTGAGGTGGATGCAAACCTTGTATCACAATGTCACGTTGGACTCCACAAACAAACTGGACGACATGTGGGTAGATACCGACATGACCGTAGCCAATTATGCCCTCAATCCCGACATGGATTGGCAAGTTGGATGGGCCGATGATACCTTGCCGCAAGTAGGACCTCTCAAGGATGGGACCCATATTGCGTGGTTTGGTCATCGCGGGGATTCCACAACGCCGGGCAAAGATGCCTGCACCTTCGAGCCTCTTTGGGATCATGTCCGCGTCATTCAACCGCACATTTGGATGGTCAATTTTGGCTTGCATTGGTTGCATTTGGAGGGGGAAGGACGGGACGTTCCACTTTGTTATGTCCAGGCGTGGTTACAATACGAAGACTTTTTGGAACAAGTCGTTCGTGTGGCCCAAGAGTCCAACGTGAAACTTCTCTTGTTTAAAACCACCAACAAAATTTGTACCGATCATTTTCGGGGGGATTATGCCGACGGTGTGGCCCGGTATCAACGACCGGATACGTCGGGGGATGCCCTCACCAAGTGTCACCATTTGATTCGCGACCTCATCCCGTCGTATGCGCAAATCCCGACGGAAATCTTTTCCGCCAAAAATGTAAAGCGGTATTGTCAAAAAGCCGTCATGGATGAATTTGGCGTCAAGGATCTCAATCATCGCTTGTTGGAATTTGTACAACACAAACAAAGACAACTTGTTCAGGAAGACGCAACTAATAATTTGACCATTGCCATTTACAATGATCACGACCTTCAATCGTGTACCTATTCTGCTCCGGAAGATGGACGGCACTATCATCCACTGAATTTGATGCGCATTCGATTGCTTGGGAATATGATACAGTGTTTGTATCCTCACGATGATGACGCCAATGACAAGGACCACCACAACAATTAACTACGGGCAACAATGGCAAGGACCACCACAACAATTAACTACATATGGCGAAAGCAAACTTGCGACAAAGCGTTCATCCGTTATGTTTAGCCAGGAGGAGAATAGTAGGAATAGGCTATTGGGTAGGATTGAATCCAAGACGTCATTCTTTTTCGGCCGTCCTCTTTATGCGTAACAATCGCAATTGCAGTCACAAGATACTTCACGACAGTCAACAGCCAACGTGTTCAATTCCAGGTCGCAAACTTCTTGAGGCATAGTGCCGATCAAGTCGGTACCATTGAGGTATAAGACCTTCAACCGTGTCAGTGACCCCAACTCGGATGGAATCGTCGATTCCAATGTAGTCAAATTGAGACTCAAATGCGTCAAACGCGTAAGGAGACCGATCGTTGATGGAATGGATCCGGTCAATGGGTTTCCACCCAACAAGAGCATGTCCAGAGAAGTCATTCTTCCAATATTGACAGGGATTTGCCCCGTCAAGGAGTAGCCTCGAGCCGCCAACGTTCGCAAACTTGTGAGCAAACCCACTTGGGTTGGCAACGTGCTGGAAAGTAAATTCCAATCCAAAGTCAATTCCAACAAGGAATCGCCCAATTCCCCAATTTCCGATGGCACAGCTCCGTCAATGCGATTGAGTTCCAAGTCCAGGTACTGCAAGGACTTGAGCTGCCCCACCTGCGATGGTAGGAATCCCGAAAGATCATTCGATTTCAAGGACAGAAAGTAGAGATTGGTCATCAACCCGAGCTGTGTGGCGATGGGTCCTGTCAAGTTGTTCCACCCGGCATCCACATATGTCAATTCGGTAGAAAATGTGCCAAATTCGTACCAAGGAATGGTTCCCGTGAGAGCATTTCGCTGCAAATCCAGCGTAGAAAGACGTGTCAATTGACCCAATGCTGTCGGTATAATTCCTGTAAAGGCGTTGTTTTTGAGATGCAAATCCTCCAGGTCGACCAGTAGACCGAGCGATGCAGGCAGCGTTCCCGTCATGGAGTTCGAACCAAGATCCAGTCGTTGCAGCTTGCGGAGAGCGGAAACTGTATCGTCCTTGAGGTTTCCCGTCAAAATATTGGAAGCTAGTGTCAGTAGCGTCAGGGAGGTTGCCAGTTTTAGCTCGTCGGGAAGCGCGCCCGTGAGATCGTTTGAAAACAAGTCGAGGTACTCGAGATTCGTCAGCAAGCCGATTTCCCCTGGCAGATTCCCTGCGATGTTGTTGTAACTGAGATCTAGGTATTGAAGCGAGGTCAACATTCCAATGTCGAAGGGGATTGTCCCATCATAGTTGTTGAACGACATGTCGAGTCTACGCAAGTTGGTCAAGGTAGCGGAGGGAAAGCTGTCGACCTGAAGCAAGCTCAAATCAAGTAATTCCAAACTTTGCAGCGTCCCAAACTCATCGGGCAAACTTCCTGTGAGTTTGTTTCCTGCGAGAGAAAGCCCTGTCAGCGCTGTAAGCATTCCAAGTTCGGATAGAGATTCACCAATTGTCCAATCTCACTGGGATTTGGTCATACCTCGCACTACTGACGGAGGACGGCCAGACAGAAATTCGAGAACGCCGGCCGGCGCGCAGCTGAACCTAAATACGACTGAAGTTAACTGAACCCACCCGGAGGATATATTTTTCTTTTTAAATTTTTGAATTTTAAATATTTTTGAATAAAATGGCGGCAAGAAGCATATTTTAGCATTGGAAGATGAACCCCTCTATTTGCTTGTTAATACTATAGTAGCGTGATAGCCTACCACTTCTTCCAACTACGACAACGTTGCGTGTGTGTCAAAGCCCGGCTGGAAGTACTCCGAATTATCAATATCAACACAAAGGCGTCGTCTCTATTATCATCAAACATCGAGTACGACGTGCAGTGTAACCACGGTAACCCTACAACGAATATAACAAATCAATACATCACAGCAAAAGAGTCATCGTGTTTCTACTACGACCGATCTCTACTACGACCGTACATTTAGCTCTACAGCCTTCTTGTATATCAAAGGCGACAGCAACAAGTCATATTACAAGAAGACAAGTGCATCGATACCCAGGACGACTTGTATTGGTGGAAGAAGAAAAGATAATAGTCGAAAAAGACAAGAAGTAGGGTCTCATCACGGAAATCATCACCACGGCGACAAGAGTATCATATCATCAACAGGAAGACGAGTCCACATCATCGGCATCGGCATCGACGCAATATCAACACCGACACTACATTGACTAGCAAGAATCATCGGCTACCAAGTACTACTTCCGACGATATTGTCCTTTCCAACTACTTCCGATCTCATCTACCTTGACTTCGACAAGTACTGCCATTCCTTGACTGGTCTTTGTCAAGTACTACTTCCGATTTCGTCTACCTTGACTTTTTCTACCTTGACTTTGACCAGTGCTGCCAGTCCTCGACAAGTACTACTTTCGATCTTTACTACCTACGACAATTGGATTGCCATGTATCGACAGAGTCTTTACGATAGGGTCAAAAAAAGGAAAAGGATTAACCTTCAATCTCATGCTATATCTACCGATGTTCTGGGAAGGAATTTGGACGTTGTAGAAGTTCACTCTCAGAGTGTATATCACCCTCAGAGTGTAGAGAACTTCTCTGGCGACCGGATAACTGATCTGGATCATTCAATGAAGAAAAGCAAGAATGCGAAGACATCCAACACACTTGACAAGGTTCTTTATGAATCAGATGACGAGACAGATTATGAGTCCGATTACCAGTCAGATTACCAGTCAGATTATGAGTTAGATAACGATAAAGAAAAACTCATTGCTGGTGGCGAGAAATTTACATTTACTAGCCCTCATCTTGATACAAAAGACAAGGGTTGTTCCTTATGCAGTGATAGCACCATTGACCGAAACAAGTGGCATTACAAGAACTTAAAGACCATAAAAGATAAAAACGTTGGACCTTGGTTGACATGCAGCAATCCTCTTTGCCAAAGACCAACGTGCTCTGCCTGCATCAGCCATTTCCTTGAATTCATTCCGAAAAGTGTACAAGACCACTCCACATGGTGCCGTTACACCTCTCAGTTTTTGATAGACCAAGCACAGCCTAATGATTTTATTTGCAATGAATGCAAACTTTCCAATGAAGTTTTCGATTTGATTGGCAATGACAGTGATGGCAAGCCAATTGTCATCACCAAAAAGAAAGCAAGGAAGATTGCTAATGAAAAGGCTAGGAAAACAGCTTCCAAACCAAGACGACATGATGGGGACATTGTAATCCCAGAATATGCTATAATGATTCCCTCTGCAAAACTAGGCGAAGGCAGCATTGACATGCTTTGTTGGCCTACTTATGAAGACTGTCCCATTCGTCCGGCTCTCCACTCGGTGATCAACGAACAAGTCTCCATTGAGCTAGAGAGAAAGAACATCACTCCCAATGGAGAGGAAGCAAAAGTGCATTCTCTCGACACTATTTTGGAGGTTCCTATTCAAGATGTAGTTTTAAGTTCTAACAGCACCCACACGGTAAGTCTGAAGTCCTCTTCTGGATAATTGCTTTCAACCAAAGGCAATCATTTCTCACTCCATTTCCTGCATGCTGCTCCGCAGTTAAAATGTCACGTTTCATTTGCTGAGTTAGTAGATCGCAAAGCCAAGGACAAACACCAACACAAGCAAGTTCCAGCCAAAGATCTAAAAGGATATCATGTCCTGGATGAAAGGCCATCCAAAGATGTTGATGTCACCATGTTGTTGCTGCACGATCCATTTGAAAAAGATTGCACATGCCACGCTTTCATGAGGTTTCACAACCAAAAGGCACTGGAGAATTTCAAGAGAGGGCAAGAGCTACACAAAGAATTGCAGGCGGCGGTGAAGAAGGCTTCCCCTGGCAAAGGTTTTATTGCAAATCGAAAAAGTGGAAGCAATGGTGAGCCTGTGCCTACCAAAGAGCTGCTTCAATTCATTCATCGTCATGGAACTCTCCCGCGTCGTGGCACTGGTGTTCTGATGATTCC
>Ga0163144_10021688_pt1 | contig 12756 bp, 9 predicted proteins | sample OliLak19BULKMAT1_FD_123175 | JGI IMG/M metagenome (GOLD analysis project Ga0163144, IMG submission 123175) | Freshwater microbial mat bacterial communities from Lake Vanda, McMurdo Dry Valleys, Antarctica - Oligotrophic Lake LV.19.BULKMAT1 | ecosystem: Environmental > Aquatic > Freshwater > Lake...
GTGAGCATCGCGGAACCGCTGCTGGCCGGCAAGCTCGCGCAGCGCGATCAGTGGCTGCGGCATGTAGCCGATCGTTGCTCCGAACGGCTCTCCCGCGCCACGCTCGAGGCAGCCCTGTGCGGGGCCATCACCGACGCTCTTGCGAGCCTGTGTGCGCTGGCGCCGCGTCACATCGAAGCGGAGCTGGTCGCCCTGGCGCGCTACGCCGCGGTAAACGTCGCGGCAACGGGCAAGCATTCCCCGATCCTTGCGCTGTCCGGTCTGGCCGCGCTGCCGGGCGATGCCGTGGACGATCTGCCCTTGTGGCGCGGCCTGGCGGCACTGCTTCTGACGAAGGAGGGATCGGCCCGCGACAGCGTGAACGTGCTCATCGGTTTCCCCACCGCGACTGGCAAGGTGGAGAAGGCGATGCGGACGCGATGGAAGGCACGCATGGGCGAGCTGCTCGCGGCCATCGTCGAGCACGCCGAATTCCTGATCGAGCTCGATCACACCCGCAAGCTGCCACCGCCGCGGTATTCGGAACAGCAATGGGAGGTGGTGGAAGCGCTGGTCGCCGCCCTGCCGCTGGCCGTCGCGCAGCTCGACGTGCTGTTCCGCGACCGGGGCCAGGTCGATTTCACGGCGGTGTCGCAAGCGGCGGTGCGCGCGCTCGGCGAACCCGACGACCCCACCGATCTCGCGCTCGCGCTCGACTACCGCATCCGCCACCTGCTCGTGGACGAGTTCCAGGATACCTCGCAGTCGCAATACGAATTGCTGGCGCGCCTCACCGCGGGCTGGGAGCAGGACGACGGCCGCACGCTGTTCGTCGTCGGCGATCCGATGCAGTCGATCTACCGCTTTCGCGAGGCCGACGTCGCGCTGTACCTGCGCGCACGCCTCGAGGGGATCGGGCCCGTGGTGCTCGAACCGCTCACCCTGCGCGTGAACTTTCGTTCGCAGGCCGGCATCGTCGACTGGGTGAACAAGGCATTCCGTCAGGTCATGCCCGAAGCGGAGGATCTCGCGAGCGGCGCGGTCCCGTTCGCCGCTTCCGAGGCCGTCAAGCCTGCCTTGCCCGGCCTGGCCGTCACTCTTGATCCCGTGGCGGGTAACGACCGGAGGGTCGAGGCCGAACTCGTGCTCGACCGGATTCGGGCGGCACGAGAGGACGATCCGTGCCAACGCGTCGCGATCCTCGTTCGTACCCGCAGTCAGCTCGCGCGCATCGTTCCGGCCTTGAAAGCGGCGCAGATCGGGTTCCAGGCGATCGAGATCGACCTGCTCGGCGAGCGCCCGGTCGTGCAGGATCTCCACGCCTTGACGCGCGCGTTGCTGCACCCCGCGGACCGGGTGGCGTGGCTTACGGTATTGCGCGCCCCATGGTGCGGCCTGGCGCTCGCCGATCTCGATGCTCTGGCGGGTTTCGGCGCCACCCGATGCGTCGGCGATGTCTTGCGGCAGCCCGATCTCCTGGCGCGTCTGTCGAAGGACGGGTGCGCGCGCACCAACCGGGTGTACGAATGCCTGAATCCGTTTCTCGCACGACGCGCCAGCGGATCGTTACGGCGCCGCGTGGAGGGCGCCTGGCTCGCACTCGGCGGTCCGGCGACCGCACCGGACGCGGCGGGACTTGCCGACGCCGCCGTGTTTCTCGATACGCTCGACGAGCTGGAGCAAGGCGGCGACCTGTCCGACTTCTCAGCCCTCGCGCAACGCGTCGACGCGCTCTATGCGAAACCCGATGCGTCGGTCGACGATTCGCTGCAGATCATGACGATCCACAAGGCCAAAGGGCTCGAGTTCGACGTGGTGATCGTGCCCGGACTTGGCTACGCATCGCGGCGCCAGGACAGGCGGCTGCTGCTCTGGCTCGAGCGCCCGCGCACGCACGGCCGCACCGACCTGCTGCTCGCACCGATCCGGGAGCGCTCGCCGGACCAGGATCCGGTGTACGAATACCTCGAACGGCTCGATGCGGCGAAGGCCCGGCACGAAGACGGCCGCCTGCTCTACGTGGCCGCGACACGTGCCAGGTCGCGGCTGCATCTGATCGCACATGTCGATGTGCGCCAAGGCGTTCCCAAGCCTGCGGCGCGCTCGCTCATCGAGCGACTCTGGCCTGTGGTTGAAGCCGAGTACGCCCGTGTCGCGCGGGCGGTCGAAACCTCGCCGGACTCGGGGCCGGACTCGTGGCCGGACGCGAGGCCGGCGGGTTCCGGTGCGATCCGGCGTCTTGCCTTCGACTGGACCGCGCCGCCACCACCGCGAGGAATCGCGGTCTCACCCGGTCAGGATCGAAGCCGGGGCGTGCCGGTCGAAGTCGAGTTCTCGTGGGCGTCCGAGACAGCCAAGCACATCGGCACGGTCGTGCACCGTGCCCTGCAATCGATGGCGGAAGACGGCCTCGAGCGCTGGAATCCGGCGCGCAGGGTGTCAATGCGCGCGATGTTCGCACGTGATTTGCGAGGTCTCGGGGTGCCCGGGTCGGAGCTCGATCGGGCGCTGGCGCGTGTCGCCGCCGCCGTGGACGGGGCACTCGCCGACGACCGGGCGCGCTGGCTGTTGGCGGATCATGCCGACGCGCGCTCCGAGTGGCGCCTCACCGGGATGCTCGAGGGCGGCATCGTGGATGTGGCGATCGACCGCAGCTTCGTCGATGGCGAGGGGGTGCGCTGGATCGTCGACTACAAGACCGGCATGCACGAAGGTGCCGACCCCGAGCGGTTCCTCGACAACGAACGCGAACGCTATCGCGTCCAGCTCGAGCGCTATGCCGCCTTGATGAGGCAGTTCGAGGCGCGTCCGATCCGGCTTGCGCTGTACTTTCCGTTGATGAGCGGCTGGCGCGAATGGGCGGCGCCGGTATGACTTGCGCCCTCGGCCGGGATGCGCCATGGTGGCGGCCTTGCGCGTTTTCCGACCGAACGGGGATTCCCATGTCATGCCGCGCCGTCGTCCTGGTGCTCCTCGCCCTTGCCGCTGCCCCCGTGCAGGCCCAGTTCAGCGTCGGCGCAGGGATCGACAGCATGCGCTGGACGGAAGACACCGCACCCGAAGTGAGGGAACGGGGTGCGCTGCTCGTGGTGACCGGCGGCTACACCCAGCGGCGTGATCGTGGTCCTTTGTTCGCCTGGCGCGGTACGCTTTATGGCGGCTCGGTGGAGTACGACGGATCGACGTTGTTCCCGCCGGTCCGAAGCGTCCACGGCACCACGGACTATGGCGGCACCAGTCAGGAGGCGCAGCTCCGCTATCGGATCCCCACCCGCGGCGCCTGGATCGACCTGGTGGCATCGGGCGGGATCGATGTATGGCGCCGGCAACTGAGCGCCAGCCAGAAGGAAGACTACCTGGTGGGATTCATCCGGGTCGGGCTGGAACTGGATCGCGCCGATCGCGGCTTCATCGCCGGTGGCGGTATCAAGCAGCCGTTCCAGGTGCACGAGCAGGCCTACCTCGACGGCATGAGCCCGAACCCGATCACGCTGCGGCCGGGCAACGAGACTTCGTTCTATCTCATGCTGGGCTATCAGTTCGACCCGCATTGGCGCGTGTCCGGAACCTTCGACAGCTTCCGCTTCTCGGAATCGCCGACGGCCGGCGCGGTCGTGCCCGGATTCGGTGCGGGCCAGTTCTTCCAGCCTGCCAGCACGCTCTATCGCCTGGGCGCGCGGGTCGAATACGTGTTTCGCTGAAGCAGCGGGGCGTTCCCGCGAGCGGGAAGCGCTGCGCCCTACGGCTTCGCCTTGCTCCAGTTCGACAGGTCGGTGGCCTTCATGTCGAATTCCTCGACCTTCGGCGGGCCTGCGCTCTTGTCTTCGCCGGCCACGCGCAGGAAAGCCTCGGCGAGCTTGAAGCTGATCTTCGCGAGGCTGTCCGGATTGGCCTTGATCTGCGCGGCGTTGTCCGTGATGACGATGCCGCGGCAGACGAGTTCGACGTAGATCTTCTCGGCGAGATCCTTGACTGGAATGGGTTTCAGCGACATGTGACCGGGGCGGTTGAGGTTGGTCCCGAATGCTACCCCGGAAAGCGGATCCGGAGTCGCAGTGGTCCAGCCGAACGAATCCGGTTTGTGTGCGAAACCGAACAGACCCTTTCGAGGCGGGGCGGGCACATTCGGCCTACCAAATGTTCGGACGCGGGTGATGGCAGTGACAACGAACAGATCGAGCAGGTTTGGTCGAGATTGGTTCCGGCAAGCCATGGGCCTTGCACTCGCCGGCCGACTTGATGGCGTCGCCGCTCCGCGCCCGGCCGTGGCATCGCATGCCTCGGAAGTGCCCCATGAATCGTTCGGAACCTTCGTCGCCCAGGTGGCCGAGGTGTCCATGGCCGGCGGCAAGGTCAGGGTCGAGCGCGGTGTCTGCGCGGTCGACTGCGGCATCGCCGCCGTGAATCCCGACATTGTCCGTGCCCAGATGGAGGGCTGCATCGGTTTCGCGCCCGGCGCGCTCTCCTACGGCGAGGTCGAGCTCAGAGCCGGACGCGCAGCGCAGCGCAATTTCGACACCTACCGGTCGCTGCGCATCCATGAGATGCCCAAGGTCGAAGTGCATATCGTGCGCAGCACGTTGCCACCGAGCAGTGTCGGGGAACCCGGCGTTCCGCCGCTGGCACCCGCCGTCGCCAATGCGAGCGCGAAACTCGGCGTTCCGAGAGTGCGGCGTCTGCCGCTGGCTCGCACCGGCCTCGTTGCCGCATGACGGGTCCGGGTACGACCCAGCAGGCCATGGAGTGAATCCATTCCGTCTTGCGCGTCGTAATACAGGAAAGGGGCGCTATTGCGTCCGGCTTGCCATGAACAACGGGAGCGGGGATGCGGATCGCCATCGCCATGCTGATGCTCGTCGTCTGCACGGGGGCTCTGGCCCACAAGCCGAGCGACAGCTATCTCACGCTACGCGTGGAAGGCGCCGCGATCGAGGGCCGGTGGGACATCGCCCTGCGCGACCTGGACTACGCCCTCGGTCTCGATGCGGATCAGGATGGCGCGATCACCTGGGGCGAACTGCGCCAGCGCCACGACGACATCGCCGCCTTCGCGCTGGCGCGCCTGAAGCTGGACGCCGACGCGGACCCGTGCGCCACCCGCATCGAGCGACACCAGGTCGACGACCACAGCGACGGGGCCTACGCGGTGCTGCGCTTTCGTGCCGACTGCCCGCGTCCGCCGGCCGACCTGAACCTCGATTACAGACTGTTCTTCGATCTCGACGCGCAGCACAAAGGGCTGCTCAACCTGGTGCATGCCGGCGTCACCCAGACCGCGATCTTCTCTGCAGACGCGCCGCGCCGGCGGATAGCCATCGGCTCACCGGACCTCTGGCGGCAGTTCCGCGACTATCTGCGCAACGGCGTGTGGCACATCTGGATCGGATTCGATCACATCCTGTTCCTGGTGTCCCTGCTGCTGCCGGCGGTGCTGTTGCGGCGCGAACACCAGTGGCAGCCCGGCGAACGCTTCACCGCCGCCTTCTGGGACGTGGCACGGGTGGTCACGGCGTTTACCGTGGCGCACTCGATCACGCTGTCGATCGCGGCACTGGGCGTGCTCTCGCCCCCTTCGCGCTGGGTCGAATCCGCTATCGCCGCTTCGGTCGTGCTCGCCGCGCTCAACAACGTTCGACCGGTGATCTCGGACAAGCGCTGGGTCATGGCCTTCATCTTCGGACTCGTGCATGGGTTCGGTTTCGCCGCCGTGCTCGCCGACCTCGGGCTGCCGAAGTCGGATCTGCTGATCGCGCTGATCGCTTTCAACGCCGGAGTCGAACTGGGCCAACTCGCGATCGTGGCGGCTTTCCTGCCGCTCGCGTGGTGGTTGCGGGAGGGGTGGTTCTACCGTCGTGTCGTGTTGCTGGCGGGCTCGGGTGCCGTCGTGGTCATCGCGACCGCCTGGCTGATCGAACGCGCATTCGACGTGAAGCTGTTCGCATGAACGCGCGCACCGCCTTTTTGGTCGCTGGCGTGCTGGCGCTGTCGGTGGCCACGGTTCGGGCCGAGCCGCGCGTCCCGACCGCTGACAATGAAGTGGTCGAGCGATTGCCGTCCACACCGGGAGCGGGTGCACCGGAACTGCGGGCGTTGCGTGCGGCGCTGGCGCAGGCACCCGGCGATCTGGGGCTGGCTGTCCGGGTTGCACGAGGGTACGTGGCGATCGGACGCTCCACCGGCGATCCGCGCTATGCCGGCTATGCCCAGGCAGCACTGGAACCCTGGTGGCGCCAGCCCGACCCGCCGACCGAAGTCCGCGTGCTGCGCGCGACGCTGCGACAAAGGATTCACGATTTCGATGGTGCTTTGTCGGACCTCGATGCCGTGCTGGCGAAGTCGCCGCGCAATGCGCAAGCCAGATTGACCCGCGCGACGGTGCTGACCGTCCAGGGTCGTTTCGACGAAGCCGCGCAGGAATGCGGGCGGCTCCAGGGCCTCGTCAGCGAATTGATCGCGCTCGCTTGCTCGGAGAACGTCAGCGGCTTGACCGGTCGCTTGCAGCAGAGCGAAGCGCGCTTGCGCGAGGCGCTCGCGCGCAGCAGCGGAGCCGATCCCGCGACGCGGGCCTGGGTGACCGCCGGTCTCGCCGAGATGGCCGGGCGCGCCGGCCGCGCCGGTGCGGCGGAAGCGTCGTTTCGCGAAGCGCTGGCAGCCGATCCGGACGACGTATACGCGCTCGCCGCCTACGCGGATCATCTGCTCGATCGCAACCGGCCGGCGGATGTCATCCGACTGTTGAAGGACCGCACGCGCGTCGACGGTTTGCTACTGCGTCATGCGCTCGCTGCCGCGCGTATGCGCAAGAGCGATGCCCCGGCACAGGTCGAGCAGTTGCGCGCGCGCTTCGAAGCGAGCCGGCGTCGCGGCGATCGCGTGCATCTGCGCGAAGAGGCCCGCTATCTGTTGGATCTCGGGCACGACGTGCCGGGCGCGTTGCTGGTCGCCAGGGACAACTGGAAAGTGCAGAAGGAGCCGGCCGACGCGCGCGTGCTGCTGGAGGCTGCGATCGCTGCGAAGGACGACGCTGTTCGGCGCGAGGTGGTGGCCTGGCTCGCGCGTCATCGCATGGAGGACGCTCAGCTCGCGCGAATCGTGCGCGAATCGAATCCGATCTCCGGGTAGTTCCGTATAGCTTGTTCAGCGCGGGCGCGCGCAATGCCGGAGGAACGCGCCTGTGCGAACGTTGTTTCATCCAACCTCGCAGTCCCGACCCACAGCAGGAGAGACCCCATGAAACGAACAGAATCACTGATTGGCGCAGGGCTGTTGGCGTTAGCCATAGGTTGCAGCGCCCCCGTCTACGCAGCGAGCCATCGCGAAGCACCGCAGATCGCCGCCGATCCGACCGCCGATCTGACCGACGTCTATTTCTTTCGCAGCTGGCAGAACCCCGGCAACGTCGTGATGATCATGAACGTGATCCCGGGGCAGGAGCCGAGCTCCGGACCGAACTATTTCAATTTCGGCGACGACGTCCTGTACACGTTCAACCTGGACGTCAACGGCGACGGCAAGGCCGGGGACATCGTCTACGAAGTCCGCTTCAAGACGGAGATCCGTGGCGGCCTGACCGCTCTCAAGCTGCCCGTCGCCTATGCGGCGGTGCCGCCCATCACGGCGCTGGACGGCGCCGGTTCGGACGGCTTGATCGTCCGGCAAAGCTACACCGTCACCGAAGTGCGCGGCAGTCAGCGCACGACGCTCGGCAACGGTCCGATGTTCGCGGTGCCTTCCAACGTGGGCCCCAAGACGATTCCCGACTACGAGGCATTGGCGGCACAGGGCAACTACGCGCTCAACAATGGTGGACGGATATTCGCGGGGCAGCGTGACGAGACCTTCTACATCGATCTGGGCGCCACGTTCGATACCGTGAACCTGCGCCGCACGCCGCCGGTGCTCTCGCCCGCCGAGGACGCGAGCGACTCGGGCAATTCCTTCGGAGTCGATCATCTATCCGGCTTCAACGTGAGCACGATCGCGATCGAACTTCCGATCACGGCGATCACGAGCGACCCCACGGCCATCGTCGGACTGTACGCCGCCACCAGCCGGCAGAAGTTCCGCGTCCTCGGACAAGTCGGCAGCAGCCTCAACACCGGTCCGTGGGTGCAGGTTTCGCGGCTGGCGAATCCGCTCGTCAACGAGCTCATCATCGGCACCTCCCACAAGGATCTCTGGAACGCGCTCGATCCGAACCAGGAATCGAGGTTCCTCGATTTCTATCTGAACTCGCGCCTCGGTACCGTGCTCAACCTGGTCTACAGTCTCAGCGGTACGCCGCTCGAGATTCCCACCACGGCGCGCACCGATCTGGTGAACGCGCTGCTCAAGTATCCCGCACAGACCCAGAGCGGAGCATGCAACAGCAGCAGCACTTGCTCGGAATTGCTCCGGCTCAATCTCGGCGTTGCGGCGACGGAGCCGGCCAATCAGAAGCGCCTCACGGTGCTGGCGGGCGACGGCGCGGGTTGGCCCAACGGACGGCGACCGAACGATGATGTGACCGACGTCGCGTTGCGCGTGGTGGCGGGCGTCTTGAAAGCTACCGCGGCGGGCGCTCTCGCGCTGGGTGACGGGGTCAACTTCAACGCCGGGGCATCTGGTTCGAATCTCACGCCGAACACCAAGATCTATACCGTGTTCCCGTACCTGCCTACGCCCCACGATGGTCGCAACCGCCGTCACATCGATTGTGGCGAAAGCGGCGCGGCGCCTTGCAACTGACGCCCTAGATATACTCGCGTTACCGGCGGGGAGGCCGTGCCTTGCGGCGCGACCTCCCCGCCGGACCGGGACGGATCACGTCCGCAACGTCGCCCGTCTTCCCTTCGAGACCTGAATACCAGGAGTGGAAATCATGAAAACCGTCTTGATCGCCTTGACACTCGCGCTCTCGTCCGCGAGCGTCCAGGCAGTGCCGTTGAGCTTCTTCGATACCAGGTACTCCATCAGCGCGTTGGCCATCGCCGGGGCAAACGTCGATTCGAACAGTGGTGACTCGTTGGCCTCGTCCCTGCCTCTGTTCACCAATTCCCTGAGCTCGAGCGGTGACGCCCAGGCGTCGGGCGCGGCGCTCGCGGACGACGGCGTGCTCGGCACGCTGGCCGATGCGCTGGGCGCGGACGATCCCGCCTCAGCCGTCGCCAGCTCCGAGTTCCTCGGCAGCTTCCTGGCACCGGGGGGATTGATCGAGCTGATGCTCGACTTCGATGTCGACGGGCAAAACGAAGGTCTGGGTTCCGCCAGCAGCCTGCTGCGGGTGATCCTGCTGGCCGGCAGCGATACGTTGCTCGACACGACCTACTCCACGACGGGCATATTCCGGCCGTTGGTTATCGGCATGGCGGCCGGCACGGAAGGTCTGTTGAGCATCGCGCTCACGAGCACTGCCGACGCGACGGGGCTGACGGATTTGGCCACCACGGCCGGCGGGCTGAACTTCGCCGTCCAGGCGGTACCCGAGCCTTCGAGCCTGGCTCTTGCATTGCTTGCGGGGGTGCTCCTGACCGTGAGGGTCAGCCGGACGCGAGGCGATCGAATCAGGGTGTGACGGCTCCCGAATGACGCCTCTAGACAGGTAACCTCGGTACGGACGGGCTTCGAGGGAACAAACACAACCAGTCACCGGGGCGTCATAATCCTTCCCTAACATCCGGGGCTCAGAAGAAGGGAAGAGACCGTGGTCCGCCTCCAGCGCAAGATCGCTCCGTTTCCATCGCGGGAGCGGAATGCGGATTCCCCACGCCGGGCAATGGCTCGCCGGCGGCAGGGTTTCACGCTGCTCGAGCTGCTGGTCGTAATGGTGATCATCGGTCTGCTGGCGGCTTACGTAGGTCCCCGGTATTTCTCGCAGATCGGCAAGTCGGAAGTGAAGATCACCAAGGCGCAGATCGACGCGCTCGAGAAGGCGCTCGACGCCTACCGCCTTGACGTGGGCCGCTATCCGTCCACCGAGCAGGGTCTCGCCGCGCTCGAAACGCGGCCGAACAACGAGGCCAAATGGCAAGGGCCTTATCTCAAGAAGGCGGTCCCGCTCGACCCATGGGGCAAGCCCTATCAGTACCGCGCGCCCGGTGAAAAGGGCGAATTCGATCTGTTCTCCTTCGGCAAGGACGGCCAGGCCGGGGGGGAAGGAGAGAACGCTGATATCACCAACTGGAATTGAACGATGCCGATGTTCGCCCGGCGGAGGGCGTCCGGTGTTCCCCGACCGTGCCTACGACCGTGGCTACATTGTCCGACCTGAATTGACCTTCCCCACCCATGCGTTATCGCGTCAAGGCCACGAAAGCAGGCGAGGGAGTCGTCTCCCTGGCGCTCGACGCGCGCGACGCGCGTGACGCGCATGCGCAGGCTGCCGGCCAGGGCTATGCGGTGCTCTCGGTCCAGGGTGCCGCGGGCTTCTCGCTGCCGTCACTGAAGAGGCGCGCCCGCTTCCCGCTGCTGCTCTTCACGCAGGAGCTGTTGGCGCTACTGGAATCGGGCATCAGCCTGGTCGAAGCGATCGAGACGCTCGCGGAAAAGGAGTCGCGCCTGGAAACGCGCACGACGTTGCAACGACTGCTCGAAGCGCTGTACGAAGGTAAGCCGTTGTCAACCGCACTGCAGGTGACAGCGGACGTGTTCCCGGATCTGTACGTGGCGACGGTGCGCGCGAGCGAACGCACGGGCGATCTGCCCGAGGCGCTGACGCGGTTCGTCGCCTATCAGACGCAACTCGACGTGGTGCGCAAGAAGGTCGTGAGCGCATCGATCTACCCGGCCATCCTGATCTGCGTGGGCGGGCTGGTGACGCTGTTCCTGCTGGGCTACGTGGTCCCGCGCTTCAGCCACGTGTACGAGGACATGGGCGGCGACATGCCGTTCGTCTCGCGCCTGCTGCTGCGCTGGGGCCAGATGGTCGAAGCCCACGGCGCGCTGGTGGGTGCGGGGTTCGTCGCGGGCCTCGTCATGCTCGGCTGGTGGATCACGCGGGCTTCCACCCGCGCGCGCTTCGTTCGGGCCTTGCGCGCGATCCCCGCCATGGGCGAACGGGTGCGCATCTACCAGCTCACGCGCTTCTATCGCACACTCGGAATGCTGCTCTCGGGCGGCATTCCGATCGTTCCGGCCATCGGCATGGTGTCGGGCCTGCTCGACTCCGAGCTGCGCGTCCGTCTCGACGGTGCGCAGCGGCTCATCCGTGAAGGCAAGCCCATGTCCGATGCGATGGAAGCCAACGCCCTGACCACGCCGGTCGCGCTGCGCATGCTGCGGGTGGGCGAGCGCACCGGCCGCATGGGCGAGATGATGGAGCGCATCGCGGTGTTCCACGACGAGGAGATGGCGCGCTGGGTCGAATGGTTCACCAAGACCTTCGAGCCGCTGCTGATGGCGCTGATCGGCGTGATCATCGGCGGCATCGTGGTGCTGATGTACCTGCCGATCTTCGAACTGGCCGGGAGCATCCAGTGAAGCCGCGCGACTTCGAGACGCCGCGCACGTTCGACCCTGCCCAGCTCGCGGCGGCCCGGGCCGCCGCCGCGACCAGCGGCAAGCGCACGCTGCTGTGCCTCGAGGAAGCGAGCGGGCTCGACGCGGAAGCCTTCACGCTGGCGCTCGCCGCCACTTTCGGCCTCGTGCCCATGAGCATGGCCGACATGCACGCCGCGGAGCCCGCGTTCGACCAACTGCCCTACACCGATGCGCTCGCCCGCGAGTGCGTCCTGTTCCGCATGTCGGGCGGCGGCCTCGTGCTGGCGCACGCCGATCCCTTCGACCCGCGCGTGCGTCCCTGGGCCGAGGAACGCATCGTTGCCGCCGTCGGATTTCGCCTGGCGCACCACGCCGACATCGGCGCCTATCTCGCGCGCCATGGCGAGGGCCTGCGAGCCATGGAAAGCGTCGTGCTGCAGCCGCGCGCGGAAGGCGAAGGCCGTGGCGCACTCGAGGATCTGTCGCTCAAGACCATCAGCGAGGACACCAGCCCGGTGGTGCGCCTGGTTCACTCGACGCTCTACGATGCGCTGAAGAGCGCGGCGAGCGACATCCATCTGGAGACTTCCTCCGCCGGCCTCATCATCAAGTACCGCATCGACGGCGTGCTGAGCAACGTGAGCCAGGTCAGCGGCGCGGAGACGGCGGAACAGGTGGTCTCCCGCATCAAGGTCATGTCCGAACTCGACATCGCCGAGCGCCGCGTGCCGCAGGACGGCCGCTTCAAGGTATCGATCAAGGGGCGCGAGATCGACTTCCGCGTCTCCATCATGCCGTCGATCTTCGGCGAGGATGCGGTATTGCGGATCCTCGACAAGCAGAGCCTCGCCGATCAGGTGAAGGGCCTGTCGCTCGACAGCCTCGGCTTCGGCGAAGAAGCCAAGACCTGGATCCGCCGGCTCGCCTCCGAACCCTACGGCATGCTGCTGGTGACCGGACCCACGGGCAGCGGCAAGACCACCACGCTGTACGCCGCCATCTCCGAGATCAATCACGGCCACGACAAGCTGATCACCATCGAGGACCCGGTCGAGTACCAGCTCCCCGGCGTGCTGCAGATTCCGGTGAACGAGAAGAAGGGGCTCACCTTCGCGCGCGGCCTGCGCTCGATCCTGCGGCACGATCCGGACAAGATCATGGTGGGCGAGATCCGCGATGCCGAAACCGCCCAGATCGCCATCCAGGCCGCGCTCACGGGCCACCTCGTGTTCACCACCGTGCACGCGAACAACGTGTTCGACGTGATCGGACGCTTCACGCACATGGGCGTCGACCCCTATTCGTTCGTGTCGGCGTTGA
>Ga0163144_10021689_pt1 | contig 12756 bp, 4 predicted proteins | sample OliLak19BULKMAT1_FD_123175 | JGI IMG/M metagenome (GOLD analysis project Ga0163144, IMG submission 123175) | Freshwater microbial mat bacterial communities from Lake Vanda, McMurdo Dry Valleys, Antarctica - Oligotrophic Lake LV.19.BULKMAT1 | ecosystem: Environmental > Aquatic > Freshwater > Lake...
CTATTTCTACGAGAGGAACACCCCCGCGACATTCCGCTATCCGTTATTATCGCTGCGCGCGGACTTCCGCATGTACCGCCTCACGCTCTTCGGGGAAATGGACACCGAGATCCTCATGCTGACCAAGCAGCTCAAGGCCCTCCGCGCCCCTCGCTAGGCCACCGCAAGGTGAGCCGCGTGCGCTTGTCGTCCCACGCGTCGGCCTCGATCTCGTACCAGTCGTCCCCGGCCGTAATCTTCACGGACTCTTGATCGAGATGGAAGTGCAGCGCCCTCTTCACCTCGATCGCCTCGGGGGTGCGGCCCGCGAGCAGGACCGACAGCTCGGTGGCATACGCGCCGTTCGCGGCCTTATGCTCGTTCTGCAGCACCGCGAGGCTGTTGAGCCCGATGCGGGCCTCCGCCAGCAGCTTCATGCGCGCCATGCTCGGCGCCACGACGACGGCCGCGAACCACGTCCCGGCCATGGCCGCCGCGAGCAGCCACGCGCAGGCCGCGCTGACCAGGCGGAACCGGGGGGAGCGCTCCTCGGCCTCGATGACGCGCGTGCCCGCGATCTTGTCATGCCACGCCCGGCGTTCCTGGCGCAGCGCCCAGAGAAAGCCGGCGTTCAGGAACAGCGAGCTCACGAAGTAGCCCAGCGTCCGCGTGACCGCCGCGCCGAAGCCGGGGGCCTCGCCGTCGGCGTCCACGACGGCGAGCCCGAACAGGCGCTTGCCCAAAGTCTGGCGCCCCTCGGAGCCGAAATAGGCGTGATACATCACGAACGCCGCGCCCCAGCCCGCCGCCCATGCCGTCACGAAGGAGGGGGCCGTGACGGGGTTGCCGCGGGACACGATGATCGCGAGCATCGACAGGACGAAGCCCGAAGCGAAGATCGAGCCGTCGAGCGCGAAGGCGTTGAGGCGGTCGCTGAACCTCGCCGCAGGCGGGCCGTCCATCAGCGTCCGGCGGCGGCCATCGGGAGGGCGGCGTTAAAAGGCCCGCGCGGCTGGCCGTTCACCATCTGGATGGGGCGGGGAGCCGACTGGTCGGCGGCGATGCTCACCTTGTGAGCGGTCGCCTCGAGCGCTTCCTTCGTGAACTCGACCGTGCTTTCCTTGGCGATGTGGCCCGCGACCTTCGGCGCGGCGTGCGCGGCGGCCGACTCGGCGAGGGCGACGGTCTCCTTGACGACCGCCTTCGCGACCACCGCCTCCGCGACGACGACCGTCTCGGTGGCGGCGACCTTGGCGAGCAGGGGGGTCGCGGTCGCAGTGGTGGCGATAGCGCCTCCGGCGATGGCGGTGCCTTCGGCTGCGATCTTGGCGCCCGACTGCTTGGCGACGAAGACGAACGCCTTTTCTCCGAGCTCCGCGGCCTTATTGCCGAGGGGGCCCGCATACTTCGCCCCGGCGGCGGTCAGGGCCAAGCCGGCCGCGTTCGCGTAGTTGGGCTCGCGGACGATGTCAGCCACCGCGGAGGTGGCGGTATACGCCGTCCAGGCGGTGAAGCCGACATTCGCGGCGAGGGCGACCGCGGCGACCGGACCCGCCACGGGCGCGGCGATCACGGCGACCGTCGCCCCGGCGGCGGCGCCGACGCCGACGCCGATCTGCTTGTAGGTCCTCGGGTCGAGCGCCATCACGCGGCTGCCGAATGCGCGCACCGACAGGCCGGCCGCCTCCACGGTGTTCCCGAAGCCGCCCTTCTCGAGGAGCTTGGCGCCGGCCTCCTCGTCCATCTCTGAGTCGATCATCCGCTGCTTCGTGAACTTCCCAACGCTCTCCTTCCAGCCGCTCGTGCCGGGAAGGGCCGTCCGGGTCACGCCGACGACCTTGGCCAGGATGCCGGGCTTATGCTCGCCGGCGGGGGCATCGGGCTTGGCCTGCTCCCCGCCCGCCAAGGGAACATCGATCGCGGGACCGGTCTTGATGCGCGCCTGGAAGTCGGACTTACGAAGCGTATCGCCGGGATCGCGGGGAGCGGAGTAGCCGGCGCCAGCCGCCGGGATGCCGCCCTCGACGGAGCGCCCGTCGCGGAAGTGAGCCGCGTCGCCCATCACCTTGGACGTCCTGGCGGCGCTCGCGTCCTGGCGCGCCTTGGCTTCCTTGAGAACGGACTCGGGAGGAGCCAGCGCGAACGGGGCCGGCGCCATGACGCTCGGAAGGTACGTGCCGACCGCCTTGGAAATGTCCTCGCCCGTGAGGCCCAAGCGCGCGGTCACGAGCCGCATGAGCTTGGTCTTCTCGGCGGGAGAGAGCACGGGCTGATCGGGGGCTCCTTGCAGCGACTTGACGGCCTTCAGCGCCTCGACGAGGTCGGCGGTCTTCCTCTTCCGCTCGTAAGGCGCTTCCTGCCCATCCTGGGGCTCGAGAGCTTGCAACTCGGCCTTCGTCACGGCCTCGTCGATCGGAGCGGGCGCCAGATAGGCCTTCTTGCCCTTCTCCCGGATCTTCTCGTAGGCCGCGTCGTACCTGGCGGCGATCTCGGGGGTATCCTTCGCGACGGCCTGAGCGGCCGGGAGCAATGCCATCAGGAAGGCGACCGTAACGAATGTCATAAAGGGGCCTTCGCGTACTGTAGCCCCAGCCCCTTGTTTTGTCAAGCCCTCCTGTCAAGCCTTAGTGGAGGCAAAAAAACGCTCGAGCTCGTCGAGGTTTCCGATCGTTTGGCACGGCGGCAGCGAGCGCAGGAACGCCTTGCCGTAGCCCTTCTTGAGCACCCGGGAATCGAGGCAGATGACCGCGCCGCGGTCCGTGCCGGTGCGGATCAGGCGCCCGAAGCCCTGTCGGAACTTCATCACGGCGCGCGGCAGCGACCAGTCCTTGAAGTACTCCCGGCCGTTCTCGTCCAGCCAGCGCCGTCGAGCCTCTTCCAGCGCCGACGAGACGTTGGGGAACGGAAGCTTGACCATGACCACGCAGGACAGCGCCTCGCCGGGCACGTCGATGCCCTGCCAGAACGTGTCCACGCCCAGGAGGACGGCGTCGCCGGCGGCCTCGAACTCGCGCACGAGGGCCTCGTGGCCTGCGTTGCCCTGCGCCCACACCGGGCGGTCGGGGATGCGCTTGCGCAGCAGCGCGTGGACCTTCTTGAGCAGCTTCCAGCTCGAGAACAGCAGGAACACGCCGCCGGGCACGCGCGCCACGATATCCGCGCACATCTTGGTCACCGCCTCCGCGTGCGCTTCCTCGTCCTTCGGGTCGGGGATGCCCTCGACGGCCCAGAAGGCGGCCTGCGCCGCGTAGTCGAACGGAGAATCGAGGATGAGCTCCTTCGCCTCGGGAAGGCCGACGCGGGATTTAAAATCCTTCAGGCCTTCGCCCGTCGACAAGGTCGCCGACGTTAATATGGAAGGAATGCCGCGCGAGAACAGCCCCTCGGCCAGGCGCTTGCCCACGTCGAGCGGCGCGGCGCGAAGCTCCGGCCCCGTGCGCGGCCAGGCGACCCAGCGCGCGGTCGCCGAGGACTCGGGCTTCAGCACGGCCATCAGCGCGTGGCCGAACTGCGCCACCTGCGCGTGCAGCATGCGCATCTCGGTCTCGTCGGGGCGTCCTTCCGCGGCGGCGGCGGCCTCGGCCAGGGCGCGGTCGAGCGCCACGAGCCCGGCGGGGGGAGCGTCGGGCGTGCTCTCGAGCAGCTTGCCCTGGTTGTCGTCGTCGGACTCGCGCAGCCCGCTCTCCTTCGCGATGCCCTCGATGAAGCCGCCGATGTCGGAGGCGGCCTCGTCGGCGAGGGACGCCAGGCCGTCGTCGGCGTACAGCTTCGCCGCGGTGCGAACCTCGTCGAGCAGCGCCACGGCGCGGTGGAGGCTCGCGGTCACGCCGTAGCGGGAGGCGGCCGCGTCCTCCAAATTATGGGCCTCGTCGAGGATCATCGCGTCCGAAGGCGGCAGGCGCGCGCCCGACAGCAGCAGCGCGTGGTTCACGACCAGAATATGCGCGCGGTCGGCGCGCTCGCGGTCGCGCCGCCACAGGCAGCGGTCCCAATACGGCCCGCCGGGGCCCATGCACACATCGGTGTCGCGCGCGACCTTGTCCCACAGGTTCTGCGGCACCAGCTCGGGGAGCGCTGAGCGGTGGCCGCTCTGCGCGTCGCGCGTCCACGCGTCGAGGCGGTCGAGCGTCTCCTTGCCCGCGTCGGAGACGGCGTCGGGGCGCGAGCGCAGCCTTGCTAAGCGCTGGACGCAGAGGTAGTTGTCGGCGCCCATCAGCATCGAGTAGCGAAGAGGGAGGCCCAGCGCCTCCATCGCGCGCGCGGCCGTCGGGAGCTCGTGGTTCATGAGCTGCTCCTGCAGGGCGCGCGTGTGCGTCGACACGATCACGCGCCGGTCGCGCGTGGCGGCCCAAAGTGCGGCGGGCAGCAGGTATGCGAGGCTCTTGCCGACGCCCGTGCCCGCCTCCACGACGAGGTCGCCGCCGCGCTCGAGCGACTGCCAGACGGCCCCGGCCATCGCTTCCTGCGGGGGGCGGGGCTCCCAGCCGGAGCGGGCTCGCGCGAGGGCGCCCTCAGGGCCGAACAGCGCGGCTAAATCCATCCCTGGATATTAGTAAATGGGGCCAGGCCCTGCGTTGTGCATAACTCGGGCCGGGGCCGTCGCTTCCTGGAGGACCCACCAGCTCCAAATAAGCAGTAGAAAGGCGAATGCGCGGCAGAGTAGGATGCCGAGGTCGAGATGCGGGCCGGTGCCGCCCATCGCGAAGATCCACATCGCGTCGACAGCGCAATGCGACAGCACGAGCCAAGGGAGACCGGCGCCCAACTCGAACGCCGCGCACATGGCGAAACCGGTAAGGAAAATATACCCCCACACCTCGACGGGCATCGCTCCCCAATGCATGAAGGTGAACAGGAGGCAGGACACGATGGCCGCGTCCAGAGGCGACATCCCTTTGCGTAAGCCCAAATAGAGGAGGCTACGGTAGCAGGCCTCTTCCCATAAGGCGACCGGGATCGTCGCGAGAACGCCGGCCGTCGCTTCGCCGGAGGAGTAGCCCGACCCGGCAGCGCCGACCATCCTCCCTACGTGCATGGCGAGCTCGAGAGCGAGGATTCCAACGGCCGCGGGCGGCAGGCGCAGATGCCAGCCCCAACGCGCCGCTCCGCCGAGCCTCCAGATCGCCAGCAGGCAGGCGGCCAGCGCGGCGAGCCGCAGGGGCGTCTTCGCGAGGTCGCGGCGAAGCCAGGCGCGGGGATCGAGGGTCTCCTCGGCCAGATAGAGCCGCCGCTCCTCAATCGACCTCCCCGACTCGTTGGCGTTCCTCCGGCAGACCGCGTCGTCGGCGCAAGGGAACATGACCGGATGAGAGTCATTGATCATCCCGCGCCCGACCATAAAGGCGAACATGATCGCGACGCCGGCGTAGACCGCGGGCTTGTTCACGCGCCCAGCATAACAGGTGGCTCGCCGCGACGCCAGAGTTATGCACAACGCAGGGCCTGGCCCCTTTTATACTTTTATAAGGTCGCGAGGCGGCGGGCGACGGGGGACTCGCCGGGCATGTTGGCCACCAGCGCCTTCACGGCCTCCTCGGCCGCGCGGCGGGCCGCGATCGCGGCCGCGAGGGCCGTCTCGGCGACCGAGAGGGGGGCTTCCTCGGCGGCGACGGGGCGCGCGTCGAGCTTCTTGAGCTCCTCCTCGTAGAGGCGCAGCCGCAGGTCCTGGCCCTCGGCGCCCAGCTCGAGCAGGAAGTTCATGACCACGCGGTCGGTCGCCGCGCGGCGCGGGTCGGCCGAGATGACGCCGCCGCCGGCGCCCGCGCCCAGGCCGAGCTCGTCGAGGGCGGCCAGGAAGGCGGCGCGGCCGGACTCGGTCCGGACGTACGCCTCGGCGTAGTTGCCGGCGCGGCCGCGCACGGTCTCGAGGGTCTCGCGGCGCGCGCCGCCGCGGAAGGCGGCCAGCGCCTCGGCGCGGGAGGCCTCGCGGTCCTCCTGGGCCCAGCGGGCCTCGCGCATCAGGGCGCCGGAACCGAACACGAGGTTCAAGCGGCCGTCCACGGTGCGAGGGTCCAGCTCGTGCGCCGCTCGGCCGGGCGTCAGCGGCCCGTCGTTGTCGACGACCGCCGGGAACTGGCTGGGGTCGAAGTAGCGCTGGACCGGGTCGGGCAGGATGCCCAGAATGTCGATCGCGTGCAGCAAGGTCCCGGCCGCGCCCCGGCGGACGGTCGCGCCGCCTTCGCCGCGACGCGCGTACGCGTTGCCGAGGTAGCCGTGCTGGTTCGGGTCGCGGCCCGTGATGAGCTCGATCGGGATCTGGACGACGCCGCGCGGCAGCTCGAGGACGAGGTCGGGCCATTGCCCGGGCGAGTACGCCCAATGGCGGGCCGCCGTGGCGGCGCTCCGGGCGGACTCGAGGCGCGCCTCGTTGAGCTCGCGGCCGAGGGTGACCGCGAACCCGGTCTCGGGATCGATAAAGCGCGCGGGGCGGGTCGTGGGGGCGAACTCCTTGTCCGTGTCCTTCCAGACCTTGCCCGCGGCATCCTCGACCCACCAGCCGCCGGCTTTGTTCGCCAAGGACGCCTTGTCGGAGAAGACGCGCCGCACGCGGCCGCGCGAGTCGGTCTCGACGGCGAGGGGCGCGGCGCCCAGCCAAGTCGCGGCGACGCCGCCGAGGGGGAACGCGCGGGCTCCCACGCGCGCCGAGACGACCGTGCCGTCCGCGCTCAGGCCGATCGACAGGTCCGCCGTCCGGTGGAAGGTCCAGCCGTGGGCGGGGTCCTTCGGGTCGGAGGCCTCCGAGGCGGCCTTCGACAGCTCCTTCTCGTCGAGGTACACCGCGGCCACCACGCCGGCCTTGTCGAGCGCGAAGCCCCACGCCGACAGCTTGAGCTTGAGCCAGCCCGCGCGGCGGGCGTCGAGCGCCTGGGCGCGCGCCTCGTCGGCCAGCGCGAGCAGGCCGGCGCGGCCGAGCTCCGCGCGGCGGTAAGCCTCGGCGGCGCCGGAGGACTCGAGGGCCTCGAGGGACTGGTAGGCGTGCGCGTCGGGGGCGGGGCCGCTCACGCGCACGAACGCGATAAGCTCCGAGGGCGCGCGCAGGCGCGCGGCCGGGACGGGCACGGCCTTGCGCAGGCCCGTGCGCTCATTGGGGAGCGCCTCGAACCACAGCACGCGCCCCTCGCCCTCGAGGCGGCGCAGATCGCCGAGCGACAAGCCCGAGCCCGCCGCCGCGCCGGCGTCGAGCATAACCTCGGAGGTCGCCAAGGCCCGGTCGAGCGCGGCGCGGCGCGCCTTTTCGTCTCGCTGAGCGCGTGCCTGCGCGAGCTTCTCCCGCGCGGCGTCGTCGCCCTCGACGACCTCGGCCCAGCCCGAGGTGAGCGCTTCAGCCGCGGATCCCGGAATCGAGCCGACCCAGAGCTCGGGCGAAACGAAACGGCGGCCCGACAGATCCTTCACGCGGCCGGCGGCCTCGAGACGGCGCAGGTCGGCGGACGCGGCCCACGTGACGCCGTCCTTGCCGCGTAGCGCGATCAGCGCGGGAAGGGGATCCGTCCGGCCGATCCAGCGCGTCTTCATCGCGCGCAGGAACGCGACCGTCTCGGAGGCGGGGGCGAGCTCGCGGGTCTCGGAAGGGTTCCAGCGCAGCGCGCGCAGGCGCGACTCGCCGAGCGCGATCGCGGCGTTGAGCGTCAGGATGCCGCGGCCGTACTGCAGGCGCTCGCGGCGGCGCTCGAGGCTCTCCCGCACCCCGAAGAGGCCGCCGAGCGAGCGCGTGAAGCCGGCGTCGGCGGCGGCCTCGGGGAGCTCGAGGGTGCGTGCGAGCTCCGCGTCGAAGGCGTCCAGCGCGGCGACGTAGGCGTCGAGGGCCTTGTCCTTGAGCAGGTGATCCTCAGGGGCGGAGGCCCGCGCGAGCCACGCGGCCTGCGCCTCGCGTCGCAGCGTCGCGACCTTCGCGTCCAGGTCGATCAAGCGGCGCACGGGGGCCGCGAGCGCGGGCGGCGCCTTGACCGCGGACCAGTAGACGCGCGACAGCTCGGAGGAGAGCTCCCCCTCGCGCGCCAGGACGCTTCCTTCCTCGGCGAGGTCCTTGGCGGCCTCCTCGCGCAGGAAGCCCATGAGGCCGGTCCACCCAGTGGAGCGCGACGGGTCGGACGCCTGCAGCTCGCCCAGCACGCGCGACAGCAGCCCCTCGATTAAGCGGCGGCGGCCCTGAAGGTCCACCTTCATGAGGAGGTCGAGGCGCGCGGCGGCGTCAAAGTCGTGGCTCTTGACGGCGGCCTCGTCGCGCGCGGCGACACGGTAGCGCTCGACGAGCACCTTGAGCTCGGCGCGGATGGACTCCGGGGCGTCGGCCAGGCGCGCGTCGCTGCGGGCCTCAAAGCCCTCGTCGAGCAGGCGGTCCGCCCACCAGGCGAGCAGGCGCGCCCGGGCCGTGCGCTCGGCGGGTTCTAAGGGGTCTCGCGCGCCGGCCGTATTATGTCGGCGCTCATAAAGGGAAGGCGTGACGCCGAGCGCCGCCAGCTCGGCGGTCAGGCGCGCGAAGTCCTCGGCGAGCGCCTGCGCCCCGGCGACGAACTCGGCCTGGGCGCGCGCGGCCTCGCCCTGCGCGGACGCGATCTCGGAGACGGGGGAGAGGCGCAGGCGCACGCGCTCAACCGAACCGAGCAGGTCGCGGCGCGCCGTGAGCTCGCGCAGGCGCAGCGCCGCGACGAGGCGGGTCTTCTCGGCGACGGAGGCCATGAGCGTGTGCAGGAGCAGCGCCAGGCCCTGCATACGCTGGGAGTCCTCGAGCTCGCGGCGCAGCGCGTCGTCGATGACCGCGACAAGGCCCGCGCGCACGCGCTCGGGATCCGGAGCCTCGAGGAAGGCGCCCTGCACCCACGACCCGCGGAACAGGCCGATCGCGGCCAGCGGCGTGAAGCCGCGCGAGCTCATCTTCTCGGCCAGAAGGTCCGCGCGCAGCTGCGGGAGGCGGTCGCCGCCGCCGAGCTCGTAGGGCAGGCCCTGGGTGAAAAGGGTCTTCTTGAGGAGCTCGAGGTCGAAGGCCTCGGCCTCCGCGACCTCGCGCGCCACGGCGCTCGCGAGATCGCCGGCGGCGGGCGCGGGCAGCAGCGAGAGCAAGGCCTCGGGCGGCGTGCCCGGGGGGAGATGCAGGAACGCGGCCGTCTCGGCGAGGTCCCGCGCCACGCGCGCCCGAGCCTCGGCGCCGATGCCCACGCCCTCGGACCAGCGCATGAGCGCCGCGTCAAAGCGCAGGCGCGCGAGCGCCATGTCGGCGCGCGCGCGCGCGGCCGCGGCGCCGGCGCGGCGCTGCTCGTTGGCGCGCTCCTCGCGCAGCTGCGTGAGCTTAGCCATGGCCTCGGGGGGCGTCGAGGGGCTGCGCAGCCGCGCCTCGAGCCAGCCCTCGACGAAGGTCTGGCCAACGGGATCGCCCGACAAGGTCTGGCGGTGGTCGTACCAGCGAATCGAGCCCGTCACGTCGAGCGGCGGCCCCGCCTCGATCGCGCCGAGGTCCTGGGAGTCGAAGCGCGGCGGCGACGCCCGCAGGGCGGCCTCGCGCAGGCGGTCGGCGAGCTCGGCGTAGGTGCGGGGCATGACGCCCTCGGCGCCGGTTCCGCCGACGCCCCAGACCGAGATCTGAGCGCGGACCATCGCCTCCTGGCGCTGGAGCTCGAGCGCGCGCGCGCGCCCCTCGACGTCGGTCCGGCCCGCGAGTGCTGCGAGCGCCGCGCGCACGCGGGAGAGCTCCGAGCCGAGGCGGGCCTGCACGGTGGGGACGGCCTCGTCGAAGGCCTCGAGCGCGCGCTCCGCGGACAAGGTGCGCTCGCGCGCGATCGCGACGATCTCGGGGGAGGGGAGGCCGTCGCCCGACAGCGCCGAGATGAGCCGGCCGAGCGAGCGGCCGACCATCGAGATCGGATCGAGGCGGAGGCGGTCCACCTTGAGGCCTTTGTCGACGGCGGTCTCGACGGCGCGCGCGATCTCGAGGCGGGACTTCAGGGCGTCGCGCGCCGCGTCGACGGGCTTGAGGCGGTCCGCGCGGCGGTCGAGCGAGGCGAGCGCTGACTCCGCGTCGATCGTCAGCTCCAGGCGCGAGTCGAGCGGCCGTCCCAGCAGGTGGTTGGCGGCGACCTCGGACTCGCGGCGGCGCGAGACGAGCTCGGAGAGGCGCTCACGCGCGGCGCGCAGCGCCTCGGCCTGAGCGGGCGACCCGTCCTGGGATCGCTGAAGGGAAGGGATCAGCTCTTTCTCGTACAGCGCCTCTTGCTTCGCCGCGAAGGACGCCTCGAGCAGGGCGCGCGTGAGGTTGAAAGCGACGTCGGCCGCGGCCTTGTCCTGCAGCTTTCGGTACATCCCGGCCTCGGCGCCGCGGCGGCCCGCGTCGAGCTGGCGCAGCTCCTCGGGGGCGAGGTCGATGCCCACGACGGGCAGCACCGCGAGGCCCGTGAGGCCGAACGCGGGAATCAGCGCTACGCCCGCGGCCGTGATGTTCGCGCCGACCGAGAGGTCGACGTCGACCTTGCGGATGCGGCGGTCGGACGCGGCGAGGAGCTCGCTCGCCGCCTGCGAGCGCCGCGCGAGCGCCTCCCATGAAGCGGAATGCGCGACGGCCTGGGCGTAGGCCGCGTCCATGTCGGCGGGCTCCTCGCGAGACTCGTTGTCGATCCCCTGCGGCCCTTGCTCGAAGTCGAGCGTCGCCCACGCGTCCTGCAGCGAGCCCTCGATGCCGAACGTCAGGCCGTCGGTCGCCGCGTCGAGCCAGCGGCGCGCGCGGGCGCGGAGCTCGGGGGCCCCGATCAGCGCGTTGCGGAACAGGCGGATGCCGTCGGCGAGCTCGCGGCCGGCGACGACCGACTCGGCCTCCGCCTCGCGCGCGCGCTCCTTCCAGCCGCGCGCCGCGATGCGTTCGGACTTCGCGCGCAGGCGAGTGGACTTCATGCGCGACGACATCTCAAGCAGGATCGCCTGGGACTGCAGCTGAAACGCCGCGTTGACGTGCCCCTTCTGCGGATCGTAGATCGGCAGGCGCACGGTGACCGCCACGCCGAGCGCCTGGCTCGACAGCATGTCGGGCAGCTGCGCGCCGACGGAGAGCGTGACCTTCTCGATCCACGGGATCCAGTCGAGGACCGCCGTCGAGGCCTCGGGAACCTTCATCGAGGTCCGCGCGCGCGCGAAGAGCTCGCCCAGGCGCCCGGGCGACGCGAGCGACTGGGAGACCATGCGCAGCACGCGGTCGAGGTCGTTCGGGTTGATCCCGTCGAAGGGCAGGGGCTCGTCGGGGCCGCGGCCCGTGAGCGCCGCGTAGCGCAGCGACGCGCGGCGCAGGGAGTCCGTCGCCTCGATCACGCGCGCCTCGGCCTCCGCGCGCAGGACGGCGTCCTCGGCGTGCGCCGCAAGGAACACGGCCAGGTGGCGGCGCCATTTCGCGAGCGCGATCTGCGCGAGCGCGGACTGCCACGCCTTCGCGACGTCGAGCAGGCTCTCCTCGAGGTCGAGGCCCAGCGCGAACAGCGCCGCCGTGCGCGCGCCCACGAGCTCACGCTGGCTCTTGCTCAAGGTCAGCTCGGTCTGCGTGCCGGCCTGGAAGCCGCCGCCCGTCGCGCGCTCGGCGGTGCCGGGGCCGACGGGCCCGGAGACGAAGCCGACCATCGCGCGCTGGCGCACGTTGTCGAGGAAGGCGCCCGCCTTCTGCAGCTCGCCGACCTCGCGGGACAGGCGGCCGATCTCGAGCACGATCAGGCGCCGGCTCGCGTCGGCGTCGAACGCGCGCGCGAGCTCCGCGAGCGCCGGGTTCAAGGCGTCGTCGCGCGTGAAGAAGTCCGCGAGCGCTTCGTCGAACTCCGCGAGCGTCTTGCCGCCGCGCAGGTCCTCGGCCGCCGCGCCCGTGACGGAGCGCCAGAGCTGGCCTAAGGTATAGGACGACTCGAAGGAGACCGTCGCGCGGTCGCTAAGGCCGATGTAGCGGCTGCCGTAGGACACCGCGAGCTCGGAGTTCTCGCCGGTGCGCTTGCGGATCTCGGCGAAGTACGCCGCGGCGGAGCCCGAGTGCTTGCCCTGCGCGTTGACGACCCAGCCCAGGTCGGGGATCTCGAAGGAGATGCGCTCGTTGAAGGAGTTCACCCGCTCGCCGAGCTCGCCGCCGCCGCCCACCGACAGGCGCGACTCGTGGCCGCCCACGTCGAACGTGAAGCCCTTCAGGATCGTGGCGCCCACGGCCTGCTGGACCAGCGGGTCGGTGCCGCCCGTCTTCGCGTAGTAGAACTCGAGGGAGAACTGGTCCTTCTGGTCGAGCGCGGCGGCGAGGTCCACGCCGACGCCGACCTTCGAGCGCGTGTACTCGCGGTCCTGGCCGTTGCCCTCGATCACGAAGGTCTCGTTGAGCGTCGGGTCGTACTTCGTGAAGTCGAGGTTGACCGTCTGCAGGAACCGGCGCGGGTCCTTCGCGAACAGCGCGGTCTGCTCCGCGTTCATCGACAGCACCTTGCTGAACTTGACCTTCGACTTCAGGTTGCCGCCGTAGTAGGAAGGCTTGCCGCCCGCGTCGGAGGCGGCAAAATCGGCGAAGCCGGCGGCACCGAAGTAGACCTTGCCGTCGGCGACCATGAGCGCGAAGTCGTCGAAGACCATCATGCGCGCCTCGCGCGCCTGCGAGCCGACCGTCAGGTCCGGCGGGATGTCCTGGATGAACTTGTGGAACGTGACGTCGAGGTAGTTCACCATGCGGTCGCTGTCGAGCGACTCGACGCGCACGGTCACGCCCTGGTCGCCGAAGGGCGCGTTGCCGGGGGAGGGAGGGGAGGCGAAGCGATGGCCGATCACGCTCACGTTCTGGCC
>Ga0163144_10021690_pt1 | contig 12756 bp, 11 predicted proteins | sample OliLak19BULKMAT1_FD_123175 | JGI IMG/M metagenome (GOLD analysis project Ga0163144, IMG submission 123175) | Freshwater microbial mat bacterial communities from Lake Vanda, McMurdo Dry Valleys, Antarctica - Oligotrophic Lake LV.19.BULKMAT1 | ecosystem: Environmental > Aquatic > Freshwater >...
AACATCCAGCACGACAAACTTACTCTTGCCGGCGACGAAGCCGGTGGTGAAGCCGGCTTGCTTGGCGAGTTGAAAGATCGTGGTGGTGTTGGGATAAACCGGCTTGGAAAGCGGCAGGTCGCCATTCCACATGATCGCGTGAACCTCCGGCACCACGCCGGTTAACATGCTGACGTGCGATGGGATCGTCACCGAAGCGGCGGTGGTTTTTGCCCAGAAGCTGAACGTGCCGGTCTTCCACAATGAGTTCATGTTCGGCGAATCACTTCGCAGCAGCAGGTCCGGGCGAAGCCCGTCGACGCTGATGATCAAAACATTCGGCGACGCCTGTGGGGACACCTGTGTGGTCTGAGCGTCCGCAGGAAAGGTAAAGCAGATCAACACGACGAGAAAGGTGATCCAACGCATCATGATTCCGACTTTACCGGATACCCCGGCGGAGGCACAATCAAGGTTTGATGAGCATTGTGTTAGCGAGCCGATTCTTCGCGGATGCCAATCACCTCGAAGCGGGTCTGTGGTCTTTGATCGGATTTTGTTTTGCCGTCCGCGCCGTCGCAAGGACGGCGTTTCGCCGCCAATGCCTGCTTGCGGCTATGGCGTTCGTCGCGTTTGGACTTTCTGACATTGTGGAAGCATCAACAGGCGCATGGTGGCGTCCGTGGTGGCTTTTGCTTTGGAAGACGGTCTGCGTACTCATTTTTATGTCACTGATTATTTCCTACCTGCGTTGGAAGCGCCGGACTCATCCGGAGATGCGCCTTCACTCTTGTTCCAGCCCGAAAGATCCACCTTCACCAGCTCAAAATCCCGGTCCGTCAAATCAGGATTGATCTGCACATTCGAAAGATCGGCGGTTCGTTCTGATTCGCCTTTTTTCACCGTCGCAATCCTGACCGGCATGTGCTGCTTGAGATCGACAAACGTGTCGAGTGAGTTGAACTGCCTCGCGAATCGCGTGTCCGGTTTTGGGATCAATCTCAGATGCACGGTGTCGGCGGGATCATCAGGTGACGCGTCGATGCGGGTGACATCGAACATTTTCTGCACATCCTCCTTCGGCTGACCGATCGGCAGCGGAAACGGACCCTCGCCAAGCTTCAGCAGATTCAGCTTCTCGCCAGGCTTGAGAATCTCGTGAGATGACTGGGAACGCCGCTTGTGATCGCGATCGGTCAATCGGCCATCGTCCAGAAGATACTCCACCATCTTGGCAACAGGCTGTTGACCTTCATCCGGAATGGATTGCGTGAACTTCACGTAGATGCGGCCGTCGCCGTTGCCCTTCAACTGATAGAACACCCTGCCGATGTCCACCGGCGCGATTCCCATCTGCGGATCGAGCTGGGTGAGTCTCACATCGCAGACAAAACTTTTAAGGTTCTTCCCACGCGCGTCGAGCGCATCAAGAATCTCGTCAACCGACGATTCCTTTGTCAGCGGTGCGGATGATTGGGCGATTGCGCAGCCGAGAGTGGCACTGCTGAGTATCGCAATGAAGAGGACGCAAAGAAGCGAAGGAGCGAAGGCGCGCGAAGAAGACCAGAAGAAACAATTACCATTCGACTTCCTGTCCGACGAGACAAAACGAGCGACATTGCCCCAATCTTGATTTCTTCTCGAATCTTGGCTCCTTCGCTTCTTCACGTTCTCTTTCATTTTGATACTCATAAAGATTCCTCACTAAGTGAGACCCGTGCGAATCGATTACGTCAGTTATCTTGAAACATCGCACGATCTCAGAAACGCATGCAATTCTGGCAGATCGTTAAAGGTGTGGATTGGAACGACGTTAAAGCGTCGTTCCTCGCCGTGACTGATCCAGACGGATCTCATCTTGGCCGCCGCCGCGGCTTCGATGTCGTGATGGCCGTCGCCGATCATCCAGGCATCGTCGATCCCGCAATCCAGCCGTTCACACGCGAGGTACACCGGATCGGGGGCGGGCTTGCAGTCGCCATCTTCCCGCGTGACCACCACGTCAATCTTCAAGTCATGCTTTCCCAACACGGTATCCACGCTTGCCCGGCTGTTGCGCGTCACCAGTGCGATGCCGATGTTCGTGGATTTGATCCATTTCAACAATGCCTCGCAACCATTGTTGAGCGTCGATTGATCCGCCGCCCGTGCTTCGTGATCATCAAGAATCACAGTTGCCGCCGCGAACTCCTGCGGCGACATTTTCGCCATTGCTTCCAGGATCGCTTCGTCTTCGCGGATTCCGATGTCGCGTTTGATCCGCGGAAAATCCAGAATCGGTCTGGTCAGCGTGCCGTCCATGTCGAAAAGCAGCGCCTTGGGAAGCATGAGATGATTGACGCGATGCATTGTCGCGATTGTAGTCCGGACGATTCAACTGAACGAGCCGACGGCGGGTGATTGCAACTTGTGTTTGCAGCGCGTCGCGCCAATAATTCCGGCCATGCCCGCAACGGTTGTCCGCATCTATGAATCCAGCGATTACAACGCCTCGATCAAACAGGCATCGGACATCCTGCGCGACGGGGGCGTGGTCGTGCTGCCGACTGAAACACTCTATGGCGCGGCATGCGCGATCACCAGCGCCGCGGGCCTGGATCGCCTGCGCAAACTGCGGGGCAATCCCGGCGGTGAGTCGGGTGGTCCGTTCACGGTTCACGTCGCAAAACGCGAGGATGCTTTGCCTTTTCTGGGAACGGTGAGCGATTATGCCCGCCGCGTGATGAGCAAGCTCTGGCCGGGACCGGTGGCACTGCAGTTTGATGTTCAGCCCGAGCATCGGGCCAAGGTCGCGGTCGATTTGAAGATCGATGAGAGCGATCTGTTTGACGACACGCGGATCACGCTGCGTTTTCCCAGCGACATCGTGGCGGTGGACGCGATCTCGCGCGTTGAGAAGCCCGTCGTTTTCATCCGCGCCGGAACCGACCAGGCGACGACGGCGGATCAGTTGTCAAAGGAGATCCAGGACAAGGTCGATCTGATTGTCGATGCCGGTCCGACGCGCTTCAACAAGGCATCAACCATTGTGCATGTCGGGGCGGAGCGATACAAAATCATTCGTGCAGGGGTGTATGACGACCGCATTCTGGAGCGCATGTTGCGAACGACGGTTTTGTTCATCTGCAGCGGAAACACCTGCCGAAGCCCGATGGCCGAGGCGATCGCGCGCGGTTTACTCGCCGAAAAGCTCAACCTCGCGCCCGACCGACTTGAGGAAAAAGGTTTCGCGGTGATGTCTGCCGGCAGCTACGCCATGCCCGGCGCGCCGGCAACGCCAGCGGCGGTTGAAGCGGTCAAGGCAATGGGCGCTGATCTCAGCATGCATCGTTCGCGACCGCTTTCGGTGGAACTGATCCATCAGGCTGACGTGATTTTCACGATGGGCCGCAACCACGCCGGCGCCGTGAGGGCGCTGGTTCCGGCCGCAGCGGACAAAACCTACACGCTTGATCCCAAAGGCGAAATCGAAGATCCCATCGGCAGCGATGAAGAGGTGTACCGCAGGCTGGCCGTTGAACTCAAAGGTCTGATCGACACACGTCTGAACGAGACCGTTTTGAAGAGCATCCTGTGAAGGGGCGCCGATCCGGAAGGAAGCTTTAATTATGAAAGTGGTAATCGCCTGCGATCATCGCGGATTCGATGCCAAGCGCCGGCTGCTCCCTTCATTGAAAAAGGCCGGCCATGTGGTCACGGACATCGGATGTGAATCCACCGCGAGCTGCGATTATCCCGACTATGCCGCGCCCGCCGCCCGGGGCGTGGCGTTGGGTGAGTATGACATCGGCATTCTTCTGGATGGCAGCGGCATCGGCATGGCGATCGTCGCGAACAAAGTCCACGGCGTGCGCGCCGCACTGTCGCACGATGAACTCACCGCCCGACAGGCCCGCGAGAAAAATCACTGCAACATGCTCTGCCTTGGAACCGATCTGCTCGGGGAAGATCAGATTCGAAAGATCGTGGAAATCTTCCTCTCCTGCGAATTCCAGGGCGGCCGGCATCTGGAACGTATTGCGAAGATCGAGCGGATTGAAGCGGAAGGGTGACGACGCTCGTTACGACTTCGCTATCGACCTGCTTGATGGCATGGACCGCACTGACCTTCCGGATGACTTAGTCGAGCCGTCCAAGGTCTTGCGCGAGCGAATGATGCGGCCAACCGACATCGCCAAATCAGTTTGCTGGTAATCGACGCATCGCAAATTATCGCCTCCTCACGCCACGCACACATCCTCATCCCGCGTTGACTGCGCAATCCACCACAGAATCATCGGCGGAAGGATTCTTCCGAGGAGCATGGTGATCGCCATCGCAGTGTAGCCTGAGTGATTGAGCGAGACGCGATCGTGCGAAAGCCCGGCATTGGTGGCTGCGCTGACTGACAGGAGCAGCAGGCGATCCGTATCCAGATCGGGAACGGTGCGCAGCAGGTTGATCCAGCACGCAATGATCAGTGCGATCAGGATCGCCGTCCAAGTCAGGGCGATGCCGAAGAGTCTGCCTGATGTACGCCGTCCGAGAGAATGTTTGGTGCCACGAACGAGTACAAACAGCGTTGTCACCTTGAGTCCGCCGGCGGTGCCGGCGCTTCCGGCGCCGATGAGCATGAGGATCATCAGGATTCGCTGTGATTGTCGGGAAAAATCCGATGCGTTGTGGATTGGAATCGCCGCGCCGCGCGATTCGAGGGTTCCGGAGAGCGCGTGCAGCAAGGGCAAGCGAAGCGCTGCCGGTTCGATCACCTGCTTGGGCAGACTAAGCAATAACAGCAGCGCGGCGCCGATCAGCATCACTGCCGCCGTCCAAGCGACGGTGAGATGCGTATGCCTGGAAAGCGAATGTGTGCGTCTTCGCCAGAGCAGTTCCATCAATACCGGCAGGCCGAATCCGCCGGATATAGCAAGAGGAAACACAACGATCCACACGCGCCAGTCTTCAAGATGCGGATCAATCCCGATCCATGCGCCGCTGTTGCCGAAGGAACTTGCCGCCTGAAAAACCGCCGCGAGATACGATTGTTCGCTTCGCATCAGAAGCGTTGATCCTCCAAGCACTGCAACGGTGGTGAAGATTAGCGAAAAATATCCAACCTGACGATCCGAATACGGAAGCCGCAGGATTCGCACCGCCGCCGTGCCGGAGACGATCAGTGAATATAAAATGCCGCCGATCGTCAGAAGCAGCGCGATTGATTGTCCCGGGATTTTCAGATCAGTGGTGTAGTTTGACGTGGTCGCAAAACCGGTCAGCGTCGCAAAATTGATCACCGTGAACACCGTCTTCGGCCAGCTCATCTCAGTGCCGGAAATCACTGTCCAACCGCTCTGCAGGTAATAAACCGCAATGGATATCACGATAAGCGCGAAATACAGCCAAGCAGTGGCCGTCGCGAGCACACTGGTCGGCGGTTGCAGCGGGAGAACGGTTTTAGCGGGGGACTTTTGCACGGGACGTGTGGGCTAGACTCTGCTATTTCGAATACACCTGCTTGGGGTCAAACACAGCCGTTGCGATGATTTTCCAATCGGACTCATCAGGATCATACCTGCGATAGAAGCAGCTTCGATATCCCTCATGGCACGCCGCGACCAGTTGCTCAACCTTGACGATCACGGCGTCACGGTCGCAATCCGTGAGAATCTCCTTCACCAGTTGAAAGTGCCCGCTGGATTCACCCTTGAGCGCGATCCTCGCCCGCGACCGGCTGAAAGTATGCACCTTTCCGGTTTCGATGGTTTTTTCCAGGGCGGCACGGTTGGTCCAGGCCAGCATGAGGATTTCACCGTTGCTGAAATCCTGCACCACCACCGGCACCAGTCCGGCCGAGTCGTAATTGAGGCTATCCAGTTGTGCATCCATGAGATGCGTTTTCCGGGATGATGCCGACTTTGTCAATTCAGGCCGAAAGCGCGGAATTTTCACAGCTCGCCACGACTTCAAGATCGTTCACCCATGACCCAGCAGCAATGAACAACCCAAGAGATGACAATCGGATGGTCATTTTGTGTTATTTATCACATTGCGCAGGAGTGGTGCCTACAATTATCAGACTTCTGTACGTTGAACCCGCGCTCACCTTAGAAGATCGCGACAGCCGAAGAAGTTACAGCAGATGGTCCGATGGCATCTTGGTACGGGCGACTTGGGAGGCATGCACGTGAATCAACTAACCGCTCAGAATCTTTCCGACCTTGAGCAGGCGGAAAAAGATCTCCGCTTTTATGCCGCACTGATTGGACGTCGTCCCACGATGGGAACGAAATCCATATCGGGAAACTCTTCCCCTCCGCTTCGTGAGGATCACGATATTTCCGGGACATTCCTTCTGCATCCGTTTCCAGAACTCGATCAGGCTCCATCAAAGCATGACTGTCCGCATACACTTCGCATCTGGATGCGCGATCTGTCTCAGTGTGCCCGGAAACGATTTGATGAGGCATATCATCGGCTCGCCTCGTGAGAGCTGAAAGTTGACCGCGACGAGCATTACAAAAAGATTCAAACCGCCCGACGGTTTCGCCGACGTTTGGTGAACCGGCCATCTTCACTAACCCCGTATCGTTGCGGGCTGCGTTGCGGCGTTGATCCTTGCCGGCTTACGGGACGACGGATAGTCAACCAGCAGCCTGCACGCGTCATCCTGCAATTCTTCGATCGGTTTGACCGATCCCGGGATCTTGTTGAACAGGATTGAGAACGCGAGCCATCTTCCCTCGCGCGTCAGCGCGTATCCCGAAAGCGCCCGCACACCACCGATGAATCCGGTCTTGGCCCAGACATGACCTTTGAGGTCTTTCATCCGTTTGCCGATGGTTCCATCCTCGCCAGCGCGTCCGAGTGAATCCCGGTACACCTTGCCATGCGTATGATGATGCATCGCCTCCAGCAGATCGCTGGTCATCCGCGCGGTGACTTTGTTCTGCCGCGACAATCCCGATCCATCCACCATCACGAAATGCGAATCGTCGATGTTTTGAGATCGCAGAAACTCATGCGTTGCCTTTGATCCGGCTTCCCACGAGCCGGCGGCACCCGATCCGTTACGCTTGTTGTAATCTTTCCCCAAAAGCTTGCAGAATGCCTCGGCGAAGAGGTTCTGGCTGCTTTTGTTGAGACGGTTGATCACCCGCGGCATCGGCGAACGTCGCACCGCGATAAGTTCAACACGTTCCCCTTCGGGCAGCGCATTCATTCGGCGGGTCTTCCCGGCAATAACAATGCCCTTCGATTGAAGATGCGTCCGGAACGCATCGACGAAGAACGCGCCGGGATCGGTGATTGGCTTGCTCTGAAGTTCGACGCGATGTTTCACACTGCCCTTGACAGTAAAGACGTCCGCGGACTGTTCGCGTTCGATGGATGCATCGTTCTTTTCTGCCGAGGCTTTTGTCTCGTTGTTGATGGTGACATTCATTGTCCGGGGAACAACGCTCAGCGTTGCCGGACTCGATGTGTTCTGAGTGGTCGCCACAGCACCCGACGATTCAACGGTCACGTCAATGCAGTTGTCATTGAAGTTCAACCCCGCGACCGGAGCGGCATACCATTCCGTGTGAAAAGACTTGCTCCACGAGGGGGATAGAAGTTCGCGGTCAAACGTGCCGTCGAAATACAGAAGGTCTCCTTTGATTCGATCAGGCCCTCCTTCCCGCAACGCGCCCGCCCACTGATCAAAAATCGTCATCGGCGTCTCACCCAGTTGCTTCGCAATGACGTCATCGCCGGTCGACGGATCACCCGTTCCGATGATGAGAAGATCGTGGCCGCATCGCACAAGAAAAGTTTCAAATTGATACTCCGGCCCGAACCGCGCAAGTGCCGCAGCCGTCGTAAAGAGCTTCATGTTGCTCGCGGGAATCATCGGTTCGTCCAGGCGATGCTCGTACAACGGCTTGCCACTTTGAAGGTCGATCACCCTGGCGGCGAAGACGACGCCCTTGTCATCGTGCTTGTGAAGCAACGTGTCTAGTTCCGATGAGAATGAGTTCTGCACCGGCTGTGATGAACAACCAAGGAGAACCGCAACGCACAGCAGAACGATGATGTTTTTCATGGACCCTTCCGGACCGATTTCGTTTTCTCAGCAAAGGCGTTCTGCCCCGAATCTGATACCAGGCATAGCGGCGGGCGGGACGCCCACCCTTTGGGGTCTGAACGCACGCTATGATTTTATTGCAGGGCTGGTCGACGGCGCAATGATCGCCGACGGTTTTGTTGTGGATCCGCTTGACGGCGCAGTGATCGTTGATGGCTTTATCGCAGGGACGGTTGACGGCGCGGTTGTTTCCGTTGGTTTTGTCGCCGGGATCAGCTCCGGGCCTCTTGGTGCGGATGTCAGTCTGTTCGATTGCGTGAACACCGCCTTGCCCCTCATCGCGGCGTTTTGCTTGAGCGCCTCTTTGCTCATCAGCTTCCTCGCGCCGTTGACGACTCGATCCCACTGAAACGCCGGGCCGGGATCCTGCTTCTGTTTTGTAACGTTGTAGTGTCCCAGCAGTCCTGTGTAATTCGTGAACATCTCATCCGGCAGTTCAGATGCGATGAGTCTTCCGGAGTTGTCTTTGGGATAATCCAAAGTCACTTTCGGCAGCACCGTACACACCGCAGCCACCAGTCGGGTGAGCGCTTCATACTGCTGCGGAGTGAGGTCGTACATGGCATAATTCTCGCCGTTGATTTCACCACGGATCAGTTCATTCCGCGCGGAGTAATAATCGCCGGGAACGCGCACACCGGTTTCCTTGATCCGCGCGGGAATCGTGAGCTTCATCCGGCCGTCTAGTTGTTTCTGATACCATTGCGCTAATGTCGCTGGCGAAGAGGTTCCCATGTTGGCAATCTCAATCCCGACAGAGCGGCTGTTGGATTTGCCGGCGTGCCAGCCGCGCTCCTTGAGGTCCATTGTCTGATAAATCGTGCCGTCGATGTCCAGCATGAACTGAACCGAAAGATTGCGGTCATCGTGCAGCACCTTGAAGCAGGTGCGTGAGATGCCGCAGACATCGTAATGCATGACGAATTGATCGACGCGATCCTGCACCAATTCCAACGGCCACCCTCCGCCGCGGACTAGGGCGATTTCCTCATCGCTCAAGACGTTGGTGCGCAGTCCCAATCGATTGGGGGACAGATCGGGGTTGTCCACCTTGCTCCATTCGAAACTCGCCCGTTCGATGGGTGAGAAGCGTCGTTCGGTGCGATAGGCATCGTATCCGCCCGGATCGGTCCACAGCACCACCGGGGTGCCAGTGTGAAAGTATTGGCCGGCAACAACGATTTCATCGCCCTTGCGATCAAGTCGCTGCCCGACAGGCCTTTGGTGGCTGCAACCTGCGACGAAGAATACGACGCTTGAAAAAATCACATAGAATCGCTTCATAGAGGGCGAGAGCATAACTTGCAGACTGCAAGCGTCCAAAGTTATTCTATAATCTCGCCATGCAAGCATTGCGGGACAGTTTGATGGTTGGGCAAAGCTGCCCGCATGACGACCAAGGAAAGGCCCCGATGAAAGCAACTGCCATTGCGATGTGCATTTTGTTTACCGCGCTCGCTGCCGCACCTGCGACGCAGCCGGTTGTAAAGCCCGCGATCGTCACGACACAGCAATGGGGATCGACCCCGCAGCCGATTCCCGAAAGCCGCAAACACACGCCGAAATACATCACGATCCATCACGCCGGTGTCGAGTGGAAGGGCGGTGATCCCCAGGCTTTCGTAAAGAACATGCAATCCTGGGGACAGCGCGCCAAGCATTGGCCGGATTTGCCTTACCATTTTCTGATAGCGCCCAATGGAAAAATCTTCGAGGGTCGTCCGATGATCTACGAACCCGAGTCAAACACGAAGTATGAATTGCAGGGCAACATCGGCGTTGAAATGATGGGCCACTTTGAAATCCAGCGGCCGAGTCAGCAACAGTTGGAATCGTGCGTGGCACTTGTCGCGTGGCTGACTGATGAACTGAAAATTTCCCCGGACAAGATTCGCGGGCACAACGACGCGGCCCCGGGACAAACCACCTGTCCCGGAAAAGATTTTGATCGCTACCTCAGATCCGGCGAATTCAAACGCTGGGTTGAGTCCGCCCGCACCGGCATGCCGCCCGACATTCAATCCGGCGAAGCGCTGCCCGGCGGGCCGACCACGCGGATCTCATCAGAGTAATGTGTTGCGTCCCGGGTCATCGTCGTTAGTCTTGAACGGATGAGTGTGATTCTGGTGGGCTATCGCGGCAGCGGCAAATCAACCATCGGCAGGCGTCTTGCATCGCGCCTGTGGTGGAAGTTCATCGACACGGACGCACTGATCACCGAAACCGCGAATCAAAGCATCAAGGAGATTTTTGAACAGCACGGGGAGCCGTACTTCCGTGAAGTGGAATCCCTCGCATTGCGGCAGGCGTGTCTGTTGAAAGAACACGTCATCGCACTGGGCGGCGGGGCGGTCCTGCGGGAGGAAAACCGGCATCTCATCAAATCCTCAGGATGCAAGGTCATCTATTTCCGTTGCAAACCCGCCGTGTTGCTCCAGCGCATCGAATCCGATGCCGCCAGCGCCATGAATCGCCCGAATCTCACCGCAATGGGCGGACTTGCCGAAGTCGAAAGTCTGCTCGCCCTGCGCGAGCCGATGTATCGCGAGTTGATGACGTCGGAACTGGATGTCACCAGCCTGACGATTGACGATGCGGTGGTGCACATCTCAGGGATGATGTGATTCGGGTGTTTTCATATAAGCATCCTTTGAGGCTAAAGTCGCGCTTGGACAGAAAGAGGGCGCGAAGGATCGAAGGAGCGAAATCTCGCAAAGAAATGCCTCTTTCTCATGTCTTCTTCGCGCACCTTCGCTCCTTCGCGACCGAATGAATGCGCGACTGAAGTGTTTGAGGTCGGTTCACGCGCGGTCCAATCTCTAAAAATCACGCCATGATGGCAACCGCGTCCCCCTTGCAACACCGCCGCTGCACCCAGGGCAATCGCGAGTAGCCGTCGTTTTGCATAATCTTGCGCTTTCGCCCTCTTTTGTCTTGTAGTAGTTTCTCACTTCGGCGCGAAGCTTCATTTTTTTGAATCATTGAATACTCAAGCACCAGGAGCTTTGGTATGGATACCCATGCAACCGCGTGGATTCCGCGCCCTTTTTTGCAGATGCCCGACCCTCGACATCACAACTTCCAGCACCGGCTTGTGGACATCATCACCATTGCGCTGCTCGCGGTGATTTGCGGAGCCGACAGTTGGGTGGAGGTGGCGGCTTATGGGAAGGCCAAACGCAAGTGGCTGGAAAGCTTTCTGGATCTGCCCTTTGGCATTCCTTCGCATGACACCTTCGGGGACGTCTTCTCCCGTCTGGATCCCGATGCATTTGAGGCTTGCTTTCGTGCGTGGATGAGCACGCTGGTGGAGTTGTCCGGCGGTCAACTGGTGGCGATGGACGGCAAGAGCATCCGCCGCAGTTTCGAGCACGGCTGGGACAAAAGCGGCATGGCTCATATCGTCAGCGCCTTTGCGCAGGGCAACCGGATGGTCTTTGCCCAGGAGAAGACCGACGGCAAAGGGAAGGAACTGGAGGCGATGGAAAAGCTGCTGAGCGTGCTGGATTTGCAGGGTTCGCTCATCACCATCGACGCGATCGCCTGCAACCGCAACATCGCCGAAAAGATCATCGCTGCCAAGGCCGACTACATCCTGCAGGTCAAAGGCAATCAGCCAAAGCTTCACGATGCGATTGAGCGGGTGATGAACGAAGGACAACTCGAAGGCTTCAAAGGCATGCGGATTGATTCCGATGAACAGACCGACGGCGATCATGGCCGGATTGAAACCCGCAAGCTCATTGTCACCTGGGACGTCAAACTGCTGGGGGAGATCGCCGATGACTTTCCCGGACTCAGCAGCATCGTGATGATCCAGCGCACCCGCGAGATCAACGGCACCCCCAGCCGTGAGATCAGCTATTACATCAGCTCGCTCAACGCCAAACGCTCCGCCAGACAGTTTGCAGACTACATCCGCGGCCACTGGAGCATCGAAAACAATCTGCACTGGCAACTGGATGTCAGCTTCAACGAGGACCAACGCCGCATCCGCAAAGGCCACGGAGCCGAAAACTTCAGCCGCCTGTGCCGCCTCGCCTTGAATCTGCTCAAGCGGGAAACCACCCAGAAAGTCGGAATCGCCATCAAACGCCACCTCTGCGGATGGGATAACGACTATCTGCTGAAAGTGATGCTGGCGTGAACACGGCTACTCGCGATTGCCCTGCCGCTGCACCACAAGTGACAACACTCCTTCATCGCGTTATCTTTCCGCGATCATGGAAGGACAACGAATGCGCTCTGTCTGCAAGCTTGTCGCTGTTGCGGGAACTCTGATTGGTGCTGCGTCAGCATGCGCTGATCCGGCGGCGTTTTCACTGGGGAAGATTCCTCCTGGTGAACCCGCGTATGGCGTGATGCAGGACCCCGACAGTGTCTATGCGCCACCCGCTCCGCCACGCGAGAATGACGGCATCAATGAGGGCGGCGTACATTTCGATCTGGCGATCCGCTATGTCACCGATTATGTCTATCGCGGGGTTGATCGCGGCGAATTCCTCGGGCGTCTCCCCGACACCCTCAACGGCAGCGAAGATGTGCCGGGCCCGCTTGATCCAGCAACGCAATTCAGCATCGGCGCCGAAGATCGCCCGAACTATCAGGTCGATGCCAGGCTGATATTTGATCTCGGGAAATTTCCTCATCCCTACATCGGCGTGTTTGTGAATATT
>Ga0163144_10021691_pt1 | contig 12755 bp, 8 predicted proteins | sample OliLak19BULKMAT1_FD_123175 | JGI IMG/M metagenome (GOLD analysis project Ga0163144, IMG submission 123175) | Freshwater microbial mat bacterial communities from Lake Vanda, McMurdo Dry Valleys, Antarctica - Oligotrophic Lake LV.19.BULKMAT1 | ecosystem: Environmental > Aquatic > Freshwater > Lake...
GTGAGTACCTCAATAATGTCGTAATTAAAGTACTCATTTACGTTGCGCTGATCGGTTTCTGTCTCAAAATAAGCGGTGAGATTAATAGGGGCAAAAAGATAATAGCTCGGTGAAAGGGTGTACCGTATCGCGCGGCCTTTTCCAATTTTAAGTAGGGCGTTTTGGGTAACGAGAGAGGCCAAGTCTCGGTTTAATGTCGCTATACTAACAGACGTTTCAAGGCTAGCCTGAAGTTCTGATACCGAAGCAGATGCGCTATGCTTAATGCTCTCGATAATCTGTTGTTGGCGTGCGGTGAAGGGCATGGTTCTTTGAATCCTCTCATGGGTGTGGGTTAATCCTATCATTTATGAGAGGAAAAAGCACACTGAGTGATAGGATTATACGGTTTCAAACATCAATACAAAGCGAAGACACCCTTCGATATCCTGCTCACAGCTGAGAGCACCCTGCAACCGCTGGACAAGCTCAGTCGTTGAAGCCAAGGACTCAGGAACGGCCATTATCGCGCTTGAGGTTGAGACGGAAAAGCCCTGTTGGGTGATGGTGAGTTGCGGGCCGTTGCCTTCTGATACTGGGGCAATGTGAACGTGCTGTTGTTCCGCATGTGCCGCCGATTTAATCGTGTAATCACAAAGGGTGAGCACCACCTGTGTGATCGCGAGCACATCTGTTTTAAGAATAGGCAGAGGATCAAACGTAATGTGGGCATAAGGGTGGGTGGTCTTGAGGGCAACACGCATACTTTCTAAAGCATGGGTGAATTCGGCACTTAAATCCACCGAAGCAAATATCAGCGAACGTGCCAGATTTCGCGAACTGAGCAGTTGTTGATCGGTAGCATCATCCCCAGTCCATGATTCCTCCAGTGTGTGAATCATATCGATAAAACGCGGGGCTTGTTCAACGGAATAAGGGGTGTAGGAGGCAGACACCTCTTGAGATTGGGCAAGCAGGCGGGCAAGTTCCTGCGCTTGATGCAGATCGCGCCTGCTCCACGGTTCGCAACGGCCTTCGACATGTTCTTTCCATCTTTCGAAAGAGGCGCGAGGCCCAAGGCGATACGCCCCGCTTTCATCCGTGTAAATGCGCTTTTCATCTTTTCCTGCCCACACAATTTCGGTGGCCACTTCAGGCCTCACCCAGATCACGACCGTGTCCATCGACGCATCCAGCGCAATGGCAATCACACCGCTGAGGTCTTTACGATACGCAAACAGTGAAGGGAAGGGTTTAGACAGGCAGTGAACCACATAAGGCTCAGAAGAGAGCATCTTGGATCGAATCATTGTTGTAAACGATTCAGCACTGAGCGTGCTTGAAAGAGTCCCGATCACTTGAATAGAGTCGGGGGCAGAAATAATCATACAGGATGCATTCATCGCGGAGGCCATTTCCTGCCCTTCGCTTGCGACTATTTCCGTGAGAGACATACCCGCCGTGACGCTGCTAATCATGCGGGAATGATTAAGTTGCAATGCCTTCATATGATCTGCGCGGCGTTTATGTTCTTCATGGGAGATGTACGACGATAGGGCATGTGCGATCAACTCGGCAAGCTTTCGCTGGTAAAAAGGAATAAACAACGGGGTACGATGATGACAGGAGACCATGCCCCACAAGGTATTGCCTTCAAGAATACTAATGGTGAGTGTCGAATTGATTCCCATGTTCTGAAGGTATTCTACATGCACAGGCGTCACGCCACGAAGCAGCGAGAATGATAAATCCAACGGCTGATTCACCGAGGAATGAGACAGAATCTGGGATGAAGGAATACCGATATCCGACACCAGTCTAAGGAAGTTCTGAGTATAGAGCTGCCTCGATTGCTGGGGAATATCGCTTGCTGGAAACGATTGCCCAAGGTAACTATCGACTCCTTCTGCAAGGTCTTCCGCAATAACACTGCCGTTCCAGTCAAGATCAAAGCTATACACTTTCACCCGATCAAACCCTGTGAGTTCACGAAGCACTTTACAGGTAAATTCGAAGGCTTCGCGTTCGGTGTATATCCCCTTCAGGCGGTGTTGGTAAGCGTTAAACAGATCATAGGCGCGTTGCTGGTTGAGCGGGGCTTCCTGCGTGATATCCACCGCTTCAAACTCAATCAGCAACAGGTGCATTGATACATGCGACATGACATTGTAGGTGCGCATTCCGTCTGTCGTATTCAGTTCTGCAGTGAAGGATTGTAGCGGCTGATGGCTGTTAGTGCGCGTGACCTGCATGGCGTTTTCAATAATGGAATCATCCAGAAAATCAGTCAACCGCTTCCCGATGATCTCCTGCGCGGGGATTCCCAACGTGCCTGTAACATTATCACTAATGTACAGGACCTCCATAGAAAGGGGGCTAATGACCATAAGCATCCCATGCGCCTGAATATTGCCAGGCGTGTTGACCACTTCCTCATCACAGGTGTGGAGCAGGTCTTCAACAGTGGGGTAGGATCCCTTAGCGTGTGTATTGGCCATAAATAATGTTTCTGTCTATATCTGAAATACATCGTTAGAAATGTAATGTGCTTAAGTGTGATTAAATGTGTTATGTCTGTTTGCAAGGGGGTTTGTGATGATGTTGGTTTATAGGGGCGTGAAATAATACCTAACCAGCCTGTTGGATGGGTTTAATGAATTAAACCTCTACAAATACACTTCCTTATAGAGCCCCTTGTGCTCGTTAATCACATGTAGGATTTATTAAACATTCAAATCCGTAGCGTGCCCCCGCGCGCGCATCTGTCTGCGCTTCAGGCGTTATCAGCGCCTGATCCAAATACTCCATCACGGTCTGCCAGTGTGCCATCGTCCCTTTGCCATGTGTTTCGAAGTAGCGAACCGTGGGGGGAACAGGGTCTAGTGTCTGTCTCAAATGCTTGGCAATACGCATCCCGCCCATCGCAGACCCTTCCACGACATAATACACACCGTCCCAAAAACAAGGAGAATGCACACGATCTGCATCAATGGATGTACGTTCAGAATAGCAGGAGGACGCCAAGCCTAGCCATTGTCTGCGCTGCATGAGGCAATCCACAATAGGGTGTGTACTATCAAGCTGAGCCGTTTGAACACTCTGAGAGAGGTGAATAATCCAAGCCTTAAAGAGAAGCAGGGTTTCTTCAAATTGTTCAATGGTCACATCAGGCGATAAAAGCCGTGAGAACATCCTTTTAGAATCGACCTGTTCATGAAGATCGAGGGTATGCTCTTTGAGGGATTGAAGAATGGGGGGAGGGAGGGTAATCATGCAATACCTATTGTTAAGTTAGTTTTATCTTCTCACATATACCTTCGCTTTTCAAATTATTTATAGCCCATGCTCACCACCTGACACACTAAAAATGAGTGCGTCATTACGTAGAATACTTGCCTTCGCTCGGTTAGCGGGGTTAAGCACACGATAGTATAGTGTGGCGAATCGTCCTATTGGGGCCAGGGAGATGCGACGCTCTAAGCAAGATCACGACGTTTCGCAAAGCCTCCACTCGTGATGACGCGGTTCTTGTGAATGTTGTCAGGTGGTAAAATAGCCCATGACTCATAAAAGGGATTTGTAATAACATGTGGTCTGTGTATACTACTATTAACACCTAGTCCCTTTTTGCCTTGTTCATTTTATTTGTTATCTAACTTTTGGCTTAGATCTTTCTTTTGATGGGGGTATCATATGGGGGTATCTTATTTAATATTTCAATAATTGATATATATCTTGATCTGTATCTAGCATATAGGCTCTTGAATTCCTTAAGTTTAGCCTCTGTTTGGTCAACTTTTGAAATGTAATCTTTTATTAACCCAACGTCTTCGATTAAAGTTCCAATAACGGCTTTAAATTTCTCTGATTTCCCTATCTTTGATATGTCTAGAGTATCGGCGCTTATCTTCTTGAGGTGATTAAGCATAATATCTATTTTGTCTGTTAGATTATCGAATTTTGTTGCTAATGGCAGAGTTTCTCTCGCTCCTGATCTCATTAGATGAGCAGTGTTGTTTCCAGCTAAAGGGTAGAGGGTGTTCATATAGATCGTTACCTTAGGGTTAGTGGACTGTGGGCTTTTAAACGTTTAGAAAATATAACATATACATTAAAGGCTCTCAACCGTAAACAATGCTAAAGGAAAACCGCATTACTTAACAAGCATCCCTTTGTGCTATAAAAGAAGGATAGCCCTAACGTGAGTTCCTGCCATGCCGTCTTCTATCTTTCTGCGCCAATGCCTCACCGATGTGGCGACGCCGCTCCAGCTCTTTAACACCCTCTCCGCCACCACCGATCATGCGATCCTGCTGGAATCCACCGATGCGGATACCCGCCTTGCGCGCTTTTCCTTTCTCGCCTGGAATCCGCTGATTCGCTTTGAGGTTAAAGACGGTCAAGCCACCGTCACTTTCGCCGATTCTCCTGACATCGATACCTTTCCCTGTCATAATCCGTGGGCATGGATGCGCGATACCCAAGCGCAATGGCTCGCGGATCACCACATCGATCTCAAGACGATTCATGAATCGTCTGTGGATAAAACGCTCCCTGCGGTAGGGGGATGGTTTGGCTACACAGGCTACCACGCCGTCCAGTACAACGAGGCCATTCCGCAACAGGATCATGATCCTGTGAACGTGCCCGATATCGCTTATGGATTTTACACGCAGGTGCTGGTCTTCGACCATTTAAAGCGAACCTTGAGCTTTGTGAGCCTGCTGCCGAATGAGGGCGATAACGAGCGTGTGTGGGCAGATGTGTGCAATGCCATGAGCCGCCCGTTGCCGTTGGAGCGTTTGCCGCTGTTAGAAAATCCTCCTGATGCGTTTACAGATGTTGTCTCGAATATGTCCGAGCAGACATATTTAGACAAGGTCATGCAATGTAAGGAGCTTGTCGCCCAAGGCGAAGTCTTCCAGATTGTGCTGGCTCAACGGTTTAGCCTACCGACGTCTTCTCCCTCTTCCCCTGTAGGGGCGGGTTCTGTGCCCGCCCGCCAACCTGCAAAGGACATCCAAGACGGGCGGACACAAGGCTCGCCTCTCCAAAGTTGCTTTCCCATTAACGCGTATCGCGCATTGGTTGCTACTAATCCGTCGCCGTATGCCTACATCCTCAAACAGGAAGGCTTCTGGTACGTGGGGTCATCTCCTGAAACTTTTGTCGATGTGGATAAAGATCACGTCGTGTTACGTGCCCTTGCAGGTACTCGTAAACGCGGAAAGACGATTGAAGAAGATCAGGCAATGGCGGATGAACTCCGCGCCGATGAAAAAGAAGTCGCAGAACACAAGATGCTCGTGGATTTAGCACGAAACGATCTGGGGCGCGTGTGCCAAGTCGGGACGGTGGCCGTTGGCACGATTGCAGAAATCCACTTTTATACACATGTCATGCACTTAGCGACGGAAGTCAGCGGGAAGAAGCGCCCCGATAAAGATGCCTTCGATATTTTTAAAACCGTCTTGCCTCGCGGAACCGTCAGTGGTGCGCCCAAGATTCGGGCGATGCATCATTTATCCCGATTAGAAACCGAGCGTCGTGGGATTTATTCAGGGGCGGTGGGTTATTTTGATGTGCTGGGCAATCTGAAAAGCTGTATCGCCATTCGCTCTGCGCTGATTAAAGACGGCATCGCGCATGTGCAGGCAGGCGCAGGAGTGGTGTATGATTCTAAGCCTGAACTGGAATACCTCGAAACGAAGAACAAGGCGCGGTCTGTTTTAATGGCTCTCCAATGGGCACGCGGTGTTTAATCTTGAAAAGCGTACAAAAGTACGTTATACTAGCTCCATAAACGAACAGACCTCACACGTTCAATGTGTAGCCTGTTCGCCATGATTACATAGTAATGATGTAATTAACGACTGCTAATGCAATCTCCAGAATGAGATAAATTACTTTAAACATTTTGGAACCCTTTCTAAACATCTTGGTTTATACAGTTAGAGAGTCTTTGTAAGAGGCTCTCTAACGCTTTTAGGAAAAGGCCAAAAAGAGAGAGCATTACGCAAAGAATCCAACTGCACACCATTCGCCAGAAAGGATGTCAACTGCGATTATTAAAGCATCATCGTTATAGGTTGTATAGCAGTATTGAACCCTGTATAAAAATGCGTTATACTTAGCCTATAAACGAACAGACCTCACACGTTCAATGTGAAGCCTGTTCGCCATAATTACATAGTAATGATGTAATTGACGACTGCTAATGCAATCTCCAGAATGAGATAAATTACTTTAAACATTTTGGAATCCTTTCTTAATTTGCCGACGTTTAACTGTTAGAGAGCCTTTGCTGAGGCTCTCTAACGCTTTTTAGGAAAAAGCCAAAAAGGTGAGAGCTTAACAGGTTAGGAATCTAACAGCGACTTAGCCAGCCAGAAAGGATGTCAACTGCGATTATTAAAGCATCATCGCTATAGGTTGTCTAGCAAGCGCGACTCTATTAAAAACATCGTTACGTTGAAGGATGCTCGCGCTTCTCGTATAATAAACACGTGCCCCTAAGCCGAGACCTCTTATGTCTATCTTTATTATCGACAATTACGATTCGTTTACCTTTAACCTCTACCAAATGACGGCGGCGGTTAGTGATGAACCTGTGGAAGTGATTCGTAACGACGCGCTCACCTACGAGCAATTCATCGAAAAATCGCCCAGCAAGGTGATTCTCTCCCCAGGGCCAGGGCATCCCGATAACCCAAAAGATTTTGGGCTGTGTCGCGCGATCATCGAAAAGCAGCCTGAGCACATGATCCCCATTTTAGGCGTGTGTCTTGGAATGCAAGGCATGTCGAGCATTTACGGCGCGACGGTTTCGCAAGCCCCTGCGATTGTCCACGGCAAGACCAGCATGATTGAGGTGTTAAAAGAGGATTGTTTCTTGTTTGATGACATGCCCCGCCCCTTTGAAGCCATGCGCTACCATTCACTTGTAGCGGAAGAAGCGAGCATTCCCGATTGCCTAGAAATTACCTGCAAAGACCTCACGCATGGCCTTATCATGGGCGTGCAACACAAAACGTTGCCCTTGTATGGTGTGCAGTTTCATCCTGAAAGCATCGGCACCCCAGAGGGTCAGCAATTGCTAAAGAATTTTGTCGACAAGGGCTAGACTTGTATAACTCATCATATTTCGTTATACTACGTATATAAATAAAAGGCCTCGCGTGGCAAACCCAAGACCTTTTATCCCTTAGTAAGCTATTCATGCTAATTAAGTTGTTTACGATTGCAAGCGCAATCTCGAGAATAAGAAACAAGAGTTTCATTTCTGACCCCTTTCTTTGAACAAACAATTCTAACTGTTAGTGAGCCTTGTTACAGGGGCTCTACAACGCTTTATAGGGATGAGCCAAAAGGTGAGAGTCTATAAACTACTAACAAAATCGTTCAAAGCAAAGAAAGGTCGTGAACTGATGAAGTTAAAGCACAAACAGGATAGTTAATTCAATGCTTGCTCCCCATAACTGGCTAGAGAACCCTTCAACCCGCGATCAGTTTTTTAATGCGGAATTGTCTGATGATGACATGATGCAGGCTTTAAATTCTTTAACGTCCGATAACGTCAATAAAGATATCTTATCTTTAATTTTTACAACCCTTTGGAATATGCAAACGCCTGACTTGCCTGCTCTTACATTCGATCCGTTAGACCCGCCGCATTTTATCGATACTTGCGGAACAGGCGGTAGCGGACGCGCGGGCTACAATACCTCGACCACAGTGGCCTTTGTGCTGGCCGCGATGGGTGTACCTGTTTTAAAGTTTGGCAACCGTGCGGCATCGAGTCCTTCAGGGAGCTTTGACTTTCTCACCGCTCTTGGATTGCCTGCAAACCCTACGCCTGACTGGAGTGTTCGCTGTTTTAACAAGACGCGCCTCGGGTTTTTGATGGCACCAAGTGTGTATCCGCAGCTTGCAAAGCTTGCGCCGTTTCGCAAAAGAGTTGGTAAACCGACCATTTTTAATTATCTTGGGCCGTTGTTGCATCCGTATCAGCCGACGCATCGGCTTTTGGGCTGTTCGAGCGCGGACATGCTCCCCCTGCTTGCGGATCACATCAGCCAGCAAGAAAACAATGTGAGTAGCCTCTTAATTCGCAGTGAAAGCGGCGTGGATGAAGCCCTACCCGATGAGTCATACCAAGCCATTTCTGTCCTAGGGGCTGGCTCGCTTCGCGAAGGCGAGAGCGGTGTGTCCGCCCGAGAACAAGGTCATGACATTCACGAGCCTCCCATCTCCCCAAGGGGCGAGGGGACATTTAGTGCCGAGGAGAATGTAGCGTTTTTTAGGGCGTTAATTCACCCCGATACCACGCGCACCGTCGATGCCTACACGCGGGAGCAAGTGCTTTTGAATGCGGCGTTGGGGCTTAATTTGTGGGAGCCTGATATTTCGGTGGAACACGCACTGGTGACGCTAGAATCAGCATTGCTTTGCGGGAGAGTCCTTAGATTTGTCGAACGGTTTATGGATGTCAGCCTCGCCCTGTAATATTTCGGATGCCATGAGCTATCAACCTCATGGCATCACCAAGCACAATCGCCATAAGAGAAACCTGTGGGCGATTTGGAAAAATCAATCGGGTGGGTATGGGTTTACTGGTTTTAGGATCTATAGCATTTTGTGCAATGCGGCGACCCAATAAGTTGAAAGAGTCTTTTGAAAATATAAGGTCAGCATCATATAGGAAAAACTTATTATCTTTACCTTCTAGCCTAGCGTAGTTATATTCCCCGAAACGACCGTGATCCCAAAACCGTAATTTGTACTCTTTTTCAATAGCGTCAAGGGTCTTCATCAATTTTCCTAAAAAAGGATCATACCTTGTAGGATTAACATCAATTAGTTGATTAAAAGACATTATTACATCGTGATCATCCATGCGAATAGGGCCAGACATTCGTAAACCGGCCTGATTATGTATAGCCATAATACCTTCCCAATACGCAATTTTTTGCTTTAATTGATGGGCCGTCAATTGGCTCTTTTCCTTTACCGTCATAGTTTTCAAACGAGAAACCTTCAGCCTTACTTGACTTTCTGACAATTCATTGGGATCAAATGGTCTATCAGTCGCGCGTTCAGGCTTGGGGGTTAGGTTTTTTAGAGACTGTTTTAAGCGAAAGAGTTTAATTGCTGCCTGTTTTTGCGTCTGTAAATTAATAACATGGTATGTCTCCATAAAATCAAGGGTGACATTTGAAACTGTTTTGTTGGAATAAAGTTGCTTTAGTTCATTAAAAACATGACGTGAAACCAGTTCGTGCCATGAAGACATGGTGGTTCCTATATGAACAAAGCACTCTTTTGACGGTTCGTTACTGCTTTGAATCGTATGTTTACTAGCCGATAATGTGAAGCCCCCACCAGTCAATAAGTTGCTTAGACCCTTTTTTTTAGGAGGCAGTTTGACACTTCTAATATGACCCACGCACATACGGCGCTGTTCGATGTTTATCCCTATGAAAGACATGAGAAATCCTTATTTTATACGCTAACATTATGTTTTAATATATAGCATAAGCACTATACATATTGACAAATTCTGGAAAAGGTAATCCCTTTTGTTACAGAACCACGAACCAAAAGAGAGCACCCTCGTGGGGTTGTGCTCTCTTAAATATTTATTAAAAAAAAATACTCTTATAAACGGCCTTCTTTGGTGTCGATGACATCCAGAAAATAGCGGACGTGAATGGCCTGTTGGGGGGTCATCTGCTTAGCAATGGCACCCTCCAAATACATCTGCAACCCGAGTGGCAGATCGGCAATGTTTTTGTAACGCCATTCGTTATTAAACGCCACTTTTGCTTCCATGCTACCGACGTTAACCTGTTTGGAAAACCACGCACCGATTTCGTCATCGGTTGCGCCGCCTGAAATAACCGCTTTCAACGCGTCTGCATCTATTCCAAAATGGCCAAAGAGCATTTTATCCAAGGGGCAATTATAGTGATAGCTGCCGTAAATGTTTTGCGTTCCATCCTGATCCGTTAAAATCCCACGGAGTTTATCCACTGCACGCGCCAGCATAAGATAGCCCCCAACCGATGTATCACGAGGGCTACGGGGAAATTCGATGTGCAGGTTCTGTGCAAGGGAACTTACTTTTTCAAGATTAACGGCGTGAGATTCAGTGAAGGTTGCATTCATGGGGAAAGGGCTGTCCTGTTTTTGTGATGTTAGCAAAATAGATTATTGGGTACAGTCAACCTCATTATCATAACATTGGATAATTATGAGATCATCCTCTACATATTACGTTAAGAAAGCTCCCAAAAGTATGAGTCATGCTAATTTCATCAAACTCCCCTCAAAAAACGGATTACACACAAGCGATCTGGCCTTGAGTCCCAATATATAGGTTTCGCCCTAGTGAAATGGCGGTGATACAATAGAGCTAACTCCGCGTGTGCTTCATTCAGATTTAGGATCACCCTTTTGTTTACCTTGTCTAAACGTTTAATAGTGATAACGGTCGTGAGTGCGGTCTATGCAGCGTCCCCGCTTCAGTCTTTTGCTGAAGAAGCCCTCACCTCTGAAACCCCTTCCTCAATGTCTTTGGAACAGGCCCTGAATCGCGGTTTTTCACACAATCCGCAATGGCAATTGATGCAAACAGCCTTGCCTGTAGCGACGGCGCAAATCACGGCAGCAGCAGCACGGTTGAATCCCTCCTTGATTGGTCAAACCAGTTTGGCCGAACAAAATGCGCTGCTAGGACTTCAGCAGACCTTTCGTATTGGAGGCGAGCGCGAAACACTGATGAGTATTGCTACCGCGCAGAAAGATCAGGTGGCGGCCTCCATTAAAGCCTCCGCGCTGGATTTACGGTTTCAGGTCTGGCAGGCCTATGTGGGCGTGTTTATGTTGCAACAGCAGGCCGATGCGCTGGAAAGCCTCCTGACGGTAAGCAAGACACTGGTAGATGTCACCGATAAACGTGAAAAAGCGGGCGATGTGGCCAAGCTCGATGTCTGGCAGGTGGAGCTTCAAGCTCTACGGGTACAGAATCAGGCGCAGGTCTTGCATGTAGAAGTGCAGCAGGCGCAGGCGAAACTCAACTTATTACTCGATTATCCTGTCGCGCAGGCCGTTACGTTGGTCGTGCTAACGCCGCCGCCCGCGCCTGTGAATGACTCCCTTGATCCCTTAATTGCTGTTGCTCTAGACCAGCGTCCCGAATTGGAAGCGGTTGGCTATCAGTATCAGGAAGCCAAATCACGCGAAGCCTACGCCATCGCTCAACGCATTCCCGATCTCACCCTCGCTGCGGGGCCTGCCTATAGCAGACCCGAAGGCAAAACGAATCTATTTTTTAACGTACAGGTGCAATTGCCTCTGTTTTATCAGTATCAAGGGGAACGCGATACGGCAAAAGCGCAGCAGGTGCAGGCCACCCAACAGAAAGTGGCCACTGAAAACCAGATTAAAACCGAGGTCGCCGCAGCGTTTTACGATGTTCGGCTCCAGCATCAGTTGTGGCAGCGTTATCAAAACCAATTGCTCCCTAAAGCGCAGCACGTGAACGAGAAAGCCGCCCTGAGTTTTAAGGAAGGCAAGTCATCCATACTGGTTCCGTTGCAGGCGCAGCAGGCGTATATCGAAACACGTCTGGGGTCTGTGCAAGCACTCGGCAATTACTACATCGCGTGGTCCCGATTGGAACGCGCCGTGGGAGGAGCACTGTAAACCCATGTTAATTACCCTTAAAAAAGAGATGATGGGTGCATTACTTATAGCCGTCTTTTCCTTAGCGATAACAGGATGCACACAAGAGCCTCCCGCTAATTCTTCTGAAACAGCCACGCCTAACGCTCAACAAGAATTGGGCGGGCACATCATTCAGTTATCTCCTGAAGCATTGAGCCTTCTCGCAATCGAAACGGTGACGGTGAAGGAACAGGCTGTCGCGGAAACGTTTAACACCCTCGGTGTGATTAAAGCCGATGAAGAACGCATCTTCCACGTCGGATCGTTAGTTGCGGGGCGCTTAGGCAAAGTCACGGTTCAACTGGGAGATCACGTCAATAAGGGCATGTTGCTGGCCAATGTCGAAAACACCGAAGTGCCGCGCTTACAAGCCACGTATATTCATGATCTTCATCAGAACGAAATTGCCATTAAGGATGCAAAAGCATCGGCGCGTTTGGCGCAAAGTATTTACGCGCGCGAAAAACGTCTGTACGATCAGGGAATTACAGCGCGAAAAGACCTTGATGTCGCTAAAAATACCTTGGAAAAAGCACAGATCGCGCTCGCTGGTGCGCAGGAACATCAAACGCATATTCGCGCAGAAGCCAAGGGATTATTGGGAACTTACGGCGTGACGACATCCCCTTCGATGGAACATGAAGAACGCATTAGCCGTGTTGCGCCGTTACGCGCGCCGCAATCAGGCACTGTCATTCAGAAAGCCGTGACCTCTGGCGATGTGGTGCAGCCACAGGATACCCTGTTTACGATTGCTGATTTAAGCAGCGTCTGGTTAGATGTCACCCTCTACCCCGAGCAGGTGAAAAATGTCGAGATGGATGCACCGCTTGTCTTCTATAGTGATAGTGCCCCCAAACAACCGATAGCAGGGCGGATTGGGTATATTCTTCCACAGGTGGAAGGCACATCGGAAACATATGTGGCACGTGCGTTTATCACCAATACCAACAACACCCTGACTCCAGGAATGCGGGGCAATGTGCATGTATCGCTCTCGCAAAACGTGAACCGCCTTACCCTGCCTTCTGCGGCGATTCATACCGTGA
>Ga0163144_10021692_pt1 | contig 12755 bp, 13 predicted proteins | sample OliLak19BULKMAT1_FD_123175 | JGI IMG/M metagenome (GOLD analysis project Ga0163144, IMG submission 123175) | Freshwater microbial mat bacterial communities from Lake Vanda, McMurdo Dry Valleys, Antarctica - Oligotrophic Lake LV.19.BULKMAT1 | ecosystem: Environmental > Aquatic > Freshwater >...
CGGCAGTGGCCGTGAACTTCCTCTACTACAACTTCGTGCGTAAGCACATGACGCTCGGAAAAACGCCCGCGGTGGCGGCGGGTATCACGGATCTCATTTGGGCCGTTACTGAGATTGTCAAGCTGTTGGAGGCTGCGGAAGGGGCGAAGGTTGGGACGGATGCGAATCGGCGTGGGGCATATACGAAAAAGGCAAGGCCAGAGTAGTGGGAACAGCTCCAGCCGGCGGGAGTCAGTTAATCCCTGCTGGGAGTCTTGAATGTTCCAGCCTTCTTGTCTTGATGTGCTTCTTTCGTCTTGTTAAACAGCCGCTCGACAATCGCACCGCTTACGAAGCCCCGGCAGTCTGTCAACAGTGCTTTTGAGATGAATTTGTATGCGCAACACACCGCGGAACAACGATGTGGTATCCCTGTTTCACATCCTGGGTTGTCGGCCCGATTTGGCAGGGAAACCTTGTAATGCGACAAGGACGAACGCGATGCGGCTACGGCCATGAGGCTTTCTTCGCCCAACTTGTCCGCGGGGTGTATGACAACTACGTAGCGATCTTTGGATACCGAGCCATGCAACCCCGGAAAGTTACGCACAAAAAACACTTGCCCGCGATTAATCCCCGTCTCGTTCAGGCGCACTCCCTTCGGAGGTCGTCTAAGTTTTCAGAAACCCACTTTTGACCATCCGACAGCCTTTTTTCTACCTCAAGCCGCATATCGTCCAAATTCAGAGGGTTGCTAGATGGCATCCATTCTGGAGTGTCGGCGCGAGCTTTTTTCCACGCCATTCCCGGCTCGTGGGTCATAGAGGAAAGTTCCGTTGAAGACAACTCCCGCAGTGCCATCCACACCGATTCCACATGGTTCGCCTGTTCTTGATTCAGTTCCAAATCCGGCTTCAGGTCGGACTCGTTTCCAGAAACCTCGTGCCATACAGATGGCACAACCGGACCCCATATCCACGCTTTGAATCGTTCTGGAAACAGCGGGCTGTTTTTCTCAGAAAGGTGCCAACACTGTACGTAGTACAGAAGTTTCTGAATCTTCATCGGGTCGAGTGGTATTCTGTCTCTCGCGGCCAGTTTGACCAAATGAATGGCCACATCGGTTGCCGTGAGAGAAATTTCGTACTTCATGGTTCACCACACCGTTTGAATCCCGGGGCACTCACAACCCATTATAGAACCCAAACCACAGAAAGTCCACAGGAGTGACCGGGCCGCTATCGGCGGGTTTCACTCCACCCTTTTTCAAAGTGACACATTACCAATTTTTGAGGGGCACAGTGGGCACCCTTTTTGGAGCATTTTTGGGCGGCGGCTGCGGGGAGTCGCGGCGAAGTCCGCTGGGCGACGGAGAGAAACCAGGCGCGACGCAGCCGCAACCAAGTCTCGGGAGTGAATGCGGCGGCCGCGGCCGTCGCCCCCACCTCGCGGGCCGTTCGCTCAGGCGCGCACCACCACCTCGTGGGGCGGCGCGGAGCCCCCGTCAGCGCCGCCCACACCCCTATCCCACCCGCCGCCGCACTCGGGGCACGTCGTCAACCCATCAGCATCCGCCACAAGTTCTTCGAGGCGATACGCGCAGCACGGGCACTCCCCCGCTCGCACCATCGCGGCGGATGTCTCCCGAAGATACACCCGCAACCCCGCTGCGCCGGCGAGCAACAGCATCGCCGCGATTCCCATGAGGAGCGCCACGAACGGCGACAGGATGAACATCGCCACGATTCCCACGCCTTGATTGAGGACCAGCACGCCCAGCGCCACCGGAATGCACACGACGGCGATAAGCGGCCACAACGGTTTCCATAGGGCGAGTATGCGCGGGCGCAATGCGTTCCGCGCGGGGTCGCCGCGCCACCAGCGCAGACGGGTGGGGTTGCCGCGGTCGTCGGGGTAGGGGAAGCGGGGGGGCACTGGGGTATCCTTCGTTGGTCGATAGGCGGGCGCAGGCGGATCAGCAATGGCCACAGCCAGCCAACGAACAGGGGCAAACGCGATGAGGCAATGCAAGGACTACGAGAAGATGAGCGTCTTCGAGCAGGTGATGGATGCGCTCAAGGAGGGCATGGCGCACAACCGCGGCGAGTTGACCCTTCGGACGATGACGCTGCCAGCGCCCGCCTCCCGTTACTCGAAAGCACAGGTCGCCGCGTTTCGAAAGAAGAAGGGGTCCGCGGGAAACTGAATGTCGCATTGGTTGGTGCTCGTGGGCATCATTCGGCGCTTCCGGGAAGAAAGACCGTCGCCTGTTCTTCGCCTCGTTCAACGTAGCGATTGCATTTACGACCCTTCTTTCCGCGGCAACCACAAATCCCCCACCACCATCACCACCAGCAACAGCGACGACACAAAGTACACCGCCCCGCCCCCAACGATCAAGTACGCAAACTGCTCGTAATGTCGCGTGAGCCACCAGCCGCCAATATCCACAAGCAGCCCCAGCCCGTTGAGCATGACCAATAGCCCCACAAACCCGCCGCGGAACCGCGTGAACGAAACCAGCAGCGCAAGCACAAACGAAAGCGTGGCGAGGCTGACAGCGTGGACGTGGGTCGAGGAGGTGATGATTTCGACCGAGTTGGGGTTTACTTCGCGCGAGACGGCGACGGCGCGGACATCATCGAGGAACTCGAGGGGGAGTTTCTTGGCGACGGGGTCTGAAGCGTTGCGGGCGTGGCAGGAGACGCAGTTCTTTGCGATGATTTCGGCGGGGGCTTTGTCGCCAAGGTCGAGGTTGTCGTATTCCTCGGTGATCTTGTTGCCGGTGAGCCACTTGATGAGGCGGCCGCGGTCATCTTCGGGGAGGGTCGCGGGGTGTTTGCGATCGAGAGCGACCAGGAGCGGGGCGCGGGTGCGGATGCCGTGATAGACGCCTTTGACATCATCGACGGTCAGGCCGGGGCGCTCATCGCGCTTGTGGTCGTGGAAAAAGAGGTGGCCGGCGGAGGCCGCGAAGCCGCCGCAAAGGACAACGCACAGGAGCGTCAGGCCGAGGCGGAAGCCGATGTTGAGGGAGCGAAGATGGAAGGCGGTTTGCATTGAATCCCTCAGCGGGGGAGAGTGAGCCACGGATGAGAACGGATCAGAACGGATCAGAAAAAAGACGTGGAGAGAGGTTGCTTTGACTTGTTGACGCTGTTGTCATTCTTGTGGTGTTGTTTTTCTGCGTGTCTTTGCTTCGCCTGTCTTTCTCCTGATCCGTGTCGATTTTCCTTCATCCGCCGCCGGGCTTTGTGGGGCACTAGATTTTCAGCATTTCATCGGTGATTTCGACATCCTTACCGCTCGCGACCGCCTGTGCCGCGGCGATCCCCACGATGGTCCCCCGCGCCCCTTCATCGGCGGTGCAGACCGAGGGCTTGCTCTCGACGATGCTGGCGATGAAGTCAACGAGGGCGTAGTACTGGGGCGAGAAGGGGAGGCCGATGCCATCTTTGAGTTTGCCCTGGCTCGCGAGTTTGGTGGCATCGGCGATCAGCGTGATGCCCTCATCCTGATGGAACTGCTGGCGGTTGGCATAGACCTCCCAGCCTTGTGTGGGGGCATCGGCTTCTTTGAACATCCAGCCGTGGGACCAGGCGAGTTTGATCGCCGCGTTGCTGCCTTGAAAGACCTCGAAGCGACCTTCGAAGGAGTTGCAGATGCTGGCGAGGTAGGAGAGGTTCGCGCCATCGGCAAAATGAAGGTCGCAGTGGATGGTGTCGGCGATGCTGCGGCCATCATCTTTGTACACCCGCAGACTCCCGGAACCCCACACGCTCTTGGGGTACTTGCCGAGATAGTAGTGAAACACATCGAACTGGTGGGTGCCCATTTCCCCCGCGAGGCCGAGCGAGACGGCGGGGTCGAGGCGCCAGTTGACCTCTTTGTCTTTCGCCGCGTCGCTGGAGGGAAAGCGCCAGGATTGCTTCTTGAAGTTTTGGGCCCGCATGCAGATGAGGTCGCGGACGGAATCGGAGCGGAAGAAGGTGCGGGCGAGTTTATAGACGGGGTTGGAGCGGGCGTAGAGGCCGGATTGGAAGACAATGCCTGCCGCTTTGGACGCGGCCTTGGCGATGGCCTTGCAGTCGTCGACGGTGTGCGCGAGGGGTGCTTCGCAGAAGATGTGCTTACCGGCACTCAGCGCATCGAGGGCGATGGCCTTGTGAGTGTGGGTGGGCGTTGCGATGATGACCGCTTTGACGTCCTTGGCTTTGTCCAGCAGTTCAGTGTGCGACGTGTACCCCGTCACGCCTTGCACGCGGCGTTTGAGGCCATCGAGCCGTGCCTGGTCGATATCACAGACCGCGGCGATCTTTACCGCTTCGATCTTCTGCAACTCATCGATGAGCGCGCGACCGTGGCGGCCCGCGCCGATCAGCGCGACGGGGATCGGATCGGCGGCGTGAGGAAGCGCGGTTGCGAAGCCAAACTCGGGGAGGACCGCGAGGGCGGCGAGGCTTCCGCCGGTGGCGGCGAGGAATGAGCGGCGGTCGAGTTCCATGATCTCTGGGTTACTCCGGCGGACAAATCGAAAGATGGGTGTTGGCGGATGGAATATGGGAACCATGAGCGTAGTTGCGGTCGCCGATGATCTCCCAAGGACCGTTGCGGAATGTTTGGAGGAAGAAGGTGGGATGGGAGGCGTTTGAGGGTGGGGGTTGGAAGTTACGATTCGAGAGGTCGGTACCCAGAACGAGCGCTGCGGTTGACCAAGCATCCGCGGCGGCGGCGTCCGCAGACACCGGGCGGAAGCCCGGTGCCACACTGGGGTAGATGGCCGCAGCGGTGTTCGCAGAAGTGCAAGGCTTTCCGGTGCGGGGGTCAAGAATGTGCCCGATTTCGTTATCACCCACCTGCAGGGTGCGTCCCCTTGGGGCGGAGATGCCCAGGGCGGCGTTCCTGAACGAAACTATCGGGCTATCGGGTTCGGGGCCGAGTGCGATGCGCCAGCAGTCCTCGCCGGGGGGTGAGCCGATGGCGAGGATGGAACTAGTGCCGGCATGAATAAGCGCATCTTTGACTCCCCCCCCCGCTGCCGTCAGGCACGCCATCGCCAGGTCCAGGGCGTGGCCCTTGCCGATCGCGCCGAGGTCAAGTTCCATGCCTTCGTTGGCGAAGCGAACGGTGCATGTGCGCCGATCAAGGATGACTTGGTGCATTCCCCACTTGGCGGTTTGGAGCGAGAGGGGGTTCTGGGGCTCTCCTTCCTGGCCGCGGAAGCCCCAGGCACGCATGAGCGGCCCGATGGTGATGTCGAATGCGCCGCCGGATTGGTGGTGGACATCTTGGGCGAGTTCGAGGAGAGCGAATGTCTGGGGGTCGATAACCACGGGGCGCAGCGCGGCCTCGCGATTGACGAGTGAGATGAGGCTGCCGGGCTGAAAGAGAGAGAGGCGGGCTTCGCAGGCGTGGATTTCTTCGATGGCTTCTTCGGCCGCGGCGGTGAGGTGGGCGCGGTCGCTCCCCCAGAGGACGAACTCGAAGCGGGTGCGCATCGCTTCGCACGCGGCGTGGACCGCAACGCGGACGGGGTCGCCTGGAGAAGGTGTTGAATCAGGAATGACCATAAAAATGGGCAACGCGCCGAATAGGCCGCGTTGCCCGGTTTGCATTTGCAGATACAGTCGTCCGTGCTGAGTTTGGTTTTGCACCTACGTCATGTTTCGTCAAAGCCCGAAACATGCCACCCGGACGCTTAGGGACCAATGAAGCATCACGCCTTTTTGTGGGTCATGGTTTTGCTGTCGAACGTGTAGGCCGAACCGGTCCACAGGGACTTGCTGGCGAGATCGACGATCACCATCACCTTGGCGCCGGTGACCACATCCGCGAGGGGCTTCTCGCGGGTGCGGATGCAGTGCAGCCAGTTCTTGCGGTGGACATCCTGGTCGTTGCCGATGTCTGGGCACTCGACCTTCTTCTCATCGATATCGTTGACAAAGAGACGCTCGGGGCGGAGCGTGCAGTGGCGGTCGGCGAGGTAGAGGTTGGCCATGTGGCCGCGGATCAGGGTTTCGACGCCCACTTCGTTACAGGTCGAGCCGGCGACGGTCATAATGTGGCCGGATTCAAACTCAATGGCGAGATTGACCTGATCGAAGTTTTCCATTTTCTTGTCAACGAGGTGGCTGCCGGTGGCGACCACGCGCTTGGGCCAGCCCACGGATTCGAGGGCCATGACCAGCGGAGTGATTTCATGCACCAGAAGATCACCGATGATGCCGGTGGACCATGATTTGTAGCGACGCCAGCGGGCGTAGACATCGGGGCTCCAGGGAATCTTGGGCTCGCTGCCGCACCACGTGTCCCAGTCGATATTCTTCTTGGGGTCCCAGGCCGGATCGATGGCGTAGTAGAGCCATTCGCCGTCCTTGCTGTTGCGGCAGTAACTCGTCTGGCTATAGGTCGGCGTGCCGATCGCGCCGGCCTCGATGAGTTTCTTGGCTTCCTGGTACTTCTTGAGTTGCATCTTCTGCGTACCCACCTGGAAGACCGCCTGCGGGTTGCCCTGCACCACGCGCATCATCTCGACCGCTTCTTCGACGTGGAAGCACATCGGCTTCTCGCAGTAGACATCCTTGCCGGCCAGAATGGAATCGATGGTGTGTTCGGAGTGCCAGTGCTCGGGAGATGCGATCACCACACCGTGGATGTCATCGCGTTTGAGCAGTTCGCGGTAGTCACGGTACGTATCGACCTTCGTTTCAGGAAAGTCCTTTTCCCAGCGGCTCTTGGCATCAGTCACGCGAAGGTCGCAGATATCCGCCAGCGCGACGAGTTGAACTTTTTCCTCGCCGCGTTTTGCAAAGTCGCAGAACGCGTGGGCGTGGCCCGTGCCCATGCCGCCGGGGCCGATGACCGCGATGCGGATCGTTTCACCTTCTTTGAGGGGAGTGCGAGGTTTGCCTTTCGGAGCGGGCTGGTCCGAGCCGTAGCGGTTCGCGGCCCGCGACCGGCCCGCGGCGGCGAGAAGGGAGGCAGCGCCCGCGGCGGCGGCGGCGCGGCCGAGGAACGAGCGGCGGGTTTGGCCTCCCCCACGTTCGGCAGTGCCGGTGTCGGTGGGATCGGTTGAATCGGAGAGATGCGGATCGTGGGACATCGGGGGATTTCCTGAAAAAATGAAAACACGCGTGCGCAGGACCGTTGCAAGGGAACTGGAACTGTTACAGGGTACGAATGTACCGGCCACTGGGGTTGGGGTAAAGAAAAATTCTCGGAAAAGAGGACACCCCCCGATCTCCCCATCCCCGCCCCAGCAAAACAGGGGCCTGCTTCGTTCTCGGCCTCGCGTCCATTGTGGCGCTCGGCACCAACGGTGCTACATCGCGGCCAAATCCGGCTCGACAAAACGCGCACCTGCATTGACACTCATCAGACATTCCCTGCTCTAATGCGCGAGGGGAGCCTGCTTCGCAAGCGCCGCCCCGCAGCGAGAAAGAAAAGCCGCGGAGTCTTCGCAAGCGCCCACCGCCGTGATCTGGCGCTGCACCAGCACGAGCCACACCCGCGCGAGTCATGGAGAGGGAACAATTGGCAAATGGCACTTTGCAACGTTGAACGAGGATGCTCTTGCGATGCGCAACAGTATTGGCTCTCGGGCGATGGGCGGGAAAAACCGCGCGATCAAACTGTGAAAACCGCACCGCAGTCGATTTCGTGAATACGCCCGCGCGAGTGAACGCATGAGCAGTTCGGTGAGTATCATGCCCCGATGAAACGGACTTCCATCGCTGTTTTGGCCGCCGCGGGCTTGCTCTCACCGGGCTGCTCGGATTCAGGTTTCACCCGCAAGAGCGGGCCAAGCCTTGCGCCGACCGACTTTGTCGACACGACGGCGGTTTTGATCCCCGCCGACCCGCCCTCGATCCGTCCTCCAACCGCGGCGGAGACCATCGGCCCCATGACCGCTTCCGGCGGTGTGCTGGACGTGATGGCAACACCGGGGCGGCCCGGTGATTCGGCCGCGGCGGCGGGTGGAGCAGGAGCACCACCGCTTTCGGCGACAGCGCCCGCCGCAAACCGTGCAACCGCAACGCTCGCCTCTTCCGCCGCGGCTCAATCCCCGGTCCCCGTCGGCAGGCCGGCGATGGTCGATACGAAAGTGGGCGACATCAACGGAAAGCCCGTCTACGCCAACACGTTCTTTGCTTCCTTCGAGGATCGTTTGCGGGCGGAAGCGGCCCTGACGACCCGCGACAAGTGGCGAATCTCAACCGCCCGCCAGATCGCCGAAAAGCTCGACAAGATGATCGAGGGCGAACTGCTCCGGGCCGAGGCGCTCGAAAACTTCACGCCCGAGCAAAAACAGGGGTTTTTCGCTTGGATGAAGGGTCTGCAAGAGCGGGTCGAAAGCCAGAGCCAGGGCAGCCGCGAAGCCGCCAATGAACGGCTGGAGCAGACCAAAGGCAAATCGCTCGATGAATACATGAGGGACGAGGAGCAGCAGCAACTGGTCGAGTTTCAGGTGCGGGAAAAAATCCAGAAACGCATCAGCGTCCCCTGGCGCGACATCAAGATCGAGTACGAGAGATACTACGAAGCGCTCCTCAATCCGCCGCCCAAGGCCATGTACCGCCTCGTGCAGATTCCCACAAACAAGCCCGAGGACATCGCCGAGTTTACCCGCCTGCGCGAACGCGGGACTCCATTCGCGGAAATCGCGGCCAACAAAACACTCAATCGCTACAAGCCCGAAACCGGCGGCCTTGAAGAGCGTGAGTTCAAAGGCGAACGGAAGGATGCCGAGTTTTTCCGCGATGAGAAGCTCAACGGGGCGGCCCGGACAATGCAGGTCGGGGAGGTCGCGGGGCCGTTTCCCATCGGGGATAATCAGGCGTACCTCGGCCTGGATGTAATCCAGCAAACCACCAGGACACTCTACGAAGCACAGGTCGCTATTGAAATGCAGATGCGAGAACGCCGCATCCATCAGGCCCAGAGCAAGTACGTCAACCGCCTGCGCGAACGCGCAAGCATTTCATCCACGCCCGAAATGACCCGGCAACTGCTCGTGATCGCGGATGCCCGATATTGGCCCGCCGGAAAGAAGTGATCGCCGGCGAAGGTCGGGAATAGCTTTAAGCGTCATCCGGTCACTCCCGCAACCAACGGAGCCTCAATGTTCGCCGCCGTTTCACGCCTCCTTCATTGCGCCCTGCGGTTCATCACCCGCGATGATGAATCCCCGACCAGGCGGCTGGGGCGATTGGGCGAATCCGCCGCGGCGGGTTTCCTCAAGTCCGAGGGTTACGCGGTGCTTGAACGCAACGTCCGCGTGCCCATGGGCGAAGCCGACCTGGTGATGCTCGCCCCCGATGGCGTTACCCGCGTCATCGTCGAAGTGAAAACCCGCGACCGCGTCGAGGGCCAGCCCGAGAAGAGCGCGCTGACCACGCCCGAGATGAGCGTGACGGCCCGCAAACGCAAGAAACTTAGATCAATCGCCCAGCACCTTGCCCGATCAAACGGCTGGCAGCGCGTACGGATCGACGTGGTGGCGATCGAGCGAATCCGTGGCGAACTGCACGTACGGCACCATATCGACGCGGTGTGATGAGTATCGCTTACCGTGCCACCGGGGTCCGCCTTGGGACCGCGGTGCCGGGAGCGAGGGGGGGGGCGCCTCACTGACTCGCGACTCCGCACACCAGTTTCTTGCTCAAAATCGCCGATCGATAGTTCGTGTACGGCCACTGATGATGCCCGACGAGTTCATACCCGCGCCGGAAGTAAAACTCAATAAGCCCGGTGTCCGGCTCGGCCATCGTACACGCGATGGCGGTTGCGCCGGTTTCCGCCGCGCGCTCCTCGATGGTCCCAAGGAGCATCAGGCCGATGCCCTGACCCTGATAGTCGGGATCAACGGCGAACTGCGAAAAACTCGCGACGCTGCTGTTGCTGAAGTACGCCGGTCCCTGCGCCTCCTCGACTTCGTGGAAGAGAATTGCCCCGATGAGCTTCTGACGGTCTCTGCCTGTGTCATCGCGCTGATGGTCGATGGCGACGAAGCACTCGCTGTTAAAGACGCGCTTCTTGGTCATCGAATCATCCTGGCGGCCGGCAAGCGGGCGCAGCCCCATCTCCACCTGTTTCGCATACGCGCGGTGCAGCAGCCGGGTCAACTCCGCGATCGAATCGCTGGGCGCGAGCCGGCGAACCGTGATCACGGGTGGAGGAGCCGGGGCCGGAGATGGGTTGCTCGGGAATGCGGACATCGAACACAAGTGTAGAAGGATAACCGGTGCGGACAGCAGTACGCGACATCTGGGTGTGATGCCGCTTTGTGGCGGCGTTAAGTTTGGTGCGCGGATAAGACTCTGATTCGAGCGCAACTCCTTTTGCCCCCTTTGAGGGAGAACCGCGATGCCTTGCTCCCGCTCTATTCAAGCCAAATCACGCGCCGCCCGATCTCTGCAATGAACATCGCTCCCTGTGCGGCGACTCATATTTGACAGTTGCGTGAAAGGACTCCGCTTGCCCCCCCACCCCCCCCCCCCCCCCCAAAACACCCCCGCTCCCCCCCCACCCCATTTCCCCCCGGTCCCCCCCCCCCCTCCCCTTTCCTTCGCTCAAAGCCGACGCAGGCCCATCCCGCGGCGACTACTCGGATCGTCGGCCCTCGCTCTTCCGCGCCGTAATCGGAGCGTTATCGCTCACGCTCGCCGCGGGCCTGGTGATGGGGCTTGCTTCAAGCGCCTATGCCCTGGCCCCCTGGTTCGCCAGCGCCATTTGCGTTCTCTTATGCGGAGGCTGCGGCATCGTCACGATTTCGCTCCGCAAGAACCAGTATGTCGAGATGGCGATCCGTCACCGCGACGCCCAGGCGGAATTTCGGCGAGGAGACGTCCGAAAGGCCGCATAAACGGCCCGCAACGCACCATCCACACTCCCTCAGCCGCAACCACAGCCGCCTTCCTCACCAGCGTGCAGTCGCGGGGCCGATCACCCGATACCAGCCTGCGGAACACACGGGCCGGGGAGTATCCCCCGCGCCGGTGGTGGCCCGCGACCGCGAGGAACGATCCAATGGCCGACAAGAAAGCTGATGCAACCCCCGTCGCGGCGAGCGACTCCACCGCGGCAACCGCCGCGAAGAAGAAGTCTCCGATGAAGGCCATCGGCCTCATCGCCGTCTTGATGATCGCCGAGGCCGGTGCGGTCTACTTTTTCGTCGGGAAGACCGCCCCGCAGGCCGCGGCGGCCCACGGCATCGTCGGCAAGGATGAGCCAAACCTCGAGGCCAGCATCGAGATCCCGCTGGTGGAGGAGAAGTTCCAGAACATGCAGACCGGGAGGGTCTGGGTCTGGGATACCGAAATCGTGCTCAAGGTAAAAGCCAAGAACGAAAAGTTCGTCGAGAAGCAACTTGAGGAGCGCGCCGCCGAAATCAAAGAGGGCGTATCGATGATCTTCCGCCGCGCACAACACAGCAGCCTCAAGGAACCCGGATTGGAAACCGTCAATCGCCAACTGCGGTCACTGATGAATGAACTCATCGGCAAGGACGCGGATGGAAAAGAACGCATCGAGCGCATCGTCATCCCCAAGTGCAAGGGCTTCCCCGCGGATTGACCGTCAAGGATCGCCCCACTCACCTTGCCACTGAGGCCGCGGCCTTGAGCCACCTCAGTGCCCAACCGCCACTGATAACCATCACGGCGCATGGGTCGCGCCAATGTTACAGCGCCAGCAGCATCTCCGATGCACTCACCCGGAAGCCCAGCGAACCAAAAACGCGCCGGGCCGCCTCGTTCGCCGCGGCGGTATCCAGCCGAACCTGCGGCACCCCGATCGCCCGAAATTGCTCGACCGCCGCCGCGGCCAATCGCCGCGCAATCCCCCGAGAACGAAACTCCGGCTGTACCCAGGTGTCGTGAATGAACCCATAGCGAGCGACGCGATAGATCGGAATCTCTTCTTCGGTGCTGCCAACGATGAAACCCACGAGTTGCGGCGACGCTGGCGAAGATGTCTCTCCGACCAGGAACACGCTCATCGGGTCGGCGGCCCGCTCGGGAAGCCAGTTTTCGTAACGGGCTTTGATGTCGGGCAGGAAGCCGTATTTGTCGGGATCCCACCGCAGGTGCAGGTCGCAGATCGCCTCCACCATCGGCAGAATGGCGGGGACATCCGCGGCGACGGCGTGGCGGATGGTGATGTTTTCGAGGGAGGTGGGGGAGGTGGGGAAGGTGGGGAAGGTGGCGGAGGTGCAGGAGGTGGAGGTAGGCAACACGCCATGATCGTAATAACCCAAACCCAACCGCACTTCCTTGGTCCTTGAATAGCGGGGGTGGCACGCTTCGGGCTTTCACCAAGCATGAGCCAGTTGCAAACACCACCGCCCAAGCCATCACCGCACCCCACGCCGTCATCTTCCCCTACACTCCGCCAACGCCCACTCCTCACGCCCCCACTCGATGGATAGTCCTCTCCCCCAAACTCAGACCCCGCGCCACACCAACTCAACCACCCTACGCACGGTCGGTGCCCCAATCTCGCTGCGCCAACTCTTATCGCCCGCGACGCTCGCGGCAAACCTCGCCGCGAGTTGGCCCCTCATCACCCAGTTCTCCAAGCGAGAACTCCTCAACCGAAACAAAGGCAGTTCCCTCGGCATCTTCTGGACCCTCCTGCACCCGCTCCTCATGCTCGCCGTCTACACCTTCGTGTTCGCCGTTGTCTGGCAGGCGCGCTGGGGAGTGGGGGACGTGGGCGGTGTGGCGGGAATCGCGGGCCACACCTCCGCCGCGGAAAGCAAGGGCCTTTTCGCCACC
>Ga0163144_10021693_pt1 | contig 12753 bp, 11 predicted proteins | sample OliLak19BULKMAT1_FD_123175 | JGI IMG/M metagenome (GOLD analysis project Ga0163144, IMG submission 123175) | Freshwater microbial mat bacterial communities from Lake Vanda, McMurdo Dry Valleys, Antarctica - Oligotrophic Lake LV.19.BULKMAT1 | ecosystem: Environmental > Aquatic > Freshwater >...
GGAGTTCGAGCCGGTTCCGGCGATAACGGAGAGCCCGTGCTTGTGGCCGAGGCTGATGGCCTCCCCGACCAGCTTCTCATACTCGGGCTCGGTGAGCGTGGGCGACTCGCCGGTGGTTCCGCAGACGACGATGCCGCGGACGCCGCCCTTGGCCTGGTCGGCGATCTGCTGGGAGAGCCGGGTGTAGTCGATGGCGGAGGCGTCTTTGCTGAAGGGTGTGATGATGGCGGTGAAGACGCCGCGGAAACGCGGGTTGGGTGAGCCGGGGGAGGGATGATTGTGGGCGCTTGTCATATGGGCAGAGGATAGGGGGCGAGGCGGTCATCTGGCCGCGGTTTGGCGGGAGACGGAAGACGGCCACGTGCCGGCACGCGGCGGCCAACGTGGTGCGGGGAGAGAGGCGGGGGGCAAGGAAAAGAGGGATGTTGGATTGGGCACGAGGGACTGGGCACTGGGCACTAAGGGCAGCCGGTGAACCAGGCGCTGAGGAAGGCGAAAATATCGGGGACATCGGAGGTGCCGGACCCGTTGAAGTCGGCGCGGCTATCGCCCCTGAACCATGCGCTGAGGAAGGAGAAGATGTCGGGGACGTCGACGTTGCCGGAGTTGTCGAAGTCGGCGCTGCAGCAGTGGTCGGGGGTGCCCCAGCGGGCGAAGTAGGCCGAAGGGTTGCCGCCCGCGGTGGTGAACACTCCGGCGACAAGCAGAGTGCCATCGGCGCCGACGCCCAGCGCCAGGACCGCGCCGTTGACCGAAGCGCCGAGCGCAGACCAGCGCGTCCCGTCCCAGCGTGCGATTCTGCTCGAAGGCAATCCTCCGGCGGATGCAAACTGTCCTCCGGCGATGAGATCGCCATTGGGAAGCACGGCCAACGCGTTCGCGGTACTGCTCAGCCCCGCGCCCAGCGGCGACCAGTTGGAGCCGTTCCACCGGGCGATTCGATTCGCTGGCCCACCGCCCGCGTTGACAAAGCTGCCCGCGGCAACGACATCGCCGTTTGCCATGGCCGCGAGGGCCAGAACGGGCGCGTTCATGCCGGAGCCCAGTGGGGACCATTGTGCGTCGGCGATGTTCCATCGCGCGATCCTGCGTGCGGTGGTGCCGCCGACGGCGTCGAACCAGCCGCCTGCGACTAGGTCTCCGCTGGGCAAGATGGCGAGCGATTCGACGATGTTGTTGAAGGGATCGCTGAACTGCGACCAGGATTGACCGTCCCACCGGTACGGGATGCTCGAGAGCTCGAAGTTGCGGAACGCGATGAGGTCGCCATTGTGGAGCACAGCGAGCGGGCCGGGGGCGCCGCCGAGGCCCTCAGCAAGCGGGAGCCACGAGACCCCGTTCCAGATCGCGATGCCGTTCGCGAGGATCTCTCCCGCGGTGGTGAAGCGGCCAGCGGCGACGACTTCCCCGCTGGGGAGGACAGCCAACTCGTCGACCTGATTGTTCATTCCCCATTCGAGTACGGACCATTGTCCGGTTGCGCGGCTTTGCTGCGCGACGTAGGGCGCGGCGACATCCCCGGCAGATGTGAAGCTGCCCCCGACCATGATGTCGCCATCGGGCAGGAGCGCGACGGTTCGAACAAAGTTGTTGAACCCAGTGCCGAGCGATGACCACTCGTTGGTGGCTGGATTCCAGAGCGCGATGCTTCGGACGGGCACGCCGCCGGCATTCTGGAACAGGAACGCGCCAGCGGCGAGAAGCTCTCCGCCGGGCAGCGGGGTTAGCGTGTAGATGAGATCATCGACACCACCGCCCAGGGGAGACCACTGCGCGCCATTCCAGCGCGCGATGCGGCCTTGAGGAGTGAAGCAGCCCGCGGCGATGATGTCGCCAGAGGGAAGCGCGGTGAGCGCGCTCACACACCCTTCGAGTCCGGGACCCAGGGGTGACCACGATGCGCCGTTCCAGCGTGCGATGTTCTCGGCCAGGACTTCTCCGGCGAGATCGAAGTCGCCCGCGGCGATCACATCACCGTTTGGGAGCAGGGTGAGCTGGGTGATGGAACCGCCCGGCATTCCGCCTGCGAGAGGGAACCACGCTGCGCCGTTCCAGCGTGCGATGTTCACGGCGGTGACACCGCCGGCGGTGACGAAGGAGCCGGCGGCGATGAGATCGCCGGTGGGAAGGATGAGCAGGGCGACGACGTTGGCGAACTGGTTGCCCAGGTTGAAGCCAAGGGAACTCCACGTGGTGCCGTTCCAGCGGGCGAGGCCGCGCACGGTCAGCCCGCCTGCGGTGGAGAAGTTCCCGCCGGCAATGAGGTCTCCGCTGGGGAGGACGGCCAGCGCGCTGACGGAACCATCCATGCCTGTGCCCAGCGGCGACCATGTGCCGGTGGCGGCGCTGAGGCGGGCGATTCGCGCGGCGGGGACACCGCCGATGGAGGAAAAGTTTCCGCCGGCGATGAGGTCGCCGTTAGGCATGACGGTGAGGGATCGGACAGCGGCATCGGCCCCAGCGCCGAGCGGGGACCATGTGCGCAAGACGGGGTCCCATGCGGCGATGTTGCTTGCAAGTACATCACCTGCAACAACGAACTCGCCGGCCACGATGACCGTGGATGCGGCGGGGCCGGGGCCATCAGCGTCCCACATGGCGGTTGCGTAGACGGTGCCGTTGACACCGGGGACACCTTCCCCTGGGAGCCACTGGCTTTCGCAGAGGCCTTGCGCGGCGGCGGTGTGCGGGATGGCGGCGAGAAAGAGCAGCGCGGCGAGCAGGAACAGACTCATCGTGCGGTCTCGTATTGAAGGATGCCGCAGGGCACCCTTGGTCGGACGGACTGCGGATAGTAGGAGCGGGCGGGAGGTAATGAGGCTTTAGGCTGCGGGGCTGAGGTGGGGCGCTGGCGGTGTGTTGGCGTCAGTCGTGTTCGCCGGAAGACCGGCGCTTTTTGGTTTCGCCGCGGGACTTCTTCTCGGTGATTCGGCGTTCGACGCTGCCGCGGGTTGGTCGGGTTGCGCGCCGGTGCTTGGGTTCGTGCATTGCGGCGACGAGGAGTTCGCGGAGGCGGTCGAGGCACTCGGATTTGTTCTGCGATTGCGAACGGTGCTCGCCGCTGGCGAGGCTGATCTCGCCGCCGCGGAGGACTTCGCGGGTGCGGCCGTCCTCGAGTTCTTCGGTGACGGTCTGCGTGCCGACGATTCTGGAGCCGGCCAGACTGCGGAGGCGGGCTTTGGCGCGTGGAGGGAGGGGGATGGCGTCGAGGTCGATGCGGAGTTCTGCGCGGGTGGAGACTTTGTTGACATTCTGCCCGCCGGGCCCGGAGGCGCGGGAGAAAGAAAAGCGGAGGGCGGAGTCGGGGATGCGCACTCCTGGCGCGATGGCGACGCCGCCGGGGTTTCCGGGTTCCGTTGCATCGTCGCCTGAGTGCGAAGCGTCCATCGTCGGTATCCTCCGGGGCATTGAAGCCCAAGGAGAGCACGATGGCGAGTCTGGCGTTGTGGCGGTGGAACGGAATCGCGGCGGGCCTGCTGGGCGTGTGCGCGTCCGCGCGAGCGCAGCAGGGCGGCGTGGCGGGGGATGAGCCGGCTGCGGCGGGTGTGGAGGGAATGAAGGGAGAGGCGGAGGCGACGGAGGGGACGCTGAACTTTCGGTTGCCGTCGCCGGACTGGACTGTGCGGATTGAGCCGCGGGCGTGGTGGACATCGCCATCGGGCGAGGTGAAGCTGCCGGCGGCGAGCGGAACCGGGCCGGGGTCGTTTGTGGATTCGGGTCAGGCGGTGGATGTGAGCCGGCTGAATCTGGATACGCCGCGACTGTCGGCGGCGGGTGAGGTGGAGGTGAGTGCAGAGCGGTGGCGGTTTGGATTCAGCGCGGGCGGCTTTGCGCTGGATCGGGAGGCAACGGTGGCGGATTCGGGGTTTCGGGTGGGATCGGTGGAGGTGTCGCCGGGTGAGTTGATGAACGTCCGGATGGAGTATTCGACGTTTGAGCTGACGCTGGGGTACGAAGTCTGGTCGCGCGATCTGAGGCGTGCATCGAAGGTGCCGGAGAATGCGATCGATGCGGGGTTGCGGGTGGTGCTGCTGACGGGCGCGCGGATTCATGATCTGGACTTTGAGGTTGCATCGGTGGCGGATGGGACGGTTACGGGCACAGATCAGACGTACTTTGAGTTGATGGGCGGGGCACGGTTTGAGCTGGAGTTTGTCGAGCAGATTACGTTTGCGCTGCAGGTGAGCGGCGGGGCGTGGGCGGAGGCGAACCGGTCGGTGTTCTCGTTTGACATGTCGGTGGCGTTTCGTTGGGAGCCGAGCCGGAACTTTGGCGTGGAGGTGGGATGGCGGCAGATGCTGCTGATCATGCAGGATGGGGAAGAGGGGACGGTGGAGGAGTTTGAGTACACGGGCGGGGTGGCGGGTTTGTTTGCGGGCGTGGTGGTGAGGTTCTGAGAAGATGCGGGAAGAGGGATCGAGAAGCGAAGAAGTGGAGGGGTTCGAGGGCCCATTGCGAGGATCGTGAACGGCGTGCGTAAACTGCGGGCGTGCCCGGGTAGCTCAGCTGGATAGAGCAGCGCTTTCCTAAAGCGCAGGTCGCACGTTCGAATCGTGTCCCGGGTGTTTGCGGCGATGGGGTGGAGGCCGCGCTAGACTTGCCCCCTTGCGAAGAGCGCGCCCGAGGTCCGGCGCATTGATGCAAGTTGGCTAAGGACAAGCACTTATGGAAGCCGGGATCGTCGGATTGCCCAACGTCGGCAAGAGCACGCTGTTCAACGCCTTGACCAAGGCGGGTGCGCTCGCGGCCAACTACCCGTTTGCGACGATCGAGCCGAACGTGGGCGTGGTGCCGATTCCCGATCCGCGGCTGGAGGTGATCCGGACGCACATCGAGAGCCAGAAGATCATTCCCGCCGCGCTGCGGCTGGTGGATATCGCGGGGATCGTGCGCGGGGCGAGCAAGGGCGAGGGGCTCGGGAACAAGTTTCTGTCGCACATCCGCGAGGTGGATGCGATCGTTCAGGTTGTGCGGTGCTTTGAGAAAGCGCCGGGCGGGGAGGAGATCACGCACGTGGAGGGAACGGTTGACCCGGTGCGCGATCTGGAGACGATCAAGACCGAGCTGATCATCGCGGACCTGCAGACGGTGGAGAGCGCCTTGCCGAAGGCGGAGCGCGCGGCCAAGAGCCAGGAGCGAGAGAACGTTGCCCGGTACGAGGTGCTCAAGAAGCTCTCGCCGGTGCTGAACGCGGGCCGCCCCGCGAGCGATGTGAAGATCGAGGATGCGGAGCAGGTGAAGGCGCTCAAGGGCCTGGGGATGATCTCATCGAAGAAGGTGCTGTATGTCGCGAACGTGAGCGACGACGATGTGAACGGGCTCGGGCCGCTGGCGATGAAGGTGCGCGAGTGGGTGAAGGGGCACGGCGGGGACCCGGAGCACGATGTCGTGCCCGTGTGCGCGAAGATCGAGAGCGAGCTGGCCGAGCTGAGCGATGCCGATCGGCTGGAGATGCTCGAGAGCCTTGGGATGAAGGAACCGGCGCTCAACGCGCTGGCGCGTGCGGCGTATCACCTGCTGGATGTGCAGAGCTTCTATACGGCGGGGCCGAAGGAGATCCGTGCGTGGACGGTGCCGGTAGGATCGACCGCGCCGCAGGCGGCAGGGGTGATCCATACGGACTTTGAGCGCGGGTTCATTCGCGCGGAAATCTACTCGGTCAATGACCTTGTCGAGATGAAGACCGAGAAAGCCATCAAGGAGGGGGGGCGGATGCGCATCGAGGGGAAGGGGTACACGATGCAGGATGGGGATGTATGCCACTTCCTGTTTAACGTGTAGCGGGCGGGCCGGATGGAACGATGACCTCCGTGTTGGCGATGCCGACATTCTCGGCCTGGATCAGGCGGCGGCGAAGCTCGGCAGCTTCCTTGGGGAGGTCGAGCAGGTCTTTGCACGCGAGCCGCAGGTTCATCTGAAACGAGATGCGCATCGCGCGGAGGTGTGAGTTGCTATCGAGTTCATCGATCGCTGCGCGGAGAGTGTCTGCCGCGGAGGAGGCTTCCTGGAGGGAGCCAGGCGCGAGGGGGACGAGCTTTGCCGACGCGGCAAGGCGCTGGATGGTTGCACAGGCGTGCATGCCGCGGCGCATCACTCTCCATGAATCATCGGGTCCCAGGAGGCGATCCCAGTGGGGATCATTCTCCTGGAGTGCGGCTTGGGCGGAGGCGTAGTCTCCTCCGCGGATTGCCCAGAATGCAAGTGCATCTCGCCACAAGAGGGCGTCGAAGTCGGCATCGCGACCCAACTCCTTGGAGCGTTTGAGCATCTCCTGAACTTTGACGACGCGGCCGGACCAGATATCGACGGCATCGCCCGCCATGGTCTCGCCGAAGAGAAGAGGGCCAGCCATGGATTCGAGGATGGTGAGCGGCGGGAACCAATCGAGCGTGAGGCCCCCGCGGTTCTGGGAGGTAACGACCTCGAGGGTTGTGGTGAGGTCGCGGCGTGTGCGGGCGACGGCGTCATCGGTTTGCTTCCGGATGGCTTGGGATGCGGCGAGTCGTTCGCTGAGGACCTGTTCGCGGCCGCGCATTGCGAAGTACACGGCGGTCGATGCTCCCGCGATCAGTGCGATGACCAACAGGATGCTCGCGGCGACGAGCGCGGGCTGGCGGCGGAGGAGGAGCGCGGTGCGGCGTGCGCGACCCGGGTTTCGCCATTCGATCGGTCTCGCGGCGAGCCATGCGTCGAGATCCTCGGCGATGGCGTGAGCGGAGGCGTATCGATCGGCCGGACGCGGCGCAAGGGCGCGGCGGCAGATGGCATCAAGATCGGCGTCGACTTCCGAGCGGAGGGCGCGGGGAGAGGGCGCCGGGCTATCGGGATGGTTGTGGCGGGCGGAGACCTGGGCGGGGTTCTCGCCGTTTGGGGCCTTGCCGATGAGAAGGAAATACAGAAGCCCGCCCAGGGCGTAGACATCCGCGGGGATGGCCTGCGAGCCGTCATCGCCGCGGAACTGCTCGGGTGCGGTGAAGGCCAAGTTGCCAACGGGGGTGGCATCGGGGATGCGCCCGGCATCGGAGCGGACTGCCGCGGCGACGCCGAAGTCTGCGACTTTGGGAACTCCGTCCTTGGTGAGCAGGACGTTGGACGGCTTGAGGTCGCAGTGAACAACGCCAGCAAGGTGGGCGGCGTGCACGCCACGGCAGATCTGCGCGACAAGCTCCGCGGCCTGGCGGGGGGGCAGAGGTTCGGTGCGTTTGGCGAACCACTGGGCCAGATCGCCATCGTCGATGTGCTCGTAGAGGATGTAGTCCATGCCCGAATCGTCGGTGGCGCGATCGAAGACGCGTACGACGTTGGGGTGGCTGATACGGCGGGCCTTGCGTGCCTCGGCCGCGGCCTGAGATGCGGCATCGATGTTGAGCACGGGCCGCATGCGCTTGATGGCGACCCATGCGGGGCGATCGGCTTCGGAAAGCTGACGATCGGCGGCGAGGTAGACCTCGCCCTGTGCGCCGACACCAAGTCGCTGACGGACATCGAACCGGCGTCGACCATCGGGCATGCGCGGACCGAAGTCGCTTGGCACCTGCAGAGGCACAGGGCGACCGGCGGAGCGGGCGAGGGTGGTGGTTGAGGCAAGGCCTTCCGATAGGGCAAAGGCGGTTTGGATGGCTTCGCGGAGGTTTGGGTGCGCCGCGGAGAGGTTGCCGACGGCATCTGCCTCCGACGTTCCGGCGTGGACTGCGGCACGGATGGCGAACTCGATCGCGGCATCGAGGGCGATGCGCAGGCCGGTGAGGCCGTGGACGGCGTCGAGGTAGCGGGCGAGGCTGTTAGGGAGCGCCTTGTGGAGGCGTTCGCGAGCATCGGCCTCGATGACATCGGCGAGTTGGTGATCGGAGTGTGCGCCAGTGGCTTCGAGAACCCGGCGCATGGGGGGATCGGGCTCTGAGATGTAGAGCCCTGCGACGATGGTCGCGGAGTCCTGAGAGGTGTGGACGGGCATCAGAGTTCCCCGGCTACGAGTTTGTCCTTGAGCAGGAGCCTGATCGAGTGCCATCGCTGGCGTGCCGCTGCCGGCGCAATGTTCATCGCTTCGGCGATTCTGAAGAGTGGCCAGTCGGCGAGCCAGAGGGTGAGGACGGTTCGGTCATCATCGGAACGGAGTGCGGCGAGGGCCTTCTCCAGAATGAGCTCAGCACCATCCTCGGTGCCGCTTTCGACCGCCTCGATGCGTGCGAGGAGTTCGCGGGCGATCGCACCGTCCTCGCCTTCGGCGATCTGGAGGCGTTTGACGATGCGGACTTTATCGATCACCGCGGCCTCGGCCATGCGGAAGAGGAGTGCCCAGAGCTGGGGCTCATCGACTGCCTGGAGTTTTCCGTCACGAACGTAGCTGTCGAATCGGCGTCCGATCGTCGAGAGGATGTCCATCGAATCGAACATCCGCCGGACGGAAACGCCCAGCTTGCCCCGCACGCGCCGCCTGATCAAATCGCCGTAGTTGACAAGGAATGCCGCCGCGGCATCGCGGTCGCCGGCGCGCATTCGGGAGAGAAGTTCGGTTACGGGGACGGGCGAGAGAGGGGCCACGAAAACCCGAGGGTCCCGAAAGGTCGAGGAGTTGGGTCGGCTTTCGAGCATGGGCGATCCCCCCGTGACCGGGTGACCCACAAAAAAAACTTTCGCGATGGCTCACACGGCGGTCGCGAGGCACGACTGACAGGTCAGAGGGCATTCCAGGTGACGCGAGAAGCCGCAGCGTACGCGGCAGCGGTCTTCCTGCGCCCGGAGAACGACTATGTCAGTCAAGAACAGTTGTGAGCGTACCGCAAAGCGGGCATGGATTCCATTGGTTTGTGCGCTATCGGTCCTGATCTGCTCGGGTTCGAGCGGGGCCGCGGAGTCGCGGGCCGCTGAACCAAGCTCTGAGCCGGTGCTTGTCTCGAACATCTCCCCGGAGCAGGCGTGGCAGGAGTTGATGAACTGGATCATCCGAAACCTGCTCGGCGGGCTGAACTGTGGGACGGAGACGGTGCCCGGGGATGTCCCGGTAGCGATGGAGATGGTGGCGGATTGCTACATGCTCAGCGGGCTCGCGGAGATGACACCGGAGGAGACGGCGGAGTTTCTGCTCACGGTTGAAGAGGCGATGCAGTTGACGAAGGAATCGCCGGAATCTGTCCCGCAGGAGACTCGAGAGAAGCTTCTGACGGCGCTTCGGTTGATGCTGGCTGAGATGGTGGTGCAGTAATGAGCGAGCAACACCCGTCTCCAACTGGGACCGATCTGAACGGGAACGGGGGGGATTCTTCAGCGCAGATGGACCCTGCGCTGCATCAGCGTCTTCGGGCGGTGACGAAAGATTTCAGTCATCGCGAACTTGCGGAGCTGACGGGCGTGTCGCTGGAGACGTCGCGGCGGTATTCCGAAGGTCGCGGCCCGAGCGTGGCGTATCTGAAGCGGCTATGCGAAGCGGTGGGCATCAGCGCGGATTGGCTGCTGCTTGGCCGCGGTTCGCCGATGTATCGGCCCGGGCTCCCCACGGGCAAGTTCGACTCATCGGTGGATGAGGTGCTGGAGGGCTTGAGCCGGTATCTCAAGCGACTGCACCAGGAGCTTGCGCGGGCAGCGACGGACCTGCACACCGGTGGGACTGGCGAAACGAGTCCTACGAACGCGCCGGGCGGCGATGCATTGGTACTGCCGCCGCCGCAAGAGATCCCGATGGAGGACTTTGCGGACCCGTTTGCCGAGCAATCGCGGGCGCTCGTACCGGAACATTCCGCAGCGAAGGTGCTACCTCCGCCGATGCAGGTGCGGCTGGTGCTTGGGCCGGCCAATGGTGTGCAGTTGATGCTTCCACGCGAAGCGGGGTCGGAGATCCTGGTGCGGGTGGATGTACCCGGTGAGGCCCAACTGCTGGATGAAGATGATGCGTGGAAAGGGGAATGTCAGCGGTATCGGCGCGTGTTTGACCGGGTCTACCGGTGGGTCGGGTCGACGCGTAGACCATGACGTCTCAGCGGCGGCCTCTCAAACCCCATCTCCCTGCCTCCCCGAACCGGACCGGCGCCGTGGCTGGCCGGGGGGGGGAGGGGGAATTGGATTGAAGGCTGAGGACTGAGAGGAAAGACGGGGAGTGCCCAGGCCGGCTACACGGGTGGCCGGTGAATTGGGCTAAGCTGTGGCATGGGCACGGAAGCTCCAACATCGGAAGAGGTCAGCTCGCATCCGTTGAGCTTTACACCGCGATTGCTGGAGAAGGTGTGGGGGGGGCGGCGGCTGGCGGCGCTGGGGAAGCGGCTAGAGCGGGCGGGTGTGGGGTATGGGGAGTCGTGGGAGATTGCGGATCTGGGGGTGACGAGCGCATCGGGCGCGGGCGGTGGCGCGATGCAGTCCGTGGTTGCGACGGGACCGCTGGCGGGGCGGGGAATCGGTGAGGCGATGAGCGCTGTGGGCGGGCCGCGGCCGTTTCCGCTGCTGATCAAGTATTTGGATGCGGCGGAGAATCTGTCGGTGCAGGTGCACCCGTCGGTGGAGGCGGCGAGGCGGGATTCGCGTGCGCACCTAAAGACAGAATCGTGGTATGTGGTGGAGGCGGAGGCGGGCGCGAGCCTCCCCTTCCTGTACATCGGATTGAAGCCGGGTGTGACGAGGCAAAAGTTTGAGGCCGCGGCGCGGAGCGGGAGCGTGGCCGGGGATGGGGCGCGGCACCCGGTGGTGGATCTGATGGAGCGAATTGAGGCGCGGGCGGGGATGTGCTACACACTGCCGAGCGGGATTGTGCATGCGCTGGGGGCGGGGGTAGTGGTGGCGGAGGTGCAGACGCCAAGCGACACGACGTATCGATTGTTCGACTGGGGCCGCGCGGGGCGAGAGTTGCACATGGAGGTGGGGCTTGGAAGCGCGTTTGGAGTCGATGGCAAGCCGACGGTCGAGCGCGCGGCGAGCGCGGGGCCGATCGCAGAGGGAGAGCTGTGTCTGCGGCTGGCAGAGACACCGTTTTACACGATTGATGAGGTGCGACTGCTCGATGGGGATGAGGCGACGGTGGGGTTCCCGTGCAGGTTTGGGGGGAAGCGGAGTGGCAGTGTGCCGGTGGAGCGCGGGTTTGTGTTGATGGTGATGGGCGGGAAGGGTGAGCTCGCGGAGGCGGAGGGCGGGTTTGCGTCGGTGTCGCTGGGGAAGGGTGCGACGGTGTATGTGCCGCCGGGGTGCGCGAAGGGGGCGGTGCTGCGCGGGGGCGAGGGGCTGCGGGTGCTGAGAGTGGGCGTGTTGGGCGGGGCGGAAGAGAAGTAAGGGAACATGCGATGCACAGAACGATGCCCGACGGCTCAGTGATCTCTTCGCATTGCGATTACTGCGATGCGGAGTTTGTGGATGCGGCGATGGTCGAGGGGCACCAGGGCAGCCTGGTGTGCATGAAGTGCCTGACGATGGCATTCACGGAACTCAAGACGCTCAAGGGGGGCGCGGAGAACAAGGGGAAGAAGTGCCGGATGTGCCTGGAGGAGCGGGATGAGGCCCTGTGGGAGAGCCCGATGATGCCAGGGGCTTACATCTGTGTACGGTGTACCACGATGGCCTATCGCGCGATGGAGAAAGACCCGGACAGCGGGTGGAAGCGGCCTGGGCTGGGTGTCCCCGGGGTGGTCGAGACTGAAGATGAAGGCGATCAATAGGCGGGCTACGCAGTATCGCGTGGAACCCGAAGCGGGCATCGAGGCCCGCGGCAACGACGCGGGTGGGCTGTTCAGACCCAGTTGAGCCAGCGCAGCAGCGCGGCGGTGGGCGGGGCGATGGCCGCGGCGTGGTCGCGGGCGAAGGCGGAAAGATCGCCGAGGGCGATCCAGGCGGAGTCGATGTATTCCCACCGGCCCGCGGCTTCGGCGGCAAGCGGGCAGGCGGCGCGGCGGGGATCGATCGCGGAGGGGAGCTCGAAGCGGAGGATGGCGTCGTCGCTGCACGCAACTTCATCGCGCAGGAAGGCGAGGAGTTGGGCAGCGTTCGGGTCGAGGGTCATGCCGAGTTCTTCATCGGCTTCTTCGGCCAAAGCGAGCGCGAGGTTGTGGAGCGACAGCCGGTCGATGTTGGGCGGGGGCGGCTTAACGCCGCCGGAGGGTGCGACTTCCCAAAGTCCTGGGTAGATCCGAGTATCGGCGCCGCGGCGGCCGAGCAGGAGGTGCTGCGCGCCCGCATGGTCGCGCGCGGTGATGATGCCGCTCACACCGAGTTGGCGCACGCCCAGGCCCAGTCGCGGCGAGACGGCGAGGGTGCGGAAGCTGTCGCGCCGGCAAAGAAGCTCGCCGTGCTGTGCATCAAGGGAGATGAAGCGGAGGATGGGGCCGTCGTAGAAGCGGTCGTTGGCGGCGCGGAGTTCGTCCCAGGTGCGCGCGATTCGGGCGGCGACTTCGGGAGATTGCGGCAGCGCGGGTTCGACGCGGATGGAAGCGGATGCAGTGGCCGCGGCGATGATGGAGATTGCGGGAGAGGTGGTCATGGGGGGAGGTCATGGCCCGATCTGGTAGACGAAGAGTCGGGCGGCCTGGTCATCGCCGAGATTGGGAGCGGCGACGATGAGGCGGCGGTGCTCCGAGATGAGCAGGGAGGTGCGGGAGCCTGGAGCGGTTGTCTCGGTGGCGATGGACTGGTAGGTATCGGGGCTGACCTGCTGATAGACGCGAACCTGGCCGCGGTTTCCGGCGAGGTAGATCTTGCGGAGGAAGGGGTCGTAGGAGATGCTGCCGGGGTCTTCGGGTGCATCGAGTTTGGCGACTTCGCGGCCGGAGTCCGAGTCGAGAA
>Ga0163144_10021696_pt1 | contig 12753 bp, 14 predicted proteins | sample OliLak19BULKMAT1_FD_123175 | JGI IMG/M metagenome (GOLD analysis project Ga0163144, IMG submission 123175) | Freshwater microbial mat bacterial communities from Lake Vanda, McMurdo Dry Valleys, Antarctica - Oligotrophic Lake LV.19.BULKMAT1 | ecosystem: Environmental > Aquatic > Freshwater >...
CCAATGTTGCTGAAAAGTGGGCATCGTTTCCAAAAACATCACATCACCACCTTGATAGGCTTTCACCGAATAACCAAATACCTCATCTGCTTTTGCGGAACTCAATGGATCTTGCCAATTAATCACCCATAGCACTTCAACAACTCGATAGATGTTGAAATCGCCCTGCCATCTCTCACGCTCTGATTTGTAATCAAGCACCTCTACAAGATGTGTAGCATAACCACTTTGTCTAAGCAGAATTAAATCTCCTCGCTGTGGTTTGTTAGCATTACCTTCATCATCTTTCCAAGCTAACTTAAAGAGGTTTCCAATCTTAAAATCTTGGTAAGCTCAAGGCTCCTGATCCTTTGGCTTTACGTTCTTTGTCCATTTCAAATTTTGTAGGTTCATGTATTGATCTCAGCTAGAACACCAACAAGTTAACTTCTGGTTATGCTCCCACCGAGGATTGAGCAGCATAACGGCTGAATTGAGCGGCAGCAGACAATTTCAGCTTATCTAAAGCCATCCTTATCCTGTCCGCTCCAATGATTTGTTAGACCCCGATCGCCTCTCACCACCTACGGGAACGCGATCATCCCCTATCTCTCGGAACTGACCAACGAAGTCAACTATCCTTGCTGGCTCAATCTCCGCTGAAAACAGACAACCTCAACGGACTGAGCGCCACTGGTCTAACTATTATGTATGCGGCAAATTGCCGCCTATACAGACAGAATTGATGAAGCGGATAAAGCTTTGCCAAAGCTAATTGCTAGCACAATAACATGCCTTGTTTTGGAAGTAAGTAGCTGACAAGGTACTGCTATACAAACTAACTGAACAAGGCTAAGAGATTTGCTAGAAGCTTATTTCAGTCTATTAATGGTCTAGGGATGAGGCAGCGAAAGACCGTATAATCTAGTGCTATTGGGATCTTATGCGGCGAAATGACTGCTATACAACCTCAACCTAAAAAGCTACTGGATCAGGTTAGAGATCTGATCCGGATTAAGCACTATGCATACAAAACTGAGCAGAGTTATGTGCAATGGATACGCCGTTACATGTTGTTTCATGATAAGCGCCATCCTAAAGAGATGGGAGTTGCTGAGGTTGAGGCGTTTCTCACTCATTTGGCCGTAACTGAAAATGTGGCGGCTTCTACTCAAAACCAGGCCCTCAGTGCCATGTGTTGAATCGGGGTGGTCGAGGGGTGCAGAGTCTCCTCGATCGTTGGCGTAATTGTTGCAGCCAATGAACTGCTGGGCTGTGGGGCAGGAACTGCGGTTAAAGTGCGGTAATTGCCAAGCGCCAAAGCAGAAATAGAGAGTCCGATCGCCAAAGATTTCAACATCATGATGGATGTTATTTATTCAAAGAACTTGGTTCTGCTGGAGTCTTTGATCCGTTGACCTCCGGTGAGGTGGACAGATCTTGAAAGATGATTTGCTGGGTAATATCCTCACTCCGGGGTGCTGGGTGGAGTGGGGCTAGGGGAGCCGGTGTTGATGGAGTTGCAGTAGACACAGGTATGTCTTGCAAGATGATGCGATCGGCTGGGTCTTTGGGGGAGGGTGGTTGATTGGCAACTTTAGGGGTCGTGGGTTCTGGAGCAGCGGCAGGGGAAGGCTGTTGGTAAATGTCTAGCACTCTGGCGATCGCCTGTTGCCGCCGTTCCTGATCATTGGCAATGGTATATATATTGTTGCCCAACCCAGGGGCATTCCATTGACCCGTATCTGGGTTGAGATAGGAGCGAGTTCTTGCCCACAGCACTGCCTCAGAGCCTTTCATACCCATTTTGTGGGCTGCTGCTAACCAGTCGATATAACCGCCACGATCGAGGGCCGCAAGGGGGGCTTGATTCGCCAAATCGATGCCATTTAACTCCTCTTCCAACGTGAGTTTGATGCCCTTATCCTTGGCTTTTTGGTGTATCACCTCAGCCTGTGTTTGCAGCCGACTCAATTGCCTGGCATCCGCCACTTCGGGAGATGGGGCACCATGTTGGTAGGAGAAACTGCCTAAGTTCCACGCACCATTGCCTGGATCAATGTGGCCATAGTAAGCCAAGGTCTTGTGCCCTTCGGGAGTGCGAGTTCCTTCGGCACTACCCACGGCTCTAGCCACCAAGGAATCACTAGCCCCCTCAAAGATCGAGACGGTCTGAGGCTGAACTTTAGAGACGATCGGCTCAGGGGGTGTGGCGGTGGCGATCGGATGTGGGGTTAGAGTAGGGGGTTGAAAGCTAAGCGCGACGGGCTGCGGAACGGTTGGCACCTGTGCGGCGGGAGTAGTAGCAGTAGATGGAGCCGAAATAGCGTTTGCAGTCGAGGTTGGTTGATAGGTTGGAAGGTTGAAGTCTAAACCCACTTCATCTGCGTAGGCGGTGGGGGACATACCCAGGACGATCGCCATGAGAGAGAGGACTGACAGATGGGTTAACAGTAGCCTGACGATCGGTAAACCGCTGAGCATAATTTTCTCCAAACCCTTAGTAAACAGTTTCTTAGCCTCGTTCACGCATGAGGTAATCCAGGGTGCGATCGATGCGATCGAGAGCCGCATTGGTTGTGCGACGAAAGTCTTGCATCGCTTCTCGTTCCTGGACAAACATTTGCGTCAGAATCGCTTGCCCTTCTCGCAATTCGGTCACGCTAATCCGTAGGTTGTCGATTTGCCGACCGTTTTCCGCAATCTGCTGACCGTTTTCCGCAATCTGCCGACTGTTTTCCGCAATTTGGCTTCTATTCTCATTCACAGCCCCGGCAATTTGCGCCACCATAGATGCTAATTGATCCAATCGTTCATCTGTCCAACGCTCGATTGTCATAGATAATCCTCAAACCTGCTACACAATTTAGTATTTGATATCACTCACTCTCAATTGAGTATCATCACTGTTACAACTGACTCAACAATCATTGCATCTTTAACAAGAGAAAAGTTTAAAGGGACGGCGGCTATAGCTACTGGGTTAACACCCGCTCTAGCACTGACTGGGATGGTTCCACAAATGCCCAAGTGCCGTTGGGTTGCTTGCGGAGGGCGGCAAATTGCAGGGACTCTGCGACACCGATCGCATCCCCCGATCGCACCTCTCCCAACTGGGGACGCTGCACTCCACAGAAGCGAAATAGGTAGGCAGGAATTTCGGCACTGGAAAACAACACACATTCCCCCGAAGGCTGCACCTGACCATCAAAAGGAGCATGGATCGCCTTTCCTTTAAGGTCAATGGAAATATCCCCCAGTCCACTGGTAATGCGATAACCCGCGACAGTGTTGCCGGGCTGAAGTTGCCAGTTTTGGTAGAGTTTTACCGGGCGCGGGGCGATCGGCGATCGAGAAATGGCACAGCTTGTTAACAAAGCGATGCCCAAGAACAAGCCAACTCTAGCGACGGAAGCTGAAACTGTAGCCCGCATATTCATCCCCTTCGTAAAGCACCACAATCCAAACCTTGGGATCAAACTCCAGAGGATAGGCCTCGCGCTCTGCCTTAACTCCAGCCCGCACCTCCACAGCAGACAGCTTGCAGTAAGGCTCCTTCATCACCTGACGCACCTGTGCCCTAGTGCCACGCTCTGGAACGGTGAGCAACTGGCTCAACTGCTTGCGGGAGAGGAAAGACTGCGACTGCACCATTACCTGGCAAACATCGCCTGTGTCAGCCCGATTGCTGATCTTTGCAGGATTGAATAACAAGCCTAGAACTGCCAGCATTGACCCGCCAGCTAGCAAGAAGGGAGCTTTAATTTTGCTAGACTTACGGCGTTTCATAATTTCTGTCTCTCAGCAAATTTTGTGTTTCAATAAACTCTGTCTCTGAGCAATTTTGGAAGGCTCCAAACAATTCCGACTAAAGGATTTATGAAAATAAGTAATGGTGTAACTACTCAGGCTGCTAGCTTAATGTCGAGCCTGCCCTCATCCCCCAACCCTTTCTCCCAGTAGGAGAAGGGGAGCCGGATTAAAGTCCCTCTCCCTAGGGAGAGGGATTTAGGGTGAGGGTAGGCTGAGTAGTTACGTGATGGGTTAGGTAATGGGTCGATCGCCATATCCAGTGTGACTTCACCGCTAATCCACCCACTCACCACTATCGGCACACTCTATTTTTAAATTATGCCTTGTTGGTTAGTCAAAGAGCTAGGGATCTAGGAAAGAATTTAATAGTACAAGTGTATCTCAAGACCCGAAAAATGTACACCCCAGGTTAGTGAGCAAATGAGGAAATTTTAGGTGGGGTACTGAGTTAAGTTTGGTAAACGCCATAAATTATTTATCTGTAATTATTCAGCCAATACCTGAAGATGTTGAACCCATTCCTCACTTGAAGGGTCTTAAGAGCATGATCCTGAAATAACGATCGGCTCTGCTCCCCAACCTGAAATTCTGGGAAACCTGAACGTCCGCCAACACTGGAAATTTGTCCCCAGTTACAGCCTGACAGAAATAACTATCCGGGTACATCTCACTTTTGCAGATCTCCGATCCGCCCACCCTTCGGGAAGCAAGCTACATCCCCAACCCTTCTCCCTAGGGAGAAGGGAGCCGGAATTCAAAGTCCCTCTCTCTAAGGAGAGGGATTTAGGGTGAGGGTGGATTGGGCGGTTGCAAAACTGGGATGAACCCCAACTATCCCGCTATCAACTCAAAACTCAACCCAAGCAACCTAACGAATGAGCAACGTCTGCCAAACTGCTGTGAAACAATCGCTGTTAGTGACAAATCCATTTCTAGAATAGAGGTGGTTTTGCCTCAACGGTTTTTTTCTCGTTGTGCCGAACTCGATCGAAACTGATGATCCGTTGTCCTAATTTTTGTCCCAGACCCTAACTCGGCACCTTCCACGTTTTAGCAGCATCTATGAAATCTCCTTTATTGAAGTCCGCTGTCAAGAAATCTCCTTGGATTGCTGGAATTGCCTTAGCCGGTCTGCTGGGTGTGGGTGCCTTTGCCTATACCAATCAGGCTAACCGTCCGCAACGGGATCAAAGCACAGAGACTGTGGCGGTTAAGGCTCAAGATTTGCCCGTCAGCATCAAAACCAATGGCACGGTCACCCCTGTGCAAGAAGTCAACGTTAGCCCGAAGACCCAAAGCCGATTGGTCAAGCTCTATGTAGATCAAGGAGACCAGGTAAAACAAGGGCAATTAATTGCTCGGATGGAAGATGAGGCGGTGCAGGCGCAGTTAGCGCAGGCTCAGGGAGGCGTGGCAGCGGCAGAAGCTCGACTCTCAGAGCTGCGGGCCGGGAGTCGTACAGAGGAAATTGGGCAAGCTCGGGCCCGCTTGGCCCAAGCCCAAGCTAGGCTGACCCAAGCCCGCAATGGCACGCGCCCAGAACAAGTTTTGCAGGCGCAGGCGCAGGTGGATGCGGCGCAGTCTCAAGTTAACTTGACCCGCGATCGGAGTGTGCGGTATCGCAGCCTGGGTCGGCAGGGTGCTATTTCTCAAGATCAATTAGATGAAGTGCTGACGAATGAACGCAACGCCCAGGCGAATCTGCAACAAGCCCAGCGTCGCTTGCAGGAGCTACGGGCGGGCAGTCGCCCTGAGGAAATTAGTCTGGCAGTGGCTAACGTGGCGGAACTTCAGCAAGCCCTAAAACTGTTGCAAAACGGCACCCGTCCGGAACAGGTTGCCCAGGGTCAAGCCGAACTTGCCCAGGCCCAAGCCCAAGTTCGGACGGTGCAAGTTCAGTTGGCTGATACACTCATTCGGGCCCCTTTCAGCGGCATTGTGACCCAGAAGTTTGCCAGTGTGGGGGCATTTGTCACCCCAACCACCTCAGCTTCGGCCACCTCTTCAGCAACCTCTACCTCGATCGTGGCGATCGCTGGCCGGCTAGAAGTGCTAGCAAAGGTCGCTGAAAATGACATTGCCCAAATTCGTCCAGGACAGAGGGTGCAGGTCAGAACAACGGCTTATCGGGGCGAAACGTTCCAAGGCAAAGTGCGGCTGATTGCTCCCGCCGCTGTGGTGGAGCAAAATGTGACGACCTTTCAAGTGCGGGTAGCGTTGGAAACGGGTCAGCAAAAGTTGCGATCGGGAATGAATGTGGACTTAACGTTTGTAGGACAGCCCTTAAAGGATGTTTTGGTGGTACCCACTTTGGCCATCATTATGCAAAAAGGACAGACTGGGGTGTTGGTGCAAGACGGGGAGCGCTCCAAATTTCGCCCTGTTGTTGTCGGCTTTTCAACGGACGACCAGACCCAGGTGATTGACGGACTCAAGGTGGGTGATCGGGTGGTTGTCTACACGCCCAAGGGCAACAGACCCCAACGCTCAACCCGTGGTGGCGCACCGCCAGTCAGGTTTTTCTAGGCAGGGTAAAAGTAAATTCGATCGCCCTCCATCTACGCAAAACCCTGGTTTCTGGCTTAAGCCCGATCGCGCAAGTGTTGTATATCTTGCTCAAAGTCTTCAATGTCGTAGTGGACACAGATACCGCGATCGGCAATCAGGGTCTGGAGGTCCATCAGATCCATTCCAGCAATTTTACTGGCGCGGCTGAGGGTAATCCGGTCTTGCTGAAAGAGGGCGATCGCAATTTCCCGCAGCCAATCACTTTGGGTGAAGGTGTCGGTTTGGGTAAGGCTGTCGGGGAGGGTGAGGGTAATTTGCATGGTGATTCCCTAGGGCGATGAATTTAGTTTAAGCGTTGAGCGATCGGCTCTGGAAGATGCCAATACGATTGCCATGAATGGTGCCACCTAAATTGAAGGCGGCATTGGCGGCATTGAGGACGATGGCGAGATGGGTCATCTACCCTACCGCAGCCCCCAACTCTCCCGGTTTAATTTTTCCTGTTGCACAGCTTCTTGCCAAATGTCGTAGTTGTAGAGCTTGCAATGAGACTGAATTGCTTTAATTGCCACTGTCAAGACTTGAACCATCTCACAGTCTGTCGAGATAGTTCGCCGACATCAATACTTCGGACAGTTTTTGTGGAGGTGCTGGAAACCCTGTTGTACAGCCAATATAGACCCTCACCCTAAATCCCTCTCCCAAGAGGGGAGAGGGACTTCAATCCGGCTCCCCTGCTCCCGTTCTGGGAGAAGGGGTTGGGGGATGAGGGCTAGCTATCGCAAAAATGTCCGAACTATTGCGACATACAGCACTTTGCAGATCAGTGCCGTACAAAATATAGAACCCCTCGCCTTCAATAGCGAAATTCGATGTACCTAATAGACTTGCAAAGTGCTGTATAAAATTAGGTAATAGAAAATCTACTCATAACTGATGACAAAGTTTAGGGAGAGGAGCTAAAACCTGGAGTTGGCTCCCCTTCTATTGGAAAAGGGAATTTCGTCACCTCATCGCCTGTCTGTTAGCAGTAATTCTCATTATGGAAATTCCTGTAATGCAAATGTATTGCTGCCACCCAATTAACTAGCTGAAACACCGATTCCACCGTTCAAGAATTTAGGCAAAAATCGCGGTTAAACCTCTGAAATTAGTACAATTGTATCAAAATGAGAATTGCTGGTCTGTTTGGAGAGATTGATACATTTGAAAGTAATGTCAGTAAAGTGATATCAGCAATCTGTGATGTCAATTCTGTGATGCCAATTTAGAGGAAACCTATGCCAGACGACCCCTCGCAGCCTTCCCACTCTGCATCATCCGCCACTCCCGGTGCCAGCCCCAAGACCACTGCGCCCAATCAACCAACCCCAACGCCACCCCAGAAGCCCGCCCGGACCCTGCAATTAGCCCTAAAACGCCTGAGCATTAGCCTGCTGCGGACGACAGTCCGATCGCTGGAAACCCTAGCAACTAAGCTAGAAGCCGCACCCGTGGAAACCAACGGCGAATTGTGGCGCAGAGTTCGCACTGTTTTAGGGAGCATCTGGACAGGGTGGCGCGGCGCACTCCGACAGATTCGGCCCCGGTTGCCCCAAACTGTCAACCAACGCCTGTCGGACGATCGCGCCCTGACTGGGGTGATTGCCAGCCTACTGGTTCTCATCGTTTGGTTCACGTCGGCTCTGTTGCCTTCCCAGCCTCGGACCACAGACATTGCCAGAGTCCCGATTTCCCAGCGCCAACCCCCTGCCGACCTCACTGCCCCTCCTGAGCTTGTGGCTCCCGATGAAGCCCAGCCGATCGCTGTGTCTCCGCCCATCCCCCGCGCTTCCGGTCAGCCTGAACCAACAGTCCCTGACTCAGCAGCCCCTGAGCTTGCACCAGCGATCGAGATTGCCCCTTCCCCGGCCCCAATTGAATTAACCCCAGAACAAAGTTTAATTGCGGCGCTTCAGACGGAAATTGCAGCTGTCACTCGCGACTACGCCGATGGGCTGATTCAGTCAATTCAAGCCAACTTTTCTGGCAGTCAATTAACCGTCAATATCGCTAGTAATTGGTACGCCTTGGAGCCATTCCAGCAGGACAAGCTAGCAGATAGCGTGTTGCGCCGATCGCAGGAATTAGACTTCAACCGCCTGTCGATCATTGACTCTCAAGGTGTACTCGTCGCCCGAAGCCCTGTGGTAGGTTCAAATATGGTTGTCTTAAAACGCAAAGACCTTCTGGCTGAAACCACAAGTTAGGAAATTTCTGAGAAAATTTTACCGCTGCACGGGCGAAGCATTCGGCAAATAATCTTTTTGTCAATTCAAAGGCTCATCTGCCGAATGCTTTGCCCCTATCGAATCTCGAACTTGTTGAATTGATGATCTAGGCAGATTTTGAGGGATGTCCTCCCTCAGAACCTTATCGATCGGTTTTTGTCTGTTTAAGCAATCCATTCAAATTCCTTTGACAAACTACTAGCGGCATGATTATTAAATCCTGGATGGTCATTAGTGCGGTTACCTTTGGGGTGGCGTTGGGAAGCAGCTTCCTCAAACCCAGTGATGTTAAATGGTTCAGTCGGCTTCAGCGTCCCCGATGGCTAACCTTTGAGCCAGCAATTCCGATCATCTGGACGATCGTCTTTATCTGTGGCGCTTGGTCAGCAGATGCAATTTGGCGCAAAAATCCGGGCACAACCCAAACGTGGCTCCTCATGGCGTTTTATCTACTGCTAGAGGTAACGATCGTCGCCTATCCTCCCACCATGCTTTGGTTGCGTAACCTCAAAATTGGCACCATTATCGGCGGCGTGGGGGTGATTCTGGGGATCATTCTGGCGATCGTCGTTGCCCAAGTCTCCAGCCTCGCCACTTGGTTGCTCCTCCCCTATCTGCTGTGGAGTCCGATCGGCACCTACACAACCTGGGAAATGGGCCGCCTGAATCCTGAATCGTTTAGATAGAAGTGATGGAGAATTCAATGACCCATCACGCATCCCAAAATCTGTTTAACTAAAGAACAGGATTTGGGAAAACGACGATGAAATTGATACAAGTAGTGATCTCGCTGGTGACCCTGAGCGTTTTGGGAGGAATACCCCTAAGCGTTCACGCTCAGTCGTTTTCAGCGTCAGGAGCGCCTTCGATCGCTCAAACTGTGGCGCAAACGAGCGCCAGTGAATTTTTCAATCGCGGATTGGAAAAGTACAAGCGGGGAGATTTGCCAGGGGCGATCGGCGACTACACAGAAGCCATTCGGCTCAACCCCAAAGATGCAGACCTCTACAACAATCGCGGCGTTGCCCTCAGACGCAAAGGAGATTTGCCGGGGGCCATCGCTGATTACACCCAAGCGATTCAACTCAAACCTGATTACGCCAGAGCTTACAGCAATCGGGGCAACGCCTACACTGACCTCAAGAACTTCAGGCAGGCAATCGGCGACTACGACAAGGTCATCCAGCTACAGCCCACTGCCAACGCCTACAACAGCCGAGGTGATGCTCGTTTCAAGCAAGGGGATTACAAAAATGCCATTGAAGATTTCAGCCAAGCAATTAAGCTAGAACCCAAAAGTGCCCTGGCTTACTACAATCGCGGGCTAGCACGACGGCGCTTGAAAGATAATCGAGGGGCGATCGGAGACTACACTCAAGCAATTCAGTTGGACTCTAAGAATGCTGATGTCTATCACAGTCGAGGCATTGCCCGTTCTACCATTGGGGATGACCGAGGTGCCCTAACGGATTATGACCAGGCAATCAAACTCAAGGCTGACAACGCTGATCTTTACTACAATCGCGCAATTACCCAGCGCAAACTCGGTAACACGCAAGCAGCGATCGGCGACTACCAGAAAGCAGCCGACCTCTACCAACAGCAGGGCAAAATCACCGATTCCCAGGAGGCTCTGAATCAGATTAAAAAGCTCCAGTAAAGTTGAGCTTTAGTTCCTGTTTAACCAACCTAAATAATAAATAATGTAACTTGTCATACAGTACACTTGTTCTATATGATGTCCTTCAGTAAACTTTAGAAGTTTCATTTTGAAGGAGTTTGTATGCAGAATGCTATTAACTGGTTTGAAATCCCGGCCACTGACTTTGAGCGGGCAGTCGCCTTTTACAGCACCGTGTTGGGTACCGAAATCCAGAAAGCAGAATTTATGGGAGAACCCCAAGCCTTCTTTCCGATGGATCAGGCGGATCGAACCAGTGTTGGAGGTGCGATCGTCAAAAGTGAGCGCTTGACTCCTTCCATGACGGGCAGCTTGATTTACCTAAATCTGGGCACCGTGGAAAATTTGGAACAGGCATTGGGACGGGTTGAGTCCAGTGGTGGCAAGCTCTTGATGCCCAGAACCGATATTGGTGAGCCGGGCTTTATTGGCATGATTCAGGACACCGAAGGCAACAGTATCGGTCTGCACGCCCTTAAACCAGCCGCAGCATAAAATTAGCTCAATGTTGGTCTTTTTCCGCGATCGTTACTTCCTGTGAAGAGACGATCGCGCTATTTTGCTGGCAACATTGGCGACAGCACAACCAAAAACAAAATCTTGCCCTGACCTTGATCAAGTCAGGCAGGTCTGGGCAAAAAACAACCCACATTAGCGATAGCGAAACTTATTGATGAAATTTAATGGGTGACGTTGTAAACATCTACGGGACTGACGGGGCTCGAACCCGCAACTTCCGCCGTGACAGGGCGGTGCTCTAACCAATTGAACTACAGTCCCAACTTCAGACGCATTGTCCATTGTGCCTATACTCAGGCTATTTGTCAAACATAATCTTCCTTCTGTCCTTCGAGGCAAGGCACTGGATGGGGGAAAGCATCTTAAAGGACCACGAAAATACAGTGGGAAATTAAATCTAGGGTTCATGGACGATGATTCACTGAGCAATCCCTGCCAAGTTCTATAATCGCTGAGTAGTTCATGCAGGTGATTGAGATTGGCTGACGTGCAGGGATTTTTGAATCTGAATAAGCCTGCGGGCTTCACGTCCCACGATTGTGTGGCTAAGGTGCGGCGATCGTTGCAAATGAAGCGGGTAGGGCACGGGGGAACCCTCGATCCAGCCGCAACAGGCGTGTTACCAATCGCCCTAGGGAGAGCCACACGGCTATTGCAATATCTGCGGCAGGACAAGGCCTATCGGGCGACGGTGCGCTTGGGGATGGCGACCACAACCGATGACTTGGAGGGCGAAACCATTCTGACTCAGCCCGTCCCTGACTTGAGTTTGGAGACCGTCAGGGAAGCATTGCAGGCGTTTCAGGGCAAGATCCAGCAGATTCCCCCCAATTACAGCGCCATTCAGGTGCAGGGACAGCGGCTCTACGATCGGGCCCGGCGTGGGGAGTCGATCGCTGCTCTGCCTCGCTCCGTTGAGGTTTTTGGGCTAGAGGTGCTGGAGTGGCGGGGGGGCGCGTTTCCAGAGGTGGAGTTGGCGATCGGCTGTGGTCCGGGAACCTACATTCGCTCGATCGCCCGTGACTTGGGCACCGCCCTCCACACGGGGGGAGTCTTGACAGCCCTAAGCCGCACAGCGAGTTGTGGGCTGCACTTAGCCGATAGCCTGAACTTTGCCGACTTGGAAGCGCAACTTGCCCACGGTCACTTCGCCCCCATTCCTCCAGCAGCCCTCCTCAGCCATCTCCGATCGGTGGCGCTATCAGCAGATAAGGCTAGGCGATGGTGCCAAGGACAGCGGATCATCGCAGAAGCTGAAGCCACCGTTCCAGACCCATTAGGTGAACCTGCGATCGTGCAAGTCTATAACCAGGATGGTCAGTTCTTGGGGATTGGGCAGTGGGTGACAGCGGCGGAAGGCATATTATTGGTGCCCCAAATGGTTTTTCAAGAAGGATAGAGTTTTATTCCTCAAAGTTGTCCTCCTCTGGATCATCCTCCTCCAAGTCCTCCCCCAGCTCACTTTGCCAGGTGGAAATGGATTTGAACACGTCGGGGATTTCGCCATGATCGATCGGAAACTCCAGGATGGTTTCTCGCAAGCCGAGGTAGCCAGATTCACTGAAGGAAAGCAACATTCGTTTGAGAGCAGCCCATACCTCCTCGTCGTACTCCCAATCTTGGTCGCGCATAGCCCGATCGGAAATCGATCGCAGGGCCCAAAAATAGCTATTTCGCACCACAGAACCGCCTTTTTTATAAGCAGGCACGTCTTCGTGATGCAGCATCAGCACTTGATTTTGAATTCTTACCCGCATAACGTTTTAGATGATTCCTTGAACACGATTACTACAATAGTTCGGACATTTGTGCGATGGCTAGCCCTCATCCCCCAATCCCTTCTCCCGCTCTGGGAGAAGAGGAGCCGGATTGAAGTCCCTCTCCCCTCTTGGGCTTGTCATTACCAACATCTATTAAAAAGCTTAGAGAGTGTCTGACAAATGCTTTAGATCTTGCACTTGCCCCCTTTTCATGTATGACTGA
>Ga0163144_10021697_pt1 | contig 12753 bp, 10 predicted proteins | sample OliLak19BULKMAT1_FD_123175 | JGI IMG/M metagenome (GOLD analysis project Ga0163144, IMG submission 123175) | Freshwater microbial mat bacterial communities from Lake Vanda, McMurdo Dry Valleys, Antarctica - Oligotrophic Lake LV.19.BULKMAT1 | ecosystem: Environmental > Aquatic > Freshwater >...
CGGCGACGACGAACATCCACTGTCGATTTCGGCTCAAGATGCGTTCGGGTACCGGACACGCGCGCCACCGTCAAGACGCAACCCGCGCTCGCGCCCACGCCCGGTCCGCTCAGCCACCCGAGGATCGCCGGAATGGGCGAGAGCCGCCCCTCGGATGGTTGCGCCGGCCTCGCTCAGCGAGCGAGCTCCTTGTCGATCATCGCCTTGAACTTGTCGAGCGGCTGCGCCCCCGTGAGCCTGTGGCCATTGATGAAGAACGTCGGCGTCCCCTTGGCGTTCACGTCGGCCGCGAGGCGCTGATCGGCCTCGATGACGGCCTTGTGCTTCCGGGTCGCAATGGCGGCCCGCACGCGCCCCAGGTCCAGCTTGAGCTGTGCGGCGTACCCCTCGAGGTCGGCGGCCGACAGGTCCTTCTGATTGCGGAACAGGGGGTCGTGCGCGGCCCAGAAGCCGGCGTCGCCCTTCTGCGCGCGGGCCTCGATCGCGAGCTCCGAGGCGGGCTCCGCGTCCTTGTGGAACGGCAGGGGGTTGTGCTTCCACACGACGCGGATCTTGTCGCCGTAGATCTCGCGCAGCTCGCCGAGCGTGGGCTGCACTCGACTGCAGAACGGGCATTGAAACTCGCTGAACTCGACGATGGTCACCCTGGCGCTCGCGGGCCCGCGCGAGGGCGAGTCGCCCGCCGGGACGTTCCACACCCTGGCCTCGTCCTCTGGCTCGGCTTCCTTCTTGGTGGGGGCCGGGTTGCGCGTCTTGTTCTCCAGCGAGAGCTTCGAGTAAACCCGCTCGGGGGGCGTACCGGCGGCAATGGCCCGCTGGGCCGAGGCGATCTCGGTGTCGATCAGCGAAGTGACCTTCTCGATCGGCTGCGCGCCGGTGAGCAGGAAGCCATTGACGAACGTGTTGGGTGTGCCCTGGACGCCGGCCGTCTTGGCGAGCGCCGCGTCCGCGTCGACCTTCGCGATGACCTGCGGATCTGCCTGGAGCGTACGGAACGTCTGCACGTCCACGCCGGCCTCCGCGGCCCACCTCTCGAAGCTCTCCTGCGTCAGCCCCTGCTGATTCGCGAACGCGGAGCCATGGAACTTCCAGAATGCCGGGGACCCGCCGGCTCGGAACACGGCCTCTCCGGCGATCGCCGCAGGGCGAGCGTCCTTGTGGAAGGGAAGCGGGTAGCTCTTCCACACGATGCGGATCTTGTCGGGGCCATACTGCTGCTTGACCGCCGCCAGCGTCGACTCGAATTTGGCGCAGAAGGGGCATTGAAAGTCGCTGAACAGCACCAGCGTCGCCGGCGCCGTGCGGCTGCCCCACATCGGATCGCTCGAGGTGACTGGCACCGAGGCGTCGTGGTCACTCCACACCTCGCCCGTGCCAAGGGCGGAGTTGCCGCTCGGGCCCATGGCGGACGGGGCGGCCTTCGCGCGAAGGAACCAGACGGCGCCCGCGAGGAACATGCCGAGCACGACGACCAGGGCCACGACGATGCCGACGATGAGACCGGCCGAGCTCGACGAGGACGACGCCGGACGCAACGGGGTCCCGAAGGAGACGAACCCGGCTGGACCAAAGGGCCCTCCCCCGGGCGGCGGACCACCGAATCCACCGGGCGGCGGGCCGCCATAGCCACCGGGCGGCGGACCACCATAGCCACCGGGCGGACCACCGAAACCTCCCGGGGGCGGACCACCGAATCCACCGGGGGGTGCGCCGAAACCTCCCGGGGGCGGACCACCGAAACCTCCCGGGGGCGGACCACCGAATCCACCGGGCGGCGGGCCACCAAAACCACCGGGCGGCGGGCCACCAAAGCCGCCGTCCGGCGGGCCACCAAAACCGCCGTCCGGCGGACCGAAACCGCCAGGGGGACTGGACGCGTTGGCCATGGGTGCTTGCGGCCCGGAGGGCGCCATCGGATCCGCGGGCGGATGAGTCATCCGGGCAGGATGCCAGCTTGGGCCACGATGCGAAAGAGGTCACCGCACCGCCGCGGGTCGATCGCGCACCCGACCGACGTTCGAGGAGCCAGCCCCGTCACTCCCGAGAGAGTGCCAGTCTCCGCCGCGCCGCGAGACAACCGTGCGCGACGGGCGCCGGGCCGGCGCGTCGAAGGACGCATGTCGCGGCGGCTGCGGCGAGGCCTTCGTGGTCAGGCCTTCGTGGCGAGGCAGTGACGGCGAACAACCGAGCCGTCGGTTCCGCATCGGCCTCGACCGAAAACCGCGTACCATCGACAAGTAAGGTGCGAACGATCCGTCGGGGCCTCCAGAACGTTTCTGGAGATCCGAGCGGGTGGCCGCGTCAAACGACGGCGGCGGCAACCTCCGAACCCACCCGCGACCGGCGGGCAACTTCACGAACGAGACGGAGATCCAAAATGCGAAAAGTGCTTATGTGTACGGTCCTTCTGGCGAGCGCGTTGGCTTTTGGCGGCACCGGCTGCGGTGACGGCAGCAGCGGCACGGGCGGCGGCGGGACCGGTGGCACCGGCGGCGGCGGAAGCGGTGGCACCGGCGGCTCCACGGGCACCGGAACCGGAGCTCTCATCAACGGCTGCGATGAAGCCACGGCCGAGGATCACGTCGCGGACGCGACGACGGCGGTCACCGTGGCGGGCCTCAAGTACACGCCCGCGTGCATCAAGATCAAGGCCGGTGCCAGCGTGAAGTTCACGTCCACGTTCTCGATCCACCCGCTCCTCGGCGGCACCGTCGAAGGCGGTGTCGAGACGCCCGACTCGACAAGCCCGATCTCCGCCACCAGCACGGGCGACGAGGTCACGTTCACGTTCGCCGAAGCCGGCACGTTCCCCTATTACTGCGACGAGCACTCGGCCAGCGGCATGGCCGGCGTCGTCTTCGTCGTCGCCCCGTAGCGCTCGGCGCCCACCTCGGCACGGCGCGAGCGCCTCATTGTAGGCGCGCCGTGGGACAGGATGACGAACGGCTCGTGCCTGGCGTACGCTGCGCGCCCCCGCGTGGGTGGGCGTGCGCCCGGCGGGCAAGGAGCAGAATGCCAATGAGCCTGGGCCAACGAACCAATACGCTTTTCTTCCTCGCGCTCGCCGCGACGTCGCTCGCCGCTTGCGGCAGCGAGACGGGCACGACCACCGATGCAACCACGACGTCGGGGAGCGGTGGCTCCACGGCGACAGGTGGCACGGGGGGGACCGCGGGCTCGGGAGGGACCGGCGGCGGCACCACCAGCACGGGTGGGGCAGGCGGCACGACCGCCACAGGTGGCACCACGGGGAGCGGCGGCGCGCCCGCCGAGTGCGACATGCTCGCGCCCGGTCCGCTTGTTCCGACGGTCGTGGTCACCGTCTTCAACGGCAGCGAGGACATCGCCTTCGACGGCAAGGGCCATATCGCCGGCAAGAAGCAGACTGAGATCCTGCTCTCGGACTCGACCGGACAGACCACGGTGGCCGCGGGCAACGTCCCGACGGCGTACGGCCTTCGTTATCGGCCCGACGGCTTCATCGTGGTGGCGCTGCCCAACGACGACAAGGTCATCCAGGTCTCACCGGCGGGCGAGAGCAGCGACCTCGCCACGGGCTTGAATGGCCCCAACGGGCTCTATCCCGACTTCGACGGGAACGTGTGGCTGACCGAGATCGGCGGCAACAAGGTGAGCCGCATCAACGCCGACAAGACGGTCGACGTCATCGTCAGCGGGGCCAAGGCCTCCGGAGCCAACGGCGTCGTGCTCGATGCCGGGCGCCAGATGCTCTATTACACCAACTACGGGCAAGGCCGCATTCGCCGCGTCGACATGAGCCCCGGGGCCGACCCCGCCCCGATTGACGTCATCCAGATCCAGAATGCCGCTCTCGACGGCCTCGTCATGGACGCCTGTGGCCACATTTACGTGGTCGATCAGGGCAACTCGGACCTCTATCGCGTCAAGCTCGACGCCGCCGGCGCCGCCGTCGGAGCCGAGGAGCTGATGGCCTCGTTCCCCAAGAACGTCGCCAATGCCCAGTTCGGCTCGGGCGCCGGCTTCGATCCGAAGGTGCTCTACGTGGCTGGCAATCCCGGCACGGTCTACGCGCTGGCCGTCGGCGTGGCCGGTGCCCCCGTCCCGACTCCGCCGTAGAGCGAGACTTTGAATCGCGGAACCGCCGGCCCTTCGCCCGGACGGTCCCTCGCGTGAATGGCCACTCCACCCTTCACGGCCCCGCTCTGGAGAGCCAGAGAGCTCCTTCCGTGCGATCGTGAGGTCGACCGCGGCATCAAGCCTCGACGCAGCTTCAGATCAGATCATCGCCGACTCGATGCGATCGAGCTCGTCGGCAATCCAGCGCTTCACCACCTTCGGAAAAGGCCACATCCAGCCGTAGTCGGGTCCGGTGAAGCGCTTCACGATCATGTCGCGGAGCGCCGGGGCCCGCGCCGCGCGAATGCCCTCGACCTCGGCCACGGCGCGCAACGTCTCGGCGTAGGCCTCCCACTCCAGCCGCGCGCGCCCGTAGGCGAGCAGCATCGGCAGCGGCAAGAGGCCGTAGAGCACGATCATTCCCAGCCAGCCGTAGCGCTCGAACTGCTGCACGTGGACCAGCTCGTGACGCAGGATCTGGTAGCGGTGCGCCTCGGGCCAGGTATCGAAGCCGTCCGGGACGTAGATGGTGTGGCCCAGCGTCGTGACGTAGTGGGTGAGGTAGCGACACTGCCCGTTGAACGTCACCAGCCTGAGCCCGACGTCGGCGAGCCGCTGGTGAAAGAAGGCACGCTTCTCCACCACACGCACCGGCCACTTCCGGGAAGCGAGCTCCTCCAGGAGCTGTTTCAACATCGCCGAGACGTGCTTCACATTCCACCGAGAGCTTGTTGATCCATGACGCCAGCCGCCCCGGGACCGAGGCTGCGAGCTCCAAGGTATCCGTCCCTTCGCGCGCGCAAGCAAGGCCGCCCTGATCGTTGGAGTGCTTCTCGGCCGTAACAGCCGCGATCCGCAGCCGTCGCCGAGCGACGCGCGCCCGCTTCCGGCGCCCCGCATCGACGCCGCCGTGCGCGGCGCGATCGATCGCCGCGAGATCCCGCCGACGCGGACACCATCGTCGTCGACCTCCAGGATGCCGGCGCGCGCGTCCCGACAACCTCACCGTGGAACCTCCGGCGCACACCCGTGTCACACGCGTGAAACACGGGAAACCAAGGGGTGGAGCCGCACTTCAGGCATGGATCTCGCAGCCTGGATGGCGGAGGTTATCCGAATGCGAACCATGGTTTCTGCGGGTGCTTGTTTCCTGTTCCTCCTCGCGGCGGGCTGCGGTGACGGCGATGGCAGCAGCGGCAGCGGCGGGACGGGCGGCACCGGTGGCGCCGGTGGCGCAGGCGCGACGGGTGGATCCGGCGGGACCGGTGGATCGGCCACCACCGGGGGCACCGGCGGTGCGGCGACGACCGGCGGCACCGGCGGCATCGTGGCGACCACGGCCGGCAGCGGCGGCAGCGGCGGGGCCGCCGGCGCGGCCTTCGGCGAGCCGTGCGCGATGACCACCGACTGCGCGGACGGCCTGCTCTGTTACGACTTCAACGCGAAGGGCATGCTCTGCACCAAGATGTGCGCCTCGGCGGCCGACTGCCCGGCTCCTTCGAGCGGCTGCAATGGAATGGGCTACTGCAAGCCCGACTGAGCTCTCGGCAAGACCTGACGGAGACCGGCTCCAGGCTTCACGCACCGTCGCGCCCGGCGCAGCGACGTCCTCGAACACCGACTATCGCGGCGGCAAATCGATCGCGCGCTCGCGGTGGTGCTCGTGCGGCGGATCGTCGTGCGCGTGGGCGTGCTCGCCGCCGTGGCCGCGCGGGTGAGCGGGCCCAGCGTCGGGCGCGTGGGCGTGCTCGCCACCGTGGCCGTGCGGGTGAGCAGGCCCAGCGTCGTGGCCGTGGCCGTGGCCGTGATGGTGATCGTGCTCGGCGACCGGACCGAGCTTCTGAAGCCAGGCGCGCGGGGCGAAGCGCACGAGCCCAAGCCCCACCACGACGATCAGCGCGACCGTGCCCGCGAGCCTCGCCGTCGCCGGATCGTGCGCAGGCGCGTCGTGCGCGTCGCGCAGGCTGGCCGCCGGAACGGCCGCGTTGACCAGCAGGCCGAGAGCCATGGCGAAGGCGAAGACCAGCACACCGCGCCGCGTGCTGGGCGTCCGCTCGTGCGTGTGAGTGACCAGCCGCAAGATGGCACCCAGCCCCACCGCGACGATGCCGTGAAAGACCTCGTGCGGCGCGAGCAGCAGCACCCGATCGCCGAGCACCGCCCCGACCACCGTGGTGAGCGCGAGCACCGCCAGCCACGCGATGGTGCGGCGCCAGCCCACGTCGGGAACGAGCGCGCGCGCGACGAACAGCCCCTCGGGCAAGCGGTGAACCAGCAGCGCCGCCGCGAGCAGCATGCCGCCCTCGGGCGACTGGCCCGGACCGAGCGCGACCCCGAGCGTGGCGCCGTCGATGGCGCCGTGGACGAGCAGGGCCGGCAGCGCGACCGCCTGCCCGACGCGCCCGAGCGAGCGGTGCCGCCGCCGCTCGACGATCCACACGACGCCGTAGCCCGAGGCGAGGAGCGCGAGCGAGAGCGGCCCGGTCTCCTCGTAGACGTGCGGCAGCAGGCGGAGCAGCACCACCGCGGGCACGAGCCCGAGCGTCAGCCCTTCCATGGCCGCGGACGGCAGCACGCGCCCCCTGCCCCACGCGAGGAGCAACGGCCCGACGGCAAGACCGAGCACGGAGAGGGACACGGCGAGGGCGAGCACGGAAGACAAGCTCTATGCCCGAGGGGCGTCGTCTCTGCAATGTCCTGGAAAGAGCAACACCGTTGCAATTGCAACGACGTCGCGATTTGGGGCCGCGCGCCAAGAGCGAGAATTTGAATCGCGGAACGCCCGGGCCCTTGCCCGCACGGTCCAACGCGTGAATGGCCACGCCACCCTTCGCGACGCCGCTCCCGCGTGACGACGCGCGCTGCTCACGCGCAGCGGTCGCAGCGGCCCTTGACCTGGATCTGCACGTTCTTCTTCTTCAGCGCGCGGGGGGCTCGGGCCGACGCGGTGACCTGCACGGCGTCCCGCGGCAAGCAGGCGATTTCGCCGCACGAGTCGCAGAGGAAGTGCGGGTGCTCCGCCTCGGCGTGGACCGCCCGCTCGTCGAGCAGCTCGAACCGCCACAGGTGGTCGCCCATGTCCACGCGGCGCGCGAACCCCGCCTCGGTCAGGTCGACGAGGTTGCGGTACACGGTGGCGCGGTCCCAGCCTTCGGGCGCCAGGTCCGTCGCGAGGTCCGCGTGGGTGGCCGGACGCCCCACCCTGGCGAGCGCCTGCAACACCGCCACGCGCGGCGCCGTCGCGCGCAGCCCCCTCGCCCGGATTCGCTCGCGAATCTCTTCGGTGGTCGCTGCTCGGGGCTTCGCCTGTCCCATGATCTGCCTCTCCCTACCGCGTCACGGCGGAGAGGGATAGTTCCTCCTCGCGAAGCACAGACCCTCGCCGCCGTTCATGTGGCCCTGCGTGCTCTGCACGTAATGGACGAAATCGCGGTAGTCGCGCAGCGCCTTCGACGGGTTGCCGGCGGGATCGACAGGCACCGAGCCGACCTCGAACGCGCGCTGCTTGGCGCTCGGGACCTCGGAGCCGTCGCAGGTGCGCCACGGCAGCGGGGTGCCGGCCGCGTCCTCCACGCCTTGCGGATCGATCCCGGCGAGGTTGTCCATGGTCAGCGGCGTGTCGCTCATCTCGCCGACGAGCTGCGCCGCAAACTGATCGAAGTAGAGCGGCGGCTCGTGCTGCGTCGCCGAGTAGAACGGGTGCTCGAGGTGCAGCGTGATCTGCGCCAGGCTCGCCTGGTTCTCCTTGATGGTGACGCCGCGCTGGTACTCTTCGCCGCCTTCCGGCTCACCCTGGTTGTCCTGGTTCTGGCAGTTGAGGTAGCTCGTCGGCGTCGCGAAGCCGAGCTTGAAGGCGAACGTCGGGGGGAGCTTCGAGAAGTCGTACGTCTCGTCCGAGGTCGCGCAGGTCGTCCCCTTGAAGGTGGCAGTCCCCACGTAATAGACCGAGTAGCCCTTGGCCTTCATCTCGTCGTACAGGGCCTTTGCCTCGGCGTCGTCCGCGAAATTGACGAGCTCGGCGCCGTCCGACGCGATCGCCGTCTCGAAGCCGAAGGCGTAGCGCTCCCCCGCCGCGAGCGGCTCGTCGCCCTTCTTGTTCATCTTCTCGATGGTGACCAGCGGCACCGCCGTGCCCTCGCCTCCGGCCGCCGTCTCTGAGCCGGTCTTGTGCAGGTCCACCGCCCAGGGCCCCTCGATCTCGGCGACCACGTCGCCGGTCTGCGACTGGTCCGAAGGGGCGGTGTCCGGGTTCTCGGACAGCCACACTTTGCCCACCGTCACGAGGACGTGGGAAAACTCGATCTCCCAGCCGTCGGCGATCGTCACCTCGCTCCCGTCCGGAAACTCGAACCCGCTGATACCCAGGTCCTCGCCGGTGATCTGCACCTTGACGGTGCCACTGCCGCTGCCCCCTCCGCCGGTGCCGCCCGCCCCGGTGGTACCCCCGCCGCCACAGGCGGGCACGAGGGCGAGGGCGAGCGCGGCGGCTGCCAGCGAGCCAAGGGAGGAACTGGAGCCGAGTGAACCAGGCGAGCGTCGCATTCTTCGCATGACAGTTACCTTTCAAATCGAGTTACTACTGTATCTTCGTTGCAAAAACTACGCAATGGGTCGGCCCCTCCGTGCCGCGCTTCTCGCCGGCTATTGCGTGGCTTCCCACGTGAGGGTGTACGTGCCGACCGACGCCCTGAGCCCCGAATAGAGGGTGGTGCTCGGCTGATCGCTGCTGTCGTCCTCGAAGCGGTAGAGCGGCGGATCGTCCGCGATCTGCGCCAGCGCGCCGAAGTCGACGTTCCGGAAAAAGCCGCGTGGATCGACCCGTAAGATCAGGTCTTTGCCGGCCTCGACGTCGAGGTCCACGGGGATCGGCGTCACGATGCGTTGCTTGCAGATCGGGTGGGCGCCGGGCGCGGCCGGGCTGGGCGGCGGCACGACGCGGTTGTCCGAGATTGTCACTCTGCCCTCGAACGGGATCGTCTGGCCGTCCTTGGTGGCAGTGCCGGCGATGTCGAGGATCGCGGTGTCGTCGTTCACCTCGTTGATGTCGCCGTTGCCGAAGAGCCAGACCTCGGCGGTCCTGGCGTGCTCGGTGGTCGCGAACCCCGGTTCGGGGAACGGCTGGAGCGCCGGCGAAAGGACGTCGACGTCGAGGCCGCTCGTGACCTCGGCGACGTAGATGCCCGCGAGCTGGCAGCTCGTGTCCGCGCTGACGCTGCTGGGGCGCGAGCGATTGAGGTAGACGGCGCCGACGTGCAGGGTGGCACGCGAGAGCACGACCGTGTAGCCGCGGCTGGTCTCGAAGGTGTAGGGCTCGCCGGGCCGGGCGTCGGCCGGGCCGGCGGCGTACGCGTCGAACGACGTGAGCTCGCCGCCGGTGGTGCCGACACAGCCAGCGACGGCCGCCGAGACGAGCGCGAAAAAGAGGGCGAGTCGTTTCACTGGGGTTCTCCTCCGAAGTTGGCGGACAGCGTGAACATCACCTCGCGCGGCGCACCCGCGGCGAAGTTGCGGGCCGGGACCAGGGTCGGGGCCCCCTGGCTCTTCCAGACCGAGGCGAAGTTGTACTCGGACTGACGATAAGCCGTGTCGAACAGGTTGCTCGCCGACACGCCCAGATCGAAGTTGCGATAACCGACGGTGACCCCGGCATCGAAGGTGAAGATGGTGTCGCTGCGCTGGCCGTAGGGCAGCGCCCGCTTTCCGATGTACGAGAGGCCGAAGGCGGCGGTGCCGCGCGGCTTTCTCCCCGCCAGCTCGAACGGCAGCTCGTGATGGAGGGCGCCGTCCCAGCGGAGCACGACGTCCGGCACGTAGGGCACGAGCAGGCCAGTGTCGTCGTAGGCGCTCCTGGTCAGCGTGATCGCGGCGTTGGTGTCGAAGAACTCGCCGTCGGCCCGCGCCTGGCCAATCCAGCCGACGCGGGTGGTGCCGCCGCCGATGACGTTGCGGCCCTCGGTCTCGCTGAAGATCAGGTCCCTGTCGACGTGGGTGCCGAACAGGATGGAACGCGCGACGAGCTTGAGAGGACCGAAGTCGTGGGTGAAGGCGACTCCGCCCTCGTAAGCGTCGACCGAGGCGAACTGGGCGCTGGCGTCCTGGGTGACGAACTTGGGGTCGACCGAGCGGACACCGGTGCCGGCGCTGAGCGAGAAGGTCACTCCGCGGAAGGGTCCGAGGATGATCGAGCCGCGCGGCATGGCGCGGAGGCCGGTGGTGGTGGTGCGCTGGTAGGGCTCGCGATGGACGCCGAAGCGCTGTTGATCGAGGCAGCTCGCGTCGCCGGGCGGGTGGCTCTCGGAGGGACGGGAGACGTCCTGCACGGCGCACTGGTCGAGGACGTCGTACGTCAGGAGGTCGGCGCGGACGCCGCCCCGCACGGACAGCCACCGGGTGAAGCGGAGATTGGCGTCGGCATAGAGGCCGATGTCGCCGAGCGTCGAGTCGTAACGAGCATCGGTCTTGTACGGGGCGTCGGTGGCGGCCCCGACGCGCGAGCGCTCGGCGAAGGCCCGATCGCCGCGGGCGTAATAGCCCACCTCGAGCTCCTGCTTCTGCTCCAGGATCTCGCCCCGCAAGGTGGCGTGTCCGCGCGCTCCGAACGTGGTGCTGTTCACCGAGAGGTCGAGCAGATCGCCGCGCTGGCCGTGGGGCTCCTGAATGGCAGTCTGGGTGTCGAGCAAGAAGCCGGTGAAGTTCTCGCGCAGGCGCATGCCCGTCTGGACGACGAACACCTGCTGGTAGACCGTGGTGTCGCCCAGCCGGCTCTCGATGTCGGCGGCCACCGAGAAGCGCGAGCTCGAGCCGCCCTGGCCGAAGTCGTAGGTGTCGTAGAAGCCTTTTTGCCCCGCGGCGAGGTCGGCCGCGCGGAGCAGGCCGGCGCTCTTGTAGTCGCTCGCGAAGGCGGTGGCGAGCAGCCTGTAACTGCCAGTCTCGCCGAGCCGCCCCTCGTATTGACCCATGGCGGCGCCGGACTTGCTGCCGCGGTTCTGGCCGTAACCGTCGCTGGTCTGGAGCTGCGCCCCGCCGAAGGTGTGGACGCTCTCGCTCGCGGGCCCCCAGAGGGCGAGCGCCCGGTGGGTGTTGAAGGTGCCGTAGGTGTACTTGAGGGTGACGCCGCGCTTCGCCAGGCCGAGCTCGTAGTCGGCGCTGCCCGCGACGGCGTAGTTGCCCTGGCGCGGGTCGAACGGTCCCTCGACGACGCGCAGCGACAAGACCAGCTCGGGGATCACGAAGTGCAGGTTGGCGAAGCCGGCGCCGTGGAGATTGCCACTCTCGTTGACCGGCACGCCGCCGACCGTGAACTCGATGTCCTGTCCCTCGCGGGCGTCGAAGCCGCGCAGGTAGACGCGCTCGGCGTGGCCCTCGCCGCCGTCGTTCGAGAGGAAGATGCTCGGCGCGAGCTGGAGCATCTTCGCCGCGTTTTGCACCGGAACGAGGCCGAGCGCGCCGATGTCGACGTGGAAGTCGCTGGCCCCGCGGGTGGGCGGGGGGCGGCGGCCGGCGGCGCTGACGTCGATCGGGGCGGGCGGAGGTTTGGCGGCGGCGGCCGGGGTTTCGCCGGGTGATTTGCCCGGTGGGGTACCGGCAGGCGGCGTGTCGAGGGCGGGCGCAGCCGGTGTCGCGGACGGCCGAGGAACCGCCGGAGTCGGCGCGACAGGCGCGGCGGCGACGCCCTGCGCGCCGGGCGTGACGGGAGGGGGCGCAGTCGTCGGCGCGGCGCTGGCAGAGGGCGAGGCCGGCGCGCCGGGAGGGCTCGGGACCGAGCCGTCGGGGGGCGGAGGCGGGGCGGCGACGAAGTGGACGGGGACGCGGATCTTCGCGGCGAAGGGCTGGCCGTCGCGCAGCGCCGGCGTGAACGTCCACTGGCGAACCGCGTCCATGGCGGCGACGTCGAAGTCGGCGCCGCCCGACTGGATCACGGAGACCTCGATCACGGCGCCGGTCACGTCGAGCGCGACGGCGAGGACGACGTCGGCGTCCCTGGGAGTGACGTGGCGGGGCTGCTTTGGCGTGACCTGCGTCACGACGCGGGGCATGACGACGGTGCCCTGCGCCGACGCGGACGCGGAGGTTGCGGCGAGCGCGCACGAGAGCGCGAGCGCGGCAAAACGAGGCTTTTGCACGACGACTCCGAAGAACTGGCGTTACCGACCGGAGACGCTGCCCGGCGCGGCGTTCGGGCCTGCGGTGATGGACCGCGACCGAATGCGAGCTGGAACAGCGGGCGAGGACGCGCGCTCAGACGGGCGGTGAGCTCTTTGGAGACAAAAGGAGAATGGCAATCGGGGCGGGGAGCGCGGTGGCCGCAGGCGAGCCCACAGGCACGACGAGCGGCGCGGTGATCCGCGGCGGATCGTGGGGCACGACGCTGGCCGTGGCCGATGCCACAGGCGCCTCGCCCGAGGTCGCGACGCCCAGCACGCAGTGGTCGTGCTCGTCGGGCTCGACGCTGTCGCTCGACGTGGCGCTCGCCGGAGCCTCGCGCTGCGGGGCGGCGGACACGCTGGGGCCGTCCTGAACGTGGACGAGCTTGCCGTGCTCGGCGCACGCCACGTGGGCGACGAGCGCCATGTGCGAGAGCGTCGCGAGGTAACCGAAGCTGACGAGCAACGCGCAGAGGGCCGCCGCAAACCGCACAAAGCGCTGCCGGAACGC
>Ga0163144_10021699_pt1 | contig 12753 bp, 13 predicted proteins | sample OliLak19BULKMAT1_FD_123175 | JGI IMG/M metagenome (GOLD analysis project Ga0163144, IMG submission 123175) | Freshwater microbial mat bacterial communities from Lake Vanda, McMurdo Dry Valleys, Antarctica - Oligotrophic Lake LV.19.BULKMAT1 | ecosystem: Environmental > Aquatic > Freshwater >...
CCGCAATTCCATGCCGGGGTGGCGGAGGCGTTTGACGATTTTCAGCCACTTGGCCCAGTTCGGGTCTAGCAGCACGCTGTGCTCGGGGGTTTGAATCAGAAAAGACGCATGACCAATCCACGTGATGCAGAGCTGACCAGTCTCGAGCTTGGGGAAGACCGGACGGTCTTTTTTGCCTGCTCGCTTTGCAAACATGGACGGAATGATGACCTCGGATAAAAAGTTGCGCTCTCTCCAGCCGCGACCGAACTCCATCTTGACATGATTATCAGGGTGTTTTTTTGGTTTAATTGGTCTTCCAGTCATTTCCTATCCTTGACGCGAGAGCCTCCTGCGGCCATCAAAGAGTTATCATCCTATGTCAGCAGGCGAAAAGCAACTATTGCGCAATCAGATTCGGGAACTCCAGTCCAAATACACAGAGGAGGAGGTCCTCAAAGGAAGCGCCGCCATCCGGAGTCATCTGGAAGAATTTTCCTCGTTCCAAGCCGCTTCCGTCGTCTATGCCTTTGTCCCCCTGCGCGGAGAACCGGATTGGATTCTGAATGGTCTCCCGCCCGATAAAACCTATGCCTTTCCCCGGATCACCGGGGGTCACGTGGATTTCGTGGTTTGCGAAAACCTTTCGGAGATGACCCGTGGCACCTTTGGAGTGATGCAGCCGCCACCGGGACCAGCGGCCCCGCCAGCCGATTTGATTCTTGTGCCCGGCATAGCCTTTGACGTTCACGGCAATCGCCTGGGCCGTGGTGGCGGGGTTTATGATCTCATTCTCAAGACGTTTCCCGGCTATCGGCTTGGGGTGACTTTTTTTAAGCAGCTCTTTCTTTCCGTGCCTACTGATCCCCATGACGAGTCTGTTCCCGCGATCCTCACCGAAGACGGCGTGCGGCTTTCCGTTGGTGGAATGGCGCATCATCGGCACTGAGCAAGATCTCCGGGCTTTCGCTGCCCAGAGCGAGTTTGCTGATAAAGTGTCTGAGCAGCACCAGTGAGGCCACGGCATCGCAGTAGGCATCATGCCAACGGAAACCCGGAATGGCATCAACCAACCCCTTGAGGAGACCATAATGCACAACAAGATCTCCCAGGGTATGAGATGGCAAATCGGGATCGATGGCCCGGGAAAGCTTGAGGGTATCGACCCATGGTCCAAAGCCATGAAAAGGAAAGGCCCTCAAGAACCGTTTTTCCGTGGCTGCCCCATGAGCAACCACCCACCGCCCCCCGAGCATCGCTTTGAATGTTGGCCAGAGTTCGGGCATTGATGGCGCTCCTTCAAGGTCAGCATCCGTGATTCCGTGCACCTTCCGGGCCCGCCATGTCACAGGCTCAGGGCTGGCAATCAGGGACTGAAACCCCAAATCCAGCCGCAAGTCCCCACCAACAAGCACGCCCAGCCCGACTTGCACGGGCACATCGGTCCCGCCGGGGCGAACACCCGCACTCTCAAAATCAATGGCTGTAAATTCGGTGTCTTGGATGGTCGCCATCGTGGCAACATCATGCAGGAATGCTTTAAAAAGAAAAGATCGCCGCTGCCTCGGTTCCTCCCGGCAATTGTCATGTTGAGTAAGCGGAGTCCTCCACTGGGAACGGCGAATTTATTCGCCGAAGCATGAAAGCGGGGACTGAAGATCGCCGATCCGAGCGGGGCGGGCCGTGCGCAGGGCAGCAATTTTTTAAAATGAGAATTGCTGCGGTTTCTCCTCGCGAAGTGAAGGGTTCTCAGTCATGCTTCCCGAATGAAGGCCTACCGACGAGCGGCTGTCGCCTCAACGTTTTCACCAACCCACCTGGCGGTTCTTGCGGAGGCTACTGCTTTCGTGAAAAAAGTCGGCTCAGGGCTGGATGTTTTGCATGCTGCCGAGAGGACCGAGGAGAAAGAAAAGCGGTTTCAGGAGTCTTTCATTACCCTGAATGGCAAACCCAAAGTCCATTGGGTCCCGGGCGAGAATCCCGGGGATTCTCTGCTCCAAGCCGCGCGAAACAACGGACACGATCTTCTGATAGCCGGGGCTCTTGAGCGGGAACCAGGAGAGGACGCACGGGCTTTCACGGGAAGTGTGGCAAGGCAACTGCTGACTGAGGCCCCCTGCGACCTTCTGCTTCTGCCCCGCCCAACAGAGGGAGCCCTCACCATCGAAAACGCCTTTTTTGCTGTGGAGCCCGGCCAAAACATCACGGCCTTCGTGCTGGAATCCGCCGCCGTACTGGGTTTGCAAAAGGTCACCCTCGCAGTCGCAGAAACGCCTTTTGCCGCGGCTATTGCCGCCTCCCGTGGAGAAACCCCGATTGATCCCGCAAGCTGGGCCGAGGAAATCTCCGAAGCCATAGAAAAATCGGGCATCTCCGTGGAGGCCCTTCACATTGGCTCAAACACCGGCTTTGGCCTCTGTGATGCCGTTCAAGGTCTCGGCGCAGACCTCATGATTGTCCGCGCTACCCGCGCCAATGGCAAAATCGTCCTGCCAACGCATTTGGACTGGCTCCGTCAGGTCATCCCCACACGGCTCTTGGTTTGCTGCGAGGATTGATTTTCCGTTGGAAAGGCCCAACCCAGTTCTAACAGACATCGTGAGAGGATTTGCGGAGCGTTTCCCCTTTCCGATTAAGCGGCCAAGGCCTCTCATTTCAGACGGCGCAAAAAAAGGATTTCACAAAAAATACGTGTTTTTATGTGTTGACAAAGACAACTGGTTGCCATTAAAAATGACCACGTAATTTCTGCTCGAATCAACGAGAGGATTTACAACACAAAATAAAAAAATGAAAACACAGACCAAAGCATTAGATAGGGGCAATCTTCTCACAGGATGCCAAACAAGCCGATGCGGGATTCCCTCGAAGCCACGGTTTGGTGGGTTGATCATGGCAATCTGCCTGATCTTCGGCTCATTGAGTCCTGGATATTCAGCCGTTGTGACGGATACTCCTCTCGGCGGAATCTATTTTGACGAGAGTTCGGCAACCCGAACGTTGGCAGTCGTTGATAATTTTACCATCGAATTAATTTTGATCACCATCAGTTTTGAAAAATTTGATGGAGAAACTCTAGGAGTCAATGGTGGAGGCACTCCCTTCTATGATGAAATTGTTTTTAATCTCACCAGTCCGTTCGGAACGACAGTGGCATTAATTAGTGAAAACAGCTTCAACGTTGGCAGTGGCGGGTTCACTGGAACGATCAATTTTAGCTCTGCCGCAGCGGATGTCGTCAATGTGAATCCAAATGTTGTCTCAGCTGGCAACTTCCGGCCGGTTGGCAACTTGGCAAACTTTAATGGGGAGAATTCTGCTGGGGACTGGCTGCTATTTGTTCAGGATACCGTGGGCGATGACCATCTAGGATACTACTCTGCAACATTAACCGTTGTTCCCGAGCCTGCGACAAGCCTTTTAATGATTTCCGGGCTGGGGGCTTGTTTGGCTCTTCGTTCAAGGAAAAGGAATCGCGTTTGATTCTTTAGAAAAGGCCTTCGACAGATTTTGATTTTCCCCGCCTAAAGATTCTCCCGAAGCTTGAGGCCCGGGATATCGCGGAAGTGTTTGTCGGGAGAGACGAGCACCGCGTCAATTTGCATCGCGCACCGGGCGATCAAGATGTCGGTTAACGGCCGGTGTCCGCCAGTTGTGCGATCTAGTGCCCATGCCATTTCCGCCACAAGCTGCCATAATTTTGCCGTCGTAGGCACCTCGGGAACAATGTTAAAAAATGCCGTCATCTCAGCCTTAAGACGGGTGTTCTTAAATCCACGAAGGACCTCTCCCCGCACGATCCCGCAGTTATAGAGCGTTCCATTGGCCAGATACGGCATGAGCTCCTGTCGAATGTCAATCCCGGCACGCAGATGGTCGATATACACGGCAGAATCCACTAGGATCGGCTCCTCATAGGCGCTCATTTCGCGTCATTCGAAGACCGAACCGCCCGCCGGATCGCCAACACGTCGTAATTGGGGTCGATTCCCTCCCGAAGAACATCCGCAGACCAGGGATTCGCCTTGATGTGGTGCATGACGGCGATCCTCTCCGCCTCCGTAAGCGCCCAGTCAATAGCCTCCTTCCTCGTCTTGAAGTTCATCGATTTCATGATGTTTTCAAGCTTCCCATCATCAAGTTCCACGGTCGTTTTCATTTATGGGCATACTTACGGCCATTCTGCCCATACGCAAGTTTATTTTGTTCGAAATTCAGGGATGAGAACCATGGATATCAGGCGGGCGATGAAAAGGCGCGGTCTACCATCCAGTCGGGCAAGCAAGCGACAGAAGGACTTAACGGATACTATGCGTCTGGCTGAGTCACATCCTCATTTGCGGGAGTCTTTGCCGCAAAAGATTGTCAAACGATTCGAGGAATGAAAACGATCAGGTGGCAGCGGGCTCAGGCTCGGGTTGGGCTTCTTTGCCGACAAACACGAGTTTTTCGCCGCTTCGGGACACCTTGATTGTTTCTCCTGGTTTGATCGTGCCGCGAAGAATTTCTTCGGCCATGGGGTCCTCAAGGTAGCGCTCCACGGCACGGCGCATCGGGCGGGCTCCGTATTGCGGATCGTAACCTTTTTCGATGAGGAAATCCTTGGCGGATTCATCAAGGGCAATGACGATATTTTTGGTCCTGATCCGGGCGGTGACTTTTTCGATTTCTAAATCGATGATCTGCACGAGGTCGGGTTTGCTGAGCGTACGGAAGACAATGATGTCATCCAAGCGATTGAGAAACTCGGGTTTAAAAACCCGCTTTGTCTCTTCAAGGATTTTATCACGCATGGTGTCATGGTTTCCGTCCAGCGTAGGTGCTCCAAAGCCGAGCGTCGTCTGCTTTTTGATCAGTTCCGCGCCAACGTTGGAGGTCATGATAATGATCGTATTGCGGAAGTCGATTTTCCGGCCGAGGCTGTCCGTGATTTTTCCTTCCTCAAGGATTTGGAGGAGCAGGTGCATCACATCGGGATGGCCTTTTTCTATTTCGTCGAAGAGGACCACGGAATACGGGCGACGGCGGACGGCTTCGGAAAGTTGGCCGCCTTCTTCGTAACCGACATAGCCGGGAGGAGAACCAATCAGCCGGGAGGCTGTGAATTTCTCCATGTATTCGGACATGTCGATTTGGATGAGGGCATCCCCATCGCCGAACATAAATTCGGCAAGGGTGCGGGCCAAAAAGGTTTTGCCGACCCCGGTGGGGCCCAGGAAAATGAAGGAACCAATCGGACGACGGGGATCTTTGAGATCCGCGCGGGAACGTCGAAGGGCCTTGCTAATCGCGATGACCGCTTCTTCCTGACCGATGACTTTCGCTTTGAGGTCGCCTTCCATGGCGAGAAGTTTCTGGGTTTCGGCTTGCTCCATGCGGGAAAGCGGAACGCCGGTCCATTTCGAGACGATGTGCATGATGTCATCTTCAGTGACCACCACTTCTTTCTCCTCTTTGCTGGCGCGCCATTCGGCAAGGACGGACTCCAATTTTTCTTTGGCGGTTTTTTCATCATCCCGGAGGGAGGCCGCTTTTTCAAAATCCTGAGCCTTGATGGCCGCTTCCTTATTGATGCGGATGCTTTCGATGTCGGCCTCGATATCCTTCACATTAGGAGGGCGTGTTAGGGAAGCAATGCGGGCACGGGAGCCGGCTTCATCCATCACATCAATGGCCTTGTCCGGCAGGAACCGCCCGGTGAGGTAACGGTCTGAAAGCTTGGCGGCGGCCTCAAGGGATTCATCCAGGATGCGGGCCTTGTGATGGGCTTCGTATTTCGGACGGAGGCCTTTGAGAATGAGAATGGTTTCCTCCACACTTGGCGCTTCGACTTTGACGGTTTGGAAGCGGCGCTCGAGGGCAGCATCTTTTTCGATGTATTTGCGATACTCGTTGAGGGTGGTGGCACCAATGCACTGGAGCTCTCCTCGCGAGAGGGCGGGCTTGATGATGTTGCTGGCGTCCATTGCCCCTTCGGCAGAACCTGCTCCCACGATGGTGTGAAGCTCATCAATAAACAAAATCACGTTTTTACTGCGTCGGATTTCGTCCATGACAGCCTTAATACGTTCTTCGAATTGGCCGCGGTATTTTGTGCCGGCAACCATAAGGGCCAAGTCCAGAGTGATAACTTTTTTGCCGTGGAGGATCTCCGGCACGGCGCCTGAAATAATTTCCGAGGCGAGACCTTCGGCGATGGCGGTCTTGCCCACGCCGGCTTCCCCGATCAGGACGGGGTTGTTCTTGGTGCGGCGGCAAAGGATTTGGATGACGCGTTCAATCTCGTCGGCCCGACCGACCACGGGGTCGAGTTCGCCTTTTTTGGCAAGTTCGGTGAGGTCGCGACCAAAGGCACGGAGGGCAGGTGTCTTGCTGTCTTTTTTTCCGGATTCTCCAGCAGGCACTGCTTCACCTTCTTCGCCAGCGAAGTTGGGGTCGAGTTCTTTGAGGATCTCATTGCGCGTGCGCTCAATATCCACTTCGAGGGATTTCAAGACGCGGGCGGCAACCCCCTCCCCTTCGCGGAGGAGGCCGAGAAGAATGTGTTCCGTGCCGACATAGGAGTGTTGAAGCGCCTTGGCTTCCTTGCCGGCAAGCGCCAGCACTTTTTTCACACGGGGAGTGTAGGGAATGTTGCCAACCATTTTGGTCTCCGGCCCGGAGCCGACCTGTTTCTCAACTTCCATGCGCACAGTTTCAAGGTCCAAGCCCATTTTTTGGAGGACATTGACGGCAACTCCCTGGCCCAGTTTGATGAGGCCCAGAAGCAGATGCTCCGTGCCGACGTAGTTGTGGTTAAAACGATCAGCTTCCTTGCGGGCAAGCGCGAGGACCTGTTGAGCGCGGGGTGTGAAGTTATTCATCATGTTTTTGCTGACTCGTTCCCTTCTCAGATGACGTGATTTTCACGACATCCGGAGCAGGGATCTGAGTCAATGTGGCGCGGATCAGGGCTGCGCGCAAGGTGTCCCTTTCTTCGGCACTCATTTTTTTGGCCTGGGCACCATTTTGAAGGTGCGCGGGTTGGGTTTGAATAAAGAGTTCATCAATGGGCACGCGGTGAGCCGGAGGGAAGAGACAGAGATCAATACCGAGTTTAATCACGGAGAGCAGATTGAGTGCTTCTTTTGAAGAAATGGAGTGAGAATGCGAAAGAACCCCATACGCCCGCCCGATCTGATCAAGAAGGGTGACCGGTTTGTGTTGGAGAAGGAGCTGCCTGGCGTTTTGCTCATGTTCGATAATGGTGCCAATGACCTTCTCGAGACGCTCAATGATTTCTACCTCCGATTCCCCGAGGGTGGTTTGGTTGGAGACCTGGAAAAGATTGCCCATGGCCTCCGTGCCCTCGCCGTGGAGGCCGCGCACCGCCAAACCAATTTTGTTCACGGAGTTGATGATTTTGTTAATTTGGTCACCCATCACAAGAGCCGGCAGGTGAATCATCGCCGAGGCCCGCATCCCGGTGCCCACATTGGTCGGGCAGGCGGTGAGGTATCCGAGCTGGGGGTGAAAGGCGTAATCCAGCAGGGACTCGAGGCCAGTGTCAGCGGTATTGATCATGTCATAGACTTTCGAGAGCTGAAGCCCGCAAGCCATGGCCTGCATCCTAAGGTGATCCTCCTCGTTGATCATCACGCTAAGCGATTGCTCCGGGCTGATGACCACCGCGCTTCCAACGCCCTTGGCGGCATGTTCCCGGCTGATCAAATGACGTTCCACAAGAATCTGTTTTTCCAAGGAGGAGAGGGCCTCCAGGTTTTCGGAGCAGGCACCCGCCATCTCGGGAAGGCGCTCGACGGCGCTTTTTGCCTCATGAAGAACCTCGACCCGCTCATTCTTTTTGGCCCAGCCGGGAAATGGCCGTTCGCGCAGATTGCGGGCCAATCGGACGCGACTGCTAAACACAATCTGACCGTGCGGTCCCTCGCCACGGAGCCAATCGCCGGATTTTTCAAAGATTTTGGAGAGGTCCATCAGGTGGCGGGTTGGTCGGCTTCGATTTGCCGGATTTGGTCACGCAGGTTGGCGGCGAGTTCGTATTGCTCGGTGGCCACTGCCTCATCAAGGCTGCTGCGAAGATTTTGAATTCGGGAGTCGAGTTGACGGAGTTCCGCGAGCCGGGCCGGAACTTTTCCCGTGTGCAGGGTGCCTTTGTGCATGTTTTTGAGCATACTCTCCAAATGGCTGGCAAAAACGTCGTAACACGCGCTACAGCCAAGACGACCGGTTTTTTTCAGGTCGGCGAAGGTGAACCCGCACACTTTGCATTTTGTTTTGGGAGCGCCGGGCGCATCAATTTCCTTCTCCGAACCGAGTCCAAGGAGAACATCGGTGAGAGCAAAGCCAGTGGGATCATTGACGCCCTTCTCTTTCGAGCAGGCCTCACACAAATTCACTTTGTGCATATTTCCATCGACGATTTGTGTCAGGAAAACCGTCGCTTCCTTGTCACCGCATGCGTCGCATTTCATTAGTAACTCAATAGATCGCCGTGCCAGTGGTTTCTGTCAACTCATGGAAACGTGTCATGATCCTTTTTGTCATCGGACCGGGTTTCCCGTCCCCGATGGCGCGACCGTCCAGCGTGACGGCTGGAATGACCTCAGCGGCCGTCCCTGTGAGGAAACATTCGTCGGCAGTGTAGATATCGTAGCGGGTCATGAGCGGCTCGGAAATTGGAATTCCAAACTCGGCTGCAATCTCGAACACCACCGCGCGTGTCACCCCGGAGAGGGCTCCCGAAGAAATCGGCGGGGTTGTCAGCACATGATCCCGCACCAGGAAAATATTATCGCCCGTACACTCCGCCACGTAACCCTGCTCATTAAGCATAAGTCCCTCCCCGGCCCCGGCGTGCTGGGCTTCCAGCTTGGCGAGGACATTGTTCAGGTAGTTCAGGGACTTTACCATCGGACTGAGTGCGCCATGGGGAATGCGGTTGGTCGAACACGTCGCCACCGAGAGCCCATTTTCGTATTTTTCTTGAGGATAAAGGGTGATCTTCGAGGCGATGACAATGATGGTCGGCATCGGACAAAGTAACGGATTCAACCCGAGATCTCCAATCCCCCGTGTCACCACCAATCGCACATAACCGTCCTCGAGCGCGTTGGCTTTAATGGTTTCCAAGACCGCATCCGACATGGCTTCCTTGGAAATCGGGATTTTCATTGAGATCGCCTTGGCGGAATCATAGAGCCTGCGGACATGTTCCTCCAAACGGAAAACTTTCCCGCTGTAAAATCTGATCCCTTCAAAAACGCCATCCCCATAGAGCAAGCCGTGATCAAACACGGAAATCTTCGCATCGTCTTTGTCTAGCAACTGACCGTCTATGTAAATTTTCATGGGTTGTGGTAGCTCCCTGCCACGGGTGGACGGGTGGCAGGAAAGGTGTAACAAATAAATCTGCCGGAGAACCGCCACGGAGTCAAACGTGCTTGTTGAAACACAGCAATTCTCATTTTGAGTGAGCGGGGTGGGGCCTATACGGAGCGGCGAATTTATTCGCAGGACCAAAAGAGTGCCGGGCGAAGCCCGGGAAGCCTAAGAACGGCGAATAAATTCGCCGCTCCCAGTGGGGCCGCGCGCAGGCTGGTAATTTTTACAAAATGAGAATTCCTGGAGGAATAAATTGTTTACTAATCGCAATAGGTTGATTTTCTTTTGGCTGTCATGTATTATTCCTGTTCTTAAAAAATTGTGGCTAAAGAAGAATGTATTGAAAGTGAAGGGGTCGTTGTGGACGTGCTTCCCGGGACCATGTTCCGGGTGAAGCTGGCGAACGATCATGTCGTGCTCGCGCACATCTCCGGCAAGATGCGAAAAAATTTCATCCGCATCGTCCCCGGAGACAAAGTGAAAGTGGAAATTTCGCCGTATGACACGAGCAAGGCGAGGATCACTTTCCGTGAATCGGGGTTTCAGCCCTTCCGCAGAAGATAGGATCACTTCCCGTTTTCCCCCCAACCGGCAACGCCCCATGCCATCACGTCTAGCTTCTCAAAATCTGGCGAGACTCTATCAAGACGCCGCAGAAAAATTCGGGGATCTTCCGGCTTTTGCGGCCAGAAGAGGCGATGGAAGTTTTGTCCCCACAACTTTTCACGAGATTTTTGAACGTGGTCTGAATCTGGCAACCGGGCTGATCGCGCTGGGATTGCGGCCCCGCGAACATGTGGGGCTGATTGCGGATAACCGCTTGGAATGGATCTTGAGCGATTATGGGATTCTGCTTTCAGGTGCCGCCGACGTTCCGAGAGGAACGGATGTCACGGAATCGGAAATCCAATACATTTTGGACCACTCGGACGCACGGTTTGTGATTCTTGAGAATCCAGCCACCTTCGCAAAGTTTGAGAGAGTGAAGCATCGTTTGCCACGGGTGGAACATGTGATTTTGATGGATCTGAAGGACGCCCCGCCCAAGGGCGTTCATCTCCTGGCGGAGGTCGAGACAAAGGGCCGGAAGCTGCGCGAAGCAGGAGATTCCTCAGCTTTAGATCGTGTGGCCGGAGTGAAATCGGAGGATCTCTTCACGATTATCTACACCTCCGGAACCACCGGCACCCCCAAAGGTGTCCAGCTCACCCATGCCAATATGGCCTCTCAGATCCGCAACCTCCCTATGGAATTTTTTCCCGGGGAAAAAGCCCTCTCGATTTTGCCCGTTTGGCACAGTTACGAACGGGTGTTCGAGATGATCGCCATCAGCTCGGGCATTTGCACCCACTACACCAGCATCCGTACCATTGGGGACGATCTCAAAACTGTTCTTCCCAATGTGATGGCTTCGGCCCCCCGGCTTTGGGAAAATCTCTACCAAAAACTGATGGCTCGCGTGGAGACTTCCCCCGCCCTTAAGCGTAAACTCTTTGCCGCGGCACGGGGCAGTTGCCTGCGGGTAAAAAATGCCGAGCGCTTTTTCCGGGGCCAGGAACTCGACATCATAGGCAGATCTCTCAGCATCAAACTGGCCCTCACCGGATCGCATCTCGCCGCATGGGCGATGAATATCCTTCCCTACAAAATCCTCGATCCCATCGTGCTCGCAAAATTGCGGGCCGCGGTGGGTTGCTCACACTTTCGTGGCACGATCTCAGGGGGGGGCGCGCTGCAACCCCATGTGGACGAATTTTTTAATTCGATAGGAATCCCCGTGCTTGAGGGATATGGTCTCACCGAAACCTCCCCTGTGCTCGCAGTCCGCACATGGGGAAACCTCGTGATCGGCACGGTGGGCCCGCTTTTCCCGGAAACATCAGTTCGAATCATCGACCTTCAGACCGGTGAGACGCTTTACCCGGACCGCTCACGCCGGGATCGCGGACGGGGACGGAGAGGAGAAATCCATGTGAGCGGTCCGCAGGTCATGAAGGGCTATTACAAAGACCCGGAAACCACCGCCCGCGTGCTCAAGGACGGATGGCTTAACACCGGGGACATCGGGATGGTGACCTTTAATGATTGCCTGAAAATCCTTGGCCGCTCCAAAGACACCATCGTCCTTACCAACGGGGAGAACATCGAACCCGTGCCCATTGAAGGCCGCTTGGTCGCCTCCCCTCTCATCGATCAGTGCATGGTGACCGGCCAAGACCAAAAGCAACTCGGAGTTTTGATCGTTCCCTCCATCGAAGGATTTCGCGCGGCGGGACTTTCCGCAGCCAACCTTCTCGAGTTGCAAGCAAGTCAAAAGGCCCGCGAACTCCTCGATGCCGAAATCCGGCGTCTTGTCGGAGCTCACACCGGTTTCAAAAGTTTCGAGCGAATTGCCTGCTTCCGCCTGGTCCCCAAACCCTTCGAACTGGGAGATGAAATCACCCACACCCTCAAACTCCGACGCCACATCGTCACAGATAAGTATGCTGTGCTGATAGCGGCCATGCACTCGGAGTAGGTTCCCCGGCCTTCCATTCACGGTTTATCGTGGAACGGCCCTCGGCGGCTCCCCAGACTCTCCGCGAATGGGACAACGACCCGGTCCTCAACGGCATTCACGAATGGATCACATCCAGGATCTCACTGTTGGAGCAATTCTTGTTTTGTAAAAATTCTGCGCCGCCCCCACTGGGAGCGGCGAATTTATTCGCCGTTCTTAGGCTTCCCGGGCTCCGCCCGGCACTCTTTTGGTCCTGCGAATAAATTCGCTGCTCCGTATAGATCCCACCCCACTCACTCAAAATGAGAATTGCTGTGCACCCCTACGGGCAGGGATTCTCATTTTGTAAAACTTACCCGCCTGCGCACGCCCCCACTGGGAGCGGCGAATTCATTCGCCGTTCTTATGCTTCCCGGGCTCCGCCCAGCACTCTTTTGGCCCAGAGAATAAATTCGCCGCTCCGTATAGATCCCATCCCACTCACTTATAAAGTGCCCCAGTTATCACCCTTCCACCACGCGTCAGAAACGGCACCTCCCGTGAGAAACGTCAGTTCATTCCATCGGAGCGATTCGTTGACGTGAAGATGGCCTTGCAGCACCAGCACGAGCCGATGTTGAGCAGAAAGTGCCAGAACCTCGTTTGCATTCCCGACCACAAGATTCGCTGGCAATGCAGCCTCCGGGCCGTCTTTGGTTTGAAAAAACATCGATCGAAATGGCACACGCGAACAGAGCACGATGGGCATTTCGGCCAGCCCGACGCTACAAGTCTGCGATCCAGGCGATCACCCGCTCAAAGGCGGATACGCAGGGGCGGATCTCTGATTTTGCAACTTTGGGAGTTGCGCCCGATAAGCAAAGTGTCGCGAATGCCACCTCAAGCCAGAC
>Ga0163144_10021700_pt1 | contig 12752 bp, 7 predicted proteins | sample OliLak19BULKMAT1_FD_123175 | JGI IMG/M metagenome (GOLD analysis project Ga0163144, IMG submission 123175) | Freshwater microbial mat bacterial communities from Lake Vanda, McMurdo Dry Valleys, Antarctica - Oligotrophic Lake LV.19.BULKMAT1 | ecosystem: Environmental > Aquatic > Freshwater > Lake...
GTCCAGCGTGAGGCGCTCGATGAAGTAGGACCCGCCCAGCGGGTCCACGACGTTGGTCACGCCGCTTTCATGGGCGATGACCTGCTGCGTGCGCAACGCGAGCGTCGCCGCTGCCGCCGTCGGCAGGGCGAGCGCCTCATCGAGGGAGTTGGTATGCAGGGAGTTGGTCCCGCCCAACACCGCCGACAGCGCCTGCAGCGCCGTGCGGACGACGTTGTTGTAGGGCTGTTGCGCGGTCAGCGAGACGCCGGCCGTCTGTGTGTGGAACCGCAGCTTCAGCGACCGCTCGTCTTTCGCCCCGAATCGATCGCGCATCACGCGCGCCCAGATTTTGCGCGCCGCGCGATATTTGGCGATTTCTTCAAAAAAGTCGCTGTGCGCGTTGAAGAAAAACGACATACGCGGCACGAAGTCGTCCACATCAAGGCCGGCGTCGATGCCCCACTGCACATACTCGATGCCGTCGCGCAGCGTAAACGCCAGCTCCTGCAGCGACGTCGATCCCGCTTCACGGATGTGGTACCCGCTCACCGAAATCGTGTTCCAGCGCGGCACGTCCTTCGCGCAGAACTCGAAGATGTCCGTAATCAACTTCATCGAGGGACGCGGCGGGAAAATGTATTCCTTCTGCGCGATGAATTCCTTGAGGATGTCGTTCTGAATCGTGCCCGACAGCTTTTTCCAGTCGGCGCCCTGACGTTCGGCGACCACCAGATACATCGCAAAAATCATCGGCGCCGGCGAGTTGATCGTCATCGACGTCGTGATGTCGGCCAGCGTGATGCCCTCGAACAACCGCTCCATGTCGGCCAGCGACATGATCGAGACGCCGCACTTGCCCACTTCGCCGAGTGACAGCGGATGATCGGGGTCGCGCCCCATCAGGGTCGGCAGGTCAAAGGCCACGCTCAGACCGGTGCCACCCGCCGCCAGCAGTTGTTTGTACCGCTCGTTGGTTTCTTCCGGCGTGCCGAACCCCGCAAACTGCCGCATCGTCCACAACTTGCCGCGATAACCTGTGGGGTGAATGCCACGCGTATACGGAAATTCACCCGGGGCGGCGACGTCAGAGTCCACGTTGAGCGCGGCGATGTCGTCTTCCGTATACAACCGATCGATGGGCCGTCCGGAGATGGTGGTGAACGGGCCTGTACGCTCGGGAGATTTTGTGAGGGTGGGCTCAAGCACCTCGCGCTCCCACCGGGCTTTGGCAGACTCGGCGGCTGGTTCGGTCGACACCGGTTTCATGACCGTCAATTATATATGCAGCAACAACTTATGGGCGGCCCCCCGGGGGGGCGTCCGGCCGGGCGCGTTGACATCCGCAAAGGACCCTCGGTAATCTCGAAGGGTTTGGCCACGAGCGGAGCTTCCCGCCTGTGGCATTTTTTTCGCGGAGTGACCCATGTCGTCTGAAAACAGCGTCTTCGGCGCGATGCTCCAGGAGTTTGGCGGCGCCGCTCGTCTCCTCGGCCTTGATGAAGGCCTCTGGAAAATCCTGACCCACCCCAAACGTCAGATCATCGTCTCCTGCCCGGTTGTCATGGACAGCGGCAAGGTCGAGGTCTTCACCGGTTACCGCGTGCAGTACAACATCACGCTCGGACCAGCCAAGGGTGGCATTCGGTTCCACCCCGACGTCACCCTCGATGAGGTCAAGGCGCTGGCCGCCTGGATGACCTGGAAGTGTGCCGTGGCGGGTGTGCCGTTCGGCGGCGGCAAGGGCGGCGTCATTTGTGACCCGACCAAGATGTCGCAGCGCGAGCTCGAAGCCCTCACCCGTCGCTACATCGCCGAAATCGCCGATGCGATCGGCCCGGACAAGGACGTCCCGGCGCCGGACGTGAACACCAATGCGCAGACGATGGCGTGGGTGATGGACACGTACAGCATGCACGTCGGCGCGACGTGCACGGCCGTGGTGACCGGCAAACCCGTCGAAATGGGCGGGTCACTCGGGCGGCGTGAAGCCACGGGCCGCGGCGTGATGATCACCGCCCGTGAAGCAGCGGCGCACCTCGGATTCGAGATCAAGGGCGCCACCGTCGCGGTGCAGGGCTTCGGCAACGTCGGCTCGGTCTCCGCCGACCTGCTCCAGAAGATTGGCGCGACGATTGTGGCGGTCACCGATTGGAAGGGTGGCGTCCATAACCCCAAGGGCCTCGACATTACCGCCCTCATCGCCTGGACCGAACAGCACAAGACGGTGCACGGCTTCCCGGGCGCGGAGCCGATGGACCCGTCGAAGGTGTTCGGCCTCGATGTGGACATCCTGATTCCCGCCGCGCTGGAAAATCAGATCACGGAAAAAAATGCCGACTCGATCACGGCCAAGGTCATCGTCGAAGGCGCCAACGGGCCGACGATTCCTGCCGCACACCAGTCGTTGCACAAACGTGGCGTGTTCATCGTGCCGGACATCCTCGCCAACGCCGGTGGCGTGACCACGTCGTACTTCGAGTGGGTCCAGGATCGTCACGGCTATTTCTGGGAAGAGCACGAAGTCAACGAACGGCTCGAACGGAAGATGGTCGAGGCGTTCCACACGGTGCTGCAGACGGCGATCAAATACAAGACCGACATGCGCACCGCCGCCTACATCGTCGCCATCAACAAGGTCGCGACGGTCACGAAGCTGCGCGGGATGTACGCGTAGGAACAAGGGCGCACCTCACGGGGCGCCCCTCTTTTTTTGGCGACGTGTGATGGCTCAGGTCGTTTCGGTCCGGCGCGCGGACATCAGCAGGGTGACTGCGGTATAGAGGACGACGACGATCACCAGCCAGCGGACGTAGTACAGCGGCAACGACTTCACGAGATAGGCGGCAATCAGCACGCCGGGGATCCCTCCAATGGCCAGTCCCAAGGCAGTGCGGAGACTGTACGCCTGCTCGCGAATGAATCGCAGGCTGCCGATCGGCATCAGGAACGCGCACGATCCCATCATGATCGGGAAGGCCGTTCGCTCGCTCATGCCGAGCAGGCTGACGAGAATCATGCAGGGCGCGTAGAGGCCAATGCCCAGCGTCATCAACGCGCCGAGCAGGAAGTTGCCCACAATGGCGATCACAAGCGTCATCCCACGCACGCCAATCGCCTCGCTGCCAGCGGGGAACAGATTGAGTTGGCGCATCAGCATGAATGCGGCGGCCGCCAGCAGCGCCGCGCCCATCCCGATTTGCACCGTCTGCTTGGGCCATTTCGCCACCACACCCGCACCAAGCCAGGCGCCCAGGACGGCCGCGATAATCATCGAAATCAAGGTCAGCACATCGACCGGGATCACGGCGGTGAAGATGAACGCCTGAGCGATCGTCGGCAACGTGTGGCCGACGTTGAGCGTGCCGGGGATGATGCGATCCGGCACCATGTTCTTGAGGCGGAATATCGCCGTCGTGGTGGCAAACGAGCCGATGCCCAGCGCGTCGAAAAAATTGGTAACTGCACCAAGGCCGATTTGAAACAGGTTCGGCGGGCGCGAGTCAGTCGCCGGCGAGTTTGCGCCTCCCGGTTGCCGGCGCGCGGCGACGATGTACTTGGTCCAACCGCCGACATAGACCACAGTCAATGCGCCAAGGGCCGCCAACAAGCCTGTAATTGGATTCACGCGGCCCATCCTATGCGACACCTCAGGGCGTCGCAAGTGGGAAAACTCAGCGGGAAGACTCAGCCGGTCACGCGGAAGGCGACGAGCACACGCGCCGCATCGGCGTCACTTGAGGCCGCCGCCTCGAGCAGGTAGTCGCCCGGCGGCACACCACCCAGCGCAAACTCCCCTTCCACACCCCGCACCGGATCGACCGTCACGGGGACGGTCGACATCACGTCGCCATTGCGATTGAGCAGCCGTAGTGTGGGTGCGGGTGTGGTCCCCCCGGGCGCGTAGACGCGGAAGCGCACGTACAACCGCTCGGTGCGCGAGAACAGCCGCGCGGTGTTGGGCATGGGCAAGGCCGCGGCCTTGAGTTGCTGAACGTCGCGAGCCGTCCGTGCCCGAAACAACTCGGGGGTCGTGACCGCTGCGGCGACGCTGGTGAAATCGGGCACCACCACCTCGCGCGCATCCGCGTCGAGGCGGTCCCCGTCGCCGGTCTCCGCCACGAGTTGCAGGGTGAGCGCGCCGGGAGGCGAGGGAAACGTCACGCGTCCCGCCACGCGGCCCGTCGGATCGGCCTCGCGCTCGGCACGGCCGCGATACACGAGCCCCCCATCGGCGCGGCTGGCGGTGACGCTCACGCGCGCGGGGATGTCAGCGCCGGTCGTGCGCAGCGCCTCCCACACGAGTGTGACGGACGTGCGCCCATCGGCACCACGCGCACTGGTCCACCAGCTCCGGATCACGGCTCCGGGCGCATCGGCGATCGCATCAAATGCCCGTTCCACCTCCGGCGGACGACTGAACGACGGCCTGGCCGCGCGCTTCACATCCTCGTCCGAGTAGGCCCAGTACCCGCTGCGGGCGCGCACCTCGACGTCCTTGCGCGTCACGTTCACCCGGATGGGATGAAACTTGCCATCACGCGGCGCCTCGGTCGAGGTGTAGCCGAGCAGGTAATAGGCGCTGCTGTCGCGCAACATCTGCTCCAGCGCCGGCTGGGGATCATTCGTGTTCACAATCGCCCGGCCGTCGGTGTTGGTCGCGAGAATATGGAGCGTGTCCATCGACTCGTTCAGCGCCGCACGGTCCTCCGACAACCCGACACGATCGGCGACGGAAAATTCAGACGCCGCCAGCCCGCGGGGATCCAACGGGTAAAACGACGTGTTGCTGCGGCTGGCCGCCAGAAAAATGTCCCGCATGAGATCGAGCAGGTTCAGCTGCCCGGACTGCGTGCCCGCCGACGTGGCCGACGACGCCGCCATCTGCTGCTGCATTGTTTGCGGCGGGACCATCGCCCCACCCGTCCCTCCATAGAGGCCCGTGGTTTGGGCGCCCTGGGGAATCCGGCTCAGCAGGCCTTCACTGACGTAAATCACCGACTTGCGCCCATCACGCACGCTGCCCAGATACACGCACAGCCCTTCAAGACCGGTCGTGACGATCTGATTGCGCAGCCCTTCGATTTGTTCGGCCGTGAGGTACTGATAGACCTCTTCCGCCGGATGCCTCGGGGTGTAGTCGTACTTGCGCCCGTGAAACGCCATGATCTGCCGCGCGGTGGCGTCATGGTTGCGCGAGAAGGTCACGCCGGCGGTCGTCATCAGCGGCGTCATCAGCGCGACCAGGTCGCGCGGATGGAGTCCACGAACGAACCGGGCCAGCCGCTCCCGGATCGCCATCGAGTTGCCCAGACGGGTGTGGTAGTCGTCGAGATAGATCACGATGACGCGCACGTCGTCTCTGCTCAGTTCACGTTCCTGATCAGCGAGCGACCGGATTTCGCGATTGCGCGCGGGGTCCACGTCGAGGGTGTCGTCGATCTGAATCAGTTTGAAGGAATCAATGGTTTGTGGCTTGCGGTTTTCCGTGACGTCAAAATCCGCCGCAGTCAGATCGGTGACCGGCTGACCTTTGCGATCGGTGACCACCACGTCGACGGTGACCGTGTCGATACGGGCCCCGAACACGGGGGGCTTTTGTGTCTGCGGCGGCGTCTGCGTCTGCTGCCCTGCCGGGCTGGCCACCAGGCCCCACGCGACCATCAACAGCCCTGCGGCCCCCGCACGCCTCACCCGCCACCTGCATGTCGCCATGTCCTCGATTATTCACCATGTTGCGCACCGTGTCTCGCCACGAGACGGGAGGCATTTGCGCCTTTCTCAACATGGGGGCATGGGGTCCATGGGGCCGAGGGCTGGGGTCGCGGTCTACCCCATGACTGGTAAACTGAGGCCGATGACCGCTCCTGTCCAGCCCCTGACCCAACTGACCGACGACGAAACCCTCCTCCGCCAGAGCGTGCGCGAATTCTCCGAGACGCGGGTGCGCCCGCTCGTCCGCGAGATGGACGAACACGCCAAGATGGATCCCGCGCTGATTGCGGATCTGTTCGCGCTGGGCGTGATGGGTGTCGAGGTGCCCGAAGCCCATGGCGGCGCAGGCGGGACGTTTTTTCACTCCGTGCTGGTGGTCGAGGAACTGTCGAGGGTGGACCCGTCGGTCGGCGTGATGGTCGACGTGCAGAACACACTGGTCATTAATGCGTTCCTGCGGTGGGGGACGCCGGAGATGCAGGCGCGGATGTTGCCTCGACTGGCCGACAAGACCATCGGCGCCTATGCGCTGTCGGAGGCCGGCTCCGGGTCCGACGCGTTTGCGTTGCAGACCCGCGCACGGGAGACCGACGGTGGCTACGTGCTCAATGGTCGCAAGCTGTGGATTACCAACGGCAATGAGGCGGACATCTTCATCGTGTTCGCCACGGTCAACCCCGAGGCCGGGTATCGCGGCATCACGGCGTTTGTCGTTGAACGCGGCACGCCGGGATTCACGGTCGGCAAGAAGGAAGACAAACTCGGCATTCGTGCGTCAAGCACCTGCGAACTAATCTTCGAAGACTGCACGGTCTCGGCGGCTGACGTGCTCGGCGATGTGGGCAAGGGTTACAAGGTCGCGATCGAGACCCTCAACGAGGGCCGCATCGGCATCGGTGCGCAGATGCTGGGGCTCGCGCAGGGTGCGCTCGACCACACGCTGAAGTACACGAAGGAACGAAAGCAGTTCGGCAAGGCCATCGCCGACTATCAGGGCGTGCAGTTTCAGTTGGCTCGCGCCGCGACCGACGTCGAGTCCGCGCGCCTGCTCGTGTACAACGCCGCCCGCCTGCGTGATGCCGGCAAACCATTCCTCACCGAGGCCGCGATGTGCAAACTCGTCGCCAGTGAAGTGGCCGAACGCACGGCGTCACTCGCGATCAATCTGTTCGGCGGTTATGGATTTGTGAAGGACTACCCGGTCGAGAAGTTGTACCGGGATGCCAAGATTGGCCAGATCTACGAAGGCACGTCGAACCTTCAGTTGCAGACGATCGCCAAGAACATTCTTTCGTAGTGCGGGGTGCGCACTCCGCACTTCCTATGCGAGGATGTGCTCGGCGATGATCATGCGCTGCACTTCCGACGTGCCCTGGTAGATCTCTGCGGCTCGGACGTCGCGGAACAGTCGTTCAATCGTCGACCCGCGACGATACCCTTCCGACGCGAGAATCTGCATGGCGCGATCCGCGGCGCGATGCGCCGCCTCTGACGCCTGCAACTTCGCCATGGCGGCCTCGAATCGTGCCCCCGACGATCGGTCGCGCGCATCGGCAGCGTTCCACATCAGCATGCGTGCGGCCTCAAGGTCAGTCGCCAGATCGGCGAGCTGAAACTGAATCGCCTGGAAGTTGCCGATCGGCTGACCAAACGCTTCACGGCGTTTCGCGTAGTCGACCGCCTCGTCGAGCGCGGCCTGCCCGACGCCGAGTGCCTGGGCCGCAATGGCCACGCGTCCTCCTTCGAGCGCGCGCATGGCAATGCGGAAGCCCTTGCCGCTTTCCCCGAGCAACGCATCGGCATCCACGCGCACATCGTCACACACCAGATCCATGCAGCCCAGCCCACGCACGCCCAGCGAATCGGGTGAGGGCACACGCGTGATCCCGGGACTGCTGAGCGGCACGAGAAAGGCCGAAACGCCGCGACCACTTGCCCCTGGCTGCGTGGCGGCAAACACGATCGCCACCTCCGCCACTTCGGCGTTGGCCACCCACACCTTGCGACCAGAGATCACATACCCGCGATCATCGAGACGCGCCGTGGTCTGCTGATTGCCGGCGTCCGATCCTGCCTGCGCTTCCGACAGCGCAAACGCCCCGAGCACGGCCCCACTGGCGAGGCGGCCGAGCCAGAGGTCTTTCTGCGCCGCCGTGCCAAACTCGAACACGGGTTCGGCCACGAGCGAGTTGGTGACCGACAGGATCACGGCGACCGTGGCGCTCGCGGCGGACACTGATTCCAGCGCGGTCGCATAGGTGGCATACGGACGCCCGCCGCCACCCACCCCGGTGGGCAACGTGACGCCCGTCAGCCCGACGGCCGCGGCCTGTGTGATGAGGTCGCGAGGGAACACACCGGTCGCATCAATCTCCGCAGCGCGGGGCGCCACCACGTCCGTGGCGAAATGCTGAACATCGGCAAGAAACGCGTCGTGGGCGGGGTCGAACGAAAAATCCATTGCAGGCTCCTGTCAGGCGTCGGCAAACCGGGCGACGAGCGGTGCGAGTTGCCGCGCGGTCTCACTGAGCGCCTCCGGCAACACACGCGTCTCGCCCACCACGGTCATGAAATTGGTGTCGCCATTCCACCGCGGCACGATGTGCATGTGGAGATGGTCCAGCACGCCGGCACCCGCCGACTTGCCGAGGTTGAGCCCCATGTTGAATCCGTGGGGGTGATACCGCTCATCGAGCGCCATCTCCACCGCGCGTGTGAGGCGCATGAGCTCGTCGAGCTCGGCCGCGGTCAGATCGGCCAGTCGGCCGATATGGCGTGCCGGCACAACCATCACGTGACCGTTGTTGTAGGGATACAGATTCAGAATCACGAAACACGTCGCGCCGCGATACACGATCAGGCCGTCGGCCCCGTCGGGCGCCGCGGCGGCGCAGAACACACACGCCGGATCACCTTTGCTGGCAGAGGTCACGTACGCCAACCTCCAGGGAGTCCACAACCGATCCATGGTGTGCCTGCCGACCGACTATTCGCCACCGTCGGATCCGGCCACAGGCTCGTCCGGAAACGGCGCGTTGTTGATGAGATCCTTCAGCTCCTTGCCAGGCTTGAAATACGGCACCTTCTTCGGCGGCACGTCCACCTTGTCACCCGTCTTCGGATTGCGCCCTTTACGGGGCTCACGACGTCGCAGCCGGAAACTCCCGAATCCACGCAGCTCAACCTTCTCGCCGCGGTGCAGGGCATCCACGATGCTCTGGAACACGCTGTCGACGATCAGCTCGGAGTGTTTTTTGGTCAGGTCCGAGACCCGGGAGACTTCTTCGACGAGTTCGGCTTTGGTCATGATCGTCTGGCGCTAACTTGTGCATTATCCATAAGTTAGGGGCACAGGGTCAAACGCGGTCCGCCTCGGGTGAACGCTACCGGCGGATCACGAAAATCAGGTCGATCCCGGCGGTTTCCGTTCGGGCGCTCCGGTTGGCGGGCTGCCCCCCGGGGGCGAAGGAGGTCACAATTCGCAGGAACTCGGTCAGCCGGTATTCAAACGTCAGGCGGTTGGTGCCCTCCCCGCCGAACTCGTGTTTGAAGCCGACAAACAACTTGTCACTCACCTGCCGGCCAACGGTCACCGTGGCTCCGACCGTGCCGGCCTCGGCCGTCTGAATCTCGAACACGTCGAGGTCGAGCGCCCGCGCGACCGAGTCCGCAATCGGACCCGCCAGGGCGCCCGCCGCGAGGCTGCCCGCACGGGCCGCCAGCGACACGCGCTCGCCCCCGCCCAGTTGATTGATCGGGCGGTTGAAGACGACGAGCGCGAGGATGTCGCCCTCGTCGAGCGACGGATCACTCCGCAGGGTCAGCGACGGCGACATGGCGGTGCCCTGGATTCGGGCGCGCACTTCCACCCCGGACACATCGCGCGTGGCGGTGATGTCGAGGGTGGGGTTGGTGTAGTCGTCGCCCCGGAAGCGCAGGCGGCTGCCCCGCTCAATGTCAAACCGTCGCCCCTGGAAGTCATAGGTCCCGCGCACCACGTTGACCTCCCCCTTCAGCGACGCCTCGCCCCCACGCGCCTTGACGACCTGCAGCGTCCCGCCGAGGGTGAGATTGATGTCCCCAAGTCCGATCGGGCCGTCATCGGTCTGCAGCCCGCGGCCGCGCACGACGACGTTGTCGGGAAGGATGACGTCGATCGACAGGGCCGCTCCACTGAACACCGACGGCGGCACCGGGGCGGCTTGTTCATCCGCAGCCGGCGGCGGCGTCAACGGCGCGGCCGACACATACGCGGTCGACGGCAGAAACTGCTGCAGCAGCTCGTCCACCTCAAAGCGTCCCCGTTCGATGGTGATCGCGCCGATCACTTGCGGCGCCGTCACGGTGCCCGCCCCGGTCAAATCGAGACTGACACTGAGATCGCCGAACTGGTTGCCGAGCAGTTTGAACTCACGCGCGACGATACGAAGATCGACGTCGCCCCCGCTGTCGCGGGTGAGCACATCGAGTCGACCGTTCACCCGCAGCACACTGCCGTCTTCATCCTCGACCGTGAACGTGTCGACGATCATGATCGACTCCACCACGCGGAAGACGGCATTGAGGTTGCGATACGACACGCCGGTTTCTGGCACCTCGAACTGCACACCCGACAAGGCCATGTCGCCATTCACCGCAGGCGACGCGATGCTGCCGGTCACGTGCACCGTGCCGTTGGCCGTGCCTGACGCGTTGGTGATGTAGCCAATCGCCGGGGCCACCACGCCGACATCTTTCAGCGCGGCAACGATCGTGACGTTCAGCCCGCCGGCCTCGGTCTCCACGGGGACCTTGCCCGTGACCGACGCGGTGCCGCGTTCACCCGCATCCAGACTGATGTCGACCGTCGTCAACCCGGCGGCCATCGCCACGGTGCCGCCCACGGAGGTGAACGGCACGTTGTCCGCGGTGCCCTCCGTCACGGCAAAGGTGCCCTTCACCAGCGGATCATCGAGGGCGCCGGTCACCACCACCGATCCGTTCAGAATGCCGGTGACACGCGCTTCCCCGAGGAAGGTCGTGACAAACGGCGCGACCGACACCGAGGTCGCGTCCACCTGCAGTTGATCACGCGCGGGGTCACTCGGCGCCGTGAATGAGAGTCCACCGGCGAGCACCAGGCGCTCGTCACCTTTGGCGAGTTCGAGCCGGTCGACGGTGAGGCGCAGCGGATCCACCCGCAGCAGCGACCGTGCGCCATCGAGCATCTTCCACTCTTCACCAGGCAGACGCAGCGTGAGGCTGGTCGCCAGGACCTCCACCACATCGTCGGGCAGCAGGGTGACAGCACCGGCCAGATCGATCGTCGCACGTTCGTGTTCGATGGTCGCGGTGAGGTCGGCACTGTCGGCATCGAAGGTCGCCTTCAACGCGGCACGCGGCCACTTTTGTCCACCGGCCTCGAGGAAGGTCGCGTTCAGATCGGCCGTCCCGGTCATGCGCTCAGTGAGAAACTCCGGAAGCCGCACTTCATAGGTGCCGTCAGCATTGAGCACCGAGATGTCGTACGCCGCAAGAGTCGAGACCACAACCGTGCCGCGGGCGACCGGATCGCTGAAGGGACCGGTGAGTCGTCCTTCGGTTCGAAGCTGTCCCGTCGCCACGATCGCCAACTCCTCTGGAAGCAATGACAGGTCGGCAATGTCGACGAGGTAGGTGAGGTCGGATTCGCTCCCCTCGGCCATACCCATGGTGCCGTTGAGGTCAAGGCGACCGAGCGGGCCGTTTGCGTGGCTCTTGGCAAACGTGATGACGCCACCCCTGGCCGAGGCCGCAATCGTGGCGGAGGTCAACGTGAGACCATAGATCTTCGAGGCGTCCAGCGACACCGTGAGGTCGCCATCGGCGAACGTCGGACTGAACGCCGCTGTGACGTCCGGCGCGTTGACGGAGAACTTGAAGGTCCCGTTGGGTTCGATGCCGGCGCCTTCCACCTGCGCGAGCCGGTCCCACGTCCCGGCCGCCGTGCCTTCAGCCGTCATCGTCAAACGACGCGACGCCAGTGCTCCAGACAGCGACACGGCCCGGAGAGATGCCCCATCGATATCGGCATCCAGCGTGCCGGAAAACGTCGCGCGATGATCCGTCAGCGGTGCCACGACGGCGCCGGCGCCCTCAACATTGATGACGCCGGAGATGCGGATTGACTCGAACGGGATCTCCACCGGCTCGTCCATGAGCTTCGGTGTCATCCGCTTGGGATCAACATCGGTCATCGTGCCCTTGATCGCGTACGTCACATCCTCGTTTGCAAGGCTGATGTTGGCCACCATGCCAGGGGCAATCGTGGCGCCTTCGAGCGTGGACGCGTCGAGCACACTCTGGAGGCGCCAGACTTTTGGCGTGTCCGCGACCAGCGTGTAGGTGCCGTTGACATCACTGATGAGCGGCGGCAACTCAAGGAACGCCGGCAGCCGCGCCGCATTCCCGCCACGCAGCCGCCCCGTCACCGTGGTCACGGCTGTCGCAGTCACGTAGGACAGATCCCCAGTCGACGATGCGCCGTAGGCCGAGGCGTCAAAGGCCGTGGTGACCCCCGTGAGCGTCAGCGCCCCCTTGGTCCACACGTGGTCGATGTTGTATTCGGCGTAGCTCGATCGCATGAGCGTGGATGTGAACGTGCCGGTGATTCCGCGATCGGCCTCGTCGTTTTTCAGATCAAATTGCACGTCGCCTGTCAGCCGTGTTGGCAGGTCAGGTCGAACCGCCAGCGGCGCGATATCCAGCCGCGTGAGCGTCGCCTTGCCCCGGGCCGAAAACACCCCGGTCGTGTTCAACACGACGTCCACATTGGCGCCACCTGCGACCGGGTCGTTGATCGGCCCGATGATCCGGAGCGCATCAAGCGGTCCCACCAAGCGGATGTCGATCGCCGGCGAGATGTCGATGCCGGCAAACACCGGTGCGTAGTGCACCAGTTCTGCGAGCCGGACGCTGTCGCTCTTCAGGTTGGATTCGAGGATGCCGCCGTCAAGCATCGCGAGGGATCCTTCGACGCGACTGGTGGGAGTGGAAAATTCGAGCGGGTCGAGCGCGATGCGGTCGTCGGTAAAACGCAC
>Ga0163144_10021702_pt1 | contig 12752 bp, 18 predicted proteins | sample OliLak19BULKMAT1_FD_123175 | JGI IMG/M metagenome (GOLD analysis project Ga0163144, IMG submission 123175) | Freshwater microbial mat bacterial communities from Lake Vanda, McMurdo Dry Valleys, Antarctica - Oligotrophic Lake LV.19.BULKMAT1 | ecosystem: Environmental > Aquatic > Freshwater >...
GATGCGACGTGGGACGACGTCGTTTACGAGTTCGCGGTCCGCCGCTCGATCGAGCGCGGCCTCGTGGATGTGGCCGAAGGGCGCATCCTGTCTTCCGAGCAGCTCAGGGCAGCGTTGGCGCTGGACTAAGTCGAGCCGGTGGCCGTGGTCCCGGTCCGATATGCCCGGCAGGCTCTGCGCTGCCTCGCGGCCATTCGTCGCTTCATTTCGATCGAGTCCCCCCGGAACGCGGAAGCTGTGGTGCGCGCGCTCGTCGACGCTGCGGACTCACTGGCGGCTTTCCCCCTGCGCGGTCGAGTAGTGCCGGAGCATGGCCAGGAGGACGTGCGGGAACTTCTGTTGCGTCCCTACCGGATCATCTATCGCGTCAGTGTCGATGAGGTCGTCGTCCTCTCCGTCATGCATGGTCACCAGCTTCTGCCTGGCGACGTCGAGCGAGAGGACTGAACACAGACGTTCTCCGCAGCTTCGAGGCGGGCTGGCCGCGTCCGCTCGTGCAGATGCTGGATCCCGATTCCGCTGGGAACCGATCACAAGTTGCCACTCGCGTCGACGGGGTCGTCAGGCGCAACGCCGCCCGATTTCCGGCGGACCTTGCGATTCGCCTTTCGGCTTCGGAGAACGAGTCTTTAAGATCGCGAAATGCGATCTTCGAGAGAGGTCGCGGCCAACATCAAAAAGGCCTCCCCTTCGTGGACCGCTGCATGCGGAATCTTGTAGTCGCCGCCGCGTAGAGTGCATGAGAACGAGCCATTCCCATCCGCTGCAGATCGCCGAAGTCCGCCCAGCCGAGGGGTTCGGGCGGATCGGCATCACGTTCTGTCCGGGCAAGCAGGATCCGGCAGCGCTGACGGGCGCCTGGCACCGGGATCTCGAGATCGATTTCGATGCCGTTCGCGACTGGGGCGCCGCCGTGGTCATCACGCTCGTGGAGGGGCATGAACTGCACTCGTTGCAGGTTCCGGCGCTCGGGAATGCGGTGCGGGAGCGGCACATGGGCTGGCTGCATCTGCCGATCCAGGATGTCTCCACCCCCACGGCGACATTCGAACGCGGCTGGGACCGGGTGGGGCCGGGTCTGCGGAGCCGGCTGGCCAGCGGCTTCGACGTGCTGGTGCATTGCCGGGGCGGGCTCGGTCGCGCCGGCACGATCGAGTCGCGGTTGCTGGTCGAGCTCGGCTGGGATCCGGCGCGCGCGATCGCGGAAGTGCGCCGCGTCCGGCCTGGCGCGCTCGAGACCGACGCCCAGGAGGACTACGTGCGGCGTCTCGGGGCGCAGTCCGAGGCGGTGCCGTCGACGTCGATCGACGCAATCCGCGACCGCGCCGTCGGCGCGCTGCTCGGTCTTGCCGTCGGCGACGCGGTCGGCACGATGCTCGAGTTCAAGGCGCGCGATTCCCATGCCGTGCTGACCGACATGATCGGTGGTGGTCCTTTCGGGTTGAAGCCGGGAGAGTGGACCGACGACACCTCGATGGCACTGGCGGTCGCGGACAGCCTGATTGCCGAGCCGGGCCTCGACGAGGCCGATCTCGCGACGCGGTTCTCGCGCTGGTGGAAGGAGGGCGAGAACTCCTGCACCGGCCACTGCTTCGACATCGGCACCACGGTCCGCGAGGCGCTCGCACGCTGGGAGCGCACCGGCAACCCCATCGCAGGTTCCACCAGCCCGGATACCGCCGGCAACGGCTCGCTGATGCGGCTCGCACCCGTGGCCGTGCGCCATTGGAACGACCGGACGACGCTGCGCGGCGTCGCGGCGCGTCAGAGCCGCGTGACGCACGCGACGGCCGAGGCGGTGGACGCCTGCGTGCTGTTCGCCGAGATGCATCGCCGATGCGATCGAAGGGCGGCCGCGATCGCAGGTGCTGGCGCCGCGAAAGGCCGCGCATGAGCCAAAGATTGCGCAGATCGCGGCGGGATCGTGGCGCGCCAAGGCGCGGGACGAGGTGTCCGCGAGCGGGTATGTCGTGCATTCGCTCGAGGCCGCGCTCTGGAGCGTGGGCCGGACGGCGGACTATCGCGAGGCAGTGCTGACGGCGGCGAACCTGGGGCAGGACGCCGATACGACGGCGGCGATCGCGGGGCAGCTGGCGGGGGCGCTTTGCGGGACTTCCGGAATACCAGCGGAGTGGCGGGGCAAGCTTGCCTGGGCGGCGAGGATCGAGGCGTTGGCGTCGACCCTGGTTGAGGCGGCGGGTGCGCGGTAGCGAGGGGGCAGTAGCGCGCACTGGCATACAGCGGTGCGCCGGCGGAGAGTCCATCGGTCTCACCGCCGCATAGGCCGAGGATGGCGCTGCTGCCGAAATCGGCCGCACGAATTTCTGTGCAATCCCGGCGCTAGTGCGGGCTGTGCAGCAGTGGAGGCGCAGGCCAGCATGCTGCATCAACTCAGACCGACGGGATCGCGATGCCGACACTCCTGCGGCAGGGAAGCCTTCGCTTCTTCTTCTACAGCAACGAAGGCGCAGAGGCGCCGCATGTGCACGTCGAAGACACTGCAATCTCTACCTCCCGGACCGCGAAGTTTTGGCTCGATCCCGTCCGTCTGGTAGTCTCGGTACAAAGCCGCCCGTCGAGATGGCGGCACGCCGAGCAGCTCGTCGTGGAGCATCAACAGGACTTTCTGCGAGCGTGGAATGAGTTCTTCTCCCTCAAGTAGCGAAGTGCCTCCTGTCACGGCAGTCGCCGTGCGGGTATCGGCCGATGAGCTCAGCGTCTCGCTCTCCGACGGGCGCACTCTGACCGTGCCGACGTCCTGGTTCCCGCGTCTCGCGTCAGCGTCGCCGGAGCGCCGCGCCAACTGGCGAATCGTGGGTGCCGGCGAGGGCATTCACTGGCCAGACCTCGACGAGGATCTCAGCGTCGTCGGTCTGCTGCGCGGGCAGCGTTGAAGTCTGACCGAGGCGAATCCGGGCAAAGGGGACGCTACCCTTTGTTTGGGAGGTCTCGAGGAATGACGGTGCGGAGCTTCCTCGAGCCGCGAATTCCCGACGTTGCTTCAGGTTCCATTCGCGTGCCGACGAAAAGATGCTGACCCGGTCTGGGCAGCGCGCGAGCAGTATCGCCGGGCCTTCCTGGTTAGCGATTCGTGGATCTTTCGGTCGGAACAACCGCGGGCACGATCTCCCGCGCGATCCTCCTGGCGTTGCGAATCTCCGCGACACGCATGTCATGGTTCATCTGGAGATTGAGCCACGATCGAGCGTCGCCGCCAAAGTAGCGCGCGAGGCGCATCGCGGTGTCGGCGGAGATGCCTCGCCGCTTCAGCACCACGTCGTTGATCCGCGGGGCCGGTATGCGTAGCGCCTTCGCCAGGGCATTGGCGCTCAGCCCGAGCGGCTTGAGGAAATCTTCCTTCAGGATTTCGCCGGGATGGACCGGCCGCATGCCGTTTCGGTTCATGGTCGTTTCTGGTTCACGTATTCAATGCCGGACCGGTCACCCTGCAGCGGCTCGAGCCGATTGCCCGGAGGCAAGGCCAGGAACGCTAGCGTCTCGGCGGCGTGCAACTGCGCGAGCTTGCGCGTCGCCACGCTCGCAATCCTGCCAAAGCGCCGCGACCTGCCGGTTTCGAACAGCGCCTGCGTCTCGGGGCACCGGAAGCCCCTGATCACGGCTCAAGACTATAACGCGTAACGTTAAACATCGATTCCTCTGCGCATGCCGCCTTGGAGACGGACAGTTTTTCTGGACAACAAATAGCCGGCAGTGCCGGAATTTGGACTTTGCCGGGAGGGTAACGGCCGTACACGCGCACAAGCGGTGTGTTTGACCCGCTATGGCTCAGTGGCGCGGTGGGTGCCGGGGAGCGCTGCTGGTCCCACCCGTGCAGGAGTACATCCCGCAGGCGCCATAGCCCATGCGCATCAGCCGATGACCGTCGTGCCTTGATTACCGCGTGCCAGCCCCTATTATTCGACGTGTGCATCAAGAACGGAGCCAACGCTCCGGCCAACCTGCCTACCCGGGCAAGGTGGTACCCCGATCGGGGGATGCGGCTGTTCAGGCAATCAATCGGGAGATCATCGGATGGACGCTCGAAAGCGAATCATGCGGGATGCGGCGGCGCTCGAAGTGCGTGCGCACGCGTTGCTGGTCGAGGCGGCGGAACGCGGTGACGGGGCGGCGGCGTGCCACCTCGGCGACCTGCATCGGGAAGGACAGGGCGGTCTCGCGCTCGGCGGGGTGCAAGCGCGTCGCTGGTATGCGCGAAGCGCTCTGGCTGGTGACGCGGATGGCCAGAACAACCTCGGAGCCTGCTTCCAGCACGGACTCGGCGGGCCGTAGAACTATCGCCAGGCCGCGTACTGGTACCGCAAGGCCGCGCTCGCCGGGCGCGGCTGCGCGTGTTCCAACCTCGCCCAGTGCCACCTGCGTGCCTACGGCGTGCCGAAGGACGAAGGGTTGGCGCTCTATTGGTTCCAGGCGGCGCTCGAACTGGGACATTCCGGATCGGAAAAGTGGGTGGTGTACCTGAGTGCGAAGGCTGCGGAGGGAAGCCTCGCCCGGGACCCGTCGGCTCCGGCTAGTGACCCGGCAGCGCTCGCGCCGCCAGCGGGCCACACAGCAGCTGCAAGATTGCAACGTGTTGGACCAGAGCTTCTGTCTGCCGCGGATTCGGAGTTCTTTTTCGTGGACGTCACGGAAGAGGTGATGCGTCATGGTTTCGCCATAATGGGTCTTGGGCCCGACCAGGCCGCGACTTCGCGTCGGGAAGGGGCGCGGCCCCGGCCGGATCGCGCTTCGCCCCGAGAGTAAAGATAATGGATCGTTCTGAGCGTCCCTCATTCCACGTCGCGTTCAGCCGCGCGCTGGCCTTTGCGACCGAGTTGCACGCGATTCAGCTGCGAAAGCAGACGGACATTCCCTACATCTCGCACCTGATCGGCGTGGCGGGAATCGTGCTCGAGAACGGTGGCACCGCAGACGAGGCGATCGTAGGCTTGCTGCACGACTCGATCGAAGACTGCGGCGTGAAGTTTCCCGGCGGCGTCGAAGCGCTGCGGGCACACATCCGCGCCAGTTTCGGGCCGGCAGTGCTGGCGATCGTGGAAGGTTGTACCGACGCCGAGACTTTGCCGAAGCCGCCGTGGCGAGCGCGTAAGGCAGCCTACCTGGCCCACCTCGTCACGGCGTCTCCATCGGTCCGTCTCGTCTCCTGCTCCGACAAGCTCCACAACGCCCGGGCCATCGTGTCGGATCTTCGCGTGATGGGAAATGCGCTGTTCGCGGTTCAACGCGGGGCAGGCCGGCATCCTCTGGTATTACGAGTCGTTGGCAGAGGAGTTTCAGAAGGGTGGCCCGCCGGCGCTCGCGGCGGAGCTGCGGCGAACGGTGGACACGATGAAGGCGTTGGCAGCCGGCTGATTACTTCGGACACTCGGATTGCGGCCTTCGAGGTCGTTCGTGCGTACTGCCAGGAGGCGCACCCGGGATGTGAATTTGGCTCAATCCCGGGCGTCTGGTAGTGTCGGCACGAAGCAGGCCATCAAGCTGGCGGCACGCTGAATCGCTCGTCGTGGAACTTCAACAGGACTCTACCGCGAGCGTTGAATGAGTCCTTTTCCCACGAGTAGCGAAGTGCATTCCGTCACGGCGGTCGCCGTGCGTGTTTCTGCCAATGAGCTCAGCGTCGTGGGTCTGCTGCGCGGGCAGCGTTGAAGTCGGACCGAGGCGAGTCGGTAAACCGCCGAGGACGACACGGATCGCTCCGAACGCTTCTTCAAGGTCAAGAACCTGCTGCGTGCGCGGCGCTTCGTCACGCGCGGGGAATTTCTCGCCGAGCTGGAGGTTTCCCTCGCGACCTTCAAGCGGGACATCGAGTACCTGCGCGAGCGCATGCGTTTTCCGATCGTCTGGGACGCGGAGCGCCAGGCGTACCGGATGGGCGGTACGAGCTCCGGCACCGAACGACACGAGCTGCCGGGTCTGTGGTTCAGCAGCGCCGAAGTGCAGGCACTGCTGACTGTCGATCACCTGCTGTCGAACCTCGGGCCGGGCCTGATGGCGGACTTGCTGGCGCCGTTCCGTGAACGGATCCGGCGGCTGATGGATTCCGGGGATCACTCGCTCGAGGAGCTGGGCCGCCGGATCAAGATCCGCAGCATGACCGCACGGTTCGTGCCGCCGAGATACTTCGAGCCGGCGGCGAGCGGCACGCTCGGCCGCAAGCGGCTGCGCATCGTCTACTACCGCGACAACTGGTATCTCGAAGGGTGGTGCCACCTGCGCAATGGCCTGCGGGTGTTTGCGCTCGATTCGATCGAGCAGGCCTCGCTGCTGGAAGACGCGGCGAAGCACCTCTCCGAGGCGCAACTCGAGCGCGAACTGTCGGGCAGCTACGGCATCTTCGCAGGCGCGCCGACCCGGACGGCGGTGCTGCAGTTCTCGAAGGAACGTGCACGCTGGGTGGCGCGCGAGCAGTGGCATCCGCAGCAAGTGGGGCGGGCCGAGGCGGATGGCAGCTACGTGCTCGAGATTCCCTACAACGACGATCGCGAGTTGCTGATGGATGTGCTGCGGCACGGCTCGGAAGTGCAGGTGCTCGGGCCGGAGTCGCTGCGCGAGCGGCTGCTCGAGGAACTGGATCGGATCCGCACCGCGTACCCGAGCGCCGCCCGCACGACATAACCGATCCTGCGGCGGCGCGGCGCGACATCGACGCGGGTAAGTCGCGGAGTTATAAGCCAGATTTAGCTTCCGAGCCGGGCTCATCGGGTGAGCCACCCCCTCCCCATACTTCTCTCATCGATTCACCGATCGCAGGGAGTTCAAGGGGTATGCAATACATCCACAACACGTTGATGGCGCTCGAAGCCGGCCCGGCGCAGCATTTCGGCCGACTGACCATGGTGCCGTTGCTGGCGCCCGGCGAGCACGTCGCCGCGAACGAGCCGGACTACCTGACGCTGCCCGACGCACTCGCCCGCGAACAGGCGCGGGTGACCGAGGTGTCGGAGCAGGGGACCGTGCCGGAGCTCGCCTTCGAGAATCTCGCGCGGGATCGGGACGTGCTGCTGCTCGACGGCGAGGAACTGATCGGCGCCAGGCAGAACCGGATCCTGAACCTCACGATCCTCGTGGCCGCCGGCATGCGGGTGAAGATCCCGGTGTCCTGCGTCGAGCAGGGGCGCTGGAACCCCGTCTCGAAGGCGTTCCGTACGAGCGGGCGTGCGTTGTTCGCCGATGCGCGCGCGGCCAAGATGCGCCAGGTCAACGTCTCGATGCGCACCGACGGGTCGCGGCGCACGAACCAGGGGGATGTGTGGCGCCGCGTCGCGGAGAAGGCCGAGGCGCTGAACGTCGAGTCGTCGACGGGAGCGATGCACGACGTGTTCGAATCGCGTGAGCCCGACCTGCAACGCTATGCACAGGCGTTCCAGGCGCTGCCGCGCCAGGTGGGGGCGGTGTTCATCGTCGAGGAGAGCGGATCCCGTCGTGCGGGGACGGTGCCGCTCGCGGGGCTCGAGGTGTTCGATGCCACCTCGACATTCGCGCGCACGCTGCCGAAGCTGGTCGGCACCTTCGCGCTCGAGGCGCTTGCCCATCGAGGTGGAATCGCGGCGCCGTCGGCAGCCGTCTCGAAAGAAGAGGAGGCCCGGCAAGCCGCGCAGGCCGCGCACGTCGCGGCGCAGCTCGTCGCCGACGTCGCCCGCGCCGTCCCGGACCGGTTCAAGGCGATCGGCGAAGGCGAGGACCTGCGGATCACCCGCCCGGATCTGGTCGGCGGCGGGCTGGTCGCTCGCGGTCGCCTCGTGCACCTTGCCGCGTACCGGCATGCGATCCGCTCGGAGGTGGGCCGTGGACCGGTTCATTAGCCTGCACGCCCAGGCGCGCATGCAGCAGCGCGCCGTGCCGCGCGAGGTGCTCGACTGCCTGCTGGACCACGGTAGCGTCCGCCATGACCACCATGGAGCAGAGGTCGTCTACTTCGACAAGGTCGGGCGCGAACGTGCCCGGCGGTCGGGGGCGACCGAGGCGATCCGGGAGATGAAGAAGTACTTCAACACCTATGCGGTGGTGGGGACGGACGGGACCCTCGTGACGGTGGGGCGGCGGTATCGGAGATACCGGAGGGATGTATGAGGATTGATCCCTCGGCGTGAACTGAGCATTACTGGCGAGATCGAGATCGTGGGCGAGGACATCGAGCCGGGCGCCGCGGCCGCGTTGCCGCCGGGTGCGTTCGAGCCGGACGAGCTGAAGGACGGCTACAACGCGTTTCGGCACCGCAAGACGAGCGCCTGGCACTGCGTTGGTTCGAGCACGCGGTCGCCCAGGGCCATGCGTCTGCGGAGCCATGGGTGCGGCATCTGCGCGAGAAGGCGGCGCGGCATGACGCCCGCCCCAAGCTGCTCGAGCCGGACCTGGCCGCCTCGAAGGGGGCGCCTGCCGAAGATCCTTGGTTCGTCGATGTCACCGAGGATCTGCTTCGTCACGGCATGGCATTTCTCATCGATGGCCCGCCGCGTTGAAGGCCGGTCGCAACGGAATCGAAGTCACTGAAGGAGCCGAAGCCATGTATGAATCCGAGAGACGCGCGTTCCACGTCTCTTTCAGTCGCGCGCTGTGCTTCGCGACGGAACTGCACGCAGGGCAGTTGCGCAAGCAGACGGAGATCCCCTACGTGTCCCACCTGCTCGGCGTGGCGAGCCTCGTCCTCGAGAGCGGCGGCAACTCCGACGAGGCGATCGCGGCGCTGCTCCATGACTCGATCGAGGATTGTGGCCACATCTATCCTGGCGGCGTCGAGGCACTGCGCGCGCGGATCCGCGACGATTTCGGCGCCGCGGTGCTCGCCATCGTCGAGGGGTGTACGGACGCCGACGTCGATCCCAAGCCAGCTTGGCGCGGGCGCAAGGAGCCCAATATCGCCCACCTCGCAGGCGCGTCGCCGTCCGTCCGCCTCGTCTCCTGTTCCGACAAGCTGCACAACGCCCGCGCCATCGTCGCGGACCTGCGGCTCATGGGGAACGCGCTGTTCGAGCGCTTCACGGCCGGACAGTCGGGCACGCTCTGGTACTACGGGTCACTCGCGGCGGAGTTCGAGAAGGGCGTGTCGCCTGCGCCGGCGGCGGAGCTGCGGCGGACCGTGACGGCGATGCAGCAACTGGCGCAGCAGGGGTAGCGCTCGCCAGTCCATTCGAAATCCGTTTCGCCGGGCCGATCGGCGCCTTTCGGCTGCACGTCTTGACCAGCGCTTCACGAATCGGGCGCTAAACTCACTGGTCATGTCCGACATGCCAGCCCTGCCCCCGTGCATCCTCGTCGCCGAAGACCATGCCGCGTTGCGTGCGCAGATCGTCGCCGTGCTGGCGGGCGCCGGCTGGTGCGTCGATGAAGCGAGTGATGGCCGGCTCGCGCTGCAGCTGGCGCTGGAGCAGCCGCCGGACGTGCTGCTGCTGGACCTTGGGCTGCCGGGGCTCGACGGCTTGCAGGTCTGCCAGCGCCTGCGTGCGGAGGCCGACCGCCACATCCCGGTGCTGATGCTCACCGCCCGTGACACGCTGGCCGACAAGGGCAGCGGTTTTGCCGCTGGGGCCGACGACTACCTGCTCAAGCCCTTCGCCACCGACGAGCTGTTGTGGCGCTGCCGAGCCCTGGCGCGCCGCGGCGAGTTGGGGCGCAGCCCGTTGCTCGAGCGCGGGCCACTGCGCATCGACCGCCGAAGTGCCAGCGTGCACTGCGCCGGCCAGCCCGTGCCGCTGTCGGGCCAGGCCTATCGATTGCTGCTGGTGCTGGCCGAGGCCTGGCCGCGCACGGTGAGCCGCAGCGAACTGCTGCGCCAGCTGTGGGCCGACGAACCGCCGGAGTCCGACGCGCTTCGCAGCCACCTCTACACGCTGCGCCAGGCGCTCGGCAGCGCAGAGTCGCTGGTGAAGACGGTGCATGGCGTCGGCCTGCGGCTCGACGTGCCGGTGTGACATCGTACCGACCGCGGCTGCAGCGCCGGCTGATGCTGGTGCTCGCCAGCTACGCCGTGCTGGTCGGCGCGCTGTTCGGCGGCCTGGCGATGCTGTTCGTCTACGCGGTGGAAGACCAGTTTTTCGTCACCACGCTGCGCGCCGAAGCCGAGCGGCAGCGCCTGCACCGCAGCACCGATGGCGCTTGGGCCGCACCGGCGCTCCCCTTCATCAGCCTTTACGCACGGGGCGAGGGCGTGCCCGCCGACCTGGCGCGTCAGCGTGCCGCGAGGCCTCGCGACAACGAGCTCGAAGGCGACGGCGGTCGACACTTCCACCTGCTGCGGTTGGACGCGGACGGCACCCTGCTGGTGGCCGAGGTGAGCCAGCAACTCGTCGTGCGGCCGATGCGCCAGACACTGCTCGCGTGGTTGCTGGCCACCGGGTTCGCTGCCGTGGCGCTGGCGCTGCTGCTGGCGGCACTGGTGGCCCGATGCACCAGCGAGCCGCTGGCTCGCCTGGCGAAGGCCGTGGCCGGCAGCCGGCCCGACGAGCTGCCGGGCAGCCTGGCGCAGGGCCTCGCGCACGATGAGGTGGGCGAACTGGCGCGCCACCTCGATGCGCTGCACCAACGTACGCGCGACTTCATCGCGCGCGAGCAAGGGTTCACCGCCGACGCCAGCCACGAGCTGCGCACCCCACTGGCGGTGCTCGGCCTGGCCGTCGAGCGCTTGCGCCAGCAGGCGCCGTCGGAGCAGCAGACGGTGTTGGCGTCGATGCAGGCAGCCGTGTGGCAACTGCAGCAGACGGTGGAACTTCTGCTGGCGCTGGCACGCGAGGCACCGGTTCAGGCGCCAGCGGAAGAACAGCCCTTGCTGCCGGTGCTCGAGCACACCCTGCTCGCGCATGCGCCGTGGCTCGAGCAGCAGCAGGTGCAGATCGAGCTCGACGTCTCCCCGCGGACCACGCGGTGCTGGCCGCCGGCGCTGACGCAGATGCTGGTGGCGAACCTGCTGGTCAATGCGCTGGCGCATGCGCGCTCGCCGCAGATCCGCATCGAAGCGGATGCCCATCGGTTGAGCCTGTGCAACGTCAGCGATGCACCACCGGCGGCACTGCTGGTCGAGGGTGCCGCGGGCCGCCAGCCGGGCCTGAAGGGGCCGGCCAGCGGTGGCCAGGGCCTGGGTCTGTCGATCGTGCGACGGCTGGCCGAGCGCCATGGCTTGAGCCTCACGCTCAGCCACGAGCAAGGGCACACGTGCGCCACGCTGACCGAACTTGTGGGCTTCACCGGCGCTTCACCACCGGCTGTGTAGCCTGCCGGTGTCAGTCAACACCCAGGATCACAACCCAATGCAACTCCACTCCTCGCCTCACGAGGCACGCACGATCATGTTCTCGCGCTTCGGCCGCGACGCAATCGGTCTGCACCTACTACGCTTCAGAACGGGAGCCCTTCGCATGTCTCAAGATCTCAACATCGCTAGTCTTGCCTTGTGTCTGCTGGCGGCGGGCGTCGTTGTCACGAGTCCGGCGGCTCTGGCGAGTCAGTCTCAGCGCAACGCCGTGATGACGTCGCCGGACGGCCTGCGCTACCAGATCGTGGAATTCGGTGACCTGAGGCTGGGTACGGCGGCGGGCACCCAGGCGCTGCATGCGCGCATTCGCAGGGCAGCAAGGCGGGTGTATGGCGATTCGGACCCCAGGCTCCCGTTGCGACAGATGGCGGATCGCCGTTGTGAGCGGGCCGCGGTCGCCAATGCAATGGCCGCGATCGGTATCGGGCGACGGCTCGCCATGCGTCAGGGGCAGCCCTGAGAAACCGTCCGGGTCTTTGCTCGAGCGAAGCAACATGAGATTCAACCGGCGCATACGGATCCTGCTCGGTCCTTTGGTGCTTCTTGCATCGGTGTACGTGGCTCGCGCCATCATGGTCGCGACAGACAATCGGACGATCTCCACTATTGAAGGGGATCGCTCCGGATATCAGACGATTGCCATATTCGGCGCCAGCGGGACCGCGGGAGACGGAATCCTCGAGGCGGCACTGGCGGATCCCGACATCGAGACAATCCAGGTCATCACGCGGCGCGCGACACCGCGAATAGACCAGGGAGTCGCGTCAGGCAAGGTGCAGATGATCTTGCATACGGACTACACCGACTACACAGCGATGCGTGACCGGCTTGCCGATACCGATGCCGTCTTCTGGGCGCTTGGTACAAGTTCCCTCGGAGTCGATGAAGAAACGTACGCCAGGATTCATGTCGCGTTTCCCATGCGCTTCGTCGAAGCGTGGGTCGATGTGAGCACCAAGCCCGACAAGTCCTTTCACTACGTCAGTTCGAGCGATATCTCCGAGGACTCCAGCAGTATGTGGGCACGCCAGAAGGTTCGTGCCGAAAAGTCCCTGTCTGCCTTCGCGGACGATCGCTCGCTGAAAGTCATCGCGTACCGTCCCGACTACATTGGCCCGGCGCGAGACGAGGCGCATATCGGGCAGGACTTGCTGTTCTGGATCTTTCGGCCGGTCGGCGCGGCAGTTCGAGCGGCGGAGATCGGCCGGGCTATGATCGAGGTGTCGGCCCGCGGAGCCGACTTCAAGAACGGCGATAAGCTCGGGACCGCCAGCATCATCCGATATAGCGACGCCTACGAGAGGCTCCGGCGACGACGATCGTGAGGCGGCGGCCATCGTCTCGTTGGCAGGCGGCTCGCTGCTGCGGGCCTCTGGGCGAGTTATCCTGGCCTGGGCGCAATCGTCGCCACCGGCTCATCCCCCTGCCGTCTTCGGCAGGTATTCCGGCTTGACGACGTTCTTCCAGTTCTCGCGCACGCGATCGGGCA